>Ga0172382_10000708_pt1 | contig 62334 bp, 47 predicted proteins | sample Leawel138RmetaG_FD_122245 | JGI IMG/M metagenome (GOLD analysis project Ga0172382, IMG submission 122245) | Leachate microbial communities from a municipal landfill in Southern Ontario, Canada - Leachate well 138R metaG | ecosystem: Engineered > Solid waste > Landfill > Unclassified | place...
ACCTATGGCTACTTGACTTCTGTCGACTTGTACTGTGACCGGTCCCCTCATAAACATAGAGCTTATTTTTGTAATCCTTTTCCCGGGCCGTATGCCGAGTGCCTCAAGGCGGTTCATCATTTCTCTTCCGCCTTCAATTTGAGTGACTACACCACTTTCCTGTGATTTCAATTCATTGAGAGATACAACCACTGTTTCTATTCCTGTCATTTTTATGCATCATAATGCAGCTGTGGCGTGCATTATGAGCTTCTAAACAAAATATGCGAGCTTTACATGCTCAGGTTTATTGAGGGGCAGCAGGGCATAAAAGCATTGTGAATTCATACTACATGGTAATCATCATTTTCTGTATGGCAACTTATTCGTAAACTCAATCAATTTTTATATGCTTCTTGCTCTGAGTATGCTGGCGGAGCCCTGCCGTGAAATACTCATGATATGGGAGGTTTCCTGTCTTTCCAGGGCTTCGCTTTTTCAAGCTGTGACGCAAGACGGAAAAGGGTTGCCTCGTCACCGAAGCGCCCGACAAAGTGAACTCCTATTGGCAGTCCTTCGGCGTTCCAGAAAAGGGGCACAGACATGGCGGGCTGCCCTGTCGCATTGCAAAGAGGAGTGAATGGAACAAATTCCCCGGCACGCCTCCATCCTCTAAGAGGGTCGTCCGAAGTAGAGTCAAAGCTTCCCAGCGTTACAGGAGCCTCCGCCAGCACAGGGGTTAACAGAACATCGTATTCAACGAAAAACTGACCGATACTGCGTGAGATGCGCTGAATGACCTGTACCGCATGGAGGTAATCAGAGGCCTTGAATCCATTGCCCATTTCATAAAGCCCCCAAGTAACCGGCTCGTATTCATCATGAGAAGGCTTCCTGCCGGTAAGACTTGATATCGCATTAATTGTTGAAGCGCAGCCTGACGCCCAGATCACTGTAAATGCCCAGGTGATAAGATCTCTATCAAGATCCGGTGATACTTCTATTATATCGTGTCCGAGATCGGCCAAAAGTTTTACTGAATTGTTGACAGCTTCAAGGCAGTCTTCAGATACAGAGCTCCCTTCTCCCGGATCAGTCGAAACGGCAATACGTAACTTTCCCGGATCTTTTTCCAATTCGTCAGAATACCTGTTCGGGGCATAAGGGGCACAGTAGGGATCTCCGACTTGAAAGCCTTTAGTGGCATCAAGTATTGCCGCACTGTCTCTCACCGACCGAGTGAGGACATGTTCTGCAACAAAACCATTCAGCAGATCCCCAAAATCTGGTCCAAGAGGATTCCTGCCCCGGGTAGGCTTCAACCCGAAAAGACCGCAGCACGATGCAGGTATGCGTATCGACCCGCCCCCGTCATTTCCATGAGCGGCAGGAACCATTCTCGATGCCACTGCCGCCGCAGAACCGCCACTCGAACCACCTGTTGTTTTTGTTACATCCCAGGGGTTTTTGCAGGGGCCGAAAATATCCGGTTCTGTTGTCGGCAAAAGACCCAGTTCGGGGATATTTGTTTTTCCGAGTACAATGAATCCGGCTTTTTTATAACGAGTTACAAGTTCACTATCGTGATCTGGAATAAAATCAGACAAATTTTTTGTCCCAAATGTCATGCGGACACCTTTATAAGAAGCAAGCAAATCTTTGAGTAAAAATGGAACTCCGGCAAACGGACCGGTGCCAGAAGGACCGAGTGCTTTTTTTCGAGCCTCTTCATACATCGGAGTTATTACTGCATTGAGCTTCGGGTTAAGAGTCTCTATCCGCCCGATAGTTGCATCAATAAGTTCTATTGCTTTAATTTCTCTTCTTTTTACCAGCTCAGCCAAGGCAGTGGCATCGAAATATGACAAGTCTTCCATTAAATCCTCCTCTGTCTGCGCGCTGCAAAAGTTCTTTTCGTTTTGCAGAGAAAAGATGAAAGTTCTTTTAAAATGTTTCAAATCTATAACTGCTGATATACCGGGATTATAAGCAGGTCAAGAAAAAAGTGGCTTCACATTGTATCTTGCCTTTTTCAGGGAGCTGGTATAAAGTACGAGCGTTATCTTTTTGAAAATCAGAAACAACACACAGACAATTTATAATAATAAAGAAAGAGGGAAATATTCGTTTCAAAATATGAAGTATGAAGGAATGATTATCAGACCGCCCAGTGAAGCACGAAGCCTGTTGCTGCAGGTCACAGTGGGGTGTTCACATAATAAGTGCACCTTTTGCGGTACATATAAAGGAGAAAGGTTTCGTATCAAGTCGTATGAAGAAATAGAAGAAGACATTATAGAAGCCGGCACCTACGGCAGAATAGAAAAAATTTTTTTATGCGATGGCGATGCATTTATAATTCCCCAAAGAAAACTGGTCCCGATTCTGAAATCCATGCACACACATATAAAGGGAATAAAACGAATTGGAACATACGCAAACGCGAAAAGCATTCTCAGGAAAACTCCTGACGAAATCTCCGAATTGAGGGATTTAGGAGTCGGGATCGTATATCTTGGAGTGGAAACCGGCAACGAAGCACTGCTGGAGCAGATTAAAAAAGGAGCGAATTACGGCCAAATGGTACAGGCCGGAAAAATGATCAAAGATGCAGGAATAGAACTTTCCGTGACGGTTCTTCTGGGAATAGGGGGTATTGAAAAAAGCAGAGAACATGCGCTGGATACAGCACGAATTCTGAGCGAAATCGATCCGGATTATGCAGGCGCTCTCACTGTCATGACTGTGCCGGGAACCGAGCTTTATGAAGATTACCGAAATGGACGGTTTATTCTTCCAGATGTATTCGGATTCCTGGAAGAATTGGGCATTATGATCGCAAATTCAAAGTTCACCAAGTGTTTTTTTACATCTAATCACGCATCAAACTACCTGCCTTTGCGGGTAAGACTTCCCGAACAAAAAGAAGAAGCGGTACGGTTAATTTACAATGTAATTTCTTCGAGAAACAATCGAGCTCTGAGGCCTGATTATCTGCGAGGTTTGTGATCCGGGAATAATCGGGTGAAACTGACGAAAGGGAGACCACAACATTTTTTTAAAAAAGCTTAAGTTGCTGATAGAAATCCTTTTTTTGACAAGCAGTAAAAAAAAGGGACAGTCTTTTTTGGAAGAAGAGATCAGATCTCTCATTGATATTGGCGGCGACGAAGGATTGATCGACCAGCAATCGGGAGAGATGATTCAAAGTATCCTTGAACTCGGTGAAACCGTAGCGAGGGAGGTAATGGTCCCTCGGACGGAAATCATCGCAATCAGCATCAGTTCTGCTATCGATGAAATTCTCGATCTTCTGATGAAACATGGCCATACGAGAATGCCGGTATACTCGGACAGCATCGATAATATCATTGGAGTGCTCAATGTAAAAGACCTGCTGAGATTCTGGTCAAAACCAATCGCTGGAAAAGATATCACATCGATTTTGAGAAAAGCCTATTTCATACCGGAAACGAAAAGCATTCATTTTTTGCTTCATGAACTTAAAGAAATGAAATCCCATATGGCCATAGTCATCGATGAATACGGAGGAACCTCCGGACTTGTGACATTGGAAGACTTGATTGAGGAAATTGTGGGAGAAATTCATGATGAACATGATATCGAAGAGGATGACTTTATAAAATTTTCAAATGGAGATACCTTGGTAGACGGCAGGGCTGAAATAGAAGAGTTCGAGAAGTATTTCGAGACCGAAGTGCCCGAGGGTCAGTTTGAGACTGTCGGAGGATTGATTTTTTACTTGATTAAAAAAATACCGGCAACCGGCGAAGTAATACTCTTCAACGATTTTGAAATGATTATCGAATCAGCTGATGAAAGGAGCATTAAAAAAGTCAGGGTACGGAAAAAAGGTGAGGGTGAAGCGGCAATAGATACCCAGAAACTGCAGCACAGCAATAAGGACCTGTTTTCATAATGGACAAGAAAGTTGTGATTTATTCTCTTTTATCGGGGATAATCCTGTTTCTTTCCTTCCCGAAGTTCGGTCAAGGCTACCTTGTATGGATCTCTATTTTACCTCTTTTTTTTGCAATTAAAGAAAAAAATCTTGCAGATGCCTTCCGCCTGGGAGTGATTACCGGATTTGTGTTCAACGTCGGTATAATTTACTGGGTGATATTTGTCACAATGCATTACGGAAATCTCCCTGTATATATAGCGACGGCTGTCATGCTGCTGCTGGCGTTATACCTGAGCATCTATATAGGGCTTTTTGCTCTTGGAGTCCGATTTGCAAAGAAAAAAGGCATTGACGAGTTTATTTCGGCACCTGTTTTCTGGACGGTTCTCGAATACGGGAAATCCAATCTTTTGAGCGGTTTTCCATGGGAAAATCTAGGTCACTCTCAGTTTGAAATGATTCCGCTGATACAGTTAGCTGACATAACAGGGGTTTATGGATTGAGTTTCCTCATTGTTCTTGTTAATGCTCTAATTTTTGACATAGTTGCAATGGAACCCAAAGAAAAAGTACTTAAAAAATCAGCGATTACTCTTGTGATACTTGCCCTTGCTCTTGGGTACGGAGTCACTCGCATGCATTATATAGGTAAATCCATTTCAGAAAGCGATGAAGAATTCAGTGTTTCACTGATTCAGGGTAATATTGATCAATCCGACAAATGGAATCCCGAATTTCAAAAAAAGACTCTTGAAATCTATGACAGGCTGTCGGAAGAAACTCTGGAAGGAGGGAAAACTCCCGATTTGATTGTATGGCCTGAAACTGCAGCCCCTCTTTTTTTCCAGGATAAAAGCGATTTGCATATGAAAATACTTTCAACGGCACGAAAGGTTGGAGCCAACATTTTGTTCGGTTCACCCAGCTACCTCCGAAAGGATGAACAGACATATCTCATGAACAGTGCCTATCTCATTACTTCAGAAGGTAAAATAAAGGGAAGATACGATAAGACGCATCTTGTACCTTTCGGAGAGTACGTACCATTTCGGGACATCCTTTTTTTTGTAGATAAGATGGTAACAGGTGTGGGCGATTTTATGCCCGGGAAAGCAGTTATTCCACTTGTTCTCGATAATTTGACTCTCGGGGTTCTAATCTGTTATGAAGGCATTTTCCCGGAAATCAGCCGGCAGTATACACACAAAGGCGCTGATTTGCTCATAAATATTACGAATGATGCATGGTATGGCAGGACTTCGGCTCCTTACCAGCATATGTCCATGGTCATTTTCAGAGCGATCGAAAACAGAAAATATCTTGTAAGGTCCGCTAATACAGGGATAAGTGCAGTTGTAGACCCTGCCGGCAGGATTATCAAAAAATCGGGATTATTCCAGACGGACATAATAGATGGCAAAGTAAAAGTTCTTTCGGAAGTTACTTTCTATTGCAGGCATGGGGATATTTTTGCGAAAGCATGCACTGCATTAAGTATCCTGGTTCTCCTTTTTTCTTTTAAAAGGGAACGCAAAAAACGGCTTTGAGCCGTGAAGATTCAAAGGCATTCTGATAAGAATGCAGCCGCAAATCCTGATCCGGCTATTGAAGAATAATTTGAATCTGGGTGCAACAGGAGTATTACAAATTTTTAGGAGAAGATCATGATTGAAGAAATTTCTGAGACGCTCAAAGATTTAAAAAAAAGGATAGACAACCTCCGAGGCTGTCTTTGACATAGATAAATCCAAAGATCGAATAGCGGAGCTTGAAAATAGATCTCTTAAAGAAGATTTCTGGAGCGATCCGGAACAAGCCAAGATAGTTTTGAAAGAAAAAAGCAGATTGGAAGAACCGATCCATACTTGGGAGAAGAAAGATTCAGAACTGAGAGATATAGCCGATCTCTTTGAAATGGCCAAAGATGAAAATGATCCGCATGTGATGGAAGACATCAAACATGATATCCTCGAAATGGAAGAATACATCAAAAAAGAAGAGGCCAGGAGGATGCTCGGCAGCGAGGAAGATAATAAAAATGCCATCCTGGCCATCCATGCGGGTGCGGGCGGAACGGAAGCTCAGGATTGGGCCGAGATGCTGCTCCGCATGTATCTCAGGTGGGCTGAAAGAAGAAAATACAAGGCGGAGATAATCGATTTTCAGCCCGGGGATGAAGCCGGCATTAAAAGCGTGACGTTCACACTTGAAGGCGATTATGCCTTCGGGTATGCAAAAGCAGAAATCGGAATTCACCGGCTGGTCAGAATATCGCCTTTTGATACAGGCAAAAGGAGACATACCTCTTTTGCTTCAGTGTTTGTATATCCGGAAGTCGATGATGATGTCGAAATCGACGTGGATGAAAGTGATTTGAGAATAGACACGTATCGCTCCAGTGGAGCCGGCGGGCAGCACGTCAATAAAACGGATTCAGCTGTCAGGATAACTCATATACCGACCGGAATTGTCGTTCAGTGCCAGAATGAGAGGTCACAGCATAAAAATAGAGCCATGGCGATGAAAGTCCTGAAATCAAGATTATATGAAATGCATCTTGAAGAAAAAAATGAAAAATTAGATGAGATACACAGGTCAAAAAAAGACATTGCCTGGGGCAGCCAGATACGATCTTATGTCCTTCATCCCTATAAGATGATTAAAGATCATAGAACGAATATGGAATCAGGCAATGTCGATAAAATACTCGATGGAGATATCGATGATTTTATAGAAGCATATCTCGTAAATCAGAGTCAAAAGCAGGAATAGTAATTTAGTCATTGCATTTGTTGCGCAAAAAGTTTAGTTACGTGATCGGATATGCAGAAGCGGTGGATCTCCCCGCAGGTTCTTCGGGGATGCGAATTCTGAAATTTGAAAATGAGGAAGGTCGAGATGCGGTACAGGGTATGTGCACTTATTGCTTTATTTGTTCTGTCTCTTTTTTCTTATTCATGCACCTATTTTCCTAAAACCCAGGTTCTGAAAACTCCTGCGAATAATGAAATCTCGAATGATACTGAAGTACAGGCTCAACAAAATGTATCACATAACACAGGCATCTCATACGCCGATCAGCAGTACCTGGGCGAAAACAATCATACGATACTCCAAGAGGAATTAGATGACAATGAAGAAGAAAGCCTCTCTGATGTTAACAGTTCAAAAAAGATTGGTCCGGAAAAAAATGAAGCAGGGAACAACCAAAACAAAAACAACACACAGGAAGCTGTTGATGATGCTCTTGCTCTTCTCAACCAATCCCAAAGCCTCTGGGAAAGAGGCGAACTCGATAATGCACTGAATCTTCTCGATGAAGCCTATTCGCTTGTCATCGGCTTCGACGGAGAACCTGATCTCGCGTGGCAGAAAGATGATCTCCGTCTGCTTATCGCGAAAAGGATAATTGAGATCTATACGTCGCGAAGCAATGTGGCTGCAGGATATCAGTGCGAAATTCCCCTTGACATCAATAAAGAGGTGCAAAACGAGATTAAACGCTTTCAGAACGAGGAAAGGAAGTTTTTTCTCAGTTCTTACAGGCGTGCAGGAAGATACATTCCAACTATCGTGTCTCTAATCAAAGAAGCCGGACTTCCTGAAGAACTTTCATGGCTGCCTTTAGTTGAGAGCGGTTTTAAAGTCAAAGCTCTTTCCCGCGCAAGAGCATTAGGGTTATGGCAATTCATACCCTCGACCGGATATAAGTTCGGCCTCAAACGCGATCTTTGGATCGATGAGAGAATGGATGTCGAAAAATCGACACTGGCTGCGATATCATATCTTAAGGAACTTCACTCGATATTCGGAGACTGGCTTACTGTTCTGGCTGCGTATAATTGCGGTGAAGGAAGAGTTCTTCGCGTTATTTCAAGACAACATATGAATTACCTGGATAATTTCTGGGATCTCTACGGGCAACTGCCTATGGAAACAGCAAGATACGTTCCTCGTTTCATAGCCACCCTCAACATTATAAGAGATCCGGAAAAGTATGGGTTTGATCTGAAAGAAGAAGAGCGGGACGAACCAGTACCTTCTGAAACAGTATTCACGAGTAAAAGCATCAAGCTGAAAGAATTGGCAGGTCAGGTGGATATTTCTGAAGACATTTTATCATCTCTTAATCCCGAACTTCGTTATAAAATGACTCCTGCCAGTGAATATTCCCTTAAAATACCATCCGGAACCGGGAGAAAAATACTTGCAGCAGTAGAGAAACTTCCCAGCGCTTCAAAACCTGGGGGGGCTGAATTTGTGAGGCACAGAATACGGAGAGGTGAATCTCTGTCGGAAATTGCAAGAAAATACGGTACATCGGTTTTCGCAATCCAGAGAGCAAATTATTTATCAAACAAAAATACAATACGGGCCGGTAAATGGCTAAAAATACCGGTACGTGCGTATGCATCCGATAGCAGAAAAACTCCGGAGACATATAAAAGGGCGGCCAATGCAGTGGTAAAAAATTACAGAGTAATGAAAGGCGATTCTCTGTGGGCAATTGCAAAAAGATTTGATACGACAGTCTCTCATATTCGCACTCTTAACAACCTTGCAAACAATAACCTCAGCATCGGACAGGAATTAAAGGTATCGGGAACCGTTACAGGCAAAGAAAGCATTGCAAATTTAAGTACCTATATAGTTGAAAGGGGAGATAACCTTTTTCTTATTTCAAGAAAATGCAAAATGGACCTTAATACTCTTCTAAGTCTGAACAGGCTTTCGAAAGATGACGTTATCTTTCCCGGGCAGAGGCTTTTAATAAGAAACTGAAAGCCAGATGTTCTCGCAAGAAATCCGAGAAATTCTGTGTATGAAACGGCTTCGCAAGGCAAGGCGCGCACGAATCCAGGGGAATCGGGCGCACAGGGTCGTACGGCAGTGGCACAGGAATGAAGCGCACCCCGCAATATGATTTTTTTCGAACAGTCAAGGTTCATCATTAAATGCGATCAATCCTCCAGCGTATAATCGTGTAGAATACCGAATACTTCCTGCTGTTTTTTTATCATTTTACTTGCGCGTATTTCATCTTTCTCGTGATCGTACCCCAACAAATGGAGAATCCCATGGATCATGAGGAAATCTATCATATCCGCAAGAGGCATTTCACCTGAAAGGGCGTCTCTTCGCGCTGTTTCCACGGATATTATCACATCTCCCAGTATTGAAGGATTAATATTTGCAAATTCACCTTCCTGCAACGAGAATGCTAATACATTGGTCGGCGTGTCTCTTTGAAGATATCTGCGATTGAAACTCCTTATACCCTCATCATCGATTAAAATGATATCGATACGTTTAGCAGTACAATTGAGTATTCTCTTAATTTGCGCGAGTGACCGTTCTATTTCGCAAAGATTTACGTATACTTTTGATTGCAGGTTTTTTACGTGGACTTCCATTTTTTTCGGCATTCATGTTCCTTTGATCGGTTTGAATGTAATCTATTCGATGGTGGAAAATTCCGTTCAGGATCCTTGTAAAACTTTCAGCGATTTTATCCAGATCATTGAATGTCAATTCGGAATCGTCCAGCTGACCATCATCCACAATCTCTCTGAAGCGAGTATCGATGAGTGCTTGAATTCTTGATGGAGTAGGGTCTTTTAAAGTTCTCGACGATGCTTCGACAATATCTGCAAGCAAAACCAGTCCTGCTTCTTTCGACTGCGGTTTCGGCCCCGGATATCGAAAGTCGCTTTCGAGTACAATATGTCTTGATCTTTCCTGCTCTTGCTTTGCTTTTTCAAAAAAATACGACGCAAGTCGTGTCCCATGATGCTGTCTGATTATATCAGTTATCATACCGCCCAGCTTCAATCTTCTCGCCATTTCACAGCCTTCCTTTACATGTGAAATTATAACTCGGCTGCTCATCGAAGGTGTGAGCTTGTCATGTTTATTTTCCCAAGACTGTTGATTTTCGACAAAGTAAAGCGGTTTTCTTATCTTACCGATATCATGATAATAGGCGCTTACCTTTGCCAGTAAAGGGTTTGCATTTATATCTTCCGCTGCTGCCTCGACCATAGATGCTACAATTATCGAGTGATGATATGTTCCGGGAGCTGAAATGATCATTTCCTGGAAAATAGGCTGATTCAGATTAGCGAGCTCCAGTAGTTTAATATCAGTTTTATAGCTGAAAAGGGCTTCAAACAGAGGAACCGTTCCCGATACTATAATGCCTGACAGCACCCCTCCCGCCACTGCAAATATCACTTTGAAAATCGTTTCAATATGTAAAAAGTTGCCTGAAAGAAGAGCTAACGCGGCTATAACTAACAAGTTTACACACCCTACGATGAATCCCGCTTTAAAAAAAGCTGACCGTTGTTTGCAGTGGATTATATAATAAACCGCAATAAGCGAACCGCAGATGGAGAAAAGAAATATTTCAATTTTATCTTGAAAAAGAAATGTGGCGAGAAAAGAGGTAAATATGGAAAATACAAGTCCCAAATCCTTGCGTCCGAGGAGAACTGCAACAAGCATGCTTCCGGCACTGAAAGGAATCACATAAAAAAAGGCGCTGAAAGAAACTATCTGAAGGGAGAGGCCAATAGCTTCAGCGATGAAGATTCCCGCCTTGACAAGCATTATTTGCAATACTGCGACAACAGACATAAACAGGAGGTCATGGTTAGAAAACTTAAGAGGAATAAGCCAGTTTTTTGAAACCTGGAAAAGAACAACAGCCAGTATCATAAAAATAGCAAACATGCCGGTAAGAAATGACACATGAGTAAATCTGCGGCTGTTTTCAGTTTTCGATAACGCACTTATCTTTTCAAGATCGCCCGCCGTTAATTTCTGCCCCTCTCGCACAATCATCTCGTTTTGCTGAACCTTATAAAAGACCGGTTTGACTGCTTCGAGAATATTCTTTTTTTTCTGTTCTGTTGCATTTTTCGCAAAGGTGATATTAGGCCTGATAATCTTTTCGGCAAGGCTCACCGAGAGATCTATCGTTTCGCTGGATTTATTTTTCAAAAGAGAATTTGCATTTTCTCCAAGAATCAATTGGAGATCTTTCATTTTGGCAATATGAGAAAGATCGGTCACAGTCGTTTCTTTCTGTGTGGAAATATTGTGGACGAGTATACGCGTATTAGCCGGTCTGCCTGACAGGGATTCATCCCCGATCAGTCTTGCATTGTAGACGGCGTACATGAGTTTGACGATGGTATTGCATATATCCAGTGAAAAATTCCTTTTGATTAGAAGCTTGATTTCATCATCAGTCGGTTTCGCTCTCAAACCGTTTTCAAATGCCGCTTTCAGCCATTCCTGCAACATTTCCTTGTTATTTGATGATGCCAGTTCTTCTTCGGCCTTTAAAAAAATACCTGCAAGAACTGCGCCTATTCTTGAAGGCATTTCGGGATCATAATCGTACACAGGCGGTGCTTCCTTAAGTGCTTCAGTTTTTTTCTGTTCCGTCGAAGCCTTATCTTCAACAAGAAAATCACGATCTGCCTTTATGTCTTTTATTGCGATTGAGCCTACCTTGTAGTCGGGAAAGCCGAAATTAAACTGAGGCGAAAGGATGTATGTCAGTGCAAGACAAAGGCCCACCGCAATGCACCATCTCTGAAAAACAGCTTTTCCTAAAAATGAGGGGATACATCCCGAAAGTTCGAATGCTTTTTTGCCGGAACCGGATCTACGTTTTCCGATAATATGAAACCTTCCGCGGTGTATATCAGCCACGTTGCGTCCTTTTTTTCTCTAAATTATTGTATGCGCGAATAATATCCTGCACGAGCGGGTGTCGGACAACATCCATATCCGAAAAATTGATGAATTCTATCCCTTTCGTTTTTCTCAAGATCTGTTCTGCCTGAATCAATCCGGAAATCTTTTCGGGTGGAAGATCAGTTTGGGTGATGTCTCCTGTAATCACCGCTTTTGAGTCAAAACCGAGTCTCGTCAGAAACATTTTCATCTGTTCGGGCGTTGTATTTTGCGCCTCGTCGAGGATTACAAAGGAATCATTCAACGTCCGGCCTCTCATGAATGCGAGCGGTGCAACTTCTATAATTCCTTTGCTTAGCATTGCAGAAGCTCTGTCAAAGTCCATCATGTCATAAAGGGCATCATACACCGGTCTAAGATAAGGATTTACTTTTTCCGCCAGATCACCCGGAAGAAAGCCGAGTCGTTCTCCAGCTTCAACGGCCGGTCTCGTCAAGACAATACGGCTGACTTTTTTTTCGAATAACGAAGCTACTGCCATAGCCATAGCAAGATAGGTTTTGCCGGTACCGGCAGGCCCTATACTGAATACGATATCGTGAGATCTAATTGCATCGATATAATGCTTTTGATTTATACTTTTAGGTGTAATGACCTTTTTCTTCGAAGAGATAAAAACCGTATCAAGAAATATTTTTTCGATATCCGCAGAATAATCGGCCGATAAAATTCTGTGAGCATAATCGATATCGCTGGGATAAATGGGATACCCCTTTTCGATAATTCCGTAGAGCTGACCAAGAATTTTACTTGCAAGCTCTATCTTGCTTTCATCTCCTGAAATTGAAACAGTTGTACCGCGGGTGGATATTTTCACATTTATGAGTTTTTCCAAAAGCTTGACATTCTTGCCATGCTCGCCCAAGAGCAGCATGATTGCAGAATTATCTTTGAATCCGATCTTTCTGAGGGAAAGGTCTTTTGATGTCTGCGTATCCAAAATTGCTTTTTTACCTTTGATCTACCTTTTCTGTCAAAGTCTTATCTGTGCAGAGAAGGGAAATTAAATGTAAAATATCTGATATTTTAAACCGTGGATGCTATCATTTCGTATCTGTGAATGCAAACATTTTTGCAGTACTGCTGTTTCTTTTAACTAATGAATAAATGAGCGAATACTTTCGCATTGGCTACCATATCTTCAAGGAGGCAATACTCGTTCGGCTGATGGGCCATTCGATTCACCTTTGACCATGCCGCTACCGGGAAATTGTTCTTTCGAAAAAGAGCGGCTACTGTTCCGCCACCGATACCGACCGGTACAGCCGTAATTCCTCGGACCCTCTTTACGGCTTCGAGCAGCGCCTTCACCACCGGTGCATCTTCCGGGGTAGGGGCGGGGGCCTGCACCTGCTGAACCGGGGATATTTCAATAGTAACACCCCATTGATGCTCAATTGATTTCACCATTTCTTCGATCGCACACATGACTTCGGCCAGCGGATAATGGGGAAGAATTCGGCAATCCAGATAGAAGACGTCTTCTCCGGGTATCGTATTGATATTGGGGACGTTTGCTTCCTTCTTTGTGGGCTCGAAGGTGCTCCCTGGAGGATCGTATAGCGAATCGGTATCGCCGAATCGGCGGTAAAGATCGTTTAATTCAACGACAAGGTGAGAGGCCGCAGCAAAAGCATTTTTGCCCAGAGCGGGTACGCTCGCGTGGCATTGTTTTCCTCTGGTTTTGAATCGCAGCCAGAGAATGCTCTTCTCGGCGATTTCTATTGCGGAGCCCTCGTCATTGCCGAAATCGGGTACTACGATAATATCGCTTTTTTTAAAAATGTTCTTATCGTTTTCAAGGAGGTGGCCCAGGCCCTTGAGGCTTCCCGTTTCCTCATCAGCAACGAAGGCAAGACCTATATTGCATTCTGGTGTGATTCCCTCGTCTATAAAAACCTTGGCCGCAAATATTGATGCGACAAGGTCCTGCTGATTATCTTCCGTTCCCCTTCCGAATATTTTCCCGTTTTCAAGGTAGGCCTCATATGGATTACCTCTCCAGAGCGACGGTTCACCGGGCGGCACTACATCGATATGAGTAATGATCCAGACGGTCCTGTCCTTTGCTCGACCCGGAATCACCGTGACAAGATTGGGCCGGATACCTGATGATGTCCTGGAATCCGGCGCGGGATAGGATGTAATTTCTTTGAATCCCGATTCCTGCAAATAGTGAAGCAGGTAATCCGCCTTTTTCTTTTCGCCGTCGCCTCCGCTTTCCGGGGCAAGGGCGGGTATCGCCGTGAGGCCGATCTGCAGGGCTACCATTTCATCCGTGTAGGTATCGATTTTTTTGCATATGCTGTGAAAGAGATCGGAATCGATCATATAACTCTCCTTTTCATGCGCTTTGAACAGGTAACGGTTATTTACCTGAACAATCAATTGCTGCTTTCTTTCTGTTTTTTCTTGCATACATCGTCATGTATTTCAACTCGTTGCACATTTCCGAAATCCGCAAGCGGGTTATCGAAACGATCTTCATCGCCCAAAACGAAAAGGACCCTCGATGTATCCTTAAGGTAATTGATTGCCGTTCGCCTCAGATCATCGGAGGTTACTGCCCGTATCTTTTGACAATAAATTTCAAGGAAATCCTCGTCGAGTCCATTGAATTCGATCATCATTTGTTGCCGGGCTATCTGGGCAGCCGAAGTAAAAGAAAATACGAAGCGGTTGGTCAGCGAATCTTTTGCCCATTTCAAGACAGAATCTTCAACAGCTGCCGTTTTAAACTCTTCCAGTATGTTTTGGATGACCGAAAGGACCTTTGCCGACGAATTAGCATTGGTCATGGCATAGGTGCCGAAGATACCGTAATCGCTCTTGGGAGAATAAAAGCTTCCCGCACTGTAGGCAAGTCCCAGATTATTGCGGACTTCAGAGAATATGCGGGATTTGAAACCGCCGCCTCCTGCTATGAAATCGAGAACTTCCATGGCATAGTAATCCCGGTTCTGCTGTCCCGGGGCGATCTGTCCGGAAATGAGGACCGACTGGGGCGTGTCCTTGTAAAAGTAATAAAGGCCGCCTGCACGGTCTCCCTCGGGAGGGGACAATTTCTCTACAGTACGTTCCGAATGCCAGGTTCCGAAGCATTTCTCTATTTTCTTCAGCATTTCCTCTTTTGAGAAATCGCCCGCCACTGCCATCATCAGATTTGACGGAACGAAATAGCGCCGGTGATACTCTATAAGATCAGCACGGCTGATCCGGTCAACCGATTCGACAGTGGCCAGTCTCCCTCTGGTATCGCCTTTGAAGAACGCTCTGGTGAATTCCCTGAATGCCAGCTTCTGCGGATCGTCGCGGATTCTTTTCAATTCTTCTATTTTCAGTTCCCTGGCCAGAATAAGCTTCTCTTCCTGAAACTCGGGATGAATAAGGATATCCGAAAATATCTCCAGTCCCCGATCCAGATCCTCCTTTAAAACGGAAAAGGCTGCCGTGCAGGATTCACGTTCCATTGAGATGGAAATATCGGCGGCAAGAAAGTCAATTTCTTCATCAACAGCATCGCCGCTCATTTCGTTCGCCCCTCCAGTTCGCATGACCGCGGCTGTTATTTCTGAAAGCCCCTCCAATCCGGGAGGGTCATATATCGAGCCCATTCTCGCAACCGCGCTGATGTTGATCAGCGGCAGTTCGTTATCTTCTATAAGGTAAAGAATAATGCCGTTAGCGAGCGCCACCCTTTCGGCTTTTGGCGGAGAATAGGAAAGGGGTGGATAGGTGAGCGTTTCCGGGCTGCCCATTACATGAGCCTGGGCTATCGAAAGGCAGACACCAGACAGGATCGCTGCAAAAAGCGTAAGCGCGGCTATATAAATTCGACGTATCATTTTCCATCCCCTTCCAGCAATGCAACAGTCCTGTTTTTAACCGTCAAATACTTCTTTGCCGCCTGCACTATATCTTCGGAGCTGATTTCTTCAATTGCTTCAATATATTTTGTAATGTACCGGTAATCTCCAGTGAGCGTCTCGAAATAGGAAAGCATATTGGCAAGACCTTGATTGGAAGAAAGCCTCCGTATGAAATCTGCCTTGATCCGGCGTTTCGCCTTTTCCAGTTCTTTGATGGAAACCTGTGTGCTCTTGAATTTTTCTAACTCCTCGTAGAGCGCGCGTTCCAGTTCTTCGTTCTTATGAGGGGCTTTGGGCGAGGCAAAAACTGCAAAGAGGTTCGAAAAGCGTGCGCCTGGGAATCCGTTCATTGTATTTACGGAAGAAGCGATTTGCCGTTCCTTTACGAGGGATTTGTATAATTGCGACGAGCGGCCGTTTGAAAGAAGGACATCGATGATATCGAAAATGTAATCGACTTTCGAAGGAAGCGTCGGCTTATGGTAGCCGATTATCATCTCCGGCTGAGCATCTGCATAAAGTGCAACCCTCCGTTCCCCCTCCTGGGGCGGTTCTTCGGTAACCCTTGAAGGCGGCAGAGGCTTTGGAGGAATGGAGCCGAAATACCGCTCGATCAACTCGACAACCGCGGAGGCGGATACATCGCCGACTACGGTAATTACCGTATTTGCAGGTACATAATTATTCCTGTAGAAATCCTCCAGATTCTTTTTGCTCAAGTAGGGCATATCGGATTTCCAGCCGATGACAGGTCTCCTGTAGGGGTGTGCGACAAAGGCAGCGCCAAGAAACAGCTCCGTCAGTCTTCTTTCCGGCTTCGATTCCACGACCTGCCTTCTTTCTTCAATAATGACATCTCGTTCCGAAAGAAATTCTCTGAAAACCGGATTCATCAGCCGATCCGACTCTATTCTGGCCCACAATTCCAATTTATTAACCGGAAGACTGACATAATAGGTAGTCATATCATAACCGGTGGAAGCATTCATATGAACAGCCCCGTTTTCCGTATAAAGGCGGTCAATTTCACTGGCCACAACATACTGTTTTTGTTTTTGGCTGAGCTCTTCAAGTTTGCGTTCCAGTTGAATTATGCGTTGCCCATCCGGTGATTCTTTTATTCTTTCCGCCTCCCAAAGGGCGAGAATATGATCGATCTTTTCTAGAATCTTCGATTCGGAATCGTAATCGCTGGTGCCGATCGATGTGGTCCCCTTGAACCGCATATGCTCCAGAAAATGGGCCATTCCCGTCTGGCCGTCCTTATCGTCTACGGAACCTGTCTTATGCCTTATGTAAAGAGAAACCGTAGGGCTCAGATCGCGGCTGAGAATCAGAACCCTGATTCCGTTCTTCAATGTGAACTTTTGTATTCGACTCTCAAGATCCGCTGCGGTTGACGGCAGAACCGATGCTATTATAAATATAATAACCGATATAAAGACGGTTGCTCTTCCGCGAAGCGGCATCTCCTCTTTTTTATAGACACTTCTGTTCATTCACTGTCCTTCCTCATGACCTCGCGGGTCTGTCTTTTTCTTAAAAAACGATAATAGATTCTCAGTGCGGGATACAATAAAAAGGTAACGCTTACGAGGATCAGCATGCTCGAAGAAAAGAAGTACATAACAAATTCAAGTGGATTCTCAAGGCTGTAGGAACCGATTAGCACATTTATACCGACTGAGAGAAAAAACACAGAGATGCACCCTATAATTATCTGTTTCAGCCACCATAAAAAATCTTTCATGCTCCTCCGTTTCACTTTAAATGTAAACACTCATGAGCTGCATATCAAAGTCGATATCGTTGCGCCCTGTTTTTAAGCCTCCGGTATTCATCGTAGGTCATTGTATCGCCGCCGCAGGGCAGAAGCGTATTATTATGGTAAAGCGGTTCATTTGCAATATCATATGCGGATGCCGCAACCGATTCGTTCCAGAGCGCCGTATGCGGGATTGGCGAATACTCGGCGATCACAGGCCTGGCGCCCAGCGATCCGATAAATTCGACTGCATCAGCCACTTCCGATGCCTTTTGCCCGGGAAGACCGCAGAGGATATACATTCCGATATCTGATCCTTCATATCCCGCCTTCTTCAAAATTTTTACGGCCCGTTCCGTTTCATCATTATCGACCTTTCCACCGGTTTCAATCTGCCGGATGCTGTCTGCGCTTTCGAAACCGAACCGGATTGTTTTGAATCCCGCACGAAACATCAGGTCGGCCAATTCTTCATCAATCGAGCGGATATGGAGACCATTGGGACAGTGAAAGGAAAGTGAAAGTTTCCGTCTCAGGATCTCTTGCAACATGGGGATTATCCTCCGCTTCCTGTCGATCAGAAGGGCGTCGTCATAAAAGGAAAAATTGACGATTCCCCGGCGGTTCCAGTACTGTATTTCCTCAACAACATCGATCGGATCGCGCGCCCTGAAAAGCGGATTAAGGTATGCCGAGGCGCAGTAAGAGCAGCTGAAGGGGCAGCCTCTGGATGTCATGAGTGCCACCTGATCAAGGTGCCGGATAAGGTCGTAGGCAGGGTAGGGGGATTCCGCCGGTGCGGGGTCGGAACTGATCATACCGCTGATGTCCCTGCCTGTGAGTCGTTCCAGTAAAAAAGGAAGCTGCGGTTCGGCTTCGCCGGTAATTACAAAATCTGCACCCGATAGAGCTACGGCATGGCCGTGGCACAGGGTCGCGTAATTGCCGCCGAGGACGACCGGCACAAAGGGCAGAACTTTTTTGACAAGAGCGATCGTTTCGAATACTCCGGGATACCAGTACGTCATCATGGAAGTGACAAATACGGCATCCGGCACCGGAATAGCCCGAAGCTCTTCTTCAAACAGGGCTGGCGCGATTCCGTAGCGGCTGTATCTTCTTGCAACATGCTGCAGTGCCGCCGGCTTCCGGATTTCCTCCTTCGAGTATTTTCCGCTTCCCCATCCCGTTCTTTTCGGCTTTTTTGACGGGCAATTCTCGAAAGTACCCTCATGGTAGGGATCGAGGCAATCGAAATATCGTACATCAAATCCTTGTGCCCGCAGAATCGAGGCAATAGTGAGAAGGCCCAGCGGCTTGGACCAGAAATCATAGGCAGCGAAATCGTGGATCCAGGGATTTACAAGTAAAATGGTCATATATTCTCTCATGCACTTACTGACATATATAAAAGTGGATCCAAAATCAAGAGGCTGTCATTATCCGTTGATGTTTGCAAGTTCATCTGATAGAAATTAAAAAAATATACTCGAAGAAAAGAACCAATGAATACCGGATGGATCGGAACAGGCGCAACAGGAACGTGGGCACTCAGCGGCATCCCGCTGGCGAGCCTTTCGGGAACCCTGCACTCATGACGGTACACCAGCTATATCCGAAGCCCGCCCTTCGCATGGGCAACAGTCGTGACTTCGACATTTCATGGGAATTGATCCGGAGTTCCGGCATCACCGGTGCCTATCGGGAAATCGGCAGGATCGTTTCGACGGTTGAAACGCAGTTGGCCGCCTTACGGTATAAAAAGCCCGGAGCAGTATGGGTTTCTTTCATTGGGGGAACGGGAACTGGCAAATCGACTCTTTTCAATGCCCTTCTGCAGAAAAAGGTCAGCAAGGCCGGTGTGGAGCGGCCGAAGACAGAAGGACCCGTGGTGTACATCCATAAAGACTGCATGCGACAGGATGAATTGCCCTTCGACACGATCGGTTCAGTCCGGATGTCAGATGGTGATGCCGCGGCGGAAATCACCGGATCGGAAAATGCCTTTTCTTTCATCGAGCACGAAAATGTCGCTCTTTCGCATATAATTTTTATGGATGCGCCAGATGTTGATTCTATTGACAGCAAAAACCGCTCGATCGCTGAGGCAGTATATCTTTTGTCGGATGTTACCGTATTCGTCACGAGCCAGGAAAAATACGCCGACGACATACCCTCGCGGTTTTTATACCGTCTCCAAAAAGAGGGGAAAACCTTTTTTCTCCTCTTCAACAAGACCGATAAAGAGCAAACCAAAGGCGAAATAACGGAGTTTTATCGGGACCGAAATCTTGTTATAGATAAAGACAGGATCTGGCTTGTTCCCTTTCTCGGAAACCCGGATACATCCATATTTCATCAGCCGGAATTTCAAGCTTTTTATCATTCTTTCTTTCAGGTGCTCTCCCCCGAAAAAATAGGGATGATAATCAAAAATGAAAGAGAGCGGAGTCTGGCCGAAATTATTGATAAAATGGATCAGCTCCTTGGATTGCTCGAAGAAGAGAAGAGAACCGCTGAGAAGTGGGGCAGGGAACTGGATGCTATAGTAGATTCAACCTGGCGGGGCCTTGTAGATGAAATGAAATCCCGTTACGAAGAGGAAAATAAGTCGGAGATTAAGAAGGAAGTTAGAAGGATATTCAATAAATATGATGTATTGGCAAAACCGAGACGCTACATTTCCAATCTGATCTCACTGCCCTTCCGATTCCTTGGCTTTTTACCACAGGGTCAATTCACGGAAAAAAAAGACGAAGAACTTCTCGATGCACGCTCGAAAGTAGACAATTCGCCAATTATTGCGGCAATGGACAGCATGAACCGGTCCGTATTCGAAAAGCTTTCACCTGCCGATCCTTCGGCTCCCCTGTTCAATGCCTTAAGAGAAGAAAAAAGAACGATGAGAGGAGAGGAAGTACTTGAAAAAATACGGAAAAAACAGGAGGAACTTGCCTACTGGCTTGGAGAAACCTTCCGCACACTGGCGGCCGGAATTCCAACCGGAAAGAAGATCGGTATCTATTCCGCATCTATTCTTTGGGGTACTGTCATTCTGTCTTTCGAGACAGTTCTCGGCGGCGGCATCACTCTTCTGGAGGCGGCCTTCGATTCCGTTTTTGCTCCCTTCCTCACCAAAGGCTCCGTTGAACTTTTTGCGTATGGAGAATTGAAACGAATAACCCTCGAGTTAAATGACAAATATGAAAAAGCGCTTATGTCTATACTAGAAGAGCAGAAAAGCCGCTATATGGCAAGTCTCTGCGAAGTGCTGACGCCAGATCACGTCCTCACATCGTTGTATCGCTTACGGGGTGAACTGGAGGAAAGCCGATGACTGAAAAGGCGGTCCGAATCAGAAAGGATCTTGATGAAATACGAAGGTTCATGAAGGCGGGGAACGAGTATCTCACTTTTTCGGATGATGAAAAGAGCAGAATTTACACCCGTGTCGAACAAATAGATGAAAAGCTTGATGAAATCGGCCGCAATTCATTGACTCTGGGACTTCTCGGAGGCACAGGCGTCGGGAAATCGACCCTCATGAACGCACTGGCTGATAGCGAGATCTCTTCGACGAGCCACAGAAGGCCCCATACAGATGCGGTGCTCCTCTACCGCCATGCTGATGTCGCCATTCCCTTGAATCTGAAGGAAGCTTCGATTTCCATGGTCGAACATATCCACAATGCCGATGCCATTAAGCAGGTACTCCTCTGCGACCTGCCCGATTACGACAGTATCCTGAAAGAACATCGTCAGGCGGTGCTTGATTTCCTCGATTCCCTTGACATCCTCGTCTGGGTTCTGTCACCCGAAAAATATGCCGACGGTCTCTTTTTCGAGATGCTTGCACTCGTTCCCAAGGCATGGGAGAATTTTTATTTTGTGCTCAACAAGAGCGATATTTTTTTTATGGAAAAGCCTGCCGATGAGGCGCACAGCGAAATGGTCCGGGTTATAGATACACTCAACCATTACTTGAGGGAGGCGGGAATCGAAAATCCCGTTCTCTATCATATTTCCTCGCTCGAAGCCCAAAAAGGCCAAAGTCTCTCATTTTGGAATCAGATTCCCCAGCTGCGGCAGGAAATCTTCCGCAGACGCACTTTCAAGGAACTGCGGGAGATAAAGGCCTCCAATCTGGATCGTGAGCTGGAGGGAGTCTTTGCCGGAATAGAAGAAGAAGCGAATAAATTATCAATACTTGAAAGTGAGATAGAAGATACCCGGCATGCCGTTCTCGGTCAAAGAAGCGACTGGCTGAAAACAGTTGAACATGCGGCCGAAGAATGGATCGATACCGGAGCCCGTCCCGCTTTTACCGCAAAGATGTCCAATCCCGGCTTTCTGATCGGTCCCGGAAAACTGATAGCCCATATAGCAGGATTTCGCCGCTACGACACTGCCGGAAGCGAGAAGACAAGAAATGCCATGCCGAACGAGATATCCTCTCATATTGGGGAGGCCCTGGGACGCCATTTGACTCATGTAAAGGAGAAATTTGCCGCCAATCTGTACAGGCGGGGTTTTATTCCTCCTTTGGCCGAACGTATTATCAATATAGGAAATCCCCGGCAATGTGTGCTTGAGTTCGAACACCGGCTGGAGCTTCTCCTTCGCGAACCTCTTGAATCCTTTGTCACTCCTTCATTCCGGCTTTTCAAATTACAGCAGTACATTATCTATTTCTTTCTGGTGCTCCTGTGTCTGATCGCCCTGGCAGGCGAAGAGACGGGAAGATATTTTTTCCGGAATCCCGATATCATGGGCGTGGTTAATATTTTGGCCATGGCACTCTTCGCGCTCTTCAGCCCCAAGGGACTGGCGGCATTAGGGAGTCTTCTTGTGCTCTGCTTTTTTATGGGATACCGTTTTTACGGGATTTACAGAAAAAAAAGAGATAAGCGGGTCGATAAATTGATCGTCCTTCTTAAAGGCGATATAGCCGATTATGCAGGCGAAGCCATTGACATGTTCATTTCCGATCTCGAAAAATCCCATGAGGAAGTCAAATCAAACCGTCTTTCACTTTCCGGCTTCCGCCATTGATTTTTCAGTTTCTATTCAAGATTTCGTCCGGAAATTGTTGCTTTGCTTTCAAAAGCTCAAGCGTAATGGTGCAGTGAGCAATTGTGCTTCATCGATACAGTGCAATTCAGCGGGAAGGGCAGGGCTTTCGCAGCTATCAAAATAAAAATGTTGAAAATTATTCTACTGCTGTTAACATGCCTTCCAAACATTTTTGGATTGATCCAGTTATGAGAGCGGTTATTCAACGTGTAGAGTATGCCGGGGTCAGCGTAAACGGTGGAATAATAGGTGAAATTGGGCCGGGGCTTCTCCTTTATCTTGGAGTTGCCAAAAACGATGATGAAAAAGATGCCCGATTGCTGTCGGATAAAGCAGTAAACTTGAGAATATTTGAAGATCGAAAAGGAAAAATGAACCGCTCGCTTTTAGATATATCAGGTGATATATTAGTAATCTCCCAATTTACTCTTCTCGCAGATTGCCGCAAGGGGAGACGGCCATCGTTTATCGATGCCTGCGATCCTTTAAAGGCATCGGCACTCTATGACAGGTTCATTGAACTCCTAAAGGAAAAAATAAGAAGAGTCGCAGCGGGAAAGTTTCAGGCTCAAATGATAGTGACTTCGGCAAATGATGGTCCTGTAACCTTGATACTGGATACGAAAAAATCGAGCAGGTAAAAAAAATGGCAGGCGAAAGCGAAGAAAATAAAAATTTTTTTCCGATCACAATAGACAAAGAAGGTGTTTGGTATTATAAAGGCGCCGAAATGTTCAGAAAGGATATTCTGGAACTCTTTTTTGATACTCTCGGTAAAGACGAAGACGGAAATTACTTTGTACGGATGTCCGGTAAAAATTATTATATTTCGGTTGAAGACACGGCTTTTGTGGTGAGGTCAGTGTATACACGTTCCGGTGAGGCAACTGATTCGAATAATCTTGAAATTATGTTGAGCGATGGCTCGATTGAACCCCTCGATATATCTTCGCTTAGAATAAAAGGAGATAATATCATGTATGTAAATGTGAAAAATAAAAATTTCGAAGCAAGATTTTCAAGGGCCGCCTATTATCAAATTGCCGAATTCATAGTATCAGATGAAAAAACCGGCCGATTCGCCATTGCCGTTAACGGTAAAAGATATCCTGTCAATATTAAAAATTGATGTTCTCGCAAAAGCTCATTATGCCGGCTCGCGGCATCAAAAGCTTTTTGCGAAGCCGTCAAAATTAAATTACTTTTGGAGGTCTGTTGAATGTTGAACGATAAAGTGCAGGAGGGCCTTACGTTTGATGATTTGCTGCTCATTCCGGCATATTCCAATATTATGCCCAAGGAGGTTTCTACCTCTACGCTTTTGACTCACAACATAAGATTGAGCATTCCACTTATCAGCGCGGCAATGGATACCGTCACCGAATCCAAGGCTGCAATATGCATGGCTCAAGAAGGTGGAATAGGAATCATTCACCGCAACATGAGCATAGAACGGCAGGCCATCGAAGTCGACAGGGTGAAAAAATCGGAAAGCGGCATGATAGTCGATCCTATCACGATAGAGCCTGAACAAAGAGTGCACGAAGCGCTTCAATTAATGAGCAAATACAGAATTTCCGGCGTGCCGGTTGTGAAGGGAAAGAAACTGGTCGGGATTCTTACAAATAGAGATCTTCGCTTCGAAACCGATCTTGAACAATCCGTATCGGAAGTAATGACGAAGGATAATTTGGTTACTGTTTCTGCGGATATTACTCTCGAAGATTCCAAAAAGCTTTTGCATAAACACAGGATCGAAAAACTACTGGTAGTTGATGAGGATTACAATCTCAAGGGACTCATTACGATTAAAGATATAGAAAAGATAAAAAAATATCCCATCGCCTGCAAAGATCTGCTTGGACGACTTCGTGTCGGTGCAGCGGTTGGAATACTTGACAGAGAAGCGAGAATTCAAGCCCTCCTCGATGCAGGCGCTGATGTTATCACGATTGATACATCTCATGGTCATACTGAAACCGTCATTGAAGCTGTACGCGATACAAAGAGAAACTTTCCCGGGTGCGAGCTTATCGCCGGAAATGTCGCAACATATGAAGGAGCCGAAGCCCTCATCAAGGCGGGTGTGGATGCTGTCAAGGTAGGAGTGGGACCAGGGTCAATCTGCACAACGCGGGTAATTGCAGGAGTCGGAGTACCTCAGATCACAGCTATAATTAATTGTGCAAAGGCGGCGGATAAATATGACATTCCTCTGATCGCTGACGGCGGAATCAAATATTCAGGCGATGTGGTAAAGGCATTGGGCGCCGGCGCACATGCTGTGATGATCGGCAGTCTGTTCGCCGGTACGGAAGAAAGCCCGGGAGAAACCATTTTGTACCAGGGGAGAAGCTATAAAGTATACAGGGGTATGGGTTCTCTCGAAGCGATGAAGGCGGGAAGCAAGGATCGATATTATCAGGATGATGAAATAGAAAGCAGCATGATGAAGCTTGTCCCCGAGGGTATTGAAGGGCGTGTTCCGTTCCGGGGAAGCCTCTCCGCGAGTATACATCAGATGATAGGCGGGATATGTGCCGGTATGGGGTACGTCGGCTGCAAAGACATTGACGAACTGAGAATCAATACAAGATTTGTTCGAATTACCAGTGCAGGACTTCGTGAAAGCCATGTCCATGACGTTATTATTACGAAAGAAGCTCCCAATTATTGGATTGACTGACAGGCAATTATGAAACACAGCGATTTTGTCCATCTTCATGTCCATACGCAGTACAGCCTTCTTGACGGAGCCATCAGGCTCGATGATCTATTTAAAAAAGCCAAAGAATATCGAATGCCTGCAGTTGCTATGACCGATCATGGAAATATGTTCGGCGCTGTCGATTTTTACCAGAAGGCACATGCCTGCGGAATAAAACCGATTATAGGCTGCGAACTCTATGTCGCCCTTAAAGACCGTTTTGACAAAAGTTCCACCGAATCAGGCGATAATTTCAGACATCTTGTCGTGCTTGCCAAAAATGAAACGGGTTACAAAAATCTTATGAAACTGACTTCGGCGGGTTTTTTAGAAGGGTTTTACTACAAGCCGCGGGTCGATAAGAAACTGCTTTCCGAAAACAGCGAAGGGCTTATTGCAACGAGCGCCTGCCTCAACGGGGAAGTCGCGCATCTTATTCTCTCAAAAAAACCGAAGGAGGCTGAAAGAGCGGCCGCAGAACTGCGGGAAATCTTCGGCGTTGATAATTTTTTTCTTGAATTGATGGAAAACGGATTGGCGGAACAAAAAACCGCCAATGCAGAACTTTTAAAATTATCTAAAAAAATGTCTATTCCTCCTGTTGCGACAAATGACTGCCATTATTTAAACCGGGAAGATGCCGAAGCCCATGAAATACTTCTATGTATCCAGACCGGAAAAACTGTCGATGATACAGCAAGGATGCGCTTTCAAAGCGATGAATTCTTTTTCAAATCACCTCAGGAGATGATCAATAACTTTAACTATTGTCCTGAATCAGTTGAAAATACACTCATAATAGCCGAAAGATGCAATCTTTTCCTTGATTTCAATCAGGTGTATCTGCCCCATTTCGAACTTGAGAGCGGTGTAACCGCCGATGATTATCTGAAGAAACTTGCAAGGGAAGGTCTGGAGCGCCTTTTTCCGTCTATCGCTTCTGGAGCTGACGAAAAAGTGCGTGAAGCCTACCGTCATCGCCTCGAGAGCGAACTGGAGATTATCAAATCCATGGGCTTTCCAGGATATTTTCTCATTGTTCAGGATTTTATTAATTATGCGAAGAAAAACAATATTCCCGTAGGTCCCGGAAGGGGATCGGCCGCAGGAAGTCTTGTCGCCTGCGCTCTCGGCATTACCTCCATAGATCCTATTCGATATGGCCTTTTTTTCGAACGTTTTCTCAACCCGGACAGGATGAGCATGCCCGATATAGATACTGACTTTTGTATCGAAGGGCGCGACGACATTATACGGTATGTAACTGAAAAATACGGAAGCGACAAGGTATGTCAGATTATTACGTTCGGAAAAATGCAAGCCAAAGGCGTTGTACGGGATGTTGGAAGAGCTCTTAATATACCCTACGGGGAAGTGGATAGAATAGCAAAACTGATTCCGAATACTCTTAATATTTCTCTTGATGAAGCCGTTAAACGCGAGCCTCGACTTTCCGAAGAAATTAAAAGCAATCCTGCTGTACATAAATTAATTTCACTTTCCAAATCACTCGAAGGCCTTAATCGGCACGCATCTACCCATGCGGCAGGAGTCGTGATTTCCGATGTTCCATTGGTTGAAAGAGTCCCTCTTTTCAAGGGTGCAAAAAATGATGATGTGGTCACCCAATATTCGATGAACGATCTTCAGTCCGCAGGCCTTACGAAGTTTGACTTCCTCGGCCTTAAAACATTGACCGTGATTAAAAATACGATTCGATTCATAGAACAGGGAAAGGGAATCAAAATACTCCTCGAGACAATACCTCTCGATGATCCTGAAACATACAGCCTGCTTTCCAGTGGACATACTGACGGGGTGTTTCAACTTGAGAGCTCAGGGATGAAGGATATTCTTCTCAGTATGAAACCGGATTGCATCGAAGATCTCATTGCGCTGATCGCCCTTTATCGTCCCGGTCCTATGAGCATGGTTCCCGATTTTATAGCCCGCAAACAGGGTAAGCAAAAGATTGTGTACGAAACATCCGAGCTTGAAACAATTCTCAAGGAAACATATGGCGTCATTTTGTATCAAGAACAAGTAATGCAGATCGCAAGTCTCATCGGAAATTATACTTTGGCTGAGGCTGATAATCTCAGAAGGGTAATGAGCAAAAAGAAGGTCTCCGACATGGAACGGGAGAAGCCAAAGTTTCTCGCAGGCGCAAAGAAAAACAAGATACCTGAAATCAAGTCAAAAAAAATCTGGGAGCAGATGGAAACATTCGCGGAATACGGTTTCAATAAATCACACAGCACGGCCTATGCGGTAATTTCCTTCCACACCGCATATCTCAAAGCACACTATCCCGTTGAATTTATGGCATCTCTTCTGACAAGTGAGAAAAATAACCGAGATAATATCATTAAATACATAAGCGAGTGCAGAGATATGGGCATAAATGTCCTTCCTCCCGATATCAATGAATCATTTAAAGATTTCAGCGTCACTGCAGACGGTAATATTCGTTTCGGTCTTGCTGCCGTAAAAAATGTCGGGGAGGGGGCAGTTGATTCGATTATAGAATCAAGAACAGAAAAATTCTCTTCCTTTCAGGATTTCTGCTCAAGGCTTGATTTGAGAAAAGTGAACAAGAAAGTTCTTGAAAGCCTTATCAAGTGCGGGATATTCGATTCTCTCGAAGCAAACAGAAACCGCCTGATGTCCGGATATGAAACAATTGTCGATTTTGCCCAGAAATTTCAGAGAGAAAAAATGAGCGGGCAAATTAGCCTCTTTGATACTCATTCTTCGTTAGAGACGGAACCTCTTCTTGCCGATGCCCCTGAATGGGATCGAGACCAGATGCTTTCATACGAGAAAGAAATGCTCGGATTTTATGTAACCGGACACCCGCTTTTAAAATATGCAGATACTATCAAAATTCTTTCTACCGCAAATTCTGAAACGCTTTCATCACTTTCAGACGGCTCATCCGTTTGCCTTTGCGGAGTAACAAGCAATATCCGGGAGATTTCTACCCGAAAAAAAGAAACAATGGCGTATGCGACACTGGATGATATGAAGGGTCTTTTTACTGTTATCATTTTTCCTGATTTGTACAGAAACGCATATGATTGTATTCATGGCGATCAGCCTCTTTTCATAAAAGGCAAAATAGATGCAGGTGAGGAAGAAGCTAAAGTCATAGCAGAGGAAATTTCAGCTATCGACGAGGTTTCCGTAAATCCCTTTTCCTCTGTTCACTTCACGATAGATCTTGAATCCAATGGTGAAATTGCACTCAAGGATCTTAAAGGCATGCTTGAACTTCATAAGGGAACATCGCCTGCGTATTTGCATTTATTATCCAACAGCCATTCAGAAATTATAATTTACCTTGGAGATAAGTACAGGGTGGAGATAACCGAAACAATAAAAACCGAAGCCGAAAGACTGCTCGGAGCCGGATCTACTCTTTTCCTTTAATTATGGGTCCTTATACCATACGAACATACCGACATTCAGTATCATCTTCAGGATATCATACGAATTTTCAAATCAAGGTGAGGGAAACGGATCTTTTTATACGTGCCGATTCCGACCTCTCGGATCTCGCGTTCAAATCTGTCTTCAGGCATCGTGGATTTCTTGAAGCGTATATTAAAATGAACCCTGAATTCAGTTCGTCATTTATTCCTCTTGCGTACGACAGATTTGCGCCTGCAATTGTTCAGCAGATGCTGAATGCCGGCCGTTCAGCCGGTGTCGGTCCAATGGCGTCGGTTGCAGGTGCTATTTCACAAAAGGTGGGCATTGATCTTCTCCAGCATACCAAAAATGTAATCATAGAAAACGGTGGTGACATATTTGCTGCAGTTGAAAAAGAAAAAAAATTGCACATTTCAGTTTTTGCAGGATATTCTCCTTTAAGTAACAAGGTCTCCTTGAAAATAAAGGGCAGCGATACACCTGTCGGCGTATGCACTTCATCAGGAACTGTCGGAGGTTCATTCAGCTTCGGAACAGCAGATGCAATTACTATTATCTCAGAAGATGCAGCGCTTGCCGATGCAGTCGCCACGGCTGCCTGCAATGTGGTAAAAAGTAAAGCGGATATACCGAAGGCAATACAAATTGCACAGCGAACCGGTGGAGTAAAAGGTGTACTTGCGATAAAGGATGATCAAATGGGCGTGTGGGGAGATATCGAACTGGAATAAGCGGATTTCATCATCTGGACATATTGGTTTACATAACATATCTTATCGGACTTAAATTTAAAGGTTCAGGGGGGCGCCACTGGTCACCCTGAAAGAAACGAGTGCACAACTTCGGCCATTTCCCTGGTTCGAAGATATCCATATGATTTATGCGGATTTTTCCTGCCCTCACACTCATACGTATTGGAAACGGGGATATCTTTTACGGCAATGCTGCACGTGTTTCTGCCGTAGAAATCATCAAGACAATAATGAACCGCTATCATATCCTCAGGGTCGAAAAGATTTATCCATTCTTTTTGTACCGAATCGGGAACGCAGGGTTTGGCCAGGCAGGTTCCCGCCTTTTTCATTTCGGCCAGAATTTTACCGAAGACAACAGGAAATCCCAAGGGAGATCCGATCGTCACAAGGGTATCGATTTTTAAATCCTCCGACTGAGTCAGCACGTCGTAGGCAATTATTGAACCCATCGAATGGGCGATGAGGAGAATTTTATCATCCCGATTTCGATTCAGTTCACGCACAAGGCGATTTCTTATGGCGCATTTGGCCTGTATTCCGGCATATCTGCCCGTCAGGCATTCTGTCCCGAAATAGAATGCCAGTTCGCTGAAGTAGCGTCTGATCATCAGATCGGTAAGACTTTCAAAATTGACCACCATATCACCGTTGAGAAAAAGGTCGTTCATATGTTCGGCAATAAATTTGGCCACTTTCGTTCTTACCGTATGTGTCTTATGTTTTTTAGTTGTAATACCAGGCACATAGGGTTCATCATCGTAGCGCGGCGATGAACGGTTCTCCTCATCCGGATCATAGGGCACCGGGTGCATGAGATCGGCCCAGTACACCATTTTAAACCGGAAGGGCCGCCAGGGATAACCGAAAATCCTGAAGCCTTCGTTGAGGGACTTTTTCCAGTACCGCTGAAGAACAGGCGCCGGCGCCTTATTACCCAGGCCGTGTATGCCTAATACAATCTTCGACATCACAGATCCCCTTCCCCGGTTGCCTCTTATTCAGTGTAGCGTACAAATTCCTCCATACTGCCCCTCGTTCTGTCGAAAGAATTTACCGGATTGTCCTTATCAGGCCATCCCAGGGCCACACCGACGACAATCCTTTTAGAATCGGAGATTTCGAAAAGTTCCCGGATCAGGTCGGGATACTGGACGGCCGCAGCCATTATACAAGTGCCCAACCCCCGCTCTTGAGCAAGAAGGCACAATGTCTGTACATAAAGCCCCACATCAAGCATGGAATACTCGAGGGCGACCCCTTTGTCCGTCATGATCAGGATCAGAACAGGCGCATTGAAAAGTTTCATCATTTCGCCCGTAAAGTTGTTCCTCGCTTCCTTGTCGGCCCTCGCTATCGAAAGGGATTCAAGAGTGCGTTTGCCGATGTCTCGATAGCGGTTTTTATTGATTTCAGGCCATTCTTCGGGCATGGCAATTTCGGGGTTCGGGCTTTTTCCTGAAAAGGCTGCATTCCTGTTTTTTTCCTTGAAGATATCCAGCTTATCCCCTGTTATTACGAGTACTTCCCAAGGTTGAGTATTTCCCCAGGAAGGAGACCAGCGGGCATCGGAAAGAATCGCGTCCATTATTTCTTTTTTCACTTCTCCGGATAAAAACGAACGGATACTGCGGCGGGTTCTTATTGCATCCTTAAGCTCCATACATACTCCTTTCTTTTGTTTTCTAAGGTTCTGAAGATGCGAAACGCTGAAGCGAACTATGTATTTCGAATCTGCAGATCTTTTTATAGTATTTCGGCCTGATTTTTTCCACTATTAATAAATGCTCAAGTCCTCATGCCAGTCGAAGCGTCACTATACATGAAGTTAGCGAAGACTTCACATACTTGTTCTTTGTAAATTACACCATGAGGTTTTGACAGCAAATCAGCTGTGTGCATTTGAAAAAAGAGGGGCTTTTTTCATTCAGGTTTTTCTTTTTGCTCTCCTGTGGTATAGACTTGTCGCATGCATCCTGAATAAGAAATAAAATACTCGATAAATCGGTAAGATATCTTCTGCAGAGTTACAAATGAAAACCAAATCAAAGAAAAAAGCGCGATTTTTCAGAAATGTAATGCTATCGGCGCTGACCGCGACAGTCCTTGTAATAATTGCATCTCTTTTCTACTGCTATCTGCTTTCAATACACATCGACGAGCGGTTTTCGGGCAGGAGATGGAGCATACCCTCAAGGGTCTATTCGGACAGTGTCATTTTATATCCCGGTCAGAAGCTGAATCAGGAATCTTTCGATGCCAGGCTCAAACGTCTGGGATATCGGGAGGTGGAAGACGAGCCGGAACACAAGGGCGAACTGCGTCGAAAAGGAAAAATTCTCGAAATTTATCTCCATGATCTGAAAATTCCTTCCGGAAACAGAGAGGGATACCGTGCAAAGATACGCTTTGATGAAAACAGGATCAAATCGATCCAGAACAGCCTCGGTGAACCTGTGCCGATCCTGGAGCTGGACCCGGAAGAGATCATGCTCTTTTTCGGACCCGAGCGGGAGAGGCGGCAGCTGGTCGCGATCGGAGAAGTTCCCCCCCACATGATCCATGCGGTGCTCGCGGCGGAAGACGACAATTTCTACAGGCATCGTGGAATGGATTTCCGCGGGATTATGAGGGCTCTCTACGTGAATTTTCGCTCTTTGGGTGTTAAACAGGGGGGCTCTACTATTACCCAGCAGCTCGCCAAAAATTATTTTCTGACGCCTGAACGTTCATTTCGCCGAAAATTCAAAGAACTTCTGATGTCCCTCACCATAGAGCTGATGTATGAAAAAAATGAAATCCTGGAAATATATCTTAATGAAATCTACATGGGACAGAAGGGAACTGTTGCTGTCAACGGCCTCGGCGAAGCGGCCTCTTTTTATTTCGGCAAAAGGGTAAATGAACTCTCGGTTGCGGAAGCCGCGACAATAGCGGGTCTCATACGGGGGCCCAACAGGTATTCGCCGTATGCCGACGCGCTGCGCTGCAAGGAAAGGAGAAACGCCGTACTCGCGGCAATGAGAAATCACTACTGGATCGGCGAGGCAGAATTCCAAAGAGCAGCAAATGCGCCCGTTACCGCAGTGGGATACGAGGGCTACAACAAAAAGGCGCCTTATTTCATTGATTATCTTGCCGGTCAGCTCACCGATTTGTATTCGCCGGATGATTTATCGAGCATGGGACTTTCGATCCATACGACTCTCGATATGGAGGTGCAGATGGCCGCAGAAAAGGCCCTGGAAAAAGGTCTGGCCAGGCTGGAAAACCACAATCCTCTCTTGAAACGGGATGATCCGCAGGCGAAGCTGCAGGGAGCTGTCGTCGTGATGCAGCCCAGGACAGGGGCCATTCTGGCAATGGCGGGCGGAAGGGATTACAGCCAGAGCCAGTTCAACCGGGTGACACAAGCCAGACGCCAGCCGGGGAGCGCCTTCAAACCATTCGTTTATGCGGCCGCCCTTGATCACTTCACCCCGGCGTCATTATTGTCGAACATGCCCCGGATCTACGATTTCGATGGTGTCAAATGGGAGCCGAAAAATTATAAGGAATTCCCCCAGGAACAGGTAACGGTGAGGGCTGCCCTTTCCCATTCCATAAATCTGCCTACAGTGGACCTGGCCATGCGCACCGGTCTTACGCACATCAAAAGCAGCGCTATGAAATTCGGCTTTTCGAGCCTGGGCGCACCATACCCTTCGATGGCGCTGGGCGCATTGGATGTCATACCCCTCGAGCTGGCCCGGGCCTATTGTCCTTTTGCGGCCGACGGTATTCTCCCCTACCCTCTCTCCCTGAAAGAAGTAGCCGACGAAAAAGGCCGGATTTTGCAGCGCCGGCACATGACCGTGACTCAGGCAATTTCACCTGCAAAAGCCTTCCTCATGAGTTCGCTTTTACGTGACGCAGCCGAAGAGGGTACCGCCATGCCACTCAAGCAGTGGGGCATCACGTGCCCCGTGGGAGCGAAAACGGGCACGACCAACGATTTCAGGGATGCCTGGTTCGTGGGATTCACCCCCGATATTCTGGCGCTCGTATGGGTGGGATTCGATGACGGCACTTCTGTCGGCGCATCGGGAACGCGTGCGGCCCTGCCCATCTGGGCGGAGCTAATCAGATCGCTGCCGCAGTACGTTTCGGGAGACTGGTTTCAAACGCCCGAAGGCGTGGTTAAAAAGGTTATCTGCAGCGAATCAGGCCTTTTGGCGGTACGGGGGGGCTGTCCCTACCCGGTGGAGGAGTTCTTTCTTGCCGAAAACGCACCCTCAGATATGTGCCCACTGCACTTCGCACGAAATCCGATGAAAGAGGTAATTAATGAGATCAAAAGTTTTTTCAATCGATTTTAAAAGTTCTTTTTTCATACATCCGGGCAGCCACCCGCCCCCTCATTACCGTGAGCGAAACCTGTGGAAAGTCTCCAGATCCTGCGTTTACCGAAATTTCAAGCTTTTCGCACTAGCCGCGGCCGCAGTCCTTCTCCTTTCTTCGTGCGGCCCCAGAATTATAACTCCCTCCCCTTCTCCCGAGCGCCGACCTGTTCCGAGAACAGCGCCTGCCCCAATACAGCATGGAACGGCTAAACCCGAACCGGAGGCGCCGCAGCCCCGAATAGTCGCCTCAATGCAGTTGATCGATCAGGCTAAAACCCTTTTAGAGCGAAATCGGCCTGACGCGGCTATTTCGCTTCTTGAACGGGCCGTGAGCATTTATCCCGCAAATGGCCTGAGCTTCTATTATCTTGCCGAGGCCTGGTTTATGAAAGGTAATAAGGACCAGGCGCGGGAATTCAACAGGCTGGCGATACGGCATTTTGGTAAAAATAGTGAATGGTCGACTGCCGTAAATGAGCAGAAAGAAAAAATCCTGAACAATTAACAGTGTTACCAATGCGCAAAGACAATCAATTACTTTTCACACAAAAGCGCGTGCGTCGTACGTGACGATTATAGAATCAGTGTCCAATCAAGCCGTTATTATAATTGAAAGTAAATTGTAACCCCGGTTGAAGGGAGCTCCCGAGAAATATCTTTACAGCTGCTGTCAAAAGATCTATAAGAAACCATTTACCTTAAAGAAGAGATCGATCCCGGATAGACTCTCATTCTTACACGGAAATGAATCAGAAATTCAAACTCATGTGATCCCTCGTACATTCCATTGCGAATTTTTTTTGCGTGTTTCAGCCGTTTGATTTGTGAGGGATCTCGTATATCTGATAAGGAGGATCTATGGTCAGGGTAAACACAAAAGTGAAACCGGAACCGGAAAAATTCCCGGCACAGCTGGAGAAATCTATGAGCGGAATAACCGGTCTCGATGAAATCACCGGAGGAGGCCTGCCGAAAGGCCGCGCTACCTTGATCTGCGGCGGTCCCGGATCGGGAAAGATGCTTTTCGGGATGGAATTTCTTTTCCGTGGCGCGACGCAGTTTGATGAACCCGGCGTCTTCATGGCCTTTGAAGAAACCGCCGAAGAATTGACCGGAAATGTCGCGTCCCTGGGTTTCGATCTTGAAAAAGTTGCCGGCGAAGGAAAACTCCTGATAGATCATGTACGAGTCGAGAGAAACGAGATCGAGGAAACGGGGGAATACGACCTTGAGGGTCTTTTCATCCGGCTGGGATATGCCATCGATTCAATCGGCGCAAAAAGGGTCGTCCTTGATACGATCGAATCCCTTTTTTCAGGTCTTTCGAATACAGGCGTTATCCGTGTCGAACTGAGGAGGCTTTTTCACTGGCTTAAAGACAAGGGAATGACCACTATCATTACAGGCGAACAGGGATCGGGATCGCTCACCAGAGAAGGGCTTGAGGAATATGTCTCCGATTGCGTCATTTTCCTCGACCACAGGGTCAGCAATCAGATCTCCACGAGAAGGCTCCGCATCGTCAAATACCGTGGTTCGACTCATGGAACGAACGAGTTTCCCTTCCTGATCGACGAAGACGGCATACGCGTGCTGCCCATCACTTCTCTCGGTTTGAAGCATGCGGTTTCGGACGAACGGATTTCAACCGGGATATCGAGGCTTGACGGCATGCTGGGCGGCAGTGGCTATTACCGCGGAAGCACGATTCTGGTTTCCGGCACGGCGGGCACCGGCAAGACAAGCATTGCCGGTCATTTTGCCGACGCCTCCTGCAGACGGGGCGAAAAAGCCCTCTTTTTCGCATTCGAAGAATCCCCGGCCCAGATAGTTCGCAACCTTCGGTCCATCGGCATAGATTTGAAACCATGGCTTGACAAGGACCTTCTTTTCATTCATGCAGAACGGCCGACGCTCTATGGTCTGGAGGCACATCTTGCGGTGCTTCATAAAGTGATCCAGAAATCAAATCCTTCTATTGTCATAATCGATCCTATCTCAAATCTTACTGCGGTCGGAAGCCAGTCTGAAATCAAATCCATGCTGATCCGCATCATAGATCAGCTAAAATCATATAATATCACCACGTTGTGCACCAGCCTGACCACACACGACCGCAGTCTGGAAACCACCGAGGTGGGCATCTCCTCTCTGGCCGATACGTGGCTGCTCCTTCGGGATATCGAGTCCGCCGGCGAGAGAAACCGGGGAATTTATGTCCTCAAATCACGAGGCATGGCCCATTCGAACCAGATACGGGAGTTCCTCCTCACCGACCACGGTATCGATCTGCTCGACGTCTATGTGGGGCCTGCGGGTGTACTGACCGGTTCAGCCCGTTTATCTAGTGAAGAACAGGAGAGATCGAATATTCTGCTTCGTCAGCAGGAGATCGAGCGCCGTAAATCGCGTCTTGAAAGAAGACGAAAGAAACTGGAAACACAAATAGAGTCCCTGCGCGCTGAATTCAAGGCGGAAGAAGAGGAACTGAAGAGCTATATGGAACAGGAAGACATCCGCACGGTTACAATCAACAGGCAGCGGAAGGCAATGGCTGAAATAAGAAAGGCCGATACAGATTAAAAATCGCACGTTATACGCAGATAAGAGGAAAACAGAAGATATATGGAAGGACCTGAAAAAAACTCTGAAAAAGAAGATACAGCAGTTGAAACCTGGGATTTGCGGCTGTATGTGGCGGGGCATACCGATAAATCGGCAGCGGCGCTGAGCAACCTGAAAAAAATCTGTGAAGAGCACCTGAAGGGAAAGTATCACATTGAAGTCATCGATCTTGTTAAAAATCCGCAGCTCGCACAGGGGGATCAGATCTTTGCAGTTCCGACGCTGGTGAGGAAACTGCCACCGCCCTTGAAAAAGATAATCGGAGATCTCTCGAATACAGTTAAAGTTCTTGTAGGGCTCGATCTTCGCCCCAGAAACTAATTATTGGCACAGGCAGACATGTTGAAGGCGTTAAGGAGAGTGACCGTGAAAGAGAACAAACCTGTTGATTCCGTGGCGGAATTTGAACAGGAATACGACGAAAAGAGGAAAAGGGATAAGTATGTCCTCAGGCTTTACGTAACAGGCATGACGGAGAAGTCCCGGATGGCGATTGAAAACATCAAGACGATTTGTGAGGAACATCTAAGCGGACGTTATAACCTGGAGGTGATCGATATATACCGCCACCCCGTGCTCGCCAAGGGGGACCAGATTGTCGCAACACCCACGCTGATCAAGAAACTTCCCGTTCCGATACGAAAATTCATCGGTGATATGTCGGAAACGGAAAAGATACTCATGGGATTGGACCTGCGGATGAAAAAAGATTGACATCCGCCGGACGTTTTTGAATTGATTGAAGGTTTGTTATGAAAGATGAAAGCAAGAGCAGAACAGACTTTCTCCTTGAAATAGAAGATCTGAAAATGCGGCTTGGAGAGGCGGAAGAGACCCTGTCGGCGATCCGGAGGGGCGAAGTCGACGGCCTGGTCGTGGCGGGGCCCGAAGGTGACCTGGTATTCACGCTGATGGGAGCCGAACACTCGTACCGGATCTTTGTGGAGGCAATGAACGAAGGGGCGGTCACCCTCTCTTCCGAAGGGACGATTTTATACTGTAACGACCGCTTTGCCGAGCTTGTCGGCATCCCGCACCAGAAGATCATCGGCAACTCGATTTACACGTGTGTGATGTCCCCGGACGGCTTCGAATCCGCTTTTCGGCGGGGAATGAAAAAATCAAGCAAGGCAAGGACATTACTCAAAAATGAGCAAGGCGAACCGATCCCCGTCGCCGTCTCTTTCAATCCGATGCAGGTAGAGGATTCCAGAATCTGTATGGTCGTAACCGATTTAAGCGAACATATTCGCCAGAATGAACTGCTGAAAGAAAGGGCCGATCAGTTAAGCAGAATGTCCTCTCAACTGACGTTGGCCGAACAGCGCGAGCGCCGCCGCCTGGCCGTGATCATTCACGACCACCTTCAACAGTCTCTGGTGGGGGCGAAGATAAATGTGGAGGTCCTTTCGGGACGGCTCGGGAAAAAACATGAAAAAGATGTGGACCAGATCTACACACTGCTGATGGATTCCTTGAAAACGGCACGTTCCTTGAGTGCCCAGATGGCGCCCCATATCCTCTACGAGCGCGGCCTCGTCCAGGGACTGCAGTGGCTGGCGCGGACACTGAGAGAGACATATCAAATTGATATAGAAACAGAAATCGACGAGGAGCTTCTTGTCGAACCGGAAGATATCAGGGTGCTCCTTTTTGCATCGGTTCGCGAACTCCTTTTCAATGTCGTGAAACATGCAATGGTGGAGTCCGCCCGTCTTCGCATGGTCAGCAACGAGGATGGCCTGCTTTCCATCACTGTGGAAGACGCGGGTATGGGATTCGATCCGGAGACAATGTGGCAGAATGCAGAGCATGGGAGCGGCTTCGGTCTCTATGCCATCAGGGAGAGATTGAAATACATAGGCGGCCAGTTTCTGGTGAAGAGCGCACCCGGCGAAGGTTCGACTTTTACGTTAATCGTCCCTCTGGAGCAGATTGAAAAATTCAGACACACGCAAAACAGGCGCAGGAGAGGCGGCGTAAATGCTGCAAATAAATTGGCCGCTGAACCGGCTGCAGTCGAAAAAAACTCGAAAATAACAGTTATGCTGGTGGACGATCATGCCGTTATGCGCCAGGGGCTTTCCACGCTGCTGGGCCTGCACTCTGATATTGCAGTGGTGGGAGAGGCCTCCGGAGGCGAAGAGGCGGTCGAACTGGCGCGGAAACTTGAACCCGATATTATTCTCATGGATATCAGCATGCCCGGCATAGACGGCATTGAGGCGACCCGGATTATTCATAAAACGCTGCCACAGGTAAAGATCATCGGTCTTTCCATGTTCGATGCGGAAGAACAGGCTGCCGCGATGATCGATGCTGGAGCGAAAGGGTACTGCAGCAAAAATGACAACAGCGAAGATATTCTTTCCGTTATTCGAAGCGTTATGGCATAATATCAATATTTCCGGCCTTCGCGTTAAAAAAAATGAAGACAGGAGGAGAAATTTTTTTGTAAATATTTTTTTCTCCTATTCATCTCATACTGCAATGATAATAGGCTTTTTCATGGTTAAATGCTTTTTCGTCCGCCCATTTGCGACTTGATTTTTGTAGTAACAGTTGTATATAGTTCGCGTCTCTTAAAGAAAAAGAGAACTCTTGGATTAGAGATACCGTAGACAGAGATTGGATTGCCGCTAAATTTTCTCACATTCCTGAATGATATTTTTCAATATTCGATCTGATTCAGGCAACCGTCACTATATTCAATAAGATACGTTAAGGCGAGAAAAATGATTGCAGATGTTCCGAGCGAAGGCTCAACACGTACGAAAAACGGATATAAAGTGCCTGAAATCAAGCTTCTGATTGTTGATGACCATGAGGCGATGCGAAAAGGATTAGCTACATTGCTTGGCATGTATGATGGCCTGCAAGTGATAGGAGAGGCTTCGGACGGAAAAGAAGCAGTAAAAATGGCTGAAAGCCTTCTTCCTGACGTGATACTCATGGACATAAGAATGCCTGAAATGGACGGAATAGAGGCAACCAGGATAATTCACCGGCAACACCCGCGCATCATGATAATAGGGCTGTCTACTTATGACAGCAAAGAACATGCCGATGCGATGGCCGATGCAGGAGCAGCTGGATTTTACAGCAAAAGCGATTCCTGTGAAGTACTTATTGCCGCTATAAAAAACACGCTGCACGGATAGATTTGCTTGCATACCGTGATACTTTTTTCGTGCAGTGTTTGCGTGCCTTTCATTTTCAGAGTTCAGGTTAACGTGTTCTCAACCTTCGTGACAGAAGGTGTTACGTTTATATGGACATGGATAACAGGAGGAAGCGTGCGAGATGAGCGTGAAGGATTTGCCGTCTTGGAAGAAGCTTGAACACCATTACGCGGAAACGAAACTTCTTCACATGCGCGACCTTTTCGAAAGGGCGCCGGACAGGTTCGACCGCTTTTCGCTTGAACTCGAAGATATACTGTTCGATTACTCGAAAAATCTCATCACTGAAAAAACCGTGTCCCTTCTTTTCGATCTTGCATCCGAATGCCGATTATCAGACTCCATCGAAGCTATGTTCAGCGGGAAAAAAATCAATGTGACTGAAGACCGGCATGTGCTTCACATAGCCCTCCGAAATCGTTCAGGCCGTGCTATACTTGCCGGTGGACGTGATGTAATGCCGGGTATACATGCCGTACTTAACAAAATGGAAAATTTCAGCAATGAAGTAAGGAGCGGCTCCTGGAAAGGCTTCGACGGCGACCCGATCACGGATGTGGTGAATATCGGCATCGGGGGATCCGATCTGGGTCCACGCATGGTCTGCGAGGCCCTGGACTATTATGCAGCTTCGGAACCGCGCATCCATTTCGTATCCAATGTGGATGGGACTGATCTTGCGATGACCCTGAAATATCTGAATCCCCGGACCACACTTTTCATCGTTTCATCGAAGAGCTTTACCACGCAGGAGACCATGCTGAATGCCGGATCCGCCAAAAAATGGTTTCTCGACGGGGGAGGCAGGGAAATATCCAGACATTTTGTCGCCGTTTCGACCAACGAGAAGGAAGTGGTTGAATTCGGCGTCGATCCTTCCAATATGTTCGAGTTCTGGGACTGGGTCGGCGGCCGCTATTCCGTCTGGTCCGCCATCGGCCTTTCGGTTGCGGTGGCCATTGGTATGGACCGTTTTTACGAGTTTCTCGAGGGCGCCCATATCGTCGACGAACATTTCCGCAGCGCCCCCTTCGAAACGAACATACCCGTAATAATGGGGTTATTGGGCATATGGTACAACAATTTCTTTGATGCCCGGACCTGTGCCGTACTGCCCTATGACCGGTATCTCTCTCGCTTCCCCGCCTATCTGCAGCAGCTCGATATGGAAAGCAACGGGAAGCGGACCACAAAGGAAGGGGAAGGAGTCGATTATCAGACAGGTCCCGTCATATGGGGCGAACCCGGCACCAACGGGCAGCACGCCTTTTTTCAGCTCCTTCATCAGGGAACAAAGCTTGTTCCCTGCGACTTTCTTGCGGCTGCGGAGAGCCTCCACCCCGAAGGAGACCATCACCGCGTCCTTACGGCGAACTTCATCGCTCAGACCGAAGCCCTGATGCGGGGCAGGACCGTCGCCGAAGCAGAAGAGGAACTCAAACGAAAGGGCCCGCCGGGGGAAAAACTGAATTTGCTTGCAAACTCAATGGTCTGTCCCGGAAACAAGCCGACCAATTCGATCGTGTATTCCAAACTCACACCCAAAACACTGGGTATGCTGATCGCCCTCTATGAGCACAAGATCTTTACACAGGGAATAATCTGGAACATCAACTCCTTCGATCAGATGGGAGTGGAACTCGGGAAGGAACTTGCCCGGAACATCCTCCCCGAATTGGAGAAAGGAAGCACTCTCTCCGGTCACGATTCCTCTACAACCGCTCTTATCCGATACATCAAGAAGCATTGATACGCACAGCTGTTCCGATCCGAAATTACGTCGCATAAACCCGCAGGAGACCCTATCAATCCTCGCCTTGCCATGCCATATTTTCACTCGTTTGCGGCCATTGATTTACAGTATGGCACCGCCGGCACTCTTCAAGATCGGCTTTATCGAATCCCATGCCCTCAAGAATTACCTTCCAACAGCGCGGATTTCTGTGGAATGAAGGCGGTTTGTGGCAGCGGGCGCAGTCTTTGCGGTCACCGGATGGATGGTGATACCCTTTTACATTCCAGGAGGATATTCCATGGCATTCGCGGCATGCCTCCCCGAAAAGACCTCCATGTACATCGAAATGGCACATGCTGCAAAGGAGCGCCTCGTTGAGCAGTGTATGATCCATCTGCGAAATGCCCTCATCCAGGAGGCCGTGTTCCTGATGGCAGCGGAGACATTTTTCCTTCGACTCATGAAAGTGGATTGATCTCGGGAGATCTCGTACATTCGAAAATAGATGGCATGTACGGCATTTGCTTTCCGATACACCCTTCCAGGGTATGTGGCACCAGCGGCAATCACCTAATGGGAGGTGACCGGGACTGAGTGGTCCCGGCATGGCGGCTTCTTCATAGAAAAAGAGCCATGCTGAAAATCCCACCACTGCAAGGCCAACAAGTATCTGCAGGATTTTCCTCATCATAACCATCGGATCCCGTAATACACGATTGTGGCAATGTGGACGGTCAGAAAAGAGAAAAGCGCAAGGGCAAGCACATAATGGACCCTGTACCAGAAGGAAAAAAGATTTTTCATTTTTGAAAATACGCTTACCGTATATTCCATCTCGGCTACGGAATGGGCCAGATCCATTGTTTCATGGCACCGCCGTTCGAGTTCCTCTTCTTCTTCATCCCCCAGCTTTTCAAGCAGGAGAAGGCACGCCCTTGCACCCTCCCGCTCTTCTTTCAGGCGTTTTTTAAGAATGTCTCTGTCCTTTTTCTGAATGTGTAGCGTTCTGCTGACCTTCCGGTATAGAAAAAATCCGGTTATGCCACTTAAAACAACTGCGAAAGTCGCCGCCAGAAGAAGTATGCCTATGAGGCTTCCGAAGGTATGGGCGGAGTGGATGATGCCCAAAGATGGGCCTCCCAGTCCATAGAGTATGTGACGGGTAAGAGGATTTTCCACACCGCGTTTGTTAAGAATCCTTTTTCGAAAGGGGTAGGCGAGCGCCATGAGCATGAAGGCGCCGCCGGTTATGCCGAATAGATGACCGGTCACGCTTCCCGCAAAGGCGGGGGCCTGATGTACCAGGGCTGCCATAAAAAGAACGACGAAAAAGACGGACAGATATACGGCTATGTTTCTTTCCTGAAATGACAAAACATGCATCGGTCTTCACCTTGTTATTTTAAATCCTTCCCGTCCTTCGAGGATTCGGCCAGAATAATTTTAATAAGTTCCTTTGTCCTTCCATAGCGGAGGATCAACGCAGCGAGCGCCATGATGAAAAAGAGCACGAGAAAGGCCATAATAAAAAAGTGAATCCAGGAAATACCCATGATTTCGCTTTCCCCTTCCGTGTATTTTGAAGAAATCCGCATCTGATCCTTGAACCATTCAATATCGGGCCGTTCCTGATCCTGGGTGGCGGAGACAAAAAACAGTTCTTCCCGCTCTATTCCGGAAACGCTTGCGGCAAGCGGAAAAACAGCCAATGAGATGATGATGAGAGCCGCAGCCGTTAGTTTCATAAAAGTACCCCGTAAAATTGACGAACCCGTAAATAGTCGGAAATCACACTCTCCCTTGAGAGAAAAACCTCTTACATGGCAGCCCGGAAAATAAAATATCTTCTTAAAAATTATACGTAAGGCCAAGGACAAACACATGCGCATTGTAATCGTCTGCATCCCCCTTCTCTTCAGCCTCATACTTGTAATACCCGTATTGCAGGCGGGTCCGGATGGTCTCGCTCAATTGCCTTGAGAGGGTGAAGAGTACGCCGTGCTGACGGTAGTCGGAACCCAGAGGCAGTCCCTCGAAGACGTTTTTCTGCGCGTTTTCTGATTGAGAGAAGAGATATTCCATGGAAACATCGGTCTTGTCGTCGATGCCGTATCCCGCCGTAAGCAGAGCGGAGAAGACGTCGCTTCCGTAGGTCGCAACCGACGGGCTGCCGTTGTCGAAGGCGGTCGTGTCCGCATCACGGTAGGAGAAAAGAGTCGTCAGTTGGAGCCTGGGCGCCGGTTTTGCGGCGAGCCTGAGGCTGTAGATATGGGCATCGTATTCGCCCGTGGTGAAGGAACCGTCCGTCGCCGCCTCCGATGTGGTGTCGGTTTCGAGCGCACGCAGCTGGTATGTGAATGTTGCACGCAGCCAGTTGAAAGGCCTGAAGGCGAATCTCACATTGAGCTCGTCCTGCGTAAAATCCTGGGCGGTAATGAATGCCGAATAGCCAGGTTCCGTATCAGTAATGTGATCATAGTCGTTATCGATATAACTTCGTCGATATCGGAGGGAGAGAGTCGCCCCGGCAAAGGGCGAATTGTTGAATCCGAGGGTATAGCGCTGCCCGCTTCTTTTGGACCCCGTCAGCCTTTCGAAGGCAAGGGCGCCCTCTTCCAGTTCCTCCTCGAACAGATCGATTTCGTTCTGGGTCCACTTCCCCTCGGCAAAAAGAGTCGTCGACGGCAGACCGGTATAACGGATGCCGAAGGTCTCCTCCAGCGCCTTTTTGTCCTTATCGCTTTTGATAACGGCCCCGGGTGAGACCGTTCCCGAAACGGGCTCCGTCGCAGTCAGCAGGGCGTCGGTATCGCCTTCGGTATCGGCGGTTTCCGCCTGCAATCCCCCGTATAACGTGAAGTTACTGGACGGTCCCAGCATGCCGTTAAGGGTCGCCGTATGGGATCGGTATTCTACGTCGACGGCCCTGGTCACCCAGTTGTTGTCAAAAGGTTCAGGCCCGAAGGGTATCGTGGTGATGCGCAGCCCCCCCTCCCCTTTCAATCGCGAATAGAGGTACCCGGTGGAGACATACAATTTTTCCTTCAGATAGCTCTCCATCCGCAGGCTGTTATAGAATGCGTCATGACTGTAATTTTCATTGACCGTCACGGTTTCCGCAATGCCAGTCGTCAGATTCCGCTCTTTGTCATGCCTTGCCGTATCCGTCCTGAACTGTTCGTAATGCAGCCTGTCTTCGATATGGACTCTGCCGATGTCGTGTTCGATAAAGAGGCTGAAGATGTCCGTTTTTTCGTCGATATCTTTAAAGGAGGGGTAAATATTTTTGATCGTTCCTGCCTGATTGACCGGGCCCCATTCAAGAAGCGACTTTTCCCCTTCCTTGAACCGGTGCTCGTAGCGCAGGGTGATGGCCGGAATCCCCTTTTTGGTCAGCCCTCCTTCCAGGATAACGTTTCCCACATCCAGGTGAAGGTCATTATTCAGTTCAAAGGGCGCAACGGCGAAGGGAGCGTAAAAACCTCCGGTGCCGTCAAAATATTTTCGGAATTCCCTGTATTCGGCACGCACATACCCGGTTTTCCTCTTGCCGACTCGCAATCTGAACAGGTAATCCTCATCGGGTACAATGACCCGCCCTTCGAAGGAAAGAGAAATATCATTCTCTAATTTTTTAGTGAAACTGAGCTCCTCGATACCTCCCGCCCGGCCGTCATCATGCCACCGGTCCTCCCGGAATTTTTCTTCATCCCCCGAGACTTTCGAAGAGCGCAGCACCGGCGTCATATGGCCGGCTGTTCCGTCATCCTGCGCCCCTGCCATAGGGAACGGCCAAAACAGGACTGTGATCATGCCGGTTATGGCTGCCATGAGTATTTTGCGCCGATTCGGCACGGCGTCTGCTCCTTTCAATATCTGAAATGAGCGTTTACATCGGAGCCGTGGGCGGCCGTATGGCAGCCCATGCTCCAGCATGTTCCCCTCGTGAGAAAATTCGTGTGATTGAAACTGCCAAGGACTACAAGACCAGGCGACGCTATCTGTCCATGGCATTTGAGGCAGAGATTCGTGTCCCGCTCGTCCAGGAGTTTACTCGAAATGGAACCGTGCGGATTATGACATACCGTGCAGCCTTCCCGAAGGGCTTCATGCTCGAAGACCCGCGGACGGGCCTGTTCACGGTGACACCTGCGGCAGGTTGCATTTATTCCGTCGGCGAAGGCTTTCCTGGGCCTGTAGATGTCCTCGCCGTGCGGATCATGACAGTCGGTGCAGGCAATACGGCTTTCTCTCAACGGGTGATGATATCTGAAATGGAATTCCGCTTTCACCGACAGATGACAGCGGAAACAGGGCTTCGGGTTCCGTTCCGGATTTATAATGTGCACCCCCCGTCCACCGCCTGCGTTTACATGCTGGCTCCCGGCACCGTGACAGGATTCGCATCCCTGCAGCCCTTCTGAATCCGTTAGAAAAAGATGCCCGTGATTTGTCATTTTGAAATCTCGCACCATTTCAGAATGGCACATGGTGCATGTCTTTATCCCCACGAATTCGGCTCCCTGTATCATGGATTCAGGCGGAGAATCCAGTACCCCGCTGGAACAGGCCAGCAAGATCAGAATAATCGATACGTACACTATGATGCAGAGGCAGAATGTCCGCAAATGTTTCATTTTTCCTGCTCCGGAGAATGAAACCCTTACCTGATAACGTAAAAGACAAATCAAATGATGACAATACTGTGAATACAGTATTCACCGAAAGAAACCAATTTTTAGAGGATATTTTCCGACTATATCAAAACCCCGGGACGCGCAGGACAGAAGTAAATTCGATTTGATAATTAAAAAAAGAATGTGCTAGATTAAATACTCGGATCAAACACACATGCGACATATCATCCTCGCTTTCTAATCATTCCAGTCAAACCCAGACCCGGCAAAAACTGATGTGGGAACACTATTTTATTAAATATCGGCATAGTATTAATAAAGCCGACTTTCCGGGTGACCTTATCGGCGGTTGCCGTATTTAAAAAAGTGTGTGTGCGAGGGCATCAAAAAAGGAAAATAAATGGAAACAGGAAGGTCCGATTTTTCGGAAAAGAGAGAGGCGCTTTCCGGCGGAAGGACTGGTAATACTGTAACACGGAAGCCCCACAGGATTCGCAGCATACTGATAATAATCCTTTTTGCAGCGCTTGTACCTGGATTTTTAGTGCAGGCGGTATTTCATCTGCAACGCTTCGACTCGGAACAGGCAAGGGAAATGCAGATTCAGGTAGAAATCGCCCGGGCCGTCGCGGTAACCTTCAGAACGGCTGTTGAATTTATAGCCAAAGATGTATATGCAGCCGGGCTTGTTATTCTGCAGCTTGCACCGGACAGGGACATGGTAGTCCGGTTTCTTTCAGCCACACAGGAGCGATATCCTGCTGCGGCGGAACTTGCATGGCTGAGCCTTGACGGACGGGTGATCGCTTCAAGCCACTCCGATGAAATCGGCAAGGACAGGAGTTCCGAGGGCTATCTCTCCGGACTCGGAGCCACGCGGCCCTGGGCGATCGGCTCCCTTCAACAAAGTCCCGCACAAAATTCCGCAGTGTTTACCGTATCCCACCTTCTGCATGATGAAAAAGGCAAACTCCATGGCATTATGACGGCAACTATAAAGGCCGAAAAATTCGGCGAATTGCGTTTTGAAATTTTCAAGGCTCCTGATGTCGGCTTCATAATTATAGACAAGAAAGGGTATGTGGCGTTTCAGAGGCCCCATTTGCCTTTTACGGAATGGAACAGCCGGAACTATTCTGAAAAAGAACTGGTTGCAGAGGCATTGTCCGGTAGAGAAGCAACAGGAAAGATGCAAGTGCCTCTCAAAGGCGAAGTGCTTCTTGCAGCGTACACGCCGGTACCCGATCTCGGGTGGGTCGCAGGAGCCGGCCGCGATTATGAAAAAGTTTTATCCCCGCTCTGGCGGGATCTTATGGTCGGCATGGGGCTTAGTTTTCTCTTTCTCCTGATATCGGGTGCAATAGCACTTTATTACGGCAAAGGCATTCTGACCGATTTGCAAGAGTTTCATGGAGTGATCAAAAGCTGGGGCAGCTCATATGGAACTGCCGCTCTTCTGAAAGTACGAAATGTAATGGAGCTGAAAAGCATCGCTGCCGCTTTCGATGAAATGATCGAAAGCCGCCGTAAAGCCGAAGAAGCACTGCGCAGAAGTGAAGAAGAATTCCGTACCATATTCCATGCAACCCATGAGGGCGCCATTCTCCTTAACAACGAACGCATTATCTTGAAAACCAACCCTGCGGCAGGACGTGTCACGGGGCTCCCCTACGAGTCGCTTGTTGGCCGTTTTCTGGATGAATTTATGGACCCCGAATTCCTCATGGATGCAGAGTGGCCCCTCTTCATGGAAACAGGTACTTTCAACGGCGAAGTACGCATTCGCCACCGTGACGGCATGTTCCGCATCCTTGTTGCCGCCGGTGCAGCACACATTCTGCCCGGCCAGCATCTTTTTGTAGGGCTCGATATCACGGAAAGACGGCAGGCCGAAATGCAATTGAAAGAAATCGCAAACAAGTATTCAACTTTATTCAATACCACCTCCGACGGTGTTCTTATTCATACCTTGAAAGGTGATATTGTGGAAGTCAATGATGCCTACTGTAAAATGACCGGATATACAAGAGATGAATTACTTCGGATGCATATGGCCGAACTGGATAAGTCGGAAACAATGGAGGACCCCTCTGATTTTATTAAAAAATTGATCATGACCGGCGGGCGCGACAGATTCGAATCCGCGCACCGGCGAAAGGACGGAACCTTTTTTGATGTCGATGTGACCACATTTTATTTCGGAGTAGATGAGGGAAGTGTGGCAGTTTTCGTCCGCAATATCACCGAACGCAAGCGTTCGGAAGAGGCCCTTGCCTATCAGCGGGAGCTGCTTGAACGGGTATTCGATAACATACCGGTCCTTCTGGCAATGTTGAATTCCCGGCTCGAACATTTCATGCTCAACCGTTACGCTGAAAATATTTTGGGCTGGACTACCGAAGAGGCAAATATCATCGATTTGATGACCGAACTTTTTCCCGACGACGCATACAGGGCCGAGGTGACAGCGTACATGCAGTCGGGTGCCCCGGGATATCACGAATGGATCTGTACGGCGAAAAGCGGAAAACATGTGCCGATCGACTGGGCTCACATCCACCTTGCAGACGATACCACGATCGCTATCGGAGTCGATCTTACAGAACGAAAGCATGCCGAGGAGACCCTGAAACAGTTGAATGAAACTCTCGAGAGGCGTGTGAAAGAGCGCACAGAGCTTGCCGAGGAGCGTGCTCATCAGCTCCAGGTTATGGCTTCACGATTGACTGTTGCCGAACATAGAGAGCGCCGCCGAATTGCCGAGGTCCTGCACGATCATCTTCAGCAGTTTCTTCTGGCGGCAAAAATGCATATGGAAGTGGTTTCTTCGGCCATTGGAAACACACAAAAACAATCCGTCGACACCGTAATCGGTCTTTTGATGGAGGCGATGCAGGTTTCACGCTCTTTAACGGCCGAACTTTCGCCTCCTTTTCTGAAGCAAGGCCGCTTTTCCGAAGCGCTGGAATGGCTTGCCCGCTGGATGTACGAAAAACATGGTTTAAAGGTCGAACTCAAGACGTCCGGAGGAGATCCCGGGAGAGAAGACATCTCCGTTCTTTTATTTCAATCTATTCGCGAGCTGCTGCTGAATGTCGTAAAACATTCCGGAGCTGAATCGGCAAAAGTTGATGTATTCAGGGATAAAAAAAACCGGTTTCATATTATTGTGACCGACCGCGGGCGCGGATTCGATCCTGATACGACAGTATGGGGCAAGATGCGAAGCAGTCCGGGATTGGGCCTTTTCAGCATTCAGGAGCGTCTGATGCTTCTGGGCGGAAGTATGGAAATTAAGAGCGCTCCAGGCAGGGGCGCATCTTTTATCCTTATTGTTCCCCACGATACTGACGGTGAAGAATAAATTTCACCTTGTGTGTCCCGGTACGTAGCGTTATATATTTGAAATTATCTTGAACGTCCCGTTTTGATACCAAAAAAAAGTATACATCTGATTGGAGAAATAGCTGAGCACATGAAAGGAACCAAAGGCGAAAACAGGGTACTCGCGAACCTCCCGGAGGGATTCGCACAAATAGATGCGACAGAACCCACGTCCGGGACGCACAGAATACGCAGTGTAATGTTCCTCGTTCTCTTGATCGCCCTCATTCCTGGCATTGTCTTGCAGATCCTGCTTCACCTGCAGGTATTCCGTTCGGAGCAGGAACGGGAGCTGCAGACTCACACCGATGTGGCCCGGGCAGTCGCCACGGCCTTCCGGACAAGCGTCGAGGAAAAGGCCCAGTCTGCCTATGCGCTCGGACTTGCAGTGGTTCAACTGGCACCGAAGGACATCGATGAGGCAGTCGGATTCCTGTCGGCGGCGCGGCTCCATTATCCGGCAACAGAGGAACTTGCCTGGCTTACTCCCAAAGGAGTGGTCGTTGCCTCGAGCCGTCCGGAAGCAATCGGCGAGGACAGGCATTCGGAAGAATATGTCAGCGAACTGGCGAAGGGCGGTATCCACTGGATGCTTGGTCCGGTTCAGCCGGACAGTGAAACGGGCGCCCCGACATTCATTATTGCCCACCCGGTGAAAGGCGATGACGGTTCTTTACTTGGCATTCTGACTATGGCGATCGATGCCGAACGCTTTGCCGATGCGCGGCTCAAAATACAAAGGACCCCTGATTCCGGTTACATCCTGTTCGACAACAAAGGGATTGCGGTTTTTCGCAGACCCTACTTCCCATTTCCCGACTGGCGGCACCGCGATTTCTCACAAGAGGTATTCGTATCGGCGGCCCTGTCGGGTCGCGAGGCCCGGGGGAAGCTGCATATCCCCATGACTGGAAAAACCTGGTTCACGGCACGGACGCCTGTGCCCGGCCTGGGATGGGCTGCCGGAGCCGGCCGGGAGTATGATACAGCAATGGCGCCGATCTTCAGGGACTTACGTATGGGTGTGGCCTTGAGTCTCCTCTGCCTGCTCATTTCAGGGAGCATCGCCTTCTGCTACAGCAGGGGAATTATGGAAGACCTGAGGGGATTGCACGATTCCGTATCGGCCTGGGGAAAATCACACGCAATTCATGCACTGTCTAACGTGCAGCATGTTACGGAGCTTAAAAACATAGCCGCTGCTTTTGATGTAATGGCGAAAAAACGCGAAGAAACAGAGCAGGCCCTGCGGAAGAGTGAATGGAAATACCGGATTGTGGCGGATAATACCTATGATTATGAATTCTGGCGCGATCCTCAGGGGAATTTCGCCTATATATCTCCTTCCTGCGAGCGCATCAGCGGCTACACGCCGGGAGAATTTATTGCGAACCCGGAGCTGGCGAGACAGGTCGCCCACCGTACCGAACTGGCCGAAAGCCGGGCGAGAAAGCTTCAGATCCTGGTCTCTAAATTGACTACGGCCGAACACCGGGAGCGCCGAAGGCTCGCGGAAATTCTTCACGATCACCTTCAGCAGCTCCTTTTGGCCGCAAAAATGCATGTTGAGGTGCTCTCGTCCGGATTAAACAAGAACAGAAGGCGGTCGGCCGAAGTTGTCATAGACCTCCTTCTGCAATCCGTGAAGGTATCCCGTTCCCTGACAGCGGAACTTTCACCCCCTATTCTGAAACAGGGACGCCTGTCAGACTCTCTTTGCTGGCTTGCCCGATGGATGAAAGAAAATCATGGTCTGGAAGTTGAATTGCGTGTGGAAGCAGGTATAAATCCCGAACGAGAGGACTTAAAAATTCTTTTTTTTGAATCCATAAGAGAACTTCTCTTCAATACGGTGAAACATTCTGGCGCCAAAGCAGCCACCGTTGCGGTCTCTTGCGACAGTGAAAATAATTTCCATGTTTCTGTTGCAGATGCCGGTGGCGGATTCGACCCTGCCGCCGTTAACAAGATCACCACCAGGTCGGGATTCGGGCTTCTGGGTATCAGGGAACGGATAGACCTTTTGGGAGGAAATCTGGAAATAGAAAGCTCGCCGGGCAATGGCGCACGGTTCTCCTTCAGCGTACCCGGAAATATAATAAAAGAGCAATAATTCAGTTCTCGCATTACGTACCTTGGATACCCGGTTGAGAGCACTGTACCATGAGGTACGTGGTATTGTATCATTTGCTTGGAATTCCAGTACAGCCGGCTGAAAGAGCCGGTGACGGCAATGAAAGCCATGTAACCATCCGGTCTGAAGAAGTAGGTGACATATATGGGAAGAGCAGGTTCGGCATCGCCGGCCTGCTCTTTTTGGAGGAAGTACAAAGAAAGGTTATATCGCCCTTTCTTTTGCCCTGAATATTTCGATCACCTTGATTTCTGCCCTCCTTCTTCCATCTTTTCGTAATAAGACCTGATCTCCTGAGACCATTGATCCTCATCCAATTGAGGATTTTCGCCTTCCTTGAAACGTGGGGATTGAGCAAAGGTATTTCGATCGATCTGCGCCGTCAACCGGTTTTGCTCCATATCCGGCTGCACCATCCCGGCAGGAATCGGGTGCATGTTATTTTCTTCATCGGCGACAATAACATACAGAATAGTTTGATTGTCGTCCGAGAGATAATAGGATTCGGCGGTGCCTAGTTCTTCATCGTTTTTGCCAATGAGCTTCTGATTCAACAAATTCTTTGCCTCGTCGGCATTCGCATTCATCCGCGCGAGCGATCTATGTTGCTGTTGCCGATCGGCACCTTGCTGCTGTTCCTGCCCTTCGGTTTTTGCCATTTCACCCCGAGACTGTTCCGGACGCGTAATCTGAACCTGAGGCTTCCCCTGTTTTTCTATTTGAACCTGAGATTGCCCCGATTTCTGCACCTGAACCTGCGGTTGCGCTTTTTGAACGGTCACTTCAGGCTTTTGCTGCTGAACTTTTACTTCCGGTTTTTGCTGCTGAACGCTTACTTCAGGTTTGGACTGCCTGACCTCCACCTGCGGAGACTGCTGTTCAACCGTAACCTTAGGCGGCTGCTGCTTTACTATGACCTGCGGAGGCTTCTGCTCAACCTGTACTTGAGGCTGTGATGGTTGAACCTGTACTTTCGGGGCAGGCTGTTGAACGGTTATCTGACCGCCGGCCTGCTGCTGTTGACCGCCAGTACGTGCTGCTGAAGTTTCTTGCTGGACCTCCTCTGTTCTGGCCCGCTCCTGTACCCTGCCCTGCTCTCTTTGAGACTGATTTTGACCGTAATAGGCTCTGACTTCAGACTGCCATTCCTGAGCAGAACTCTTCTCCCACTGGTCTTTGCTGAAACTCGGTCCCTGCATCATCTTTTCTTTACTGAATGCAGCCTGTACCTTGTTCGGTTCTTCCCCGTGAATTTTGAGATGCTGAAGCTGAACGGGGTACAATTTTTCATCTTTTCCGGATATGATTACAAACGCTGCATCCCCCTGCTCCGCCGGCATGACAGACTGGATCGTTCCTAACTCCTCACTCTGATCATCCAGGGCCGCCATTCCCACCATTTGCTTATGGGGCTCTGCAATCTGCCGGCTTTTCTCAGCCCCGGCCTGCTCCTGCTGACTCTGACTTCCTGCCTGGGCCCGCTGCCGATCTTCCTGCTGCCCTCTTTCCGTCTGAACCTGCTGCTGTCCGCTGCCCGTCCGGGCCTGTTGCTGAGTTTCCTGCTGCCTCTGACCTGTCTGCTGCCGGGTTTCTTGCTGTGATACTTCACTGCGTGCCTGTTCCTGCGTTTCCTGTCCCGGTGAGTGAATCAGGTATTCCTGATTGTCTGCCATCGTCAACTCGCCCCAGCGTATCCTCTGTTGTTTCTCGCCGATTCCAAGAAAACCTCCCTTTTCGATGATTACCGCTTCTATTTTGCCGTCGGGTGAGGTAATCACGTTTTCAATTTCGCCAATTTCCTCACCCTGCTGATTCTGGACCTTCTTGCCTTCTAGATCTTCAATTTTCTGCTGCTGAGCCCACACCGGCATGCTTAATAACGCTGCAAAAAGAAAGGCCGCCGATATTGTTGCCATCACCTGTTTCATGACTGTATACCTCCACACTTATATTTTGAACCATCACTATGAATCATTCATGCGTTTCGGACTATAGGTAAAGACATGTATATTCGTCTGCCCCGAAGCGTATCTCTCTTTCGTTTCACCCTTAGTGCAGACCTTTATCAGATCCCAGGTACGAAAGGTAAGCTTTCTCATTGACATGCCATAAGTGTTCACCTATACTCGAACGCAAATTTTAGGCAGGCTAAAATAAATCAATACATCACAGGAGCTTATGAAAGGTTTATGGGGAAAAAGTTATCACTTCAAGATGTGCGCATTTTAGAGTACGGAAACATGATTTGTGCTCCCTATTGCAGCAAACTTATGGCCGATCTCGGAGCTGAAGTAGTGAAAATCGAAAAACCGAACTCGGGTGATGATGCGCGGAGGCGGGGACCTTTTGCACATAATATCGCCGGAAACGAGCGTAGCGGTTTTTTTATTTACCTGAATACAAATAAAAAAAGCGTTACACTCGATATAGAAAAGAAAACCGGGAGGGAAATATTCAAAAAACTGGTAAAAAATACCGATATCTTTATTGAAGATACAGCACCGGGTATGCTTGAAAAATTCGGCTTGGGATATAATGAACTGAAAACTCTCAATCCGAAACTGATTATGGTGTCCATTACTTTTTTCGGACAGACCGGACCGTATAAAAATTTTAAAGGTTCCGATCTTATAGGTTTTCACATGGGTGGAATCGGATATACCACTCCTCGCTGGGCGGGAACACCCGAACAGGAACCGCTGCGCGTCATGCAACTGGCGGATTTTTTCACCGCAATGGCCGCGGCGACGGCAGCCATGTCAGCGTTGCACGTACAAAGGGAACACGGGATAGGACAGCACGTGGATCTTTCCCAGCTTGAGGCGATGATTCGTCTAAATCCGCAAAATATTGCTCGATGGCCTTATACTCATACCAATGATACGCGGGTATCAGAGTCGGAACTGGGACCGCAGCAGTTCTTCCGCTGCAAAGACGGCTGGTGTTTTGTCCATGCTGAGGAGCCTCATCACTGGAAACATTTTGTTGAAATTATGGGCAATCCCGAATGGGCATCGGATGAAATATATGAAAGTGCTCCCAAACGGGCTCAGCATTGGGATATAATGAAACCCCTCGTGGAAAAGTGGGCGATGCACCACACCAAACTGGAAATTTTCGAGGCTGCAAAAGGAAAAATCCCGCTTGCCCCGTCCAATACGATAGATGAGGTGCTATGTAGCAGACAACTTAAAGAGCGCCGGTATTTTATCGATATTGATCATCCGGCAGCAGGGAAATTTACCTATCCAGGCGCACCGCACAAATTTTCAAGATCAGAATGGTCGGTCAGAAACACAGCGCCCCTTTTAGGCCAGCATAATGAAGAAATCTACGTTAAGCATCTTGGCTACAGCGTCTCAGAGCTGGCCAAAATGGCTGAACTGGGAATTATATAAATGGAGTTGAAAATACAATGAAGGAAACAACTATGCTACCCTTGCAAGGAATAAATATTGTGGAATTTACAACGTCCTGGGTCGGGCCGGGCGGCGGCGGCCTGCTCTGTGAAATGGGCGCAGATGTGATCAAGATAGAAAACCCGCGTGTTCCCGATTATTGGAGAAGGGCTGTCAAAGAATTCCATGAAACCGGAAGTGTCAACAGAAGCGGCGGATTTGCAATGAATAATCGCGGCAAAAGGAGCTGCGCCCTTGATCTTAAGAACAACAATGAAAACCTTGAAGCGGCGCGCAAGATCATACGGAGAAGCGATATTCTCATAACCAACTTCGCACCCCGAGTAATGAACAGTCTGGGATTAGGTTACGAAGCATTGCAAGAGATCAATCCGGATTTAATAATGATTGCGGCTTCAGGATATGGTGCTACGGGACCGGATCGTGATGCAGTTGCGTTCGGTGTATGTTTGGAACCTTATGCAGGGTTAAGCTCTCTCATCGGATATTCTGACAGCCCGCCGCTGCCATGCGGAACAACACTCAGCGATCTTGCAGGTCAAGTTCTCGTCGCCTATACCGCGCTCGTGGCACTTCACCACCGGCGGATCACAGGCGAAGGGCAGTATATCGATATTTCAGAAGTCGAAAGCTTGCTTGCCTGTATGCCGGAAGCCGTAATGGAGTACAGCATGAACGGAACAGTTCCAGTGGCAAACGGTAACAGGGATGAACTGATGGCACCCCATGGCTGTTACCGCTGCGCCGGTGAAGACAAATGGATCGCGATAGCCATAAAAAGCGATAAAGAATGGCAATCGCTTTGCCGCGCAATGGACCATTCTGATCTTGCGTCTGATGAACGTTTTCAAGATGCATTTCTCCGGTTTCATAATCAGGATGAACTTGATACAATTATCAGTCAATGGACAAAAGATAAGAAACCCGTTGATTTGATGATCATTTTACAAAAGGAGGGTATTATTTCCGGACCGGTGTACAGCGGTGAAGAAATATTCAACGATCCCCATCTCAGATCAAGAAACCTTTTTTTCGAACATGTACATCCTGAAGTCGGAAAAAAGGAACTTCCCGGTCCATTTGCGAAGTTGAGTGAAACACCATGGAAAGTTCGAGGAGCCGATCCTCTTTTCGGGCAGCATACGGAAGAGATTTTGAAAGAACTCGAAGATGACGACTCGCAAAAAGTCTAAAATCACCATTTCTTGAGGTGGCTTGATGGAAGAGGGTTGGGGATGGGCGGCTAAATAATGCCCCTTCACCCCCCCACCAAGAATTAGACGTTCGCGAGTGTGTTAAAAAAACCAAAGTGAATAACAATAAAAAGGATGTTGATACCGGAATAAAGCGTCAGGCAAAAATAATAGCTTCGCCTGATCGCTCACAACGTCGCTATGAAAAAAAAGTTGCTCGACATACTTGTATGCCCGGCATGCCTTCCTGCTGAAAAAAGGTTCACAGAAACTGTCCAAAACGAACACGATGATGATATCATAACAGGTGTGCTCACCTGCTCCTGCTGTGGCAGCAAATTTCAAATAGAATCCGGAACAGCCATACTCGATCCCGAAATATACCTCTGCGATGCCTATGCTGACAATAAATACGAAACGTCTTCTGTCGTATCGTCATATCTTTGGAGTCACTACAGCGATCTTTTACATGAGGAAAATAGTTCCGATGCCTATCGGCAATGGGCTGATCTGATGAAACCGCATACCGGTCTGTGCGTTGACGCCGGGTGCGCCGTAGGCCGGTTTGCCTTTGAAATGACGACCAAATGTGATTTTGTAATCGGTGTTGACAATGCCCGCGCTTTCATTCGTAACGCCAGGGAACTCCTGATAAATCGCCGCACGACCATAACGCTTAAAGAGGAAGGATTCATAACGAGAACTGTCGATTTTGCATTACCTGAAGAATGGGACAGCCGAAAGGCGGAATTCATCGTTGCCGACGCACTGTCGCTTCCTTTCAGGGCAGATTCGGTTTCATCCCTTGCATCCCTGAATCTGATCGATAAAGTCCCCCTGCCACTGCAACACCTGCAGGAAGCAAATCGCGTCACCAGGCAACATAAAGCCCAGTTTCTTCTTTCTGATCCCTATTCATGGTCCGAAGAAGTGGCACAGGAAAGGAACTGGCTGGGAGGACAGAAACATGGCACCTACGCTTCTCATGGCCAGGAAAACATACTCAATCTTTTGACGCGGGAAAACGGCCTCCTGCAGCCATCATGGACGCTTGAAACCTGCGGCCGGCTCTGGTGGAAAATTCGAACCCATGCCAATCACTATGAGCAAATAAGAAGCTGCTATTTAAAAGCAGCAAGATAAATCAGTAAATCGGGGACGGGTTCACATTATTTAGATCCTTATTAGTATAATTTAATAAATCCCCGGTGGCATCCTTAATTTAAAATGTGAACCCGTCCCCGATTTCGCGATTTCGGAAGAAAGGCGGATAATTGCAATGATGCTGCATTCCATATGTCGTTTGTGTTCGGCCTGCTGTCCTGTTGAAGTGCTAACGGAAAGAGGGCAATTCATTTCGGCTAAAAGAAAATCTGTTCTGCCGAAAAAACGGCAGCTGAATTGTCCCAAGTTGAATTCCGCAGCGGATATCATCTACTCCCCCGAACGGCTTTTGAAGCCCCTGATTAAAAACAGTAACCGGCGCTTCAGGGAATCATCATGGGATGAAGCAATGGATATAATTGCTGAGCGTCTGCTTTTCAGTAAAAAGGAATACGGCCCCCGGTCAGTATGCTGGCTGCGCGGTATGGCTGCTGATTGGGGGGCACCCTGGGATTATGTAAATCGTCTTATGAATGCCTACGGATCGCCCAATTCCATAGGCAATGGATCCATTTGTTTTGTAGGCCGCGATTTTGCACATACCTCTGTATATGGCGCCATGACGATCCCGCAGACCAGGGAGTCCAAATGCATTCTTATCTGGGGGAAAAATGACAAGGACACAGCTCCTAATGCAGCCGAGAACATACTGCTGGCGAAAGAAAACGGAGCAAAGCTCATTGTGGTTGACCCCATAAAAACAAGATTTGCTCAAATGGCTGACCTGTGGCTTCAGATCAGACCGGCACACGATGGATTGCTCGCCATGGCGATAATTCATGAAATCATTCATAATTCACTGTATGATACGGATTTTGTAGATAAGTATACCGTAGGTTTCGATGATTTAAAGAAAACTGCTGAAAGATATACGGCCGAACGCGTTGCAAAGGATGTCTGGCTGGATGCCGAATTGATCAAAGAGACAGCCAGACTTTACACATCTGTCAAACCTGCCTGCATAGTAGATGGAAATGGTCTCGACATGCAGCTTGAAACATTCGATGCGACTCGGGCAGTCGCTATGCTGCGTGCACTGTCGGGCAACCTGGATATCATAGGAGGAGATCACATTCCCGAGACTGTTCCCCATAGGAATCTGCAGTTGCGTGAACGTCTCCCTGCGTCAGCTGAACCGATCACTTCCGCCTATCTCTTGTTTAACACATTTCATGCCGGTTGGGGAAATCAGGTGCAGTCCTGCGTGATTGACGCAATTCTTGATGAAAAGCCCTACCCGCTCAAAACGTTGATTGTGCAGTCGGGAAATCCTGCTGTCACTTTTATGGATGCCCATCGTGCAGAAAGGGCGCTGGAAAAAGTCGAATTTCTGGCAGTGATAGATATGTTCATGAACAGAACGGCTGAAAAGGCGGACGTAATTCTTCCTGCCGGGAGCTGTTTCGAACATACCCAGCTTAATCGAGCTTTTATACGCTCAAGCCCTGTGAAAATCCAGGAACAGGTCATTGCCCCTGTTGGAGAAAGCCGGCCGAATTGGCACATCATATTTGACCTTGCCCGCCGAATCGGTCTTGAAAAAGAATTCCCCTGGCAAACTGCCGAAGAAGCAATCGATTATCAACTGGAACCTTCCGGAATAACCGTGGCCATGCTTCGTGAACATCCTGAAGGGATTATGGCGAAACCGGTAAGATACCGGAAGTATGAAACCAATGGATTTATGACACCCAGCGGCAAGGTTGAATTCTCTTCCGAGCTGTTAAAAGAACATGGGCACAATGAAGTTCCCTTCAGCAATGGCCATCAGGAAAATCCAATCAGTTTTATGGATGAACCGGATCAATATCCTGTCCTCGGAATGAGCGGTGACCGGGATATGCGATTCGTCAACTCACAATTCAGATTCATTCCTTCTCTCCTGCAGCGGGAGCGGGGCTGTATGGTAGACATTCATCCCGAAGAGGCCCTGAAGCACAAAATATCGACAGGCGATTGGGTTCAGGTGGAAACTCCTCGGGGCCATATACAAATGAAAGCCCGGATCTCGGACCTGCTTCGCGAGGGTACAATCAGGATCGCCTGGGGATGGGGTGATTATAATCCCGACTACAGTCTTAACCGTCTCACTGATGACAACCGGCGTAATCCGGTTATCGGAACAGCCTCGGGACGCAATTTTATGTGCCGGATCAAAAAATTGTAAATCTGCACCTTAGCATTCCATCAATCGCTTTTTCAATAACGTGAATCTTTTTTGAGTTTTATTATTTTTTACAGCCATCGTGAATGCTTTTTTTGTCCCCACAATGACGACCAGTTTTTTGCCTCTGGTCACACCTGTATACAGCAAATTTCTTTGAAGCAAGATGTAATGCTGCCCGAGAACAGGAATAATCACTGCCGGGTATTCGGAACCCTGGGATTTGTGGATCGAAACCGCGTATGCATGTATAAGTTCATCAAGATCCGAATACTCATACACAACAGTTCTGCCGTCAATTGAGACAATAATTTCATTTTCTTCTTCGCAAATGGAAACAATCCTGCCTATATCTCCGTTATATACTTCTTTCTTATAGTTATTCACTACCTGCATGATTTTATCGTTGATCCTGTAAAGTCTTCCACCGCGGGATATTTCTTTCTGCCCCGGGTTCAATGCCTCCTGAAGTTTTACATTTAAGTTTGCGGCACCTGCCGTTCCCTTATGCATTGGTGTTACTACCTGTATATCGTCCATAGAATCAAAACCGAATCGTCTCGGTATTCTCAACTTGACCATATCGATGATCATTTCCACTACTTTCTCCGGATCCCCCTGCTCAATAAAATAGAAGTCATCAAGCCCGTACCGCCTGAATTCAAGATTTGGAACGATGCCTTCATTAATTGAATGGGCATTCGTAATTATGGAGCTTTCTTTCGCCTGTCTGAAAATCTCGTGTAACTGAACGACCGGGATAGTACCGGAATCGATAATATCTTTCAGGACATTTCCCGCTCCTACAGAAGGCAGCTGATTTACATCGCCGACCATTATTAATGTTGCTTCCGGAGGAACCGCCTTGATGAGATGATGCATCAAAACAGTATCAATCATCGATACTTCATCTATTATCAGCAAATGACAATCAAGAAGAAACTTTTCATTTCTCTGGAATCCGCCTTTTTTGAAATTGAATTCCAGCACACGGTGAATGGTTTTTGCTTCGTAATTCGTTGATTCCGACATCCTTTTTGCGGCCCGGCCTGTAGGGGCGGTCAGCAGGATTTTCATCTGCTTGGCAGCAAAGATCTTGAGAATCGCATTGATGATAGTCGTTTTGCCTGTTCCCGGACCGCCGGTGATCACCATGACTTTGCTCATTAACGACTGCCGGACGGCATCAACCTGCTTTTCAGCGAGTCTGAAGGACAGTTTCTCCTGTACCCATTGTATCGCCCGGTCGGAATCGATCTTTTTACTTTCCTGTGGTGCAGTGATAAGAGTTTTGAGACGAGATGCAAGGTTCTTTTCAGCGAAATGATACCCGGCCAGGTAGACGGCTTTCTGATTTTCACAGGGTGCGCCAAAATCCCTGTTGAGATCTTCAATTACGATCCGATTTGCCAGCGCCGCCGCGCCTATGGCCTCAATGACAGTTTCCCTGTCAATGCACAGCATTGCTTTACATTTCTCGATCAGGAGTTCATAAGGATAATACACATGACCTTCATCGCTCAGCTCCTGCAGGGTATAAAGAATACCTGCCGCTGCTCTTTTCTCTGAGTCTTTTGCAAACCCCAGCTTTTCGGCTATTTTATCCGCCGTAACAAATCCGATACCAAAAATATCCGTTGCCAGGCGATAGGGATTATCCTTAACGACGCCGATTGAGTCACGGCCATATTCTTTAAAAATTTTTGCGGCATATCCTGAACTGACTCCATGAGACTGAAGGAATATCATAACTTCCCTGATTTCTTTCTGCTCATCCCATGCTTTTTTGATCATGCAGATACGTTTCTGACCGATACCTTCTACGTCAGTAATCCTGTCAATCTCGTGCTCTATTACTTCAAGAGTCTTTTCTTTGAATTCAGCTACTATCCGTTTTGCCATAACCGGACCTATGCCTTTGATCAGACCTGAACCAAGATACTTTTCAATGCCGTGAACATTTGCAGGGATGGCGGTCTCGCAGAAGACTATCTTGAACTGCTCACCGTATTTAGGATGATTTTCCCATTCTCCTTTCATTCGTATGATTTCGCCTGGAGTGGGATTGACTATGCTGCCTGTAATTGTTACCAGCTCGCGCCGCCCGTAAACCTTCACCCTGGCAACAGTATATCCTGTTTCCTCGCTTGTATACGTAACCCGTTCTATCTGCCCCTGAAGATTTACAAGCTCCCTGTTCATGCCGGCTATTAAGTGCCCTTTCCGAAGAAACTCCCACCTGAAATGCTTTCAATGAATCTGACCTTTTTCTAAAAAAAAAAGCGTATCAAAAACTGAACAGGATTTCCAGAATTCTCGTAGAGCCTGAGAATTGAAGGAATGGCCTCACGGCACATTTTGTAAACTTTTTTGACCAATAATTTTTCTATTACCGTTGTATCAAGTAATTACATGTGGTTACAAAATGGCACATGCTTTGCTCCAGATAATTGACAGTTGAAGATCGGTCATGAAAGGAATCTGCCGAAACGTGACAAAAGCCGCCGTATTCGCATCATCAAAACTGAAGAACACTGCGGTTCCGATTGTTCTATGGTTGACTGCGATTATGGCATGCGGCTGCGCTACCCATTCAGACAGGCTGAGAGAAGCCCAAAGCGCAAATGATTATTATTTCGACTGTATAAAAGGGGTTGACTGTGATGAAATCATTTCAGCCAGCATCGGAAAAGTGGAATGGGTCCTGTTTACCTCCAATAAAGCGAGATGCGATGAATACAGGCGGCGACATAAGGTAGAGCCTCCCCCTTTCAAAGGGCTGTTCTGGGCATCGGGAACACCGGTCACAATAGAGAAAATAGAATTATGGGTTCCGGCCAAGCGATTGAAAAACGGGAGACTTGTTATTCATCCCGGAGTGTTGATGCATGAAGAAACCCATGCGATTGATCACATATTGAGACCTTTGCACAACCCCTCAATATTTTTCTTGGTTAGGCCCGGGGGTTGCGATAAAAAATCTCATTAATTACATATAACACGTTAATATTGTTTTATAATTGCCTATTTTATGCTATAG
>Ga0172382_10000709_pt1 | contig 62293 bp, 54 predicted proteins | sample Leawel138RmetaG_FD_122245 | JGI IMG/M metagenome (GOLD analysis project Ga0172382, IMG submission 122245) | Leachate microbial communities from a municipal landfill in Southern Ontario, Canada - Leachate well 138R metaG | ecosystem: Engineered > Solid waste > Landfill > Unclassified | place...
GGTTTCAAGCTCATCTCGCTCCGCTTTGGTTAGTGTTACTTTGTACTTGATCATAATCACCTCTCTATTGTGAGGCAATTATTCTCAACCCATACGACTTGTCAAGCTTGACATGACACTAGTCTGCCATTTATACCTGTTAAAACCAATGTATCTTGCCAGTTGTTTGAAATAATGGCTGTGCATTTGATACCATCCAAAGCTACACTCATGGCTAATGACAGGTATTCTTCTTTTCTCCAATCAGGGATATTAAGTTCTTCTTCCTCTATATCGATCGGTTCTTTAATCAATTTGTCAATCATCGATTTAAATGCTTCATTGCTGTATTTCGTGAATTTGGGATATGATATGAGCCCCTTTCCTGTATAAGAGAACGATGCTTCAACAAAATCATCCTTTAGGTCGAATCTGTATCTTTCCTGATATGATGAACTATTGATGTTTTTTACTGTTATGCAGCTATTCGAGAATAGTGACATTAATCGTTTGCGAAGCAATTCAGGCACATATTCCAGTTTCTCCTCAGGCACGCTTATAAAAAGATCAAGCAGCTTGTTCCCCTGTTCGGACTCCCGAATTTTGGTATTCAAATATGGGCTGACGGCTTGAAAGTCCACTAATACCATCTTGATCTTAGCTCTGCTAATTCCCGAATAAACCAAACGGAAGTATTCTTGATTGTATTTGCCTTGTCGGCTATTGGCGATCAAATAGACATTAAACCATTTTTCTGGTATTGCCCGGTAAACTGTAAGTGCCCATCCATATTTGATCAAGGCTAAGTTTCCAAGAATATGATATATGGAGTCCGGATCATTTTCGAGGCTAGACATTGTACTTTCCAGATATTGAGAGCGAGCGCGACTTAGCATATTAATGAGTTTCTGTTCTGTGCTATCGCTTGATTTGACCTTTCGTCCACTTGCGAGCATCTTGGCACAGGTTTCTGGGTGTACTGTATAAAGTTTTAAGTATTCTTCATTTCTGGATAGTGCTGTAAACTCTGGAGAGTTAATAAAAGGATTCGCGTTGCGGAATTTGTTTAATTCAATCCCCTTCAATTTCTGGATCGCTTTCATCTCATTCATATCTTTGATCCTACTGTTGCCTAGAAAAAAGCTCTCCAGATAGTGTATCTTCAGATCTTCAGTGAGCTCCAAAAGGTTAATCGTGATCTCTTTGATAACTATTTGATAATTTTGCTTCTTAAACTCGACCTGTAATTCTCTCGTCATACTGTCATCGGTTTTTTGGATCACTGCAAATTGCTTATTTTGTATGTATCTATACAGAGATTTATCCGTTGGAGAAATGCCCTTTACAGCATTGTGGAAAACTATAATATCCCCTACAGCAAGGTCTTGCATTCCAGGTGTGACAATTTCCTTGATGCTCTTGTTCCAGAAATATGCCTGTCCATTGGTGAAAGTAAGTATTATCGTGTTGGGGGGCATGCCTCTTGTTTTTGTTAGTTCATCAAGGAGGGTTTCTTTATTCATTTTCATCATTGAGCCGTTTTGTGGAAAATCCAGTTTGCTGAACTTTTCATCGCGTAGCGCTTCCACGCAAATCAATGCTTTGTCTGTTATCGTTGAATATGCGGGGTTGTCATTTAATGTTACCAGCTCAACCTTGTTGCCACACTTGAGTTGCATAAATTCACTGCTGATTGCTGATAAATCATTTCTTCCATAACTAACTTGAAATTGATCACCCAGAAAAATAAGTTTTCTCTCTGTGTTATCTAGATCACAAAATTCCAGGAGGTCGCCTAGCAAGTGGCCGGTCCCAAATCGCAATAACTCGTCGGCGATTAGATTATCAGTGATCATATGTGCGTCATCTACAATATACAAAGCGTTGAAGGCATCATCAGACTTTCTGACAGGTATAACTTCGGTATTAATATCACTGTCAACCTCAGTCTCTTCATGAAAACTTGTTTTATTCTCGTCATTCTGATCTTCTTGTTTTCTCACCCCTCTGAAATTGTAGATGTATCCATAAATATTATCGATTATTTCGACTCCAGGGATTACCATCTTGCTAGCGATTTTTGCATTAGGGACCATATTAACAACGGCGTCAATACCGTTCAGGGTTGCCATTTTATTAATAGCGGGGATGAGATGCGTCTTCCCACTGTTGGTAGTGCCAGAGAGAATGAATACTTTCTTTTCAGGATCGACCAAAAACTTTTCCATGGCAGTAATGGCGGCACTCTGATCTACTCTAAGAGTCATCAAATGAGATTTGAGCTCTGTTTCTTCCGAAGGCTCACCTGACCTATACGAGCTGTCTGTTTTGAAATATTTTTTGAACACTTCAAAACCAGAAGGACCTATGAAGTTGGAAGAATCCTTCACGTCGATGATATCTTCGAGCTTTTCCAGATAGTTAATCGAATCCATTATAAAAAACACAATTTCGTGTTTTTTGGGGATGTAACCGTTTAGTATTACAGGTTGTTGAAAACATGCTGCGGTAACAACATGATGAGCCGCAATCTTTTGATCAGAAGGCAATTCTTTTGATATTAACTCATTGACTAGTTTTGTGAATTTCCTTTTTTGTTCTTTCAACTGGACAAATGGATTGATCTTGGATCCACCTTTTATATGTACAGGTGATTGAATAATGTTAACCCACTCTTTGGTGCCAAAGTTCTCCTCACCAGGTAGTTGGATAGTTCCACCGTAATTCTTGAAATCAATTATACATATTACCCTCTCAGTAATCAGTAGGGCGTCAATTTGTAGCGTTGGCTCATCGGCACATTCTGGATATCCAAGAAGGATTCCATTAAATCCCCGCCTTTCGAATAATTCGTGCAATTTTGCAGAGAAATCCCTAAAGAATATATTTTCGAAGCTTCGTTTAACTTCACGTCCTTTGAGTATCTCAAGCATTTCTGAACATCCAATCCGACATTATCGCAGATCCTATTTCCATTTTTCTACTCTCCAAGCACTCAACATTAATTTCTAATAAGCCACAGGGGCTTATACGTTGAGTATCCAATGTTGATGACAACATAACCCATTGTTTCTCAGATTGTTTGACGACATTTGAAACCTCTCATTACTCTTATCTGTAGTGGGCACAAAAAACCGATTTCATTATTTTCATCTCTCCAATTAATGTCAAGTTCTTTATTTTCATAACTTACTTAATTGCTACAGATTGATTCCGCTAATGCGTGCTTGATTAAAGCAGTTGCATCAATGAATCATCCATAAATGAGATCTTTAGGTGTTTGAAATTCCTTTAAGGATATATCTTCACACAAAATGCATTGCAGAAACGCACAAAAACGAAAAGAACTCTATGATTTATACTGAAGTCAGACCAGTTCATCTCGCAAACCCTTAAATGACGCTTATTATGACAAGTGAAAGCTAGTTACAAGTTTGGGTTAGACCCTTAATTATTTTATTATTGGGAAAAAGCTTGCAGAACTTCACCCACAGTGAAAAGCGATCCACCGCAAATCAGGATATCATTTTCGGACATCTCTGCCCGCGCTATTTTCAAAGCCTCGGAAACCGAATCCGCGGTCGCATATTCCACCCCGTATTTACGAACTTCGGCAGCCTGCTCCTGTACCGTGGCGGCTCGTTCCGAACTGTTCTGAGCGAGGTAGATTTTCTGAGCGTTTTGGCAGATCAATCGTAACATTTCTCCAAAATTTTTATCCGCTAAAATGGAGATGAGAAACCGAAAACGGCGCTGTGGCCAGATTTTGGAGAGTGTATCCAACACGGCTCGGACCCCTTGAATATTGTGTGCACCATCGGCAATTATGACAGGCGAGGTGCTCAGAACCTGCATCCTGCCTTGCCAAATTACGTTTTTTAGAGCGTAACGGACTTTTTGAGCGCAAACTTTGAAACCTCTTTGCTTCGCGTAAATGAAAAACGCAGTGAGCGCCAAAGCCAAATTCGCCGCCTGGTGTTCTCCAATCAGGTTTGTGGAGAGCTTGCGATAACGGTGACGACCAAAACAATAATCGAACTCCAAACCGGAAACACTGCGTGATGTGATTTGGTAGCTGTAATCGATTCCAGGCAGGAAAAGCGGCGCTTTCAGCGATTCAGCCCTCTGGGTAATCACTCTAAACGCTGCAGCGGGGAGCTTTCCAAGCACCAAAGGAACGCCAGGCTTGATGATGCCAGCTTTTTCAGCGGCGATTTTCTTGATGGTGGCGCCCAAGGTTTTCACGTGATCCAAGCCGATGCTGGTGATGGCTGAAACATCCGGGGTAAAAGGATTTGTGGCGTCCAGCCTGCCGCCCAGGCCAACTTCGATCACGGCGCTGTGCAAGGCTTCCTCTTTAAAAACTTGCATGGCAATGGCGGTGGTGATTTCAAAAAATGAGGCGTCCCACTTCTGAAAGAGACCCTCAAACCTGGAAAATGTATCCAAAACACGTGGGAAATCGAGTTCGCGCCCATTGACACGGAAACGTTCGGTGTAATTTATCAAATGCGGCGAGGTGTTCAACCCTGTGCTGAATCCATGAGCCAGGCACAGCGCTTCCAAACTGGCGCAAACGCTACCCTTGCCGTTGGTTCCGCCAACGTGGAAACCGCGTAAAGAATTCTGCGGCGAGCCCATTTCCTCAAGCAGACCCTCCATACGCTCCAGCCCCAGCTTAATGTTTCCAGAATATCTTTGGTAAATATGATCTAAAAATTCCTGATATTGCATTTTCCCAAGCCTTTAAAGTATAAATAAAATCCCCGCGGAGCGGATCTGAAACAGCCGCCGATACCGCGGGGAAGATTTATGCGTGAAAGGTTTTGTCTCTGCGGACTTAATTCATATAATTAATCTTCAACCGGATCATCCTGGAAATCAGGTTGTTCTCCGGTGAGATCCTTGCGCAACTTAACGAAAGTCGGATCCTCGATGGCGGCATTGAATTCCGTGTGTTTGGTGTTTTTCCAATACTCAAAATAGCGCATCATAAACTCATTTTTCTGTTTGGCATTGTTTTTTGTGATGGAATCGATTTTCATAAGGTCGTTCACCATCACGTTTTGGAGCTTGGAGGCACTCATATTGTCGTAGAAGTTTTTATCCAGGATGTGTTTGGCATATTTGTCCAAATTTGGGCAAAGAACCAGGATGCCGGAATAGTATTTGGTTTCTCCCTCCACCACTTCGGTGAGGTGTTTGCCGAAGGCAATATATTCCGTTTTTTCGCCCTGAAGTTCTGGGCAATATTTTTCCTCGGAAAGATAGGTGCCTTTACCGTTCGGATTGGCTGTGTTTCTAAGCAAATCCAGGTCGCCCTCAAAATCTTTTTTGTAGTCTTGCATATAGTTGTCGATTGCCACCCAGATATTTTTCATGTAGGTGGTGCAGTCGTCCGTGTTCTTTTCCGGGTCCAGCTTAAATTTTCCTGGCAGGGCCAAAACCAGGACCAAAGCTATGGCCAAAAGTGCACTGATTATCCAGAATATCACGTTTCCGCGTTGCTTTTTCAGCATTGGTTACTCCTGAAAGAGATAGTTTTTTCGATAAAATCTGCCTGGGCTTTCACGTCAAGCCTTTTTTGTGCGAGGCATGATCTTGTTAATGTAGGCGTATGTTTCGCGGATGTCATAAAAACGGTCGCGATAGTCCGCCTCAGGGTCGATAGGGATGCCCCGCATTCTTTTTTCCACGTTGTTTTCACCCCAATTATATGCCGCTAAAACCAGGGTCCAATTATTGTCGAATCTGCCGCGAAGATAATTGAGATAACGCGCGGAAATGCTCAGGTTATATGGTGGAAAATAAAGCATACCACGCCGATATTTCACGTGAACGTAGCGGGCTGTGGGTTCCTGTACCTGTCCCAAGCCAATTGCTTGAGCGGGCGACACAGCAAAGCTCCGAAAGCGGCTTTCTGTGTTTATCAGATTATAAAAGATGCGCGGATCCAGCTTGTAAACCACCGCCGTGGAAAGCGTCATCAGCCGCACCGAAACGGGGTTGTAAAGCAGCACCAGCAAAGCCAAAAACAAAATCAGGAGGCTTCGCAGCGCCTTTCTGGGCTTGTTTTTCTTTTTGGTGGACGCCACTTTAGGGTTCAGGCCAGGGTTTTCTTAAAATCATTCAGCCGCATCACGTGGGAAATCTCTTCATTGATGATGCGTCTGAGTGCAACCAGGGCTTTGGGGTTCGAAATGCTGTCGCTAACTGTGTGGAAATAGAGTAGGGTATCCTTTTCGAAGGTGATGGCGTTATCCAGCAGTGTGGATAGGTCTGAAGCCTCAGTAGCTTTGCGAATGGCGGATTCCGGGCTGTTGAAAATTCTTCCATCCACGATGGTTTTCAAATATGCGGAAACCATTTCCCAATCCTGGGTCAGTTCAAGGTCTTGCAAGTCCGCGTCATCGCGAAGTTTCATGAATGTCTTTTCGTGCTGCAATTCTTGGTCGCGCAACCAGGTGATGAATTCCAGGCTTTTTTTGTCCAAATCTTTACGCTTGCTGGCTTCGTTGTAAAACGCATAGCCGTTGCGCTCGATTTGAACGGCCATTTCGATGATTTCGTTGATTGAGAAGGCAGGCATAATTTCCTCCAGTATTTGTATTTTATATGCTAAAAACTTAGTCTTTCTTCAAGTTTTGGCAAGCCCGAATAGCCCGACCCTTTCTATTCCAAACTCACCTGCGAGGGGCCTAAAAGTTCACCCACGTGGTCTGTGCTGTCTTGAACGGGTTTTCGCTGGGTTTGTTCCTCGCGTTTTTCTTCTTCGTGGTGGGCGGGAATATTTTGGGTGATGCTTTTTTGAATTTCGCGCATCAGGTCTGGCTCTGGTTTTTTGCTTTCCTGTTCCGGTTCTGCCGTGGAAGCCTTTTTAACTGCAGTGGAATCCGCTGTCTGTCGCTTCAAAAAGTCCGGTGTTTGCAGTCGCCCCTGGCTGTAGGCATATCTCAAAATTCCCGCTAAAATCATCACAAACAGGATTATTCCAAACAACCACAACAAGTTGGGCGAAAGCAAGATCTTGTGTTCTTTCGTCCCCAAATCTGTTTGCGTGGGTTTCTTGGTGTGTTCGGGAACCATGACTTTGAACTCGGCCATAACCTCATCCAAATCCGCACCCAGATAGCGGGCATAATTATAAACCATAGCTTTGGAAAACCCGAAAGGTCCAAGCTCAAAAAAGCGGTTTTCCTCAATTATCCGAACCTGTTCTTCGCGAATGCGCAGGTCGTCAAAAACTTTTTGATAGCTGATACCCTGCTCTTCCCTCAGGTTTTGCAGGTGTCCGCCTAAATTTTCCATGTATAAACTCCATTGAAAGTGTGTTCAACCGCGCCCGCAAGAACGAATTCACCATTTTCCAAAGCCCGGATCGTAACAGTTCCACCGGGCATATTAACCCGGACCTCAGAGTCCAAAAATCCCTTTTGAATCCCGCAAAAAACAGTCGCCACCGCGCCTGTGCCGCAAGCCTGGGTGGCTCCTGCGCCACGTTCCCAAATTGTCATATCAATTTGATTGCGGGAAACCACACGCGCGAACTCCACATTCACTCCATCCGGGAAATGTGAATGCTGCTCTAAGAGCGGTCCAAACTCAAATTCCTGGTCTTTCAGTTCTTTTTGATAGCTCACAAAATGCCAATTTCCAACCCCGATCAATGCCCCCTCGATACCTTCTAAAACAAGATTATTCTCCAACATTTGGGGCATGCCAAGCTTCACCGAAATCTCTTCAGCTTCGATAACTGCATCTAACACACCACTGTCTGTGGCAATACGCAGTTTGGAATCCCCGCGCAGGTCTGATAAAAGCCGGGCACAGCAGCGTAAAGCTGAGCCACACATGGCGGCGCGACTGCCGTCGCTATTATAAATCAACATTCTGGCGTCGGCGTTCGGGTCTCCCAAAAGCAGCACCAAACCATCCGCGCCCACACCCTTTCTGCGGTCACAGATTTCCTTCGCTAAATCCTGCCATGACAGCTTAATTTCATGCGTATGTAACAGTTGCAGAATCACAAAGTCGTTCCCCTGTGCCTGCATGTTGCAAAAAGGTATCAACATAAAAGGTCTTCCATCATCTGGTTGAAGCTGTGACAGCCTTTGCGGGTGGAAATCCACTGCGCCGCCTGCAAAGCTCCCAGCGCGAAGCAGGCGCGGGAGCGAACCCTGTGGGTCAGTTCCAGTGTGTCCGTCTCGCAATCGAATATCACGCTGTGGGTTCCAGGCACGGATCCTCCACGCAAACTGGCAAAATGCAGTTCATTTTTCTGGATTTTACGATCCAGCTTGTCGTAAACAGCCTCATCTTTCACTCCACTTTCCGCCAGGATGGTTTCTGCCAGTTGAATCGCGGTTCCGGAAGGGCTGTCCGCTTTGTTGTTATGGTGCATTTCCCAGCCACAGACGTCGTAGATGGGAAACTTGTCACAGATGGAAGCCGCATATTTCACAACGCGGGTAAAAAGATTCATGCCGATGGAAAAGTTCGCACCGTAAACCAGGCCAACATTATGCTCTTTAACCATTTGCTCCACTTCAGGAAGTTTATCGTTCCAGCCCGTGGTGCCGACAACAATGTTTTTTCCTGCCGCGGTGATTTTACGGATGTTTTCCAAAACCGAATCCGGCAGGCTGAAATCCAGGCAAACCTCGCCCAATATTTCTGGCCGGATCTGGCTTTCACAGCCTTCCACACTGGGATCGATGATGGATTTCACCCGACAGCCATATTCCTCTGCCAAGGAGGCAATCATCTTGCCCATCTTTCCATATCCGATCAAGCTTATATCCAACAGCATCTCATTCTCCCCGGGAATAAATCCGGATCAACTGGGTAACGAACGCTGCGCCACGCCTAAGTTCTTCTTCCTCAATGTCTTCCTCCACAGTGTGGACCTTGTTCATGCCGGTTCCACAGATAATCATGGGCAAACCAGAGGCATTGATGATATTGGCATCGCTGCCTCCACCGCCGACGGTCACCTCGGCTCTGATGTCCAGATTTTTAAGTGCTTCCAGCGCCAGCCGCACAGGCTCTTCGTTTTCATCGATACGGAAGGCAGCATATTCTTGGTTCATTATCCATTTAAAGGACGAACCCTCATGCCTTTGCACCACACTTTCAACCGCTTGTCGCATATCTGCGCTCACCTGCTCCAATTTCACAGCATTGTGACTGCGGGCTTCACCTTTGATTAAAACCCTGTTCGGGACGATGTTTGTGGCGGTTCCTCCACCGATAATGCCGATATTGCAAGTGGTTTCAAAATCGATACGTCCCAGCGGCATGGCGGAGATGGCTTCAGAAGCCACGCGGATGGCATTCAGCCCCTTTTCAGGCTCCACCCCGGCATGGGCTTCCTTTCCAAAAATATCGATTTTGATGGAATTCTGAGCCGGCGCGCCCACATCCAAGTCTCCAACCCGGTGGGAATCGAAAGCGTAGCCAAATGCCGAAGTCAGCTTGCTTTTATCAAAATATTTTGCTCCCAGAAGACCAATTTCTTCCGCCACAGTGATTAAAATCTCGATTGGCGCGTGGTCCTGTCCACTTTCCACAACTTCTCGGATGCCCTGAACGATTTCGGCGATGCCGGATTTGTCGTCACCGCCCAAAACAGTGGTGCCATCAGTGTGAATACGACCATTTTCTCGAATGGCTTTGATGCCTTTTCCAGGACGAACCGTGTCCGCGTGGGCGCAAAACAAAATTGGTTTTTTATCAATTTTCCCCGGAATCAGTGCGTGCAGGTTGCCAGCGTTTCCGTCGGTGTTTTTTGAGGCGCCGTCTTCCTCGACCCGCGCGCCCAGTTTTTCCAAATCTTCACGCAGGCGGTCCATCATGGCACGTTCGTCACCAGATTCGCTGTCTATGGCAATCAGTTCCAGGAAATATTGGATCACATCGTTGCTCATCTTTCTCTCCATCAATGTTTTCTGTTGAATGCACCTTAAAATATCTTTGGCTTTTTTGTCAAAACAATTATTAGAGTCAGATGGCAAAATGGGCGCAAAACCGTATCGGCTCTATCTATTTCCAGCGCCATAACGGCTCTGCTATCCACGCTTTTTGGTCATGAACAAATCGATTTTGTAAAAAAGACTTGCCAAAAATAGCCGGTTTGGCAGTCTTGTCTTTTAAGTTTAATTTCTCAATCAAGGAGACATAATTATGAAACGTATAAACCTGATGGGCAAGCGTTTAGTGACGATTTTCGCGTTGCTTCTGATCGCGGGTCTACTGTCCGCTGAAACTTATCCCCTCTTCAGTTTCGATATCCAAAATTTGGAAGGTACCGATCGCAACAGCTTTTGGATTTTCGATTTTGACAGTCCTTCGTTTATGACACATGATGGAAACTGGTTCTCATTCGGAAGCGGCCCGCTTTACACGATGTATCCATTTTTACACTACTATGCTGAGGATACAGTAAAAATCCAAGATCCAGTTCCCGGCAGCACTGGCACCCAGATCGAGTGCATCGCCGCGGATGGAATGCCGCACTTGGATCCGATGAACATCGGTTTGAGCTTCAGCCCCTTCACGCGTACAAATTTGGTGAGGACAAACCTGGTGAATTCCGAAAATCCCTGGGACACTCCATCTGAATCCGGCGACATTCGCACCTATTCATATTCCAATGGTTATTTGAGCCTGAACGGCGAACCCAAACTGCAGATCGTGGATATGGAATTTGAGATTACAACTCCCTACCCCGCCGGCGCTGAGATTAGAGACTATATCGCCGGCATGGGTTTGACGCCGTCTTTTAATTGGAGCGAGAACGATAACATCGGCCCCGGCATCTTCCATGGCCAGCAAGGACGCGGTTTTGGTTATGTGGATCTTGCGAACAGCGATCCTGAATGGGCGGAACTTTTTGCCCCCAGCTACAAAGTTATCATCGAGATGGAAGGTGTGGTTTCAGGCACGACGTTTACATCTTCCTACCACGATTTTGAATTTCACCTCCTTGCCGAAGAGGAAGAAAACGGCGAAGTTACACCGGTGGTCCTGAGTGGTTTCACTGCCACTTTGACCGGTGGAAACCAGGCCATCCTGAACTGGAGCACAGCCTCTGAAACCGATATGATTGGTTTCCGCGTGTTGCAATCCGACAGCGAAAACCTGAGCCAAGCCGTAAGCCTGACTCCCGTGCTCATTCCGGCTCAAAATTGCAGTTGTGGCGCTCAATACAGCTTCACTGCCAGCGAATTCGACCATCCGGGAACCTGGTGGTTCTGGCTTGAAAGCATCGATATGAACGGCAGCAACCAATTCTTTGGCCCCGTGAACATCAATATCTCCGAAACCCAGACGCCTTCACTGCCCGAACGCAGCAATCTGGGCTTCGCGCATCCCAATCCTTTCATCAGCGGTGCTCAAACCAGTATTCCTGTGGAAATCAAAGCCGGGGACAGCGGCAGTCTGGAAATTTATAACCTCAGCGGCCAGCGCGTGGCTTCCTTTCCTCTGAGCCAGGGTGCCCACAATGTTGTCTGGAACGGAATTGACCGCCAAGGTCAGACCTGCGCCAGCGGCATCTATTTCTACCGCCTCAACGTGGGTGGATTGAGCCAGACCCGCAAAATGGTTATTTTGAAATAAATAAAATATAATATCAGACTTGGCGAAACCCGGTCTTGAAGGCCGGGTTTTGTCTTATCCCCAAAAAGTGTCAAGGCCTGTTCTGAAACGGTTCACGCAAGAATTGCTTGACTGAGAACGCGGTCGATGAATTTTTGTTATTCACACTGTTTTATACGGCCTGGATGGTCATAAACACGATTTATTTGAAGGAAACGAAATGGAGATCAGCAAAACTTACGAAGCAGCCCAAATTGAAAGAAAATGGTATCGGTTTTGGGAGGAAAAAGGTTATTTCCGTCCCGTGGAAGACAGCTCAAAGCCGCCTTTCACGATTCTAATCCCGCCGCCAAACGTCACTGGCATTCTGCACATGGGTCACGTTTTAAACAACACCCTGCAGGATGTTGTGATCCGCTTCCATCGCATGTTGGGACAGCCTACGCTTTGGCTTCCAGGTGTGGATCACGCCGGCATCGCCACCCAGAATGTGGTGGAAAAAGAGCTGGCGCGTGAAGGCAAAACCCGCCACGATGTGGGCAGGGAAAAGCTTTTGGAACTCATCTGGGCTTGGAAACAGGAAAAAGGCGACCGCATCGTCGATCAGCTCAAGCTTTTGGGCGCTTCCTGCGATTGGGAGCGTCAGCGTTTCACCATGGACGAAATGCTTTCCCGGGCTGTGAAGGAAGTTTTTGTGAGGCTTTATGATGAAGGCCTGATCTACAAAGGAAAATATATCATCAACTGGTGTCCACGCTGTGTGACAGCGTTGGCAAACGACGAGGTGGAACACGAGGATGAAAGCGGAAATCTTTGGTATATCCGCTATCCCTTCAAAGATGGCAGCGGACATCTGGTAGTGGCAACCACACGCCCGGAAACCATGTTGGGTGATACAGCCGTGGCGGTAAACCCTCGGGATGAACGCTTTGGAAACATCATCGGCAAAGAGGTCGCGCTTCCCCTCACGGGACGCGTGATTCCTGTGATCGCGGATGAATTTGTGGATTTGGAATTCGGCACGGGTTGCGTGAAAGTGACTCCGGCGCATGATCCCAACGACTTTGAGATTGGCCAGCGCCACCAGCTTCCCCAGCTTCTGGTGATGGACGAACATGGCATCATGAACGCCGAAGCCGGTGCCGATTTTGAAGGCATGGACCGCAATGAAGCCCGCGCCAAAGTTGTGCAAATGCTTGAAGAGCAGGGGCTGTTGGAAAAAATTGAGAAACACGAACACGCGGTTGGCCATTGCTATCGTTGTCACACCATCATCGAGCCATATCTTTCCGATCAATGGTTCGTGAAAATGAAACCGTTGGCCAAACGCGCCATCGAAGTGGTTGAAAACGGCGAAGTCCGCTTCCAGCCTGAACGCTGGACCAAAGTTTATATGCACTGGATGAATAACATCCGGGATTGGTGCATTTCGCGCCAAATCTGGTGGGGACACCGTATTCCGGCTTTTTACTGCGAAGATTGCGAAAAGATGGTGGTTGCGGTGGAAAAACCGGAAAAATGTGCGGATTGTGGCGGCAAGATTCGCCAGGATGAAGACGTTTTGGACACCTGGTTTTCCAGTTGGCTTTGGCCTTTTTCCACCATGGGCTGGCCCGACGAAACTGAGGATTTAAAGCGCTTTTTGCCCACCCAGGTGTTGATTACCGCACCGGAAATCATCTACCTTTGGGTGGCACGCATGATCATGAGCACCCTGCATTTCAAAGACACCATTCCTTTCGACACCGTTTTGCTGCATGGTACTGTGCGAGATGATTTGGGACGCAAAATGAGCAAATCTCTGGGTAATTCACCCGACCCCATCGACATCATCGAAAAAGTGGGCGCCGACGCGCTGCGGTTTTCCATGGTTTTTGGCACGCCCAAGGGCGCGGACGTGACCTACAGCGATGCCATTCTGGAAACGGGGCGGAATTTTGCCAACAAGATTTGGAACGCCTTCCGCTTCATCATGATGAACATTCAGGAGGGCGAAAATCTGCCTACTAAAGAGGATTTAAAGCTTGAACTGGCAGACCGTTGGATTTATTCACGACTGCAGGAAACCGCCCGCGATGCTGCGGAGCACTATCAAAACCTGCGCCTGAACGACGCCGGACAATGCGTGTTTCAATTCATCTGGGATGAATTCTGCTCCTGGTACATTGAACTTTCCAAAGACAGGCTGAACAGCGGCGACCCAGCTTCCCGCGGCACAGCTCTTTATATATTGTTGGATGTGATGCAAGCCTCCATGCGCCTGCTGCATCCCATCATGCCCTTCATCACGGAAGAGATTTGGCAAAGCGTGAAAAGTGTGTTCCCTCAACCGGAGGAAGCCCTCATTATGGCTGCATTCCCGGAGCCGGATGAAAGTATGATTGATCCCAACATCGCGGACGACATGGCTTTCATACAGGAAAGCATCTCAGCGGTGCGTAACCTGCGCAAACAGATAAATCTTAGCCCCGGCGCGGGGATAAACCTGAGCATCCGCGTGGGGGAGGAGCGCCAAAAAGAGCTTTTCGCAAGCTATGAGTCATATTTCGCCAAACTGGCCAAGGTGGAAAGCTTGGAAGTGGCGCAGGATCTGTCCAAACCACCAGCCTCCATTGCCGCCGTGGTGCGAAATATCGAGATATTCTTGCCTCTCAAGGGTCTCGTTGATCTCGAGGCGGAGCGCGTCCGCCTGGGTAAACAGGTGGAAAAACTGGAAAAAGAGCTGAACTCGGTGAACGCCAAGTTGAACAACCAAAACTTTGTAAAAAATGCCAAGCCTGAAGTGGTGGAAAAAGAGCGACAGCGCTTTACCGAGGTGGAAACAAAACTGTCCTTGACAAAAGAACTGCTTGAAGATTTGAGGTAAAAAACAATGTCTCCAAATGTGAGACAGTGTGTGTTAAAAAAGAAAGTGGGGCTATAGCTCAGCTGGGAGAGCGGAACGTTCGCAATGTTCAGGCCAGGGGTTCGAATCCCCTTAGCTCCACCACTTTCTTTTTTCGATTCTTTTGGGTTCTGCAGTACAAATAATCTCATGAATTTTAGGTTGGCATCGCGATTGCCCAATATCTCCCATATTTTCCAGCCTTCGAAGTCCATCCCGAATACCCGGTTATGCCAAATTATCGAACGACCTTCATAAAAAACCACCTCTTTCTGATATGTTGTTGATTTATTTCAACATCGTTAACACCCTCCAATATGGATAATTAAGGTTCATAAACAATATTCCAAGGAGACTTATAAAAAGAAAAATCCAGATTTATTTCATTGACAGAATATTTAAAAAAGACAGTGTGGATGCCTCAATACAAAAACAAGGAGAACACATGAAGAAAAATATGATCGTATTGTTCGTCACCTTGATGGTTATCGGCATCGGCGCGATGAATGCCAAAGCCACATATCCGTCTGCAGACTATGATGCTTGGAAAATCAAGCAAATTCAGGAAACCCCCAGCCCTGTAAAACCGGGGCAGGCTTCCAATTCTTTCAACACCCCTCATAATTTGACTCGGGATTGCCCGCTTGTAGTCCCCTACGATGCGGACACTTTCAACCAGGCGATGGCACCCAACGATGATGGTTATCTTGGACCAATCAATCTTCCTTTCACTTTCTATCTCTATGGAACAGAGTACACACAAGTGTGGATCAACAACAACGGTAATATCACCTTTGATGGTGGCTATTCCAGCTACACCCCCTGGGGTTTTCCCATCAGTGGCAGTCCGATGGTGGCACCGTTTTTTGCCGATGTGGATACCCGTGGAGCCGGAACCGTATGGTATCGGATCGAAGACAACAACTTGGTGGTGATTTGGGACCATGTTGGCTATTACACCGTTTGGTCCAATGGCACAGACAAATTAAACACTTTCGAAGTGGTGATTTCCGACGGCACTTTCGCACCCATTGGATTGGGAAATAACGTCGCTTTCAGCTACGCGGACATGAGTTGGACCACAGGTAACGCTTCGGGTGGCTCGGGCGGCTTTGGTGGTTCGGCTGCAACGGTTGGCATCAATCATGGAAACGGAGTGGACTATGCTCAGATCGGCAGGTTTGACCATGCGGGGACGGACTATGACGGCCCCTACGACAACAACGACGGCGTGGACTGGCTGGATTGCAAACTCTTTGTTTTCAACACCGGCTTAGAGGTCGAAAACCTTCCTCCAGTGTTCGTTACATATCCAGATCCGCCCACGGTTACTTTGGCGGTTGGCGATACTTGGACCTTCACCGTCACTGTCATTTCTCCTGAAGAGGGACAAATTACCGCCGCCACGGTTGACCACTTAATCCCAACCGGAATGAGCTATGTGATGACTCCCGGAAATACCTGCGAGATCGAATTCACTTTGACCGCGCTCCCTTCCAACGTGGGAACCTATCTGGTGACGATGGTGGCCACCGATGATGGCGAACCGCCTTTGAGCTCCAGTTTTGAATTCACCATCATTATCGAAGGTGTGAATCCAGTGGAACTCAGCAGCTTCAACGCCACCCTCAGCAGCGACATGTTTGTGAACATCGCCTGGACCAGCCAGACTGAAAGCCAGATGCTGGGCTATCGCGTCTATCGCAACACCAGTGCTGATCAAAGCGGCGCCATGCTGATTGACCATCCCATGGTTCCTGCCACCAATACCAGCCAAACCTCCAGCTATAATGTGATGGATTATGATGTGATGGTGGGTCAGACCTACTATTATTGGCTGGAATCTGTTGAATATAACGCCAGCAGCTTCCACGGCCCGGTCAGCGTCACCGTGAATATCGGTGGCGATAGCCCTGGGGTTGATCCTGAAATTATCGCGCTGAAAAATGCCTACCCCAACCCCTTCAGTGCCGGGAGCATCACCAACATCGAAGTGAGCCTGAAAGCTGGTGAAACCGGAACCCTGAGCATCGTAAACCTTGCTGGACAGGTTGTTAAAACCTATCAAGTGGGGCAGGGAAATCACAACATCCAATGGAACGGAACCGACTCCAACGGCCTTGCCTGCGGAAGCGGAATCTACCTCTATAAACTCAGCACACCTTCTTTTAACCAAACCCGCAAGCTGGTGATTCTGAAGTAATTATACCCAAACAAGACAATCTGGCTCCGGATTCTTTCGGAGCCTTTTTTTATCATCTCAAAATCATAAAAATTCTGCAGTTTATCGCAGAATCAGTCTTTTAGGTTTTGACAAGATTATTTCTTGACATATTTTCAACCTCAGTCATTTATGCTTCAAAGCTAAAAAAGAGAGGATGCCATGCGAAAAATTGCGCTTTTTTCTTTATTCGCGGTCCTGATTATTGCAGGAACCGCCCTTCTTGAGGCCGCTGTAGACCCCTTTTTAAATGCTTATGACGCCTGGAAGCAGGAACAATCCTATATTCCAGACCAAAATCCAGAGGAACCCCATCCCTCAAGTACTTTCTTAACAATCCAAAATCGGGATGGTGAATGTCCACTTCTGATTCCCTATGACACGGAATCTTTCACCTTGGCGATGACCCCAAATGACGACGGATGGCTCGGTCCGGTTGATCTTCCCTTCACTTTTTCCCTCTATGGTCAGCCCTACACCCAATGCTGGATTAACAACAATGGGAATATCACCTTTGATGGCGGCTATTATAACTATACCCCCTGGGGTTTTCCCATCAGTGGCAACCCAATGGTGGCGCCATTTTTTGCCGATGTGGACACCCGCGGAGCCGGATCTGTGTGGTATCGGATTGAGCCCAACAACATGGTTGTAATCTGGGACCATGTTGGCTACTACAGCTATGGCATAGACAAATTAAACACTTTCGAACTGGTGATTTCAGATGGGAGCTACTCCCCTATTGGAGTGGGAAATAACGTCGCCTTCAGCTACGCGGACATGAGTTGGACCACAGGCAGCGCCTCTGGCGGCACGGACGGTTTTGGCGGTTCACCCGCAACGGTTGGAATCAATAAAGGTGATGGTGTTCTTTATGCTCAGATCGGCAGGTTCGACCACGCCGGCTACGATTATGACGGACCGTATAACAATAACGATGGCGTGGACTGGCTGGATTGCAAGCTATTCCTTTTTAACACCGGTGGTGAATCCGCAAACGTGGCACCTGTTTTCACCGAGGTTCCTTCCGAAACCGTGATCGAGCTGAATCAGGGAGAATCTTGGAGTTTCACCTTCACCGTGATTTCTCCGGAAGAGGAGCAGATTACAAACGCGGTGGTCCAGCATTCCCTGCCTTCAGGGATGTCCTACACCGTGAATCCAGGAAACACCTGTTCAATTCAAATGACCATCAACGCCAGAGCCAGCAACGGCGGATCACATACTGTTAAGATTACAGCCACAGACGATGGCACCCCAAATCTTTCCGCCAGCTATGAATTTGTGGTCAACATCTCTGGTGGTGGAGCAGTTGAGCCAATCTCTGGCGGCATGAGCATTTTTCCCAATCCCTTTGTGGGCTCGCAAGGAGCCAATATTGGCGTGGAGCTTGGTGCTGATGAAATCGGCTGGCTCACCATCTGTAATGACCGCGGGCAATTCTTAAAACGCTATTATTTTGGTTGCAACACAAACACAGTTGTGTATTGGGATGCCAAAGATTTGAAAGGTGTCCCCTGCGCCAGCGGTGTTTATCTCTGCCAATTGGAAAAAAGATATATCAACGACCGAGAAAATCATCCGGCTCCGATTGTAAAAAGAATGGTTTTGCTCAAATAGAGCGAATAAATTAAAAAACAGACCCCGGTATTTCTTCCGGGGTTTTTTTAATCCAAATAACGCGATTTGGATACTCAGCCAGTTTTATAAAAACATTATTTTCCAGCCTTTTATGGTGCCTTCTTGCTTGCCCCCTTATGTATCGCTTATGTTTCAAAGGCAAAATTAAGCGACACAAAGATTTAGGGCTTTACGAGGCTTTTTTCGTCAGGCTCGTTCATATATATTGAGGAAGCGCTGACAATCGGATAAATTGGGTTGAAAAACCTTTTTAGAAAAGATAACCCATGCTGATTGACCAGCAGGTGTTTGAGATTGGTGGCCGCTTCGCGTTGGGGTTCATTAGATCTGTCAAACCCAGATAGTAGCGGATACCCAGGATATAATTGTCCGTATATGTGATATCCGCGCCAAAATTAAAGCCAGCGTTCACGCGATGGATATATTTGTAAAATTCGTCATTGTAGGTGGATGTCGCGCTGATGGCATAAGCTATTTCCGGCGCCACAAGCGGTTGCAGAACGATTGGCTGACTCAAGGGGATTCTGATACTTGTTTTCAGAAGCACCGGCAGGGCGATATAATCGATGGTGACCTTGTCTTCATCATAAGCGCCGGTGCCTTTTTGAGTGTAAAGCAATTCCGGCTGCAAAAAGACATTACGCATCAATTCGAGCTGCGCGAATCCCCCGATATGCAATCCCAGGGCATCAGAACTGTCTATTTCCTGACCGTCTTCGGTTAATTCCAGCCTGGCCACGTTCAAACCGACCCGGAATCCCGGATTGACCTTGATTTTTGCCTGTAGGGCTCCCGCAAAAAGCAGGGCGAATACGATTAAATTCAGAGCTTTTTTCATGATATCTCCTTTTCGTTTTGGGGCTATCATCAGCAACATTACAATTTTTAATATGCCGGAGATATGGTCAAGTTATTTCAATTCAAAAAATGGGATTGGCCTCAACAATCAGCAAAAACATAAAAACCAAAATTCCACTTGACGTCCAAGGCCACTGCAGGCAATTTGAAATAAACTTTTTCCGCGGAGGTCGCGGATTTTATTGGGAGAAAAACATGCTGATAAAAGATTTGCTGGAAAAACTGGAGGGTTTGGCATAGCCGAATAACTCAGTTGGAGAATATAAGTATAAGTTGTTTAAATGCGATTGGCGCATTTTAAGCTTGACAAATATAACGTCCGTGTTATATTGTGATTTATAGAATATGGTGCTTGAATGAAAATTCTCTTTTACCCTGGAAAACCTGATCTTGAGCCTCGAACTGGGCTTGCGCATTTTGTCCATAATGTCTTGCGAAAGAAATCGCAGAGACAATGGCAGAAGATGGACTTTTGGCTTCAGGAAGTGAGAAGAAACGATGTTAATTATTTGCAAAATATGATACATGAAGAAGCCACCAAATCACGTAAAAACAAAAAGTTGGCCAGCTTGGGAGATGGATTGTATGAATATCGTGGACAACAATCAAAAGCAGGCACCATCAGGCTATATTTTTGCTTTGACGAAACAACGGTTCACATATTGGATGCCGAATATAAAACGAGTGATGAGCACAAGATTGACCGTGCTAGAAAAAGAAAACAGGAAATGAACCTGTAAAACAAGGAGACTATGATGAAAAAGGAAGATTTAATCAAGCGCAAGAATGATATATCGCGTTTGGAGAAAGAGGGGCATAATTTTGAGGAATATCAAGACTATCTTCCTGAGGCGCAGTATGATGTGGAGCTGGCAACGCATTACATGATTCGTGATTTAATTTTGGATTTCAAGCAAGCCAGAATAAAGAAAAACATGACCCAAGAAGAAGTCGCCACCTTGATGGAGACTAAACAGACGGCAATTTCGCGCTTTGAAAATTACGACACGAAACCAAGCATAGATTTCTTGATGAGATATGCCCAAGCTTTGGGAAAAGAATTGGAACTTCGGCTCAAAGATGAATCTCTCGATGCAAATCAGTATGAGCCACTAAAAATTGAACCCGTGAAATCTGCAAAAGATACAGTGTTTTACTCAACAAATGTTATTGATTTCCCTGGCTTGAGTAAGGAAGCGGTATGAAAGAGCAAATATCAATAGATACGACACCAGATTACTCGGATCTGCTCAAAAAAATATCCTTGACCAGAATCATAGTCCCCAAAATAGACTTTGCACTTAAAGACGGATGCCCACTGAATCAGGTGAGGTATGAAGCTAAAATAAACAGATCGCCTGCCCAAATCCATTTTGGCAACGATCACCTCAACGTTGAGGTGGGATTTCAGATTGATGGCATCCATGAGAAAAATGAAATTTTCCAAGGTCGTTTTCATTTTCTTGTCACTTTCTCATTTGAAGACAAAACAGAAGTTGAAAACTTGCTGAAAAATGAGGAGATACGCAAGACCTTCACAGGAAGTCAAGTTGATAAACTTGTGTGGTCATATTTAAGAAAAACTCTTATGCAAACGGTAGTTGATGCAGGTTTGCCACCGCTTATATTACCTCTTTATCACTAACATTTTATCTGGTATTAATTTATTTTCCGCCGAGGCCGCGGATTTTATTGGGAGAAAAACATGCTGATAAAAGATTTGCTGGAAAAACTGGAGGGTTTGGCACCTTCGACGCTGGCATTGGATTGGGATAATGTGGGTCTGCTTTTAGGCGATCCCAACCGGGAATTCAAAAAAGTATTGCTTGCCCTGGATGTGACTCATAATGCGGCAGACATGGCGCTTGAAGAGGGCGCGGATCTCATCTTGTCCCACCATCCTCTCATTTTTCGACCCCTCAAACGAATAAACGATCCGCTTTTGCTGAAGCTGCTGGAAAACCGCATCGCCGTGATTAGCATGCACACGAACCTGGATGTGGCGCCTGAGGGAGTGAACCACGCTCTGGCAGCTAAACTGGGATTGCGGATTACGGGACATCTCACTTCCGAACAAGGCGGAAAATGGCATCATCTTTCCGTCACAGTGCCAATCGGACACACAGATCCTGTGGTGGAAGCAGTTTTCAAAGCTGGAGGCGGCAGGATTGGCAATTACAGTGGTTGTTCCACGCGACACCGCATCACCGGAACCTTTGCCGCGGAGGAAGGCGCAAAACCTTTCATCCCATCTGCTCCAAATCACGCGCTGACCACCGTTTCCGAGGAAGAGCTGGAATTTATGGTTTCCGAAAACGTCTTGCGCGATGTGATTTCCGCCATCCGCAAAGCGCATCCCTATGAAGTTCCACTTTTATATACATTTCCAGTTGCGAACCCCAATCCCGCCAATGGCCTGGGTTTGATTTGCGAACTGGAAAATCCCAAACCTCTCAATGAGATGTTGGAGCATGTCTCGCAATGCCTTGGGAACCCGCGCCCCAAATTGTGGACGGCGGGTCTGAAAGCTTCAAACCCTGTTTCCAAAATCGCCGTTTGCGGTGGTGCTGGCAGCTCTGTCATCAAGAATGCCGAAGGCAGGGTGGACCTGCTCATCACCGGCGACATCGGTTATCATGCCCTGCTGGAATCCCGCGTTCCCATAATCGATGCCGGGCATTTTTACACTGAATATCCCATTTTGGAAACCCTCAGAAAAAAATTGGAAGGGTGGGGGATTTCGGCTCAGGCAATGCCCATGGAAAAACATGAATACCGGCAGGGAGTTTGGGAGTTTTAAGAAACTGAATTCCCACCCAAAACCCTCCGCAATTTCCGTTTGTGAGGGATAACTTATTGTCAGAAAGCCGCTTCGCTCTTGCGTCGTGAAAGATTTCCACATGGTCGATATTCCCCGACCCCCCGACCGTGGACGGACTTTTGACGAGGGCGAGCCAAGTGGTTCTGAAGTTTGGAAAAAGAAGGAAGCGGAAGGTCCCTTGCCCGCAACAGGTTAGTTATCAAAAAATGCCTGCCGAAGTTCCCGATCTCGGTATATGATGTTAATGGGAAAATCCTGAGATAATCTGGAGCCAGGGCAGAGGGTTTGACAAAAAAAGATGAGGGCTTAGCTGTTTATGGTTCATACTTTGCACTAAATTCCTTGACATTGTCGCCATGTCCGAAATTGTGGCTTTCTGAACAAAAATCTATAAAGGAGAATCGATGAATACTCTCACTCCGAAGCCCGATGACATCCAGCGTGCCTGGTATGTTGTCGATGCCACGGATCTGCCTTTGGGACGCCTGTCCACCAGGATAGCGAGCATCCTTAGCGGCAAAAACAAGCCTTATTACGTGCGCAACATCGACACTGGCGATTACGTGATCGTGATCAATGCCGAAAAAGTGCGCGTCACCGGGCTCAAAAGCCTGCAAAAGAGCTATCAACGCTATAGCGGTTACCCCGGCGGCCTCAAGGAGATCCCTTTCGCAAAGATGCTTGAACAGCATCCCACCCGCATCATTGAACACGCCGTGCGCGGCATGATGCCCAAAACCGTGTTGGGAGACGCCATGTTCAAGAAACTCAAAGTCTATGCCGGCAGCGAGCATCCTCATGCTGCTCAACAACCGGTGGAACTTAATCTTAAGGAGAAATAACCTATGCAAACTTACAACGCAGTTGGCAGAAGGAAAAACGCCGTGGCCCGCGTGCGCATCGCTCCCGGAACTGGCAAACGCATCATAAACAAGGTTCAGATGAAGAAATATCTCCAGCGTGAAACCTTGGAAATGGTTGTGGAACAGCCTCTTCAGGAACTTGGCGTGAGCGACAGCTTCGACGTTTATGTGAACGTCACCGGCGGTGGCCTCAGTGGTCAGGCTGGTGCCATCCGTCACGGAATTGCCCGTGCTCTGGTGGAATACGACGAAAAATATCGCAGCAGCCTCAAAGCCCGCGGCTTTCTCACTCGCGACCCCCGCATGGTGGAACGCAAAAAGAGTGGAAGACCGAAAGCCAGAAAGAAATTCCAGTTCTCCAAACGTTGATCCGGGTTTTGGGGAGGATTTTCCTCCCCTTTGGAACCACATGGACAGCATTAAACACCAAACCAAAAAAATCGCGCCGGGAGTTGCAAGGCGGTGGGGAGCCCGATCCTCTGAATTGCTTAGATCCCAGCGCGGAAAAGCAACCGTAAGACAAGGAGAATAAATGTCCGTAGTTACCATGAAACAACTACTGGAAGCGGGAGTCCACTTTGGCCATCAGACCTTCAAGTGGAACCCCAAGATGAAGAAATATATCTTCATCAAACGCAACGGCATCCACATCATCGACCTCAAACAAACAGTCGATGCCATCAACGAAGCCTACCATTTTTTGAAGGAAGTTGCCAATCGGCAGGAATACATCCTCTTTGTGGGAACCAAAAAACAGGCGCAGGCAGCCATCAAGGAAGCAGCCGAAAAAGCCGGTGTTTTCTATGTTAACCAGCGCTGGTATGGTGGCATGCTCACAAACATGAGCACCATCCGTAAAAGCGTTGAAAAGATGAAGTATTATGAAGACATCGTGGCTGATGGCACCATCAACAATTACACCAAGCTGGAACAGCAAAAGATGCAGCGCATGCACGACAAGATTGAGTTTTCCCTGGGCGGAATCCGCGAAATGGATGCCCAACCGGGAGCCATCTTCATCGTGGATACCGGCTATGAAGACATTGCCGTGCGCGAAGCCCGCATTTTGGGCGTGCCCATCATCGCCATGGTGGATACAAACTGCGACCCCGACCTCGTGGATTATGTAATCCCCTCAAATGATGACGCCACCCGTGCCATCCAGTTGATTTCAGACCTGATGGCAAACGCCGTGGTCGAAGGCAAAAACATTGCCACTGAAGGCGCTGACACCACTCCTCAAAAAGAAGGAGAGGAAGAAATGCCGGAAGAGGTGGAACTTGCAGCCGCGCCCGCGGAAGCAGCCCCCACTGAAGAAAACTGATTCATTATCTATAGCGGGGAGGCTTGTGTCTCCCCGCCATACAATCAATAAATTTAGGAGTTTTTAAAATGATAGAAGTAACAGCCGCAATGGTGAAGGAACTGCGAGACAGGACCAGCGTGGGCATGATGGAATGCCGCAAAGCCCTGCTTGAGACAAATGGCGACATCGAAGCCGCAATCAAATACCTGCGCGAACGCGGGATTACCAAAGCCGAAGGCAAGGCTCTGCGTGAAACCAAGGAAGGAATCATTTTTTCCTACATCCACTTCAACGGCCGCTTGGGCGTGATGTTGGAGCTGAACTGCGAGAGCGATTTTGTGGCACGCACTGAAGAATTCAGAGCCCTGGCCGAAGAGATTGCGCTGCAGATTGCAGCCACAAATCCTCTGGCTGTCACAGCCGATCAGATTGATCCCGCCATTTTGGAAAAAGAACGCGAAATCGCCCACAACAAAGCTGTGAACGAAGGCAAAAAGCCGGAAATCATTGAAAAGATTGTGGAAGGCAGCGTTAAAAAATACTGTTCGGAACACTCGCTTATGGAACAGGAACTGGTTAGCGAAAGCGGTCGCACGGTGAAAGATATGCTCACAGACGCCATCGCCCGCACCGGTGAAAACATTCAGATTTCCCGCTTTGTACGTTTCGTGTTGGGCGGAGAATAAATAGAATCATGTCCCGGCGTTTTTTGCTCAAACTCAGTGGAGAAATCCTGGCCGGATCCCAGGGTTTTGGCTATGACGACAATGTGATTGATGTCCTCACGGATGAGATCATCGCTGCCAAAAAACTGGGTGTTGGCTTGGCAATCGTGGTCGGCGGCGGCAATATCTTCCGCGGCGGAAGCTGGAAAAACCAAAGCTTGGACCGGGTTGTGCTGGATCAAATTGGAATGCTTGCCACCATCCAAAACTCGCTGTATTTGGCTCAAATACTGCAGAGCAAAGGTCAGCCAGCGCAGGTTTTTTCAAGCTTCAGCATGGACGCTGTGGCGGATCGCTACACCGTGCGCGCGGCTTTCCAAGCCTTGGAAGATGGAAAAATCTGTCTCTTGGGAGGCGGAACATCGCATCCGTTTTTCACAACCGACACGGCGGCAGTGTTGCGCGCGGTGGAGCTGAAGTTGGATTTGGTTCTGAAGGGAACCAAGGTGGATGGCCTCTACGATGCTGACCCTGCCAAGAATCCAAGCGCCAAGCTGATTCGCGACGCAACTTTTGACCAATGTCTGGAGCAAAAGCTGGGAGTTATGGACATGACAGCCTTTTCGCTGGCCAGTGATAACGGCATGCCCATCAAAATCTTCAACATTTCCAAACCTGGAGGCCTGGAGCAAGCCATCACAAATGCCGAGAGCGGCACCCTCATCCACCCCTGAAAAGCAGACGTTTAAAGGAGTTTAAAAAATGGAACAGCTAAAAGAAACATCAAAAGAGAAAATGGAAAAATCCTTCGAGGCCCTGCTGCACCAGTTTTCCAGGGTCCGTACCGGCAGAGCCAGCGCCTCCATCTTGGATGACGTGCGCATCAACTATTATGGCACGCCAACCCCGGTGAAGCAGCTTTGCAATATCTCCATTCCGGAGCCGCGCACCATCGTTGTGCAGCCTTGGGATAAAACCACCCTCGCGGATATCGAAAAAGCCATTCTGGCAGCCAATCTGGGCATTACCCCGGAAAACGACGGTAACGTGATCCGTCTTCCTTTTCAACCACTTACGGAGGAAAAACGCCGTGAGATTGTGAAAAGCCTGAAAAAATATGGCGAGGAAGCCCGTGTTGCCGTCCGCAACATCCGTCGCGAAGCGAATGAACAGGCCAAAAAAATGGAAAAAGATTCCGAAATCAGCGAAGACGAAGAGAAAAAGCTGCTCAAAGAGATTCAAGATATCACCGACGAGTGGGTTAAAAAAATCGACGAAGCTGAAAAAAGCAAAGAGAAAGAGATAATGGAAGTTTGACCCCGTCAGGCTTCTGATACAATACAGTCCGGTTTTAACACCGGACTTTTTTTGTGTTTACAGTCGGCGATGGGATTCGTTCTGGAACTTTGAGCTTGACAATCCTGCATCGGATGCTTTGCTTGTTTTTTGATTTGAAATCAAGCTGAAATATCGTTTTGGAGAAAGAAAATGAAAGTTCGAATCGCGTTTGCCATTTTGATTTTGCTGGGGCTCTTCGCCTGCGCTGGCATGGGCTCTGGAAACTCGGGTGAATATGGCTACCTCGTCCTTTCCGGCAGCATGCTGAACCGCGAAGCCCGGGTGGATGGAAACCTTGTGGGTGTGGATCCCGCTGACGACACACAAAGAGTGCGTCTCAAAGCCGGCAGCCACATTTTGGAAATCCGCTCTCAAAACAGGGTGCTGTTGGCAGAGGAAATCATCATCGAAGCGGGGCAGAGCAGCTCCGTCACCATTCCCTGATTATTTTTGGCAAAAAGAAAACCGCCGTCCAATCTGGGACGGCGGCGCATTGATCCATCAGCTTTTGGCTTTAGTTTGAGCCGCGCTGAAATCTGTTACGGTTAAATTGCTGCTTTTTTGCTTTACGGCATTCGGGGCAGCGCTGGGGTTCGTTGGTAAAACCTTTCTCCTGGTAAAATTCCTGTTCGCCTTCGGTGAACACGAATTCCTGGGAGCAGTCTTTGCATACCAATGTTTTGTCCGGCATGACTTTCTCCTTTCTTGTTCGGGACGTCTGACATTCGGGTATGAGGCTATCCCAGAACTAAAAGGAACAAGCTCAAGGAATGTTTATCCCACTTAATTGAAGCCGATTATATCACGGCTTTATCCTGTCAATATATTTTTTCAAAGTTTTAATCAGAAACCGGTTTTGTCAACAAAATTGAATCCGTCGATCAAGAGGGTCGGCATCATACCAATACTGGAAGTCAACTGTGGTTTTCCCAGAGCCAGAATCCGTCTGGTGGCATCGTGTGGGATCTCGTTGAAGCGCAGGTTGTTGACTGCATGCTTGATTTTTCCGTCCTCAAAGTAGAGCACACCGTCGCGGGTCATGCCGGTGAATTCGCCAGCCTTGGCATCCACGGTGCGGATATACCAGAATCGGTTGATGATCAAGCCCCGCGGCACCATTGCCATCATTTCTTCCTCGCTGGTTCCTTCGCCGGGGATGTAGAAATTGTAGATGCTGATGGGCTCGGTATTTTTTTCCTTGGCCCAGTGCCTGTTTGTGGGCAGGTTTTTCAACACGCCGTTTTCCACCCAGCTGATTTCTTTGCAGGCAATGCCTTCCAGGTCCCAGGGCGAAGCTGAAAGCCGGGGTTCCTTCAGAGTGGAACGCAGGCTGAATTTGGGTCCGAAAAAGGCTTCGCCAAGCTTGCCGGTGTAGGGTGTGAAGCCTTCATCGCTTTGGCGCCGGTTCATCATCCAAGCCATGAACCAAAGCAGTTCTTCCCAGGCGCTGGGACGCAGAATCACTGGAATTTTCTCAGGGTCAAAATCGTGCAGATCCGCCAAACTGTCAGCCTGGCTGCCCAAGCGCTGAAGTTCCTGTTCCAGTGAAAATCCACCAAAATCTTTCGCGCTGTAGGAAACCTTCGTTTCCACGGCATCTTTTTTCAGGGTCATGGAATGACCGAAGGTGGTGTTTGTATCGTAGCCGGCGAATCCGTTTTTTGTAAACAATCCCATTTCCCAAAGGTGTTTTTCGGTCATGCCGGAAACCATGGCGCCCCAGGTTTTGGCTTGGTCGATGGATTTTCCCACGATTTCAACCATCTTCTCGGGAGCGAGGTCCCGGGTTTCGGGATCGCAGTTATTCACTTTGGGCAGTTCCTGAAGTCCAATGCTGGGCATATATTCCGGGTCGGGGCGATTGTAACGCGCGATTCCCTCGGCTGTGCGAATGAGGTGTTTCAGGGTTTCCTCGTCACCTTGGTTCACTCTGCAGGATCCGGTTTGCTGGCCAAAAGCAACTTCGAGGCTGATATTCAGGCTGGGGCCAGCGATATGCTGGGTGATGGCGTTTTGGGCAAAACGGGTTTCATGGCTGTCGCCAAGGTCTATGTTCAGGGTATAATCGTCTGCCTGACAATTGTTTTTAACGAATTGGGCGATTTTTTCGAAGAGTGGGTTCATTGTGAACCTCCCACACGGATGTTGCGGAATCTGGCTGTGCTGGCACCATGCGTCATGCGCGCGGTTTGGCTGGGCTGTCCCTTGCCACAATTTATCACGCCGAAAGGACGCCAGAAACGCTGGTCACAAATGGCGTCGCAGCTATTCCAGAATTCCGGATTGTTGGATTTGTAGAGCACTTTTTTCAGCGGGCGATGCAGTTTTCCGTTCTTTATTTCCCAGAAGAAATCGCCGCCGAATTGGAAATTCACACGGTGTTGGTCGATGGAAAAGCTGCCCTGACCTTGGATGTAAACTCCATCTTCGGTGTCTGCAATCAATTCGGAGGGGCTCAGTTCCTCTTTTCCAGGCAAAAGATATAGGTTTGGAATGCGGTTGATGGGCTGGTCATAATAGTAGGTGGCGCGGTTGCAGCCGCGGGAGCTTTCCAGCCCGATTTCCATGGCGGTGTCGCGAGTGCTGCCATATTCGTTGAGGATGCCGTCTTTGATGATGAACCATTTTTGTCCGGGCACGCCGTCATCGTCAAAGCCTGCTGTGGCAAGCCCTTCGCAGAGGGTGTTGTCTCCCATGAAGTTGACAATCTCGCTGCCATAGCGGTAGTTCTTCAGCTTTTCCGGGGTGGCGAAGGAAATGCCGGCATAGTCGGCTTCCCAGCCCAAAACGCGGTCCAGTTCGGTGGGATGTCCCACACTTTCGTGCATGGTGAGTCCGAGGTGGATGGGATCCAAAATCAGCGTGCGTCGCTGTTCCGGACCCAAGGGTTCGGCTTTGACCTTGATCAGGGCTTCCTCTGCCACCTGTTTTGCCTTTTCAATCAGGTCCAGGCTTTCAATCCACTCCCAACCGGTGGCACGACCACCATCGTTAAAACTGCGGCTTTGGCTGTCGCCGTCGTGAACCGCGGTGGCAGTCATCATCGGTGTAATCCACTGCGTGTTCAGTTCCAGCCTGCTGCCCAGTGTGCTGCCAAACAGTTTTTCATCCCGGTGCATCACCAGATAAAACATGGCGCGGCGAATTCCTTCAAAAGACAGCATGGTGCGGTTCGCCTCCAGCATCAGGTCAATCTTTTCCTTCAGCGGAATGCAAGCGGGGTCTTTAAGTACGGGGGTTTCATATTTGGCGATGTAGCTCCGCTCCGGGGCCAGCCTCAGCTTTTTGTCCCGGTTCACCGTGGCGGAAAGTTCGGCAATGCCGGCGGCACGTTTCACCGTTGCCAGCACGGCCTCATCCGAAAATACGTTGGAATGGGCAAAACCCCAGGCGCCATTTTTGAAAAAACGAACACCATAGCCGTATAAAACACTGTTGGAAGTGTTTTTCAGGCTGAGGTTTTGCAGAAAGATCACCTCATCGGTGGTCTTTTGAACGCGGATGTCGGCATATTCCGCGCCGAGACTTGCAGCCGCGTTCATGGCCAGATCGAGATATTTCATCAATCCTCCCATTTGGATTATTTTTCTCACGATTCATGAGCCCACAGATGAAAATGCCAATAATTTCAGAAAAAATTGGTGCGCCAATGCTGTCAAGGTGGATTTTACCATTGACAGCAATGCGAGGTTTTCACAATGATTTCAACAGTTGGAATTGTCTGCCTAACAATCAGATGGAGGTTATAAAAAACATGAACTGCCCCTTTTGCCAGATTAAAAAAGAGAACATTTTGGTGGAAAACGAACATTTTCAAGCCATAGCGGATATTCGCCCTGTTTCCAAAGGACACAGCCTCATCGTGTCAAAACGTCACGTGGCGGATTTTTTTGAACTTTTGCCCGAGGAAGCCATCGCGCTGCATGAACTCAGCCTGATGCTAAAGCAAATGCTGACAGAGAAATACCAGCCCGATGGATTCAAGCTTTTGATGAATTGTGGCAAAGCGGCAGGGCAAACCGTGTTTCATTTCCACATGCACGTCATTCCGCGTTACAAGGGTAACCGACCCAGTTTTAGGGAAGCGGCAGCGGCTTTGAGGGAAATGGTTTGAGTATTTGATTCAAACATAAAGACTTACAGATTCAAACCCATGCTCCAAAACCCATAATTGATTTCTTGTTGATTTGGTGGCTCCGTCTTGCCGCCTTTAGTATTCCTTATGTTTGTTAAGGTAACCATAAGGAGGACATAGGTTTATGGCTTATTGAGGTGTTTTTCACTAGGCTCGTTCTATATATATGGAAACCCGCTGATATGGAAGGCTTGATTTTGGTTCAGATTACCCTATCCAAGACTGGCAGCATTTCAGACAGGAAATCCGCGTAGCGATCTTCCAATATGGCTTGGCGCGCCATCTGCATTAGTTCCTGATAAAACCACAGACTGTGGATGGTGGTGAGCCGCATACCCAAAATTTCGTTCATGGTGATGAGGTGGCGGATGTAGGCTCGGCTGAAGTGTTTGCAGGTGTAGCAGCCGCATTCGGGGTCGATTGGTGAAAAATCTTCCTTGTAGCGGGCGGCTTTGATGATCATTTTTCCGTGGCGGGTGAAAATGCTGCCCTTACGGGCGTTGCGGGTCGGCATCACGCAGTCGAACATATCCACGCCGTTTGCAATGTTTAGCAGCAGGTCGCTGGGGGTGCCCACACCCATCAGATAGCGCGGTTTGTTCGGAGGCAGCACGTCGTTCAGAAATTCCGTGATGCGGAACATGTCTTCCTTGGGTTCGCCAACTGCAAGTCCGCCAATGGAATAGCCCGGAAAATCCATTTCCATCAGCTCCAAGGCTGAACGCTGACGTAAATCCTCATAAATCCCGCCCTGGACGATGCCAAAAAGCGCCTGTTTCTTTTCATTTTTGAAGGCGGCTTTGCCCCGTTCCGCCCATTGCAGCGTGGTTTTGAGCGATTTTTCCACATATTCACGTGTGGCAGGCCAGGGTGGGCATTCGTCGAAGCTCATGATGATATCCGCTCCCAGGGCTTCCTGAATCCCGATAACGCTTTCCGGGGTAAAGAGATGCGGACTGCCGTCGATGTGGGATTGGAATTTCACGCCTTCACGGCTGATTTTTCGCAAAGCGGCCAGGCTCATCACCTGGAAGCCGCCGCTGTCCGTGAGGATTGGTCTGTTCCAGGAAATGAATTTGTGCAGACCGCCGGCATCGCGGATAAGTTCGTGTCCAGGACGTAGATAGAGGTGGTAGGTGTTGCCCAAAATGATTTGGGCGTGGGTCTGTTTAAGTTCGTGGGGACTCATTGCTTTCACGGTTCCCAGCGTGCCCACAGGCATGAAAACCGGGGTCAGGATTTTTCCGTGGGAGGTGCTGATGGTGGCGGCTCGAGCTTTGCCGCTGGTTTTTTCCAATTTGAAGCGGAACAAGGCTTTACCTGTTTATCGCGCGAAGGATTTCGCTGGTTACATCAGAATAGAGCGCCAGCACCATCAATGCCATCAGGATGAAAAAGCCGATGGATTGAAGCACGGCGCGGACTTTCGTGGGGATGGGACGGCGGAAAATCCCCTCCAGGATGGAAAACAGGATGAGTCCGCCATCCAAAACGGGAATGGGAAGCAGGTTCATCATCATCAGCATGAGGCTGATGCCGCCAAAGAAAACCAGCAGATTGCCCAGACCGCGTTTGCCCATCTGTTGACTCATGCTGACAATCATGACCGGGCCACCCACGGACTTTTTGAGTTCGGCAGGTTGGCGAATCAATTTTCCCAGCATTTGATAGTTTAGAACCACAAAATTCATCGTGTTATAGGCGCCCAATTTGCTGGCTTCGAAAAGATTAAAACGGCGAGTGTAACGCACAGGTTGGTATTGTGTTATGCCGATGGTACGGTTGCCACCAGAACTGAGGCTTGACTCCAGGCGTAGACGTTTTTGGAGGGATTGTTCACCTCGTTGAATCTCAAGCAGAATTTCATCGTGGGGCGCATTCACAATCATTTCCCGCATCTCATACCAATCATCTACACGCACGGAATCCACCGCCGTAATGCGGTCTCCGGGCTGAAGTTTGGCATGGTAGGCGGGGGTTTTTGGCATCACTTCTCCCACACGGGTGTCCGCAAGAGGCCAAAGACTGACGGCAAGCGAATCTATGTCCTTGGAATTGAGCCGCAGAGTCACTTCCCGGCCTTCCCGGCTCAAAATGACATTGCTTTCGGGTTCTTCCAAAAGCTCTTCCCAAAATTCACCAAAGCCTTTGATGAGTTTGTCGTTAACCGAGATGATACTGTCACCGGGGCTAAAAACTTCAGCCCATACTCCTTCAGCGCGGCTGAGCACCGGTCTTTGATCCTCAATTTGCACCGGCAGAACGAAGGAAAAGATGAAGAGTAAAAGCCCCAAAAGCAGATTGGCAAAAGGTCCGCTCAATCCAATCAACGCTTTTTTCCACCAAGCTTTGCGGAGGAAGGAATCTTCATCCTGTTGGTCTGGTGAATCGTCGTGCTCTCCCTTCATTTTCACGTAACCGCCCAGTGGAATCCAACTTAGCCGCCAAAGCACGCCGCGACGCTCCCATTCTTTGATGGGTTTGCCGAAGCCGATGGAGAATGTTTCGATTCCCACCCCAAAGGCACGCGCCGCAAGGAAATGCCCCAATTCATGGATGAAAATCATCAGGGCAAAGGCAAAGATTGTGAGTATAAATGTCACTTTTTGATTTGCTTTTCCGCAATACTGATTGCGATAAACGACCCCACATCAGTGGAATAGGAACCCGTTCCAAAGCCGGCGTCATAACCCAATTCGATAGCCAATTCGTGCGAAATGCGAGGGCCTCCACAGATGAAGAGTATTTTATCCCTAAGTTGCTCCGCTTCAGCCAGTTCAATCAATTTGGTGAGGTTATCAATGTGGATGTTCTTTTGGGTGACCACCTGTGAAACCAGCACCGCGTCTGCGTTTTCCTCACGGGCACGGCGTAAAAGCTCCTCTGAGGGAACCTGCGCGCCCATATTGATGGCGTTGAACATTTGATAGCGTTCCAGCCCAAAGCGGTGATTGTAGCCCTTCATATTCATGATGGCATCAATCCCAACGGTGTGGGCGTCGCTTTCGATGCAGGCACCCACCACAGTGAGCTTGCGGCCAATATTTTCAGTGATATATGCATCCGTGGCGTCCATATCCATCACCGGGGTTTCCACCACTTTCACCTTGATGGAGGCAGGGTCCACAAAAGCCGCTGTGGCAGCGTAAGCTATGAAATGGGTGAAGCCTTCGCCCAGATAGCGAACGCCGCAAACATCGATTTCATCGAAGCCCATGCTTTTGAGCAGCAGGCGGGCGGCTTCCTTGCCCCAGGCGTCCGCTGGCACAGGTAAACTGAAGGACAGCTGCATTTTGCCGTCACCGGAGGTGTCGCCATAGGGGCGGATCATATCTTTGGTGCTCATAATCCCAATTCCTTTTTCATCTTGTCCAAAAATGGGTTGAAATAGCCTTCTTCGCGGCGGAAAACACCGTCCATGCCTTTGCCACCGTTTTCGGGGCGCTTGATGTCGGCAAAATCTCCACGTGCCATGGCTGGGAAAAGCCCTTCAGACGCCACTTTTTCCAGAAATTCCACCGCCTGTGTCAAAACCAAGTTGGCGCGCTGGTTCACAAAACTATCCGGAACCAAACTCAGGTTATCGCCCAGGTTTTTCACCGCTTTAAAGATGTATTGCGCGTTTTCAATGGCCAGGGAACGATCAACCAGATGCGGAGTGTGGATGGCCTCGGTCATCATGCCCAAAAGCTGCACACCTTGCCCAGTGAGCTGGCCGATGAAATTGAACATCGCGCCCATAAGATGGGTTTTGAAGATGTTGCCGCTGGCGTATTTGGTTGGTGGCATGTATTTTACGGGCGCGTCTGGGAAAAGTTCCCGGGTTAAAAGCGCGTGGGCGAGTTCGTAGGAAAAACTGTTCTCGATTTCAGGGTCGATTTCGAAGGCGTGTCCCAAGCCCATTTTTTCGGGCTTCACACCGCTCAGCAGGGCAAATTGTTCGTTCAAAAGCTGAGAAGCCGTCACCGTGTATGCCTTTTCGATGGCGTCAGAGGTGGTGAGATAGTTATCTTCCCCGGTTTGGATTTCGATGCCGGCAAAGGCGTTTATCATGCGGCTGAAATATTGGTCCAGCAGGGTTCGTTTGGGGTTGATGTCTCTGAAAAGGATGCCGTACATGGCGTCATTCAGCATCAGGTCCAAACGTTCGATGGCACCCATGGCAGCGATTTCGGGCATGCAAAGTCCGGAGGCGTAGTTGGTTAGGCTTATATAGCGCTGTTGTTGCTCGGATGCTTCATCCAAGGCGGCACGCATGATGCGGAAGTTTTCCTGAGTGGCGTAAGTACCGCCAAAACCAACGGTTGTGGCACCGAAAGGAACGTAGTCCAAAAGCGATTGTGCCGTGGAACGGATCACCGCGATTACGTCCGCGCCCTCGGAAGCGGCGGCTTTTGCCTGAACCGCGTCTTCATAAATGTTTCCGGTGGCGACAATTACGTAGATGGCGGGAACGCGTCTGGGTCCGTATTTCGCGAACATGGCTTTGCGGGTATCGCGTTGAGCGCGGATGTGGCTCAACATCTTGTCGGCCAGAGTGTTGAGTACATCAAAAACAGCCTGTGGATCCTGGGGTGGGATTTTGCCAAGGTCAAGTTCTCCGCGTCCAACGGCTTGAGCCACTTCCATCACATCCATCTTCTTTGCCAGCATGGCGTTAGCCACAGGGATTGCCGCACCTTTACCCATGCCGCCAATTGTTTGCAGATGATCAACAACAACGTTTGGCAAGGGTTTGCCATCTTCCAAAGCACCGTCCACACCCAAAAGGCGCAGAACTGTGCGTTCAATAGCCAGTGAGGAATAACCGCCAAAGAGCCAATCGAATGAACCGGCGATATTTGCGGCTGCATCGCGAGCGCGTTCTTTCATTTTCAGGTCGATGTCCAGTTTGAGCATTAAACTCTCCCAAAGTGTTAATTATTCAATCTTTGCACGTTTTTTGGGACGGCTGAATCCGTCAAGGGAAAAGCTGTGGAGGTGTTTTCAGATATTGGTTTGGAATACAGGACGGTATAAACCTTCACCCCAAACTTCAAATCGCACTCACTTTGTAGTCTAAATTAGATGATTGCAAAAAAATACGTCTATCAGCAAGATCGAGATCCACTTTCTTATGTGTCGTTCCCTCATCGGCTCTTACAGCCCAGACCTTTTCACTGGCAAAAACCCAATCATACTCCTGTTTGTTAGCTTGAGTTTGTTCAATCGACTATTTTTCTTGACAACTTACACGGATATTCTATTTTCGTTTTATAGGTTGTGTTTTGAGCAAGGAGGTGAATAATGCTTGCGTCCTTTTTAACAAATCACAAGGTGCAAAGTTGCCGCGTTTTACGTTGCAAAGGCACCAAAGCTATGCCACGCCCAGACTTTGCAAGAGCTCGCACTTTGGTTTTACTTTGCTTGTTTTTATTAACCAGCCAGGTAATCGCGGCTCAGGGAATGCGCAGCGTGAGCTTGGTATCTCGTTCGATGATGCAGTGGAAGTCTGTGCTGGACATTGTGTTGGATGGTGATTATGCATACTTGGGAACCGCCGGTTCCGGGGTTCGGGTGGTTGATATCACAAATCCGCAATCAATAAAGGAAGTAGGATATTATTGGCTTGGAGACGGTGTTTCCAGAATGATCTTGAAAGATAATCTCCTCTACGTTAATTCTGGTTATTCCGTCATTTGTTTAGACATCAGTGATCCCGTCCAGCCGCAAATGTTGGGCACTATTTGTTCCTATGTCAGCAGCACTACAGACTTCGATATAGATGGTGATCATCTCTATGTTTGTTACGATTATCATATAATCACATTTAATATTGCTGATCCTGCCAACCCATGGCTGGTAGCGACCGCGGAACCAGATTGGAACGGAACCCCCTGGAACTTATCACAATTAGACAATATAAGAGTAAAGAACAGTATTGCATACCTTTCTTGTGATGACTACGGCTTTGCGGTTCTGGATCTGTCTGAACCGGGCATCGCGCATTATCTGGGATCCTGTCAATTTCCGCAGGGACAGTATTATTTCACATACACGGACATCGAGATTGATGGAAATCTTGCTTATGTATCTCGCGGGGATGTTTTAACAATCTTCAATATAGATCAATCTTTTATTCCAAGCCAAATCGGTAGCGTGAGCATGCCTGATATAAGAAACTTTACCCTGCAAGGCAATGAAGCATTTGTGACTACTTACGACGCCCATTACCGTGTTGATGTCAGCAACCCGGCGCTGCCGCAGATTATTGATATTGTTGACGATCCTAAATCCCGAAACTCAACCTGGGTTGGGAACAAGCTCTATGTGAGCGATGACGCATTCCATCCCTTTGGTGGGCTGAGGATTCTGGATGTGCAGGAACCAGGTAATCCGCAGTACCTTGGATCATACATAGCCAATTGGTACTTGTGGAGATTCGGCAAGACCGGTGATTTTTTATATGTGGTTTCACCTGCGCTGAGAGGTGTGCATATAATTGATGTTTCAGAGCCTGAGGCACCTGAAATAGCAGGAAACATTGTTTTTGGAGATTATATCCCCAGCAACTTGGTTATTGATAACGGGCGGGCTGCCTTCCAAACTCAAAGACCCTTGGGTGATGGTGGTAGTGGTGCTTACGATTGGCGTGTCAGGTTGTATGATCTCAGCGATCCCTTGAATCCTCAACCCGCAGGAATTCTGCATGCTGAGTCTTTTGCCCTGGACATTGAAAATAACATATTAGCTTGTATGCAAAGTCAAATTAAGCTTTGGGACATTAGCAATATCCACGATCCTCAATTGATGAGTACTTACACTCACACCGGAGAGGGTGGTTGGCAAGACATGATACTGGATGGCAGTTATTTGTATATTCTCAAGAGATCCAGCCTTGAGATAGTGGATATCAGCGATATTGCCAATCCTCAACAGATAAGTTTGATGGGTGGACTTATAAATGCGAGGTTTATGGATAAGTATGGAAGCAAGCTCTATATCGCCGAAGAATACGGGTTAAGAATCGTCTCGGTCAGCGATCCTGCCAACGCGTTTTTGCTGTCTTTCACCCCCTCAAATTTTAGCCCTGTAAGAAATATCTCAGTGCGAAATGGAATATGCAGTGTAGCACATCATCCGAAGAATATCAACGTGTATGATGTATCCAATCCAAGCAATCCTGTGCTTCTTGATTCACTGACAGTTTTTAATCAATATGTCTGTGATCTGAAAGCAGATGGGGATCTGTTATATGTCACAGAATTCACCAGCCTGTTGATTTACAGTTGCGACCCGGTTTCAAATTCTGATCCAGTGCTTCCCTCTGCAAACCTGATAGGAGACCTGATTTGCTTCCCCAATCCCTTTGTTGATGCCACTAATATTTCTTTTGGGTTGAAAGCACCAGCGGATCTGGCGATAACTATTTACAATGTCAGGGGTCAGAAAATCAAGGATATATCTTCAGGATTTCTCGGTAGCGGTAAGCATAGCTTCGGTTGGGATGGCAAAGACGGAAACGGACGCAAAGTATCTTCCGGCATATATATGATCAAATTGTCTTCTGGAAACACTTACCTGGCGCGTAGAGTATTGCTGCTGAAATAGCCCTACAGTAACCTCTCGAGCTTCTGCCTTACATGCACCGGATTTATGCACTTGAAGATTTCAGTGAGGGAATTCAGACGGTGAAATTCACAAGTCATTCATTTTGCCCCCGATCCACCCTTGCCCGAAAGCGTTAATCAAGTGGTCATCAAGCCTTAATCAAGCGTTAATTATTAAGACTTGATTAAGGCTTGATTAAGAAGTGACTGATGCTGTGAAACAAGGTCCGGGTTGCTGATATTTGAAAGGCTGAAAGACAGGGATGAAGGGAATGAGTATGCTGAATAAACAGGTAAATGATTATAGCTAAAGTGAGTTAGCTGCCATGTTTGAACAGGAGCTTTGTTTTTTGTAGAGTAAAAACTAATGATATTGGATAAAAAAAGACGCGAATCACCGGGATCCGCGCCTTTGTATTTGTGACACTTATTGGAGTTTACTGAATTACGATCTCTTTTTGAGGAGTGGGTTCCTTTTTCGGGATGAGCAGTTGCAAAACTCCGTCCTCCATTTTGGCGGAGATTTTTGCAAGGTCAGAGTTTTCGGGCAGGAGCAGATTACGGCGGTAGTGACCACTGTAACGCTCGCAGCGATAGATGGTTCCCTTTTGCTCTTCCTTCTCGGTTTCACACTTTGCTTCAACCAAAAGCTGGTTGTCGTGGACAGAGATCTTCACGTTTTCTTTTTTGTATCCGGGCAAATTCGCCAGGATTTCATATTCTTTCTCATGCTCCACGATGTCCATGGGCATGGAACGGAAATTATCTTCGGCGGCTTCTTCTTCGAAGGCGCGATTGAAGAAATCGTCGAAAATGCTGAGCATGGTGCCCATGGGCCTCAACTCTTGACTTTTGCGATAAGGTACGATCTTCATTTTGAACCTCCTTGTGTAAATGAATCTCTACAATCAATATAAGGGGGTAATCCAGAAAAGCAAGCAAAAAATTAGCAGTCTCACAGGGAAACTGCTAATTTAACTTTTTTATAAGCCCACTGAGGGCATTTAACTATCTGATTAACATCATCTTACGGGTTTGAATAAAATCTCCACAGCGCAATCTGTAATGATAGATTCCGCTGGCACAGGCTTGTCCCCGCTCATCTCGACCGTCCCAACTGAGATTGATTTCCTGTGAACTGGGGACGCCTTCAAACAGCGTTTTCACCAAGCGCCCGCGCAGGTCGAAGATCTGCAGGATTGTCTCGCGGCCGGGTTCTTTCAGACTGAATGAAACAGTTGTTTTGCTCTGGAAAGGGTTGGGGCTGTTCTGTTTAAGTTCGTTTATAAGCGCAGGCACAATCTCATCATCCGCTGCGGTGTCACTGGATGTGGAAAAGGTCCGGATCCCGCTGAAATTACTGTAGCCAGCGGCATTTTGAGCTCTCACACGCCAGAAATATGTGGTGGAGGGTTCCATGCTCCCAATTTGTGTATTGGTTTGGGTGAGTCCCTCCAAAACCGTTTCCACCGGCACGAAATAGACGTTTTTTGCCAGTTGTAGTTCATAGGTTTCTGCTGTCGGGCTGGCAGACCAAGAAAAATTCACGGGCTGCGAGAGATTCGAAGCACCCTGAGCGGGTGATATCAGCGCTGGTGCCTGGGGCAGCTCAGTGATTGGGCCGGTTGTGAAGCTCAAATCTTGGCAGAAGGGGCCGATGCCCAGATCAGAGAGACTGCAAACACGCCAATAGTAGGTGTGGAAGGGCATCAAAGCATTCAGTTGATACTGGTTGTTGGGATGGTTTTCAATGTTAACAATATAGCTGTTAAAATCAGCATCCGCAGACACTTGTAGCTGGTATGAGTCCGCGCCGGCTACATCTGTCCAACCGAGCAGCGGGTTGGTGGGGATATCCACCGCTCCATCTGGCGGCCAGGTACCTTCTGGCACGTCCACTTCGCTGAGGATGGTGAAAGGATATGTGTTGCTGTCATTTTGTGCCACGGCGTTGTGGGTCACTCTCACGTAAGCTTCGTTCGTGGTTATGAAGGGGATGTTCGTCCACAAAAAGCTTCCGCTGTTGGAGGCATTGCCATTCAATAAAATCCAGGTATTACCACCGTCCGTGCTGTAATCCAGGGTCACAGTTCCGGTTGGATATTTGGATTTCCAAGTGATGGTTTTATTTGTTCCTGAAAACCAGGTTTCGCCACCTTTGGGATGGGTGATTTGCATGTCTGAAATCTTCACTTTAAAAGTGATGGTTTCACCCGCTTCGCCGATTTCGTAGATATTGAGTCCACCAGCCCCGTTATTGCTGGTGAAGCCGCTGGGAATGGTGGTTTCATTTATTTTTGTGCGCCCGCTTTGCAGGGAAAACGCTGCTTGGGACAGGCTTCCATTTGAGGTTGTGTTGTTTGCGTTTGGACGGTAAATATATAGTTCGTCCGGTGGGCCAGAGGCATTGCCATCGATTGAGGGATCCAGACGATAAACCAGCAGCCCGCTTCCTGGCAGGTTGTGGTCATAATTTCCAGAGCCGCGACGATATTCCAGAAGATAGTATTCTCCGTTTTTCCAACTGGGAATACGATAGATATTGTTTGTGGAAGAAGCCGCCACGGGTGAAAGCGTGTAGGTGCCCGATTCTGTGATCTGCGGAATCTCTTGAATCCATTGCCCATATTTATATTTCATCCAAACGCTCATGTGTTGAGGTGGGTTAAGATTCGAGCACATGATGTCCCAGGAGCCGATGGGGTCGATGGTGCTGTCTTCATATCGATATAAATCGGGCGCGCTCAGGCTGTGGAACATCTCGTGTGAAAGCACGCTGGCGCCGCTGCTGAGGGTGCTGGTTTCCAGTTGGAAGTTAAAATCCCACACTCTTTTGCCGTGAATGTGTGCTTCAACCGCGTAAAGCACCCAGCGATGAGGCCAAAGCAAGTCTGCCCAGCCTTCCGGGCTGCCCTTGATGATGAAACAGGTGTTATCCACAAAGCCGTCGCCATCGCCATCAATCACCAGATCGGTCGGTATTTCCGGTTCGATGGCAATCACGGCGCGTTTCAACATTTCCTGTTCCCTGTCCGTACGATCCCAATCGTCTTGGTAGCCATCCGGATTGGACGGGCTGTATTTTTTGAAATAACTGCGTGGATAAATATCTGTATAACAGAGGATTGTGTTTCCATCTGGAATGGGGTAGAAACTGGAATTCACATCCAATTGCCCGTACGAGGCTTCATGAAAATAGCGTTTCATGGAGTCTCCGGTGGGGTTGTTGAAGATATCAACATAGTTGGCTATATCGGTTGTAAAATCTGGATCATCGGCAAATTTGATGAAGACGACCAGATTATTAAAATCTCCAAAATGAGGTGAACGCGCGTTGCTATAGTCCCGGATATGTGCCAGACGTTCATATTTTTGAGAGATCAGCTTTTGGGAAAGGTTGATGCCGGGTTCGAGTCCTTTTTGTGAGGGTTGATGGCTGCCAACAACCCAAGAACTGGGAGCCAGACCCTCACCAGCGCGGACAGCATAAACGTAGTATCCTTCATCATTTTGCACAACGGTGAAATTGTCCACGTCGTGCAGCCAATTGTGGAATTCGTCGCCACTGGCGTAGAGCTCAATCTTTTGTCCATCAGGCTGGACAGCATCCACTTCCACGAATCTCAGTGGTGCCGCAAAGAGGGTTGAAAGAGCAAACAGAGCCAGGGAAAACATGACTATTTTTTTGTGGGGCATGATTTTATGTCCTGTTTATTGTGATTCTATATAAAGCCCAAAACAAGCCAAAGTGTTCTGCTTATTTGGGGGTTTGTTAATATGCATATTTTGTTCCAAGAATAAAATCAGCCGAGCTTGTCCATTTTGGATATTAGTTTTCATAGCCACGAAGATGGAGTATTGCGAAGCCATGAGTGACATTTTTTGAGGTTTATATGGAAAACGAACTGAAACGATCAATGCAAGGTGCGGCGCTAAATCAGCTTTTCCGCTTGACATCTCGCCACGTTCGAAAATAATGGTTTATTCCATTGAAAAACTTTAATCTTTAAGGAGTTAGATACATGAAAAGGACTTATCAACCTTCAAACCGTTCCCGTAAAAACACCCACGGTTTTCGCAGCCGCATGGCGACACATAACGGTCGCAAAGTGCTGGCTCGTCGTCGCGCCAAAGGGAGAAAGAACCTCAGCGTGTGAGCCATGCTTCGTAGGATAACGAAGCACAGTGAATACCTTGAGTTCGGTTCTCCCGACAAGTTTTTGCGGAGCGACCATTTCTATGCCGTGGTGCTGTATTCACCCTGCGAATTTGCCCTGGGCATCACCATCGGAAAAAAGATCGGCAAAGCGCATGTTCGAAACCTGCTCAAACGCAGGATTAAAGCATGGATGCAGCTACGTTCCCAGGCCCTGCCACTTGGTTTTAAAGTTAATCTCATTGCCCGTCCGGGGGCTGGTGGTTTAGCTTGGAAGGAACTGTGCGAAGAACTGGACAGCGTTGCAGTGCAACTGGTTCAAAGTGCTTGATTCAGGTTTTCCGTCTGCCGAATCTTTTGTTTATTGGCATCATAAATCTTTATAAAAAAGTGGTGTCGCCCATTTTACCAAGCGTTTGCCGTTTTGAGCCCAGTTGCAGTGAATATGGGCGTCAGGCTTTTCGCAAATACAATTTTTTCAAGGCCTTTGGCCTCACCGCCTGGCGTATTTTGCGCTGCAATCCATTTTGCAAGGGCGGGTACGATCCGCTTCCCTAAGGAGAAAATGTGGATAAACGAACCTTTTTCGCAATGTTCATCGTGGTCATTCTATTTTTTGTGTGGAGCACCTATTTTGCCCCAAAACCCAAGCCCGTAGCCCAACAGGACGCCCCGGCAGACACAATTGTAAGCACCGCGGACAGTCTGCAGCAACCCCTGGTGCTCCAGGAAAATTTGGGGGACGGGAGTTTCAGTGGAACAGACAGCCTCCAAACCTCAGTTTTGGAAAACAAAAATTTCAAGGTGACCCTCACAAACCAGGGTGCTGCGATCAGCTCAATTGAATTGAAGAAATTCAAATGGGCAGACAAGACCACGCCTGTTGATTTGGTTCCGAAAGGCGAAGACATTGCCGGAACCTTGCTTTTGAACCATCGCGCCACAGCACCTCATGATCTGCGCCAGCTGAAATGGCACGTCGATCAAAGTGATGATAGAGTTGTCACATTTTGGCTTGGCGACGAGGGCGCCCCACTGGTGAAAAAAAGCTATCGTCTGGACGAGAAATATGGCATTTTGCTGGATATCGAAGTGGACAGCCCGGATCCTGTTTATGGAATCGAACACGACTTTTCCGCTGGTATCGCGGACAGCGAAAAGGTGCGAGCCAATGTTAAAAATCAGGATTATAAATTAATCCTTTACACTGAGAACGCGCCCCAGAAAATCAAGTTGCCAGACATCAAAAAGAAACATTCTGAAGGAGCCCTCAATTCATTTAAATGGGCTGCATTGCGCACAAAATACTTCACTCTGGCCATCATGGAAACAGGTACACCGCTTCTACGGAATTATAGTGCAAGTTTGGCCAAAGACACAGGAAATCCTGCCATTGTGATGGATTCGAGAGACGGCACAGCTTCACAAAAATGGAAGCAAAGCTTCACGATTTATGCCGGTCCTGCGGATTATGAATTGATGCACAGCTATCCGAACCGGCTGGAGCAGATTCCTGAGCGCGGCCCGGGCTGGCTGCGCTGGTTGGCAAACGGCATCGCCTGGCTACTGCAAACCCTGCACCGCTTCATTCCAAACTATGGTGTGGTGATCATCATCTTCGCGTTTTTACTGAAGCTCATCACCCATCCACTCACCAAAAAAAGCATGGACGCAAACCTCAAGATGCAGAGAATCCAGCCAAAGGTGCAGGAAATCCAAACCAAACACAAAAATGACCCCAAAAGGATGCAGGAAGAACTTTCAGCGCTTTATAAGGAAGCCGGCACCAGCCCGATGTCCGGCTGCTTACCACTGCTTTTGCAAATGCCCATCTTCATAGCTCTTTACAACGTTTTACGCTATACTTTGGACATGCGCAACGCAAAGTTCGTTTTTTGGCTGAAAGACCTTTCCGAGCCGGATTCCTTGATGATTTTGCCCATCATTATGGCCGGCTTCATGATTCTGCAAAGCCTGATGACACGTCCTTCCAAAGAGGCGTTGGAAAAAATGGACGAAAAACAACAGGCCATGCAACAAAGCACTCGCATGATGACCTGGGTTATGCCCATCATGCTTTTCTTCATCTTCCGTGGATTGCCATCCGGGCTGGTACTCTACTACACTGTTTTCAACATGCTCAGCGTAGCACATCAATTCTACACTCAAAAACGCCTCAAACAAAAGGAACAAATTTAAATGGCATCAATCGAAAAAACCGGAAGCAATATCGAACAAATCATTGCCGACTTCCGCGGCGAACACAAAATCCGGGACTGGGAACTTAATTATAAGATTATCAAAAAACCCTCCAAAGGCTTCTTTGGCCTTTTTTCAAATAAAACAGCAGTGGTACGTTTTGAGCTGCCCGAACTTGGTGAACGTGCTGCCAATTTCCTGTCCCAATTACTCATGAAAATGGGCATTCAATATGAAGTTGTGGATTTTCGGACCAAGGGAAAAACCGCTTTTTTGGAAATCAAGGGCAGCCAGGATTCAGGCCTCCTGATTGGAAAAAACGGCTACATGCTTGAAAACTTGCAATATCTGATCAACCGCATATTTGAAAACGACCGCGGTCTTGATCGCATCTATCTGGATGTGGATGGCTATCGCCAGCGTCGCGAAGCCCAATTTTTGGGACAATTCAAACCCGTCATTAAAAAAGTACGCGAAACGGGCAAACCCCAGACACTGGAGCCCCTGAACCCGAGCGAGCGCAGGATCATTCATCGCCACGTGGAACAAGATAAAACTCTGCGCACCCTCACCATCGGGGAAGGCGAAATGAAGCGTATCGTGATTTTTTCTGCCAAGCAAAAAGAAAGCGAAGTTCTTTCCCAAGCCAAAAAACAACATGGACAACAAACACAAAAACAAACAGCGTCCCCCAAACCAACCGTCAGGGCTCGGCCTGAAAAAGAGCCTGCTCCACAAAAAAAAGGACAGCCTCGCAAACCACGTTTCAAACGCAAGACCGGGAGCTCCGAGTGAAGCCAAAAGTCAGCATCCATCGTGTTGACGCGGGAAATTATTGGACAGATGGCGGCGCCATGCTGGGCGTTTTACCTCGCGCCATCTGGGGTAAAAAGGTTCAAACCGATGAACGCCACCGCAAAAACCTGGCTCTAAACCTGCTGTTGATAAGATGCGAAGAACGCAATATCTTGGTGGACACGGGCTTGGGTAATCGGCTTAATGAAAAACAGCGGGATGTCTACCGTCCCTCGGAATTCATGTTGCCCGCGTCTTTGGCGGAAATTGGCTTGCGCGACCGGGACATCACGGATGTGGTGCTCACTCACCTGCATTTTGACCATGCCGGCGGTATCATCACAGGTTTTGGCGCTGAGGACCTGCTCACTTTTCCCAAAGCGCGGCACTGGATACAAAAAACAGAATGGGAAACAGCCAAAAACCCCGACTTGCTCAACCGTGCTGCATACAATTTTGAGTGGCAGTTGGGCTTGTTGGAACATCAAAGAAAACAAGAACTTATCGATGGTAGGGTGGAGATTGCGCCGGGTGTGACTTTGGTGAAAACCGGGGGTCACACTGTTGGCAGTCAGATTGTGGAGATCGACAGCAGCCAAGGCTTTTTCATCTATGCCGCGGATATCATTCCCACGCTGTTTCACACCTCAGTGGCGGTTACTTCCGCATACGACGTTTGCCGGGAAGACACGTTCGAGGCAAAGAAATACATCTTTTCTCAGCTTAAGAAAAAGAATGGTATTCTGCTGTTGAATCACGACTTAGGCCGTTGGGAAGTCAGTGCAGTAGACCTGAAACTTTAGCAGTCAAAACAAAAATCGAGCTTAGCCAAGACCTCTTCCATTGGCTGGATTTTTAACCGTCGCAAAAAAGGTCTTGACAGCTGAGCGATATCCTTTTTTATGGTTTTTACCTGACGCGAGGTGGAGCAGCTGGTAGCTCGTCGGGCTCATAACCCGAAGGTCGAAGGTTCGAATCCTTCCCTCGCTACCATTTTTTCCGGCGCTAGTCGCCGGCTTTTGCAATAAATTAAGAACGCCTGTGGCGGTGTAGCTCAGTTGGTTAGAGCGTCGGAATCATAATCCGCAGGTCCGGGGTTCAAGTCCCTGCGCCGCTACCAGTTCTTTTTTGGCGCCAGTAGCTCAGTTGGATAGAGCAGCAGCCTTCTAAGCTGCGGGTCAGGGGTTCGAATCCCTTCTGGCGTGCCAGATTTAACCTCAGATTCGATACATCGATCCTTTGCGTGGTGGGTGTAGTTCAATGGCAGAGCACCGGATTGTGGTTCCGGGCGTTGGGGGTTCGAGTCCCCTCACCCACCCCACCCCATGGATTATTATGTCAACACACGATACATTGCAGCTTGGACTGGATATTGGCGGCTCCAGCATCAAATATGGCTGGGGCAACTGTAAATGCGGTTTACAGTATTTTGGGTCCATCCATCACACAGAAAAATCCCTTTCTGGATTTAGGCAAAGCATTGCCCTCATTTTGGATGAGTGCGCGCAAACGGTTGGCTGGGAGAAGATTAGCGCTGTGGGTATGGGCACTCCAGGCACCATTGATCTTCAAGCTTCAAAGCTGGTTGGAATTAATCCCAACCTTCCTTTTTTGACCGATTTTGACCCCCGCGAACTGATTCCCAAAAGCTTGAATCTCCCCGTTTTTTATGACAATGACGCGAATGTGATGTGTCTGGCGGAAGCCTGGCTGCGTGGGATAGACAAAAAAGTAGCCGGTATCACCGTGGGCAGCGGCATTGGTTGCGGGTATGTGATTGACGGAAAAATCCACCGTGGTGCGCATGGCTTTGCGATGGAATTGGGGCACACCATCAGTTTTGCGGATGGTGAAGCCTGCTTTTGTGGCAGAAAAGGATGTTTGGAAGCTTACGCTTCTGTGGAGGGGCTCAAACGGCGGTTCCGCAATCTGCAAGGGGCGAGCGAGTTTGTGCCAGCTGACAGTGGATTACGCGAACTGCTGGAGTTTAGCCAAAACAGACCTGAAGCCCAAACGCTCATTCAGGAAGGGCTGCAAACGCTGGCGCGTGCCATCAGCGATTTGGTTGTTATCTTGGATCCGGATGTTGTGGTCTTGGGCGGCGGTGCCATGGACGGTGGGCTTTATTCATTTGAAGAGCTTGCCAAAGCCGCGAAAGCGTACATGCCCACACAAAATGCAGGGAAAACTGCCTTGGAAAAAGCCTTGGAAGGTAACCGGGCTGGAGTTTTCGGGGCGATTATCTTGGCATCGCAAAGCGTTTGAACAAGTTTGGGAACGAATATTGCATAAAGTTAAAGCATTACGTGATAGGAGTTTTTAACATGAAAAAGGCAGCTTTGATCTTGGGACTGCTCGGCATTATGATGCTGGGGGTCCTCTTTGCGAAAGAGGGGGAAGCGCTTAAAGAAATACAGGCAAACCCAAACCCGATGGAGAGATACACGGATATCAGCTTTGTTTTCAACAAACAAATCCCTGTTCAAATCAGCATCCAAAATGGTTTTGGCGACGTTATCAAAAGCTTGTATTCCGGCACTTCCGAACACTATTTCAAAATCCAATGGGATCGAATCGACGATTTTGGCAATTACGTTCCTGCTGGTGACTATTATATCGTCGTCACCGAGGGTCGCTACACGTCCACCAAAAAGACTCTCATTTTGAAATGAACTGAGTCCGACTATTTTACAGTGTTAAAGCCCTGCCAAGCCGGGGCTTTTTTCTTTTTTCGTTCGGTGAGAGCTTGTGTCAGTGGGGACATTCAGTTGGCATTTTATGAAAAACAGACCAGGCCAGCAGCAAAAGCTTGACAGATTTTGAGAGTTATAAAATGATAACAACAGTTTGGGGAAAAATGGTTTTTTGCAGACCTCAATATCAATCCCCGGCAGCGTAGTCGCTTATTTTGCAAGACAGTCATGCGTTTAAGCCGTAAAAAAGCGACCACGCAAAACACTGGAACATTATGAAACTATTTACGAATGTCTCTTTGCCCACCTCATCGGCAGCCTTGAAAAGGGTGAATGTCCTTTTTGAAGACAAAATCCTGAAAATATCACCCGATCCCATCGAATCTGAAGAGGTTAGTCAAGTTATCGATCTCAAGGGGATGATCCTTCTGCCAGGTGCGGTGGATGCCCACAGCCACATTATTCGGGAAAAAGACCCCGCCAAGACCATCGCCCGAGTGAGCAAAGCCGCTATCAAAGGTGGTTGGACCAGCCTCGCCGAACTCAGCTATCTGGATCCCAAACCCATCACCAGCACCGATGCACTGAGCGCGAAGAAAAAAGTTATCAAGGCCAACTCTTTTGTGGACATGGCCTTGTGGGGCAATGTGGATATCGATGATTATCCCTATCATGCCGAGGCGGCTCAGGAGCTTTGGGGCAATGGAATAGTCGGCATCGCGTTGATGAATCCTTCCCCGAATCCAGAGCTCACAGCTTTGGATTTCACCGAGATCATGGATCTTTTTTTGGATATCTACGGAAGCGACACCGCTTTTTCTTTTCAAGGTTTCGATGTTGAGTCACATTCCGGCTTCAGTTTTGCATCCCAAGGCGATGCGATCAGAAAGCTTCTGCGGCGCATGCAGGAAAACCCCATCCACATCCCCAGAGTTTCATCTTTTGAGACGGTGGAATTCATCAACAGTATTTCCAAACGCTCAGATATTTCTTTTTCCCTGTGTCTCGCAGATTTGATGAAGCATTTTTCCGACATCGACTTTGGCTTTGAAGTGGATCTGGAGGGGCCGGAGAACCAGTTTTACATCTTGTTGCGCACCAATAAGATATATATGCTTTCAAACAATGTGGAAAGTGCTGAGCCAAAGGTTGATTTGAGCCCCGCCTTCCAAGGTGCGCCAGAGTCTCTTTTGCCTTTTTCCTACCTGTGGGCGCTTTCTGAACTTTGGAAAAAACGCAAAATACCATTGGCAACAGTGATTAAAATGACCAGCGAAAATGCAGCCAAGCGCCTGGGCATCTATCCCGAAAAAGGGAGCATCGCGGTGGGCTCGGATGCCGATTTTGTGGTTTACGACCCCACCGGAAGCACCGATTTCAAGGCTCCAGACGGCAGCCAGCACGAACTGGAAGGAGCCATCGTCTCGGTTTATCTTCGAGGAGAATCTGTGGTCCATAAAGGCAAAGTTGCGCCCGCGACAGGAGCTTTTTTGCATCGCAGCACAAACCCCAAACGCCGCCACAATTCCACAACCTGGATCTAATTTCCTGAATTCAAGGAGGATATATGAACAACCTCGACTATTTGAAAAACATTCTGGATGGCCATCCGGAACTTCAATATGAGTTGGTTGAAAAGTTTTGGTCAACGGATTTTCTCCGTTTTTACCACAGCCAGACAAACTACAACATTTCCAAAGACAACATCGTGCTCTCCGCGTCACTTTACAAGGGCAAAAAAAGCTTCAGTTTTCAATTGGACAACCCACGCCGCGAGCAGATTGACGCTGCCGTGAAGGACGCATTAAACGTAATCGACAAATTGCCCGAAGACCCCGATTTTGTGGATATCGAAAACGACCTGAGCCTCGCTGAACCCCGCGCTGTGACGAACAACATCGAAGCCTTGAGCTTGGACAAAAAAGTGGGCATATTGTCGAAAATTGCAGACGCTGTGGCAACTCATGGATTTGATATCTTTGGCACCTTCATCTGCAACCACCAAAAATATCGCATCGTAAACAGCAACGGCATGGATAAAAGCAGCGAAAGCTCGCCCATCTATCTGGAAGTGAAAGCGGTTAGAAATTCCAACCAAGTAACAGTCCTGGAAACCTTTGGTGGCGAAGACGCAAGTTTGCTGGATGAAACCGCTTTCTTGACGAGCCTTCTGCGCCGCGTAAAGAATGGCGCCGGCGAAATAATCGACGTGGAGCCAGGCTATTACGACGTCATTTTGGCTCCCCGCTGTGTGGCGGAATTTGTTCAAAACCTAAGCTGGGGAATGAATGCACACGCGCTGGACCAAAGCAGCAGCTTTTTTGAAGGAAAACAGGGCAAGCAGGTTTTCCCCGAGCATATCAGCATCACCGACGATCCCGGCGATCCAGAAATGATCCGTGCGGATTATGGCTCCAACGGTCACATCTACGGCCGCCTGCCTTTGATAGAAAACGGAGTGTTCCGCAACTTTATGTGTGATAACTATTACGCCCACAAAACCGGGCTTCCGAAAAATGGCAACACGGCTTCCTGTCTGAAGATTGCTCCCGGAAACAAAACTTTGGACGAGATGATTGGCGGCGTGAAGCGCGGGCTCTATATATCCAGCCTGCACTATATGAACTTCATCAACCCGCGTGAAACATCGCTGACGGGACTCACTCGAGACGGCACCTTCCTCATCGAGGATGGAAAAATCAGCAAAGTGGTAAACAATCTTCGTTTCACCGAGCGCATCGAACGCATCTTGAACAACGTGATCGAACTGGAAAACCGCTGCCAGACCATTCCTTTTTCAGAAAACTACGACAGCTTCGATATCGAAACCGTGAAGGCGCCCCACGCCTTGGTCCGCGATTTCAACATCAGCTCTTCCACCAAAACCATTTAGGAGGACCACATGGAACATCTTGTAAAACAAACAATTGCAAAACTCTCCCTCCCGGAAGTAAGCTTCGCGGATGTGCGCATCACCAAAACGGACTGGGAAAGCATTTATTTTATGAACGGATTCCTGCGCGGCTTTGGCAGCAATATGGACGCGCCGGCTATCGGCATCAGAGTTTTGGTGAATGGATGCTGGGGCTTTGCCGGCTCTCGTGATCTGAGCCCAGCCTCAGTGGAGCGTCTCATCCAGCAAGCCATCTCAAATGCCCGCCAGGGAAGCCATTTTTTGCGTAGCAAGGTGGAGTTTCCCGCGCTTCCCGCTCTGGAGGCGGAATATATCCACAAGCCCGAAATCGACCCGTTTGCCATGCCCAAAGAGGAGAAAACCGAGTTTTTAGGCAAATTGGCTGAAGCCATCAAACCTCAGGGAAAGATTGTGCATTCCACGGTTATGGGACAATTCATGCGCCAGGAAAAATACTATGCCAATAGCGAAGGAACCTATTCCCACACAGTATTTTACAATACTCTTCCCATGATGGAGGTGGTGGCTGCGGATGGCGGACAGATACAATCCCGAACCTGGCCTGGACACATGAGCGCGGGTCGCGGTGGCTTCGAGCTTTTTCATCAACAAAAATTTACTGAAAACACTCAGCGCATCATCAAGGAAGCGACTGATTTGCTTTCAGCGCCCGTGATTGAAGAGGAAAAAGCGGATATTATCATCGGCAATGGACACCTGGCATTGCAGTTGCATGAATCCGTGGGACACGCCACCGAGGCAGATCGCATCTTCGGCATGGAGATTTCCTATGCCGGGAAAACCTTCGTCAAACCCGAAATGATTGGTTCCTTCCAATATGGCTCGCCAGTGGTGAATATCTTCAGCGACAGCACCGACCCCGCTGGATTGGGTTTTCATCCGGTGGACGACGAAGGTGTGCCTGGAAAGAAAGTGGACATCATCAAAGATGGCATATTGGTGAACCAGCAAACCTCGCGTCACATTGCTCACCTGCTGGGATTGGAACCCTCCGCAAACATGAAAGCGTCTTTCGCAGATGATTTTCCGCTGGTGCGCATGACAAATTTCTGCCTGGCTCCTGGAAAAGGCAGCCTGGATGAGCTCATTGCCGAAACGGAACACGGATATTTGCTTGATTTTACAAAGACTTGGAGTATCGACGACAACCGCAACAACTTCCAGTTCACCACAGAAATCGGCTATCGCATCAAAAACGGCAAAATCATCGGCATCGTTAAAGAACCAACCTATTTTGGCATAACCAAGGATTTTTGGAACGCCTGCGACCGGGTTTGTGGACCCGAGGAATGGGGATACCACAGCACCTTCCACTGCGGCAAGGGTGAACCCGGTCAAGTGATGCAGCTTTCACACGGGGTGGCCCCGGCACGCTTCAGAAATATTAACGTCAGCGTAAAAATCTAATTCAAAAAAGACAAAGCGAGCTGTCTGATGAACAGCCGCTTGGGAGGAAAAATGAAAGCGTTCAACGCCATTGTGCTGTTATTGATTTTGATAATGCTCGGCTTTTCGACCTATTTGACCTGGCAGATGAAGAAAGATGAAGTGGTCCAAAAGCCTCCGATTGAGGCATTTGAGAAAGCAATCAAAAAATACAATCCCAATCCCATGGAAATCTTGGGATGGGAGCAAAACGGTAACGGAGTGGTGGTGTACACAGATTTGAAAGCCCCGTCTGCCGATTCATTTTATCAGTATTCATATTACTTTATGCTGCTTGAGACTCCCAAGGGGCAAAAATGGTTCCTACAGAACGAAGGGGCCCTGGAAGAGGTAGAGCTTAAGTAGAACAATTGCTTTTTCACTTTTCAAAGGAAAGAGCTGTATCTCTTTGCCTGAACATCGGTTTTGAACTCAGTCCTTGATTAGTCGTATTTCACGCCGCTAAGGAAAAATCTCGCTCATTATTATAAGAACGAGTCTGCTGATTATGAGGGCGCAAAGCCCTAAGTCTATGTGTACCTTATGTTTATCTTTTGAAACATAAGGGAGACATAAGGGGGCAAGAGAGAGCCCAAAAATTTCGAGCTTATCTGCCGTTGTATTTCAGCAGAAGATTACAAACGTTTTCCTGCCACTTTCTGGCGTTTGCCGCGTTGCCGACATTGTTGCACATAATCACGAAAACGTAAAGCTGGTCATCTCCGGCACGTAAATATCCAGCCAGGTTGCTGACATCGCGCAGGCTTCCGGTTTTTCCAAAAAGGACGGATTTTTCTTTGAGGTCAGGAAACCGCCTCTTCAAGGTTCCTATTTCACCGGGGGTGGCAAGAGATTGTAAAAAGAAATCAAACCACTCCTGATGTCGCGCCAAACAAAGTGCCAACCCCAAATTCGAGGCCGAGCAAAGATTTTGACGCGATAATCCAGAGCCGTCCACAACATGGAACTCACCGCCAATGCAGCTTTTAGCCATCAGTTCCATCAGTTTTGTGACGCCATTTTGCGCCCCTGGGCCGATGTGGCTTAACATTTGTTCTGCCAACATATTCGAGCTGTATTTCTGCATTACCGCCAAAATTTCCGCCAGGCTGGGGGATTTGTGGCTAAAAAGAGGCGTAAAGTTGTTTGAAGTGCCATCTTCCAGTAAAATTTTCCCTGTGATGGTAATTCCTTTTTTGCGGAAAGTATCGTATAGGATGGTCATCGTGAAAAGTGGAGGGTTGCGCACCGCCGCGGTCAGTTTCTGCTTGGTATTTGTTCCCAGTTTTCCATGCAAGGTCACGGTGCCGCCATCTTCAGACAGCTTGAGCCAGATGCCAGCCGCGCCGTTTTCCGAAACCGTCTCAATTCGATTGTCCACCTTCAGGAATTTATAGTTATAGCTGGGTGTTGCGGATGCTTTTTGTCCAGCTTTTGCCGCCCCTTCCAGCTCGAAACGAACTTTGTTTTCATTGAAGCAGAGTGCGCCTACTCCCGGAGAAAATCCATAGTGGAGGTTGTGTTTTTCCCAAAGCGGATGTTTTTCCAGGGTGGGGAACAGGCTGATATTTCCAATCAGATTCCCCTCAATTTTACGGATTCCCAGAGCGCGCAACGAATCCGCCCAAGCTTCAAAAACCTGATGCGGACCCTTGGGATAGAAATCTTCCATCCAGCTTGGGTCACCTCCGCCCACAACAATGAGATCTCCCTTCAAAACGCCATCCACGATTTCGCCCCGCGAGCCGATTTTCGTCGTGAATTGATATTGGGGACCCAGTGTTTCCAAGGCTCCGATGCCGGTGTAGAGTTTTTGCAGGGAGGCGGGAATCATGCCCTGTTCATTTTTGTGTCCCCAAACCAGACCGCAGGTGGCTGGATTGTAAAATGCCACAGCCACTTCGGCTCCTCCCACAAGCTTTGAGCTCATCAGCTTTTCCAACTCCCGGCCCAAAGCTTTGGAATCCAGTTCCTGGGCGAATAAGTGAGCGAAAAGGCTGAGGAAAAACAGCGCCATTAGCGCCGTAATCTTCAGCCGTTTTGCGATAGTATCGTTATGAAACATCGGTGTTTTCAAGCCATCTGACGGTTTTGCGGTCTCCTAAAATACCGTGAAGGTGGCTTATTCCATCTCTGTGTTACATTTTGGGCATTTCTTGTAGCTGCCTCTTTCCTTCGAATAATGCTCTTCAATATAGGGATTACCACAATTTGGGCAGGCGATGGGCAGAGGTTTTTTATTTGTGAGATACTTGCATTCAGGATAGCGGGTGCAAGAATAGAAGAGGTTACCCCTCTTATTTTTGCGTTGCGCCAGTTCGCCTTTTCCACATTCAGGACAGGCGACGCCCGTAGTTTCTTTTTTGATGTATTTGCATTTGGGATAGTTGCTGCAGGCGGTGAATTCGCCATATCTGCCAGAGCGGACAATCAAGGCGCTGCCGCATTGCGGGCATTTTTCTTCCAGAACCTTGGGCATCAGGATTTCGATTTTGCCATCTTCGGTTCTGCTGAAGTTTTTGATGTTTCTGCATTCAGGAAAGCGGTTGCAGCCCAAAAATTCTCCATTTCTGGAACGCTTGACCACCATTTTTCCTTCGCCACAAACATCGCAAGTGATGTCGGTTTCTTCCGTAAAAGCCTTCTTTTCCTTTTTAAGGTCCACGTCAGCCACAAATTTCATCAGTTCATCGTAATATAACTTGACCGTTTCGTACCAAACCGATTGTTTTTCTTCAATCTGATCCAGCCTGTCTTCCATTTCCGCTGTGAAGCTGACATTGAAAATAGCATCAAAATTCTTCACCAGAAAGCTGTTAACATTTTTTCCCAAATCGGTGGGGAAGAATACTTTTTTCTGAATTTTAACATAGTCCCGCTTGCGAATGGTGCTGATGATGCTGGAATAGGTGGAGGGACGACCGATGCCCTGAGCCTCCAAAAGCTTGATCAGCGAGGCTTCTGTGTAGCGGGCGGGCGGCTTTGTGAAATGTTGGGAACGTTTGATGGCATCGTGTTCCAAAGCGTCGTTTTTGGTGTAATCCGCGTGAATCTGGGCGCCTTCCACAAAATAGACGTGAGCCCAGGCTTTCATGAAGCCTTGCTCCACCACTCTATTTCCCGTGGCCGCAAAAACGGCTTCTCCCAAACCAATTTTTGCCGAAGTGTTTTCCAGCTTGGCAGGCTTCATCTGGGTGGCCACAAAGCGCTGCCAGATTAAGGTGTAGAGCTTTAATTGTTCTTTGCTGAGCTGGGCGGCAATGCTTTCCGGGGTGCGGAAAGCGTCGGTGGGTCTGATTGCTTCGTGGGCGTCTTGGGCGGATTTTTTGGTCTTGAAAAAACGGGGGTTGGGAACAATATCCTGCTCGCCAAAACGTTCTTTCACCAGAGTGCGGCAGTTTTCAACCGCTTCCGGGGCAACGCGCACGCTGTCGGTACGCATGTAGGTGATGAGTCCCGTGGTTTCACCTTTAAGTTCAATCCCTTCATACAGTTCCTGGGCAATCGCCATGGTGCGTTCCGAGGAAAAATTCAGGATTTTGGAGGCTTCCTGTTGCAGGGTGCTGGTGATGAATGGAGGCGGTGGCTGTAAGTCACGCAGTGTACGCTTTATTTCACCGAGGGTGGCATCGGCGTTTTTGATGGTCTCGGAAATTTCAATGCCCGTTTTTTCGTCAGGGATTTCAAATTTCTTGCCCTGCCATTTTTCCAAACTGGCCTTGAAGGGTGGCAGCGCGTCCCGCCAAAAACTTGCTTCGAGCTTCCAAAATTCCCGAGGCACAAAGGCTTCGATTTCTTCCTCACGCTCGCAAATGAGGCGCAAAGCCACGGATTGAACGCGTCCCGCGCTGAGGTCTTTGGCTATCACTTTCCACAAAAGTGGGGATACAGTGTAACCCACGATACGGTCCAAAACGCGGCGCGCCTGCTGGGCGTCCACCTTTGCCATATCAACATCACCGGGCTGCTCCATGGCGGCTTTTACAGCTTTGGAGGTGATTTCGTTGAACACAATGCGATGCACTTTTTTGCCCGCGATTTCTTTTTCCAAAACCTTGCTGAGGTGCCAGGCGATGGCTTCACCTTCGCGGTCGGGGTCACTGGCCAGGAAAATCTCTTCCGCACCTTTGGCGGCAGTTCGCAAATCGGCCACCGTCTTACTTTTCTTTTTATCAATCTCGTACACGGGGCTGAAATTATGTTCAACATCCACGCCCATCGTGTTTTTGGGCAGGTCGCGGATGTGCCCAATCGAGGCTTTGACGGAATATTTTCCGCCCAGGATTTTGTTTATGGTGCCTGCTTTGGCAAATGATTCCACAATGATCAGGGCTTTGTTCATTTATGTTCCTTTAACTTGATTTATTCAGGGTCGGACAAGCGTCCGCAACATTTTTTATACTTTTTTCCGCTGCCACAAGGACAGGGGTCGTTGCGTCCCACCTGGGGGGCGCTGTGAACGGGACGCTGTTTCGCTTCAGGCTGGTAAGGCCCTGAAAATTGAGGTTGTTCGCTGACGTTTTGCTGGGAAACCTCCAGGGTCTGTCCATGAATGAAAGCGCTCATATCTTCGTGTTGGAGCTTGGCGCTTTTCAACATGCTCTCCATCTGTTCCTGGGAAAGTATGTAGGTGGTGAAAACTTTACGGGTCACGTTTTCCTGGATGCGGGTGATCAGGTTTTCAAAAAGCTCGAAGCTTTCACGTTTGTATTCAATCAGAGGGTCTTTTTGAGCGTAGGAACGCAGGTGAACACTTTCTTTGAGGAGGTCCATTTCGTGAAGGTGGTCACGCCATTGATCATCAACGACTTCCAGCATGCTGCGGCGTTCAATATCGCGCATGGCTTCTTCGCCAACCTGATTTTCCTTTTTTTCATAAGCCTGCATAACCAGCTCTTGCAGCGTGGTTTCCAACAGTACCTGGTTGAGATGGCCGCTATCAAGCTCGTCGGGGTTAATGCCCACGTTCAGATTTGTGCGGAACCAGCCAGCCAGTTTTTTAAGGTCCCACTCATCGGAATAAGTTCCGGGAGGAGTGTGTTCCGCCACCACTGCCGAAACGGTTTCAGACACCATTTCCTGCACCTCGCGTTTCAGAGAATAGCCTTTTAGGACGCTGCGGCGGTAGGAATAAATCACCTCCCGCTGCTGGTTCATCACTTCGTCATATTTAATCAGGTTTTTGCGGATTTCGAAGTTGTGTTCTTCCACCCGTTTTTGAGCGCGTTCCACCGTTTTGGTCATCCAGGGATGGCGAATGGCGTCACCTGGCTGCAGACCCATCTTCATCATCATGGGCGCGATGCGATCCCCGCCGAAAAGACGCATCAGATCGTCTTCCAGGGAAAGGAAAAATCTGGAGGTGCCGGGGTCGCCCTGGCGTCCCGCGCGGCCTCGAAGCTGGCGGTCGATGCGACGGCTTTCGTGGCGTTCGCTGCCAATCACGTGCAAGCCATCCAATGGCAATCCGTATGGAAATTCTTCCGTTACGGCGGAATCGATATCTCTATAATCTTCAGTGTTTTGGGTGACCACACCATTGCCCAGTTTGATGTCCGTGCCGCGTCCCGCCATGTTTGTGGCGATGGTGACCGCGCCTGGCTCTCCAGCCGAAGTCACGATTTCCGCTTCACGCTGGTGCTGCCTGGCGTTGAGAACATTGTGAGGGATATTTCGCCGGCGCAAAAGGCGGCTGATGGTTTCGGAAACCTCAACGCTCACAGTGCCCACCAACACCGGCTTTTTCTTTTCGTGCCAATAGATTATCTCGTCCATCAGGGCTTGATATTTCTCGTTCTTGGTCATATAAATCACGTCTTCATGATCCACGCGCGTGATGGGGACGTTGGTGGGAATGGTCATCACTGGAAGCTGGTAAATCTCTATGAATTCAGCTTCTTCGGTCACTGCCGTGCCGGTCATGCCCGAAAGCCGTTCATACATGCGAAAATAGTTTTGAAGAGTAATGGTGGCAAAGGTTTGGGTGCCGGCTTCGATGGTCACGTTTTCCTTGGCTTCCAAGGCTTGATGCAGACCATCAGAAAATCTGCCTCCCGGCATCTGGCGTCCCGTGAATTCGTCCACGATAATCACCTTGTTGTCGATTACCACATATTCCTTGTCGTTTTCAAAAAGTGTGTAGGCTTTCAGCAGTTGGTTTATGTTGTGCAGCTTTTCGCTTTTGTCCATAAAGCGGTTTGTTTCTAGTTGTTTACGCTTGCTTTTTTCCTCTTCGGAGAGGCTTTTATCTTCGTCCACGCGCTCCAAAACTTCATCCAGACTTTCCACCAAAAAGAGGTCCTGCTCACTGCGGGAAAGCAGCTCACGGCCCTTTTCGCAGAGATCAACACTGTTGTGTCGCTCTTCCACCACATAAAAAAGCATGTCATCCAATTCGTGCATCTTTTTATCACGCAGGTAGATACCTTCGATGTCGCTCACCATTTTCTTCAGCCGGCTTTCCTGCATCAGCTTGGTGAAAGCCTTGTTGTGTGGCGCTGCACGCTGCACGATGAGTAGATTTGTGGCCAAGCGGTCAGGGTCCGCATTCTGGTTGTCCTCTTTTGTGTCTTCGCGTATTTCGCTTAAAACTTTTTGCACCATGGTGTTTTGAGCTTGAACCAGTTGGTTGATGCGCGGCCGCAGTTCCTGATAGAAATTTTTGTCTTGGGCAATGGGACCGCTGATAATGAGCGGGGTTCGGGCTTCGTCGATGAGGATGCTGTCCACTTCGTCCACGATGGTGAAAAAGAAATCACGCTGCACCAATTGTTGTGGTGAAACGGCCATATTATCGCGGAGGTAGTCGAAGCCGAATTCGCTGTTCATGCCGTAGGTGACGTCGCAGAGATAGGCTTCCTTACGCTCTTCAAAGCTCATGCCCGTGGTGATGCAGCCCACCTGCATTCCATGAAAATTAAAGATGGGGGACATCCATTCGGCGTCACGCGAGGCAAGGTAATCATTCACCGTAACCAAGTGTGCTCCGCGTCCCACCAGCGCGTTCAAAAAAAGCGGCAGGGTGGCAACCAGAGTTTTTCCCTCTCCAGTGGCCATTTCAGCTATTTTGCCATCGTGCAAGGCCATGCCGCCAATAAGCTGGACGTCGAAGGGCACCATGTTCCATTTCAGCATATGCCCACGCACTTCAAATTCTTGACCCACCATGCGGCGGCAGGTTTCTTTCACCAATGCAAAAACCTCGGGCAAGTATTCGTCCAACGTTGTCTTGGTCAATGTTTTGAGCTGCTTTTTGGCTTCATCTATGCGGTTGTCTATTCGGTTTCTTTCATTTTCATCGGCTTCCTCGCGAAATTTGTGTTCCAATTCCGTCAGGGTTTCCCGGCTGCCTTGCAGCTTTTCCGCGATCTCGGTTTTGATGGCTGTGACCCGTTCCCGCAGTTGCTCGTCTTCATATTGGTGCAGGTCCGCGAAAATGCGGTTGATGGTATCCACCAGTGGTGTGTATTGGTTCAGGTCACGGGTAGATTTATCGCCAAATATCTTGCGAAGTAATTTCTCCAGCATAACTTGCTTCCTTTATCGTATCCGCTGTTTATGGACGGATGGGCTTCTTAAAAAATGGTTGTGTCAGAAAATCATCTCTGCTTTTTGTGTCAATACTTTAATATCGGATAGAGCCAGATTTGGCGAAAAATTGTGTTCCTTCATTGACTCAGATTTATGTTCCCTGATTTTTTGCGAGCGGGAGTTTTCAGCAGTTTTAGGCTTGCAAGGTGATCCGTTTTATCTATTTTTTGAGAAATCCAAACCAAGTGCCCGCAAAAAGTTTTCCCGTGCTTCCGGTTCGGATAACTGGATTTCATCAATCACGGGCAACTGAGGAAAAGCCTTCAGGAACGCCGCCGCGAAGATTCCCATCCCGTTTTTACTGCAGGTTCCACCAAGCCGGGGAAAAAGCTCCACATTACGCAAACCGCAGGAAGGGGATTTGCTTTTAAACACAAAACCGCTGAGCCCTTCACTGGCCAGTTCGGCTATCCTTTTTTCCACCCAATCCCAGATCTGTTTGCTGAGATCAATGCCGGTGTTCAGCGTCAGCAAACGCGGATTATCCCGCTCTCCAACCAACACCATCGGTTCACGGGGAATACAAAGCCCACATTCCACCTCCGGGCAAACAGGTACGTAAGTTACATGAAGACCAAGGGCTTCCAGCAGCCAGGGTTCCAATTTATGTCCTCCATCGTAGCGCACCTTGTTTCCCAACAGACAGGCGCTCACGCCAATCTTCAATCCCGGCACAGCTTGAGCGCCCACCACATTTTTTCCCGGCGGGAAAATTCTGTCCATTTTAAGAAACGGGATCCCAGACTGATGTTTTCCAAAAGCCCCGGGATCCCAAATGTTTATGTTTATTTCAGGTTGTCGGCGATGATGAGGTCGGCTTCAGTTGCTTTCACCACATCCTCCACCGTGAAGTCTTCGCTAACTTCTTTTAGCAGCAGGCCTTCAGGGGTCACCTCCATCACAGCCATATCTGTGATAATCAGGCTCACACGTCCTTTCGCGGTGAGAGGCAGCGTGCATTCCTTCAAAACTTTGGAATTGCCGCGTTTATCCAGATGCTCCATAGCCACAATCACTGTTTTCGCTCCGGTGACCAAATCCATCGCTCCGCCCATGCCGGGAATTATCTTTCCTGGGATCATCCAATTCGCCAGGTTGCCGTGTTGATCAACCTGCAGGGCACCCAGGACGGTGAAATCGAGGTGACCACCGCGGATGATGCCAAAACTGGTTGCAGAGTCGAAAAAGGAAGCTCCGGGCAGGGCTGTAATGAAGCCGCCACCGGCATTGATCATATCTTGATCTTCTTCACCTTCCGCCGGAGCGGGTCCGGTTCCCATGATACCATTTTCGCTTTGGAAAATCACGTGTACTCCGGGCGGGATGTGGTTTGCGGTTTCGGTGGGCAATCCAATGCCCAGGTTCACGTAATCGCCATCTTTCAATTCTTGAGCGATGCGGGCTCCAATGCGTGCGCGTTTATCCAATGCCATTTCAAGCCTCCTTCACAACGATGTAATCAACAAAAACCCCGGGCGTCACAATGGCTTCGGGATCCAGTTCGCCGCTTTCGACGATCTCATCCACTTCAACGATGGTAATTTTGCCTGCCATCGCCATGATGGGGTTGCTGTTGCGCGCGGTTTTGCTGTAGATCAGGTTTCCGGATCTATCGGCCTTGTGGGCACGGACGAGAGCAAAATCGCTGGGGATGGCTTCTTCAAGAATGTAATCTTGACCGTTCAGATTGATGATTTGCTTTCCTTCCTCAACCACTGTGCCAAGTCCGGTTGGAGTCAAAATTCCGCCCAAACCCATGCCGAAGGCACGGCAGCGCTCCATCAGTGTGCCCTGAGGAACCAGTTCCACCTGGATTTCGCCGGAATTCATCTGGTTTTGGATTTCTCTGTTTGTGCCCGTGTGGGAAACTTGGGCGCTTTTAAGTTGATGGTTCACAACCAGTTTGCCAACGCCACGGTCTTCCCAGTCCGAGGCGATCACGATCATGTGTAGATCCCTGATCCCAGCAGCGACGATGGCATCGATGATGCTTTCAGGAGCACCCACCGCCAAAAAACCACCTATGGCCAAACGGCTGTGAGCTTGGATCATTGCGGCGGCTTCAGCCGCCGTGATTTGCTTGAACATTGCTACTCCTATTGAGTTTATCTATTATTTCTGGGCATTATTTCCTCATGACACAGGGTTCCGGTTAAATGTAATCCAGCCGTCAGACAAAATAATCTGCAACGGATGACACGCAAGCAATTGGGCATGATCAAATTCCTTTCATTGCCATGGCGGACTCTGTTGTCTATTCTTGTGCCAATGTGTTTCAATTCCGCAAGTGCAGAAAAAAATCAAGTTTAAAATGACTGTTCTTTTGTCAAGTAGAAGAGCCACACCAGGGTGGAGAATAAAAGACAGTGGTCGATCGTGCGCCTTGGGTTCCATGCTCACACTCACATACTTGGAATTCATTCTTCAGTATAAATCTACTCCATCAAAAGGGGGGAGTATCTGCAAATCACTCTGCCCTCACTAGTGTCTCGTCAAGCATCGATTGTCGGATAGAGTCGTTTCAGCTTGATTCTTGAATTCTGAGTTGTAAACTGCCAGTTGATGCGGCACTTTTTATTGTTTCTTGCGAACGTCCAAGCCA
>Ga0172382_10000710_pt1 | contig 62290 bp, 57 predicted proteins | sample Leawel138RmetaG_FD_122245 | JGI IMG/M metagenome (GOLD analysis project Ga0172382, IMG submission 122245) | Leachate microbial communities from a municipal landfill in Southern Ontario, Canada - Leachate well 138R metaG | ecosystem: Engineered > Solid waste > Landfill > Unclassified | place...
ACCTATCTCATTAATATTTAACATGATTCATACCACTTTACAGAAAAGACGTCAAGAAGAAAATGCGCAAATACTAAATTATTTTAGAATGTTACATGAGTTGGACTTTTTACGGGACCATCAATTTTGACGGCTCCGTAAAAAGTCGAAAAATGGCAAATTTTGAAAATCGAGCCCAATATTTCCAATGAGTTACAAAGCTGCCTCTGGAAAATTTGGACTTTTTACGAGGGCGTCAATGTTTACCACAATGCATGTTCTATATCTCAATTGTCTTCAATCCGCTGTTTTTATAAGGTTTCAGTTGTTAAACTCTTTACCACGAAGCAGGACACAAGCCCTTTTCCCAGGTCGGGTCTAGACTTGGGCAATGAGCAAACATACGTTTTCATGAAGGTATTGTTGTTAAGAAAGATGTTTATGGTGAGCATATTTTGACATAAACAGTGATGGCATATCGTCACCTTGATGGCAGTCTGTTCCGAAACACTTCGCCCCTCATGACTTGCCACAAGTTGTATAAGTGATTCAGTAAAGGACAGGCTCGCCATGAACGGAAGCATCCTTTCATAAAAAGTAACTGCGAGAGCAAAGAAGAGAGAAGACGGTATTACCAAATGATCTTCATTCTTGTTATCATCAGTTGTCAAGCGTGATAGCGAGCAGGAGAAAGCATGATGAAAAAAAAGAAGCTGTAAAAATAGAAACAGGATTGAACGAAAACAAAATGCTTTATGGTTTGGCATTTGAGAATCCGGTTGTGTAAAAAACACCTTTTTGCTCAAGGACCACGAAAGCACTCTCATAAGGCACCTAACTAACAATTGTTATAATCAAAATAGCACAACAATTTGCCCCTGTCAACTACTTTCTAGTTCAGTTTCGAAAAAAGTTTGTATTCTCCTAGTAGCTTAAAATAACTTAGTATTTGTGCGTTTTCTCCTTGAGGTTTTTCCGTAAAATTGCATGAATCATGGAAACTTGTGTTCCCGACTCATTGTAACGAGGCGGGAGTTGTGACTCTCAGTTCACTATAGAGATCCAGTTGGTGTTTGGTTGTTTCGCCGAGCTGGAGTCTCTGGCCCGGAACTTCGAAGCATTCAATCAGATCGAGTTCACCCAACACTTCTTGCATAGTATAGCCCTTGAACCTGCCTTTCCGGAGTAATGTAACGTTGTAACGATGATTCATGGGAGGCGCCCGATGGCGGCGATTGTATATCAGACCAGCAGACACACAGGAATCACTTATGCTTATGAATCGCTATCCTGCTGGGATAGAGAGAAAAAGCAGTCGCGGGCCAAACGTAAATGCACCGGACGGGTTGATCCCGAGACAAAGGAGATCATCCCGACCAGAAAAAGAATGGTTGCTGATGATCCCGGCAATCATGACACAGTCCATAAAAGAGGTCCGGTTCCTCTAGAGAATGTATCCGAGACCTTTAAAAACTATCGGTTTTGTCATTTCGACCTTTCCCCTGTCACTTCGAACGCATGTGAGAAGCCTCAAAGATCCCTCGCTTTGCTCGGGACATGGATTTCTCGTCGCTATGCTCCTCGAAATGACAAAATGCAAAGGTCTCTATCCCGCAGTTTTTACGGGGCGACTTACCTTTTTGACGCCATCGGTGAGAAGCTCGGGATTACCGCGGATTTGAGAAAGTGTTTTCCCGGCACATACAAACAGACCTTGTCCACGACATACTACCTCATCATGGAGGACAGAAATCCTTTGAGCCGTTTTTCGAAATGGGCAGCCACGCATAAGCATCCTTACGGCAAGCACATGCCTTCTCAGAGGAGCAGTGAGTTGTTCGTATCTATTTCCGAAGGTGGCAAGAATCGGTTTTTCCGGCTGCAAGGGAAAAGACGGGGCGAGAACGAGTACTGAGCGTATGAAACGACCTCCATATCGAGCTATTCCAGATGCTTACGCCAGGTCAGATACGGGATGAACAAAGATCATGAACCTCTTCCGCAGATCAATCTCGCGTTATTGTTCGGGGAGGAATCCAATCTTCCTTTGTACTGCCGAAAGCTTGCAGGCACTATTCCCGATGTGAAGACAGTGAAGCATCTTCCGGCTGACATCGATTTCTTCGGATATGACAAGATCAATCTGGTCATGGACAGGGGTTTCTACAGCGAGGACAACAATATCAACGACCTGTACCGGAATCATCATAAAATTGAATAAAATTGGCGGAAGTGCATGGGAATCGAACCCACCTGAGAGGTTACTAGCCCCTCACACTGGATTTGAAGTCCAGGAGGCCCACCAGTGACCTTGGCACTTCCGCGAGGGTTATGCATACAGAAATCGAGCGGGGCTGTCAATGACGATGATGGCCCGTTCCGGGCTCAGGATGAATAGTCGAGATAGTCGGGCTTCATCGATGTGAGCAGTCCATTGTCGATAAGCTGGACCGTCACCTCCTCGCCTCTTCGCGCCGTGGTCATGTTTCGGGGAAGAACGATGATACCGTTGGCCAGGACCATCGACTTCAGGATTCCGGAACCCTGATCACCGGTAGTCACGACGGTGAATTTCCCGTCCCGCCAGGTTACGATACCCCTGACAAAATAGGTGAGGTCGCCTCTCTTGACAAAGGTGTCTTCCAGCACGGCCTTGATAGTCCTGCGAAAAATGGTCCGGTGTCCCGTCATTTTCAGCAGGGAGGGCCTGACGTACTGTTCGAAGGACATCATGGCCGAGACGGGGTTACCCGGCAATCCGAAAAAGGGAATCTCACCCATGGTGGCATAGGTGAAGGGTTTACCCGGCCGCTGGGCCACGGTATCGAAGAGAACCCGGGCGCCCAGTTCGGTAAAGACATCCTGTACGAAATCGTAATCACCCATGGACACGCCCCCGGAAGAAATGATGACATGGGCCCGCTCCTTCGCCTCGCTGAAGTGGGCGAGCAGGTCATCCCGGTTGTCCCGGGCGATTCCGAGGGGGAGCGGAATGCCCCCGGCTTCAATGATCTGACCGTAGAGGGAATAGCTGTTGCTGGTCACGACTCCTCCTGATGAAGGATCGCCGTCCACGTCTATGAGTTCATCGCCTGTGGCGATGACCGCCACCAGCGGCTTTTGAAAAACCGGTACCAGGGCATTTCCTGTCGCCGCCAGCATGCCCATGTGGGCGGGGCCGATGAGAGTTCCTGCGGCGATGACACACTCCCCTTCCACGACGTCCTCGCCCCGTCGCCGTATATTCTCTCCTTCAGCTGCGGGAGCAAAAAAGGAGACTTCTCCGCCGGCGATCTCGACGTCTTCGATCTTTACAACCGTGTCGGCACCCGTGGGAATCGGGGCTCCCGTCATGATCCGCGACGTTTCCCCGCTGCCGATGGATCGTTCCGGCGCCCGGCCGGCGGGAATTTCTTCCACGGAACGGAGCCTCACGGGATGTTCCTTCGAGGCCTTCCGCAGGTCTTCCCCCTTCAGGGCGTAGCCGTCCATGGCGGAATTATCGTGGGGGGGGATAGAGCGGGATGAATAGATATCTTCGGCAAGGACACGATGCAGCGTCTCCTTGAGAGGAACCTTCTCGACACCCAGAGGGTGAAAAAAATCAAGGATCTGTGTCAGACATTCTTCAACGGTCTTCATGGCCTGTCATCCCTTCGACATTTTATCTTCATATAGGAAGAGTCCACTGTTGTCAATAAATCCGATGCCCGGTGCCTGAAGGGGATGAAAGAAAGCGCGCGACGGGACCGTCAATGCCCGTGGTGACCTGAAGAGTGATTCCGGCTTGAATATTAGCGATTTCTGGGATAGAAGTATTATTTTACCGGCAGGCGACGGAGGGAGCCGGGTCCGGCAGGTGGAGGTACGTCATGACAGTGAAGGAAATGCAGGAAGAGATTCGGGACCTGCTGAAGAAAAAAAACGCCGTTCTCCTGGCCCATTACTACCAGGCCGGTGAAATACAGGATTGTGCCGATTTTCTGGGAGACTCCCTTGCCCTCAGCATTGAAGCAGCCGGGACCGCAGCCGACTGCATTGTCTTCGCCGGCGTGCGGTTCATGGCGGAAACGGCGGCAATTCTGGCACCGGAAAAGACGGTTCTTCTTCCCGTACCCGACGCCGGCTGTCCCCTGGCCGACAGGATCACCGCGAAGGAACTTGAGGATGCTCGCAGGCGTCATCCCCGGGCTGCCGTTGTCACCTACGTGAACTCGACGGCCGAAACGAAGGCCCTCAGCGATATATGCTGCACCTCGAGCAACGCCGTCAAGGTGGTGCGGAGCATCGACGCGCCGGAAATCATCATGGCGCCCGACGGCAACCTGGCCCGGTACGTGGCACGCTTTACCGACACGTCCGTCATCCCCTGGGAGGGTGTCTGCCCGGTCCATCAGGGGCTTACGGCCGAGGACATACGCAAGATCAGGCGGGACCATCCCGGTGCTCCCCTGGCGGTTCACCCCGAGTGCTCCCCGGAAGTAATCGACCTGGCGGACTTCACGGGCAGCACCTCGGCTATCATAGAATTCGCCGGAAAGACGCCTGCCGACAGAGTCATCATCGGAACTGAAACAGGCATCCTGCACGAACTCAAAAAACGATACCCCGGAAAAACCTTTATTCCCGCGGCGGATTCTCTTGTCTGCAAGGACATGAAGAAGATTGAACTCACGGATGTCCTGGCGGCTTTAAAAGAAACACAGTACGTGGTAACCGTTCCCGAAGACACCCGTCTGCCCGCCCGGGCTGCCCTGTCCCGAATGCTGGAACTGGCCTGACCCTTCGGCAGTCATTTCATGAAAAAAACTGTTGCGAGGAAACATTACAGCATCGACCCTGTCCTGACTGCATTCCTGGACAGCCTCTCGGAAGGGCGGGAACAGCTCGTGGCCGCGGGGCTTCACGGCTCGTCACGGGCCCTGATACTTGCCCTCGCCTTCAAACGTCTGAACCACACCACTCTCGCGGTCCTTCCCACGCGCCCGGAAGCGGAGTCCTTCTTCAATGACCTGTCCTTCTTCCTGGAGCCGGGGGACGTGTTCATCCACGTTCCCTGGGACCTGAAACTTCTCTCGTCCGATGAGATACTATCCGTTCAGCAGGAGGCGGTGCGGTCCAGGATGCGGGTCCTGACCCGTCTTCTGGCTGGAAAACCCATGGTGGTCGTTGCCTCCACGGAGGCTCTCCTTCAACGGGTCATGCCCATGGAGGTGCTGGGTGACTACCTGGAAATGATCTCTCCCGGAGACCGCCGTGAGCGGGAAAGGCTGGAGGAAAAGCTCATCGCCGGAGGATACCAGCGGGTTTCTCTCGTCGAAGAGCCCGGCGAATTCAGCCTGCGGGGATTCATTGCCGATATATACTCGCCCGCCGAGGACAGCCCCGTGAGAATCGAGTTTTTTGGTGACGATATTGAATCGATCCGGCAATTCAACCCTGAAACGCAACGGTCCCTCAAAGAAGTATCCTCCTTCATCCTGGCCCCGGCCGGAGAAATAGTCATCACAGGGGAATCGAAGGCACGGGCGCTTCATAACTTGAGAATCCGGGCCGCCGGGCTTGACCTTCCGAAAGCCCGCCGGGACGCTCTGGCGGACTTCATTGAAAACGGCATCCTGCCGGCCGCGGCCGCGCAGTTCCTCCCTCTCTTCTACGATGAAACCCCATCAGGGGAAATCGGTGGTGACGGACCGGAAACCATCGTCGATTATCTTCCGGGAAAGGGTGTCATGGCCTTCCTGGATCGCGCAGGCATCGAGGCTACGGAACACGCCATGAACGACCGGATCGAAGGCTTTATCGGAAAAGCTCTCGAGGAAGAGCGGTTCTATCTCGACAGGAATTCGCTCTTCGCCTCTCTGGATCAGGTGAGACGACGATCCGTGGGGCTGCGGCATCTCCTGTTCGACGAATTTCAGGATCGTCGGGAAGACCGGCGGTTCGTCTTTTCCACGGAACCGCAAAGCGGCATCAACCCGACAGTGATAAAGGATGACACCGACGGTGGCCCCCTGACCTCCTTCGCCGAGCAGGTGCGAACCCGGATGAAGGAAGGCATCCTGACGGTCTTTCTCTGTGCCGAAGACGACATTCCCCGCGTCAGCCATCTTTTCGAAAGCTACGGCCTTCCGGTGGAAGAATCGCGGCGGCCCTTCCCGTCCGACCTGGAGCGGTTCAGCGGTATCGGAACGCTCCTGCTGAAGGCCGGCAGGATCTCGGAGGGATTCCTGTACGGTCCCCTGAAGCTTTCCTGTGTGTGTCAGGAGGATCTTTTCGGAAAAAAAATACGGCGACGCAGGAGAGCTTTCTCGCGGGAAGGGTATTTCCTGAAATCCTTCGGTGAGTTGAAGGAAGGCGACTCCATCGTTCACATGGATCATGGAATCGGACTGTACCGAGGTCTCGAGCGGCTGTCAGCGGCGGGAATCGACAGCGATTTCATTCTCCTCGAGTATCAGGGCGGCGACAAGTTGTACCTTCCCGTGGACCGCCTCGACCAGATTCAGCGTTACGTGGGTCCCGACGGCTTTACCCCTCCCACGGACCGCCTGGGAGGTACTTCCTGGGAAACGGTCAAAAAACGGGTCGGGGAATCGGTGCGAAAGATCGCCGAGGACCTGGTGGCGCTCTATGCCGCCCGGGAGATAACGGAGGGGCACAGCTTCTCCATGAATGAACAAATCTTTGACGAATTCGCCGCATCCTTCGAACACGAAGAGACACCCGACCAGGCCCGGACCATCGACGATATCAACCAGGACATGACGGACCCGAAACCCATGGACCGTCTCGTCTGCGGCGACGCGGGGTTCGGCAAGACAGAGGCGGCCTTGAGAGCTTCTTTCAGGGCCGCCATGGACGGAACCCAGGTGGCCCTGCTGGTTCCCACCACAATCCTGGCGGAACAGCACTTCCGTACGTTCAGGGCCCGTTTTGCCGACTGGCCCGTGCGCGTGGAGGTCCTCAACCGTTTCAGGACAAGGAAGGAGCAGGCGGCCATCGTGGAGGACATCAACAAGGGGCTGGTGGATATTGTCATCGGCACTCACCGGCTCTTGCAGAAAGACGTGTCATTTCGAAATCTCGGGCTGGTCATTATCGACGAGGAACAGCGCTTCGGCGTCACCCACAAGGAGAAACTCAAAAAGTTGAGAACCCGCGTGGATGTACTGACGCTGACGGCGACGCCGATCCCGCGAACCCTCCAGCTTTCGCTGGTCGGCCTGCGGGACCTGTCGACAATCGACACCCCGCCCGAGGGACGCCAGGCCGTGCGGGTGTACGTGGCCGAATTCGATGAAGATCTGATTCGGGACGCCATCACCGAGGAACTGGAACGGGGGGGACAGGTTTTTTTCATCCACGATCGGATCCGGTCCATCGAGGGAATCGCCCGGACGATACGGCGTATTGTCCCGGATGCCGGGGTCGCCGTGGCCCACGGCCGGATGAAGACGGGGGAACTCGAGGACGTCATGATCGGTTTTCTCAACCGTGCCGTTGATGTCCTGGTCTGTACGACCATCGTCGGCTCAGGCGTGGACATGCCGACGGTCAATACCATTATAATCAACCGGGCCGACCGGTTCGGCCTGTCACAGCTCTACCAGCTCCGCGGCCGTGTGGGGCGGTCCCGGGAAAGCGCCGCCGCTTACCTGCTCATCCCCCGAGGGGCCGTGCTTACCAAGGACGCCCGGAAGCGCCTTCGCGTGGCCCAGGAGTTTACCACTCCCGGATCGGGATTCAAGGTGGCCGCCCACGATCTGGAAATACGGGGAGCCGGTAATATCCTGGGCGTGTCCCAGTCGGGGCACGTGTCTGCCGTGGGGTACGAACTCTATACGGAGATGATGGAAAAGGCGATCATGGAGCTCCGGGGGGAAAAACGTGAAGATCGATCGGCCCAACCGGAGATACGCCTGGGAATACCCGCCTTCATCCCCGACGAGTACGTCACGGACACCCACAACCGTCTGGTCATCTACAAGAAGGCCTCCATGGCGGCATCGACTGAGGAATTGTCCGAGCTGCGGGAAGAACTGGCCGATCGTTACGGGCCGGTGCCCCGGGCCGTGAAGAACCTGCTTCGTCTCATCTCCATCAGGATCCGCCTCAGGGCAATCAGGGCTCTTGAACTCGGCTATGACGGCAGGTACCTGACCATAGCCTTCTCGAAGGACACCCCCGTTCCTCCGGAGACGATCCTCGAACTCGCCAGGAGCCGCCGCGATGACATGCGTTTCACGGCAGATTCCCGTCTTTCCATCTCGATCCCCGGCCTCGATGACGACGGGCGCATGGGGGAAGCGGAGAAGCTTATATCCCTTCTTACGGAAGGCAGTGTTCCCTGAATCTTCGCCTGCGCCGGGAACGGCCATGTTTTTTATTGAATAAAGATTGTGCTTCTGTTACCTTCGACAGGACACATCACGCTGGAGATAAATAATGAAATCAAGCAGTACTGTAGGAGGCTTTCTCCTCGTAGCCCTGTTGATCCTTCTTGTCTCACCGCTTTATGCCCACACGGACCGGGTTGTGGCGGTGGTAAATAATGACATCATTACGCTGGAAGAGCTCAACAGGCATTTCGCCCCCTTTCTTCAGCGGATCGAAGCGGATCCCCGAACGAGGGAGGATGAGAGCGTCATGCAGGAAGGCAGGCGCCTCATTCTCGACCGCATGATCCGGGAGCTTCTCATGAAGCAGGAGGCTGAACGGCTCAATATCGTGGTGCGGGACGATGACGTGGACTCCTATATCGAAGAGACGCTCACCGAAAGCGCCATGACCAGACGGGACCTCCTTACAGAGCTTTCCCGGGAGAACTCAAGCTTTGAGGAATACCGGGAATCGGTGCGGCGCGACATCATGAAGGCACGGCTCATCGGCCGGGAAATCAGGGCGAAAGTCCACATCAGCGAAGAGGATATCGGCGCCTACTACAGAGAACACCGCGACCTGTACGAAGGGAAGGGAGCGGTGAGAATCCAGCAGATATTTACGGAGGTACCCCGGGGGAGCGACGACGACGCCAGGGAGGAGCTCAAGGCCCGTGCCGAGGCTATACACGAGCAACTCATGGCGGGGGGGGGAGAAAGCTTCGATACCCTGGCCAGGCAGTACGCGCAGGGTGCCCGGGCACGCACGGGCGGAGACATGGGCTTCATAGAAAAGGGCACGATCCTGCCGGAGGTGGAAAGCGTGGCCTTTGCTCTCGGCAGGGGTGAGGTAAGCGGCGTCATCGAATCGCCCGCAGGATTTCATATCATCAGGGTTCTGGACAAGCGGGGATCAGGACTGAAGCCGCTCGAGGAAGTGCGTCAGGAAATCATTGACACCATCGGCGAAAAACGAATGGAAGAACGGTTCCAGGAATGGCTTGAAGACCTGAAGGAAAAATCCTACGTCGACGTACGGTTATAGGGGATGATTCCAGCCTCTTGCCGGGTCTTGAAGAAAAACCATCAAAAGGAACGTTCGTCTTAAACAATGAATTCTATCGTGGTCCGTGGGGCCTGTCAGCATAACCTTAAAAATATCGACCTGCATATTCCCCGGGACAACCTGGTGGTAATCACCGGGGTCAGTGGATCGGGGAAGTCCTCCCTTGCATTCGATACTATCTACGCCGAGGGCCAGCGCCGATACGTGGAATCCCTGTCCACCTACGCCCGTCAGTTTATCGGCCGGATGGACAAGCCCGACGTGGAGTCCATCGAGGGCCTTTCTCCGGCCATTGCCATAGAACAGCGTTCGGCAAGCCATAACCCGCGATCCACCGTGGGAACCGTTACGGAGACCTACGATTATCTGAGGCTCCTCTTCGCCCGCGTGGGTGTTCCCCATTGCCCCCGGTGCGGTCGTGAAATCCGGTCACAAACAATTGAGATGATGATAGAGCAGGTCACGGCCCTGCCGGAGGCGACCCGGCTGCAGGTGCTCGCTCCGCTCGTCCGGGGGAAAAAGGGGGAGTTCCACAGGGAACTGGAGCGCCTGAGAAGGGAGGGATTCTCCCGTGTCCGCCTGGACGGCACCCTCCGCGATCTTTCCGATGAGATTGCCCTCGACAAAAACAAACGGCATGACATCGATGTTGTCGTAGACCGTCTGGTGGTCCGGGAAGGGATGAGGAAACGGCTCAGGGACTCCCTGGAAACGGCCCTGGGGCTTTCAGGAGGCGTCGTCCGGATGGCCTTCGACGGTGACGACCGTGACGATCTCCTCTTCAGCGAGCATTACGCCTGCGACGTCTGCGGCATAAGCGTTCCGGAAATTGCCCCCCGGGTGTTCTCCTTCAACACCCCCTACGGGGCCTGCCCGGACTGTGACGGCCTGGGTACGAAATTCTTTTTCGACGTCGACCTGGTCATACCTGACCCCGGCCTTTCCATCCGGGAAGGGGCCATCGTGCCCTGGGAAAAGAGAACCTCCCTGTACTTCTACCAGATGCTGGAAGCACTCTCCGCCCACTACGGCATCGACGTCAACCGGCCTTTCAACCGCCTTTCCGAAGCAATACAGAATGTCATTCTCTACGGGTCGGGCGACGAAGCAATCGAATTCTACTTCGACCGGAAGGGAAGGAGGCATTTTTACCGCAGGACGTTTGAAGGGGTCATTCCGACACTGGACCGGCGGTACCGCGAATCGGACTCCCGGGATGCCCGGATCGACTTCGCCCGGTACATGAACGTCACCGATTGCCCCACCTGTGGAGGGGCCCGCCTGAAGCAGGAAAGCCTCTCCGTCCTGGTGGGGGGCATGAATATCTACCAGGTCTGCCTGCTATCGATCCGCAGATGCATGGAATTCATGGAATCCCTTGATCTTCGGGGACAGCAGGCCCTCATAGCCGGACCGATTCTCAAGGAAATCATAGCCCGATTGCGGTTTCTCATGGATGTGGGCATGGATTACCTGAACCTCGCCAGGTCGTCCGGAACTCTCTCGGGCGGTGAATGGCAGCGCATACGGCTCGCCACACAGATAGGTTCGGGACTGGTGGGAGTCCTGTACGTACTTGACGAACCCACCATAGGGCTCCACCCCCGCGATAATCTCCGTCTCCTGGACACGCTGAAGCGGCTGCGGGACATGGGCAATACCATCCTCGTGGTCGAGCATGACGCCACCGTCATGAACGCCTCGGACCACATCATAGACATGGGGCCCGGCGCGGGCCTGGAAGGCGGCGATGTCGTCTTCCAGGGAACGCCGGAAGAAGCCCGCTTATCGCGAACATCTCTCACGGGCAGATATCTTTCGGGCGAGCTTTTCATCCCTCTGCCGGACAGACGACGGTCCCTGCCGGATCGATTCATCCGCATCGAGGGAGCTGAAGAAAACAACCTCAGAAAAATCGACATAGTGATTCCCTGCGGTCTGTTCACCTGTGTCACCGGGGTCCCCGGTTCCGGCAAAAGCACCCTGGTGATCGAAACACTCTACAAAGTTTTGAGAAACCGCCTGAACAAGGAAAAGATCCGAACGGGCAGGATTTCCCGCCTCGCCGATACGGGCGGCATCGAGCGGACCATCATGATGGATCAGCAGCCCATCGGCAGAACGCCCCGCTCAAACCCGGCAACCTACACAGGTGTTTTTACCCCCATCCGGGAACTTTTCAGTCGCCTTCCGGAATCGAATGCCCGGGGCTACAAACCGGGGCGCTTCAGTTTCAACGTGAAGGGAGGCCGCTGCGAAGCCTGCCGGGGCGACGGCCTGACCCGGATCGAGATGCACTTTCTGGCTGATGTGTATGTAACCTGTGATGTCTGCGGTGGAAAGCGCTTCAACAGGGATACGCTGGACATCCTGTACCGCGGGAAGAGTATCGCCGATATCCTGGACATGACCGTGGACCAGGCATTGGATTTTTTCGACGCCATCCCCCGCATCAGGTCAAAACTCAAGCTGCTCGCCCAGGTGGGCCTCGGCTACGTCAGGCTCGGCCAGTCGGCGACAACCCTTTCCGGAGGGGAGGCCCAGAGGATCAAACTGTCCCGCGAACTGGCAAAGCGCAACTCACGCAGTACGCTTTATGTTCTTGACGAACCCACGATCGGGCTTCATATCGCCGATATCGAGAAGCTCCTGGCGGTGCTCCAGAGACTGGTCGACCGGGGGAACACGGTGGTAGTGATAGAACACAATCTCGACGTCATCAAGTGCGCCGATCACATAATCGACATGGGCCCCGAAGGAGGCCAGGGAGGAGGGGCCATCGTTGCCTCGGGAACCCCCGAGGAAATCCGGAGTGCTCCCGAATCCCTCACGGGTACGTTTCTGCGTCCCGTCCTTGCCGGTCCCTGAAGGGTTACCGGTACAATCCTCCGGATTCGATATAGCTCATAACCCCGTCGGGCAGGAGATACCGGATCGACCGTCGGGCGGCACACCGTCTCCTGATGTCCGTGGACGATATGTCCAGAAGGGTGAGACGCCTGAAGCAGACGGCCCCGCCGCGGTTCCCGCGGTAACACTCATCGGCGGCGTCATAGGAGAAATCGGCTCGATCGTCGGCGGGCAGCACGTCCCGAAGGGTTTTTTCTTCGGAGCCGGGCCGGGTCATGACGATGATACTGTAGCACTGGAGCAGATCGCGCCAGTCTTTCCAGCAGGTTATGTCCTGAAAGGCATCCTGTCCCATGATGAAGCAGAACTCCGTTCCATCGGGATACTCCCGGACGAACTCCCGCACCGTGTCAATGGAATAGGACGGACCTTCCCGCCGGTACTCCCGTTCAGACAGGGCAAAGGAAGGATTGCCGGCGATGGCGATTCTCACCATGGCGGCGCGATGGTGGAAGGAGAGGAGGGATCGCTCCTCCTTGAGGGGTTGCCGGGCCGCCGGTATGAATATCATTTTATCGAGGTCAAGCAGTTCTACAAGCTCTTCGGCGCACCTCAAGTGTCCCAGGTGAATCGGGTCGAAACTTCCGCCGAAAAGGCCCACCTTCATGATCTCAGTTGTCCGTCACCGTAGATGATGAATTTTGTTGTCGTCAGCTCCTCAAGCCCCATGGGTCCAAAGGCGTGAAGCTTTGTGGTGCTGATGCCGATTTCCGCCCCGAGACCCAGTTGAAAGCCGTCGCTGAATCGCGTCGAGGCGTTTGCCAGCACCGTTGAAGAATTGACCTCATTGACGAAACGCCGGGCGTTCTGATAATCGCCCGTGACGATAGACTCCGTGTGAAGCGATCCGTAGGACGCGATATGGTCCATGGCCATGTCCAGGTCATCCACCACCCTCACAGCCAGGATAAGATCGAGATACTCTTCATACCAGTCCTCTTCCGTGGCCTCCTCGATACCCGGAAGGATCGTCCTGGTCCTGTCGCAGCCCCGAAGGACGACTCCGGCCGCGTGCAGTTTCTCCGCCACTCTCGGAAGAAAGGACTGCGCGATATCGCGGTGTACAAGGAGTGTTTCCATGGCGTTGCAGACGCCGGGCCGCTGGACCTTCGCGTTGAGGCAGATGTCGACGGCCATTTCGGGATCGGCGGCGGCGTCCACAAAGACATGACAGACACCCTTGTAGTGCTTGATCACCGGTATCCGCGAAAGGCGAACCACGGTCCTGATGAGGTCTTCTCCGCCCCGGGGAATGATCAGATCAATGTAGTCTTCCAGCGTCAGAAGCTCCTCAACGGCGGATCGGTCCGTGGTCGGCAGGGTCTGAACGGCCGTCACGGGAATTCCGGTGGATTTCAAGGCCTCCTGGAGTATGGCCGTTATGGCGCAATTTGAATGAAAAGCCTCGGATCCTCCCCGAAGAATGACGCTGTTACCCGATTTCAGGCAGAGGGCCGCCGCGTCGGCGGTGACGTTGGGCCGGGATTCGTAGATGATGCCGATCACACCCAGGGGAATCCGCATGCGACCCACCTGGAGCCCGTTCGGCCGCTTCCACATGGAGGTTACAACACCAACGGGATCGGGCAGTGCCGCCACTTCCCGCAGTCCCACCGCCATGGCGTCGATGGATTCTTCCGTCAGGCGCAGCCTGTCGATCATGGGATCCGACAGGCCTGCTTCCCGGGCTTTTCCCAGGTCTTTCCCGTTTTCAGCGATAAGACGGGGCATTGCCTCGATGAGCCTCTCGGCCATGGCGATCAGTGCCCTGTTCTTGGTTTCCGAAGAAAGCGACGCAATGACCCGGGCGGCCTTTTTCGCGTCAGACGCAAGCTCCATGACTGGTCCCGATATATTTGACATACCCATCCTCGCGGCAGGTTTTTTGAAGGGCCGATGCTCTCGAACAGGCCTTTTTCATTGAGATAGCGAACTGTATAGTATATGAACCTACCTGTCAAGATTCGTAAAATGGTGCCGGATGCTTGATTGTGACTTTTTCGAGGCCGCCGGGATTCAAAGGATTGAAAGAAAATATGCGGGACCTTACCATTCGTGCCGGTTCAAACATCTACGAGATGATACGCGACGGCGAGCTGACGTTTGACCATGTTTCCACCGTGGTGGGGCCGGCCGTGGGCCCCCGGTGGTTCCTGGCCAGTGGTTTTGACCTGGCACTCCTGAAGGCCGGGGTCCTGGGAACCCGCCACCCCGTCACGCTTGCCGGATCTTCGGCCGGTGCCCTGCGCTTTGCCGCATGGGTTCAGCCCGAGTCTGTGGCAGCCTATGAGCACCTGATTGACTCCTACATCCGGATGACCTTCACCCGCGAGGATACCCCGACGAGTATCCGGAAGGCCCTCGCCGACGTCATTGACAGTTTTGTCGAGGATGACGCGCTGCACTCCGCCCTGGCACACAGCACCTTTCGCATCGCCATAACAACAGCCCTGGCCAGGCATGTGACTTCGTCAGAAACCAGGCTGTTCCAGGCATCGGGAATTCTTGCCGCCGGCATTCTCAACATTGCGAGCTCTTCTCTGCTGTCATTGTTTTTCGACCCCACCGTGTTCTACAGCGGATATACCCCTCCCCCCTTCTGTCTGAAACCGGATTTCACCGGGACTTCGATTCCCCTGAACGAGGCCAATTTCAAGCCGGCCCTCCTCGCGTCATCAGCGGTACCTCTGGCGGTATCGGGCGTCAGGAACATTTACGGAGCCCCCCACGGTGTCTACAGAGACGGAGGGCTGGTCGATTATCACGGAAACATGGACTACGCGAAGAACAACAAGGACGTGGTTCTTCTTTTTCACCACCAGGAACGGCAGATTCCCGCCTGGCTCGATCGGTACACCCCCTGGCGTTCGCTGCCGGAATCATGGACCGCGAACCTGCTGGTGGTCTCTCCCACGAAGGAGTTCGTCGAGCGGCTGCCGGAGGGACGAATTCCCGACCGCCGTGATTTCAGGATTTTTGCCGGAGACCCGTCGACGCGCATCAAGCAATGGCGAAGAGTGGTGGCCGAGTCAAGCATCCTGGGAGAGATGTTCCTGGAGTGTGTCACCGGCGGGAAGGCGGGGGGTGTTGTAACGAGGATCTGATCGGAGGCGCCATGGACCTTACACCCTATGGAAAACTGCTCATTACCCTCGGCCTGGTTGTCGCCGTCATCGGCGTCCTGTCGGCATACGGCGGGAAAATCCCCTGGATCGGAAGACTGCCCGGGGACATCCTGTTCAAAGGCCGTTACGGAACCGTGTATTTCCCCCTCGCAACCTGTGTGGTCATCAGCATTTTGATTTCGCTGGTGTTGTTTTTTTTCCGAAACCGCTAGCGTCAGGTTCGTGCCCCGACAAAGGCGGGACTCCCTTCACTGCAGGGTTTCAACAGGAACTCCGGGCGGCGGGTCGAAATGGAACAGCCCGTCGGGAAGCCCCCCGTTTATTGAAAGATTGGTGAAAGAATATCGGTTTGTCGTCCCGTACATGTCGGTCAGGGTATAGCCTGACAGCAGGAAAGTACCGCCGTCGATCGACAGGACAAGGCTTTCGAAGCCTGCCGATGGTCCCCTCGGCTTCAACTCGAGGAGGTAGTTTCCTTCACTGTCCCGTGACGGGTCGGCAAGGGATACATGAAAATCGCGGTCCATGTGCTGAAGACCCGTGAGAAACCGGGCCGCGGGCTGCGATTCCAGGGCCGACCGGGTTTTCTGGCGGTAGAGCATGTTTTCCTCGGGCAGGTAAAACCACAGAACCTCGGGATCGATCACCATCAACTTGCCCGGCGGATCGCTGTACTCCCAGCGCAGATTCACGGGCTTCCTGAAGTAGAACATGCCTTTTTCAACAATGGTCGTACCCGTGAGATCCACGGGGATACAGTGAACAAAGGCTGCCTGAATATCTTCAATGCCATCGTAGCGATCCTGGACTTTCGCCACCACCTCGCCGAGATCGAGGTCTTCCGGGGACGCTGCCGCCTGGCCCGGCGACGCATGAATCAGCATCGCCGCCAGCATCGATGCCAGTAATCTCGCAATCATCATTGACGCCCTCGTAACATGTCGAAAAACATCTGACAGAGAACGGCTTTGTAAAAAGCTCCCTGAGGCACGGCGCGCACATCCTTAAGGAATGATGCGAGACCTTAAAAAACTATCGATTGTGTCATTTCGATATCAAGGAAAGATTTCTCGTCGCTTCGCTCCTCGAAATGACGGACCTTAAGACGCTCCTCGAAATGACATTTTTAAAGGTCACTTCGAACGTTCCCCTGTCACTTCGAACGTTCTTCCGTCACTTCGAACGCATGTGAGAAGTCTGAAAGATCCCTCGCTTTGCCCGGGACAGGGATTTCTCGTCGCTTCGCTCCTCGAAATGACGGACCTTAAGACGCTCCTCGAAATGACAAGGAGAGCTTTATTGAATACCAGCCATTTTTGTCATTTCGACCGTAGGGAGAAATCTTTCACTAACGGCAATCATCAGGATTTCTCGTCGCTTCGCTCCTCGAAATGACACAATGAAAGGTCTCGATGCGTACTGTACGGTACGCCGCAGTGACGAAGGAGGGAGCGCAATCAGGCATCCGGCTCCGGTGCAGAGGAAGCCCGGTACCATTTCACGAATCCACCATCATTGCTGAAACCTAGGGCCCTATCCTGACCCGCCATCGGAAGGGGTCCTCCCCTTCACCATACTGAATGCCGAGAATCGTATCATAGAGCTTCACCGTCAGAGGACCGGCGGAGCCGCCGTTGATGGAATATTCTGCTCCCTTGTAGCATATCAACCCCACGGGAGAGACAACGGCCGCCGTTCCCGACGCGAAAACCTCTTTCAGCATTCCCCCGGACAGAGCTTCCATGAGTTCGTCCATGGACACCTGGCGCTCCTCCACGGCCACGCCCCAGGAACGGGCAAGTTGCAGGATTGAGTCGCGCGTCACACCGGGAAGAATACTCCCCGACAGGGGGGGCGTCACCAGGGTATCGCCCAGAACGAAGAAAATGTTGCTCGTCCCCACCTCTTCGGGACGTGAACGGGTCAGGGCATCGAGCCAGAGAACCTGGGTGTATCCCTTCTCGCTCGCCTCTTGGCCGGCATAGAGGCTTGCCGCGTAATTTCCGGCCGCCTTGCAGTACCCGACGCCTCCGGGACAGGCCCTCACGCAGGTGTCGCTCACGTAAATTTTCGTGGGACTGAACCCCTCGGGGTAATAGGCGCCCACGGGACAGAGAATAATATAGAATATGTAGGCATTCGCGGCGTGAACGCCCAGGGCGACTTCCGTGGCGATCATGGTGGGCCTGATATACAGCGATGTGCCCCGCCCCCCGGGAATCCAGTCCTTCTCCAGGAGAACCAGCTCACGCAGAGCCTCCATGAAGATATCGGGATCGACCGGAGGCATACAGAGACGTTCGGCAGAGACGTTCATCCTCTTTACATTTTCCATGGGCCGAAAGAGATAAATGCTCCCGTCCTTTCCCCGGTAGGCTTTCATGCCTTCGAAAATTTCCTGCCCGTAATGGAAGCACATGGAGGCCGGATCGAGAGTGAAGGGACCGTAGGGTACTATCGATGCGTCATGCCACCCCACACCCGTCGCGTAGTGCATGACAAACATGTGGTCGGTGAATATTTTTCCGAATCCGAGGGACGATTCGTCGGCAGGTTTTGTTTTCATCAACCCCGGTGCAGCGGGACGCATGGTGATAGTCATTGCCATTGGCGCTTTTCCTCTCCTTTTTCAGTTGCCCGGTATCTCGTCGGGCATGGAAAGCCTCGAAAGCTGTCAGGACCGCAGCCTTGGTTTTTTAGCACTAAATAACCGTTCGATCAAGCGTTCTGTACTGAATGGCCTCGGAAAGGTGATGGGCCTCGATTGTGGTTTCTCCCGCGAGGTCGGCAATAGTCCTGGCAACTTTGAGAATTTTTGTGTAGCCCCGGGCGCTCAATCCCAGCGTGTCCATGGCCATTTCGATCAAGGCCCGTCCTCGCCCGTCAACGCGACAATAGTCTCTCATGTCCCGGACCGTCATGCGGGCATTGCAGGATGTGCCGTCACCGAAACGCTCCTTCTGAATACGCCGGGCTTCATCGACCCGCTCTTTTATCTGTGCCGATGATTCTCCCGGGACGACTCGAGCCAGGTCGCTGTAGCGCAGCGAGGGAACGTCCACGTGAATGTCAATCCTGTCCAGCAGGGGACCCGACAATTTTGAACGGTAGTGACGGACCCGCAGAGGCGTACATCTGCAGACGTGACGGGGATCGCTCAGGTAACCACAGGGGCAGGGATTCATGGCCGCCACGAGCATGAACCGCGCCGGATAGGTCGCTGTGGCCGATGAACGGCTGATCGTGACCCTTCCATCCTCGAGGGGCTGCCTCAGAACCTCCAGGGTGTTTCGCCTGAACTCGGCCATTTCGTCGAGAAAAAGGACCCCGTTGTGGGCCAGGCTGATCTCACCCGGACGGGGGATCGTACCTCCCCCTACCAGGCCGGCTTCTGATATGGAATGATGGGGAGCCCGAAAGGGCCGTGTTACCAGGAGGAGATCATCCCTGTCCAGAATGCCGGCAACAGAATGTATCTTCGTGGTTTCCACCGATTCTTCGAAGGTCGGATCCGGAAGAATCGTCGGCAGACGCCGGGCAAGCATTGATTTTCCCGATCCGGCGGCACCGATCATGAGAATATTATGGGATCCGGCGGCGGCCACTTCCATGGCGCGCTTTGCCTGAGCCTGACCGCTCACGTCGCTGAAATCGAACTCATGACCGAGGCTCCTGCAATAGAGATCACGGATGTCGGCTTCCACGGGCGCGATCGATCCGGCTCCATTGAGAAAGTCGACCACTTCGCAAAGATAGTCCGCGGCAATAACCTCGATGGAATCCACCAAGGCCGCCTCGCGGGCGTTACGCCGGGGCAGCACGATACCCCGGAGTCCCGTTTCTTTCGCCTGGAGGGCCGCCGACAGGGCCCCGCACACCTCCTTGACGCTTCCGTCGAGAGACAACTCCCCGATGAAAAGATACTCCTGTAATCGTTCTCTTTCGACAATGCCTTCCGCGGCGAGGATGCCCACGGCGATGGGAAGATCGAAGGAGGTCCCTTCTTTCCGGATGTCTGCCGGGGCCAGATTAACGGTAACCTTATGCCGCGGAAAGGAGTAGCCCGAGTTTCTGACGGCCGATTTCACCCGGTCCCTGCTCTCTCTGACCGCCGTGTCAGGTAATCCCACGGTTGAAAACTGCGGAAGCCCCAGGGCCGTGTCTATTTCCACCTCGACAGGATGGGAGTCTATGCCGATGATGGTTCCGGTCAACACCTTGACGATCATGCCGATGTCCTCTGATACAACCTGTATGTGTCGTGAAGTGTAACGGGTTTCGGAAACTGCAGCGGTGGCGGAAAGACTGCCCGCAGTCGGGATGAAGAATTGTATTGTACGAAACGGGAGTGGTTAAGGCAAGAGTATTGTTGCCAACAGTATCGTTCGCGGCATCGGGCGTTTTTCGACTTCTGCGTACCATAGGCGTAAGGATATGAAATCATGCAACGCACAATTCCGGAGATGGGAGTGTTATCTTGACCGGTGTAAAGCCGAGTTCCGTGGCTCTTTTTTGAAGATTTTCCACAACTTCCGGTTTTGCCGGCCATCCATGCCCAACGATGCCCGCATACGGCACGTTAGTGTTATGATGCAGGCCCGCCGGAGACCGGCTGAGGCGCTTTGTACGAGGTCGTCATTGTGGCGTGGCGGTTTTTTTGTTGTCCCCGCGCTTCAAAAACTGCTAGATTGATATATCTCACAATCACATCCAAGGAGCACCCCAAGGACATGATCGGGTTTTTCGATTCCGGTTTCGGCGGACTCACCATCATGAGAAGCGTCGTCTCTCTGCTCCCCTCCTACGACTACTTCTATCTCGGAGACAACGCCCGCGTTCCCTATGGAACCCGTTCATCCGAACTGGTTTTTGAATTCACGCGTCAGGCCATGGCCCATCTTTTCCAGCGGGGGTGTCCTCTGGTCATTGTGGCCTGCAATACGGCATCGGCCGGCGCCCTCAGAAGAATTCAGCAGGAGTATCTGCCCACGGCCTGGCCCGACCGGAGGGTTCTCGGCGTTGTCAGGCCTTCCGCGGAGATCATCGTCGAACGACAGTACCGGCGGGTGGGAATTCTCGCGACGGAAGGCGTCGTTTCCTCCGGGGCCTATAGAACAGAAATCCACAAACTCGACCCGGCCGTCGAAATCGCCCAGCAGGCCTGTCCCGTCCTGGTACCTATCGTGGAAGCGGGGGAACAGGACTGGAAAAGCGCCGACGTCGCGGTATCCTCCTATATCGCCCTGTTGCTTGAAAAAACCGCGGCTCTTGATGCCGTTCTCCTCGCCTGCACCCATTATCCTGTCCTCATGAAAACGCTGAGACGCCACATTCCATCCGGGATTTCTATAATCGAACAGGGACCGGTGGTCGCGGAAAAACTCGAAGATTACCTGAAACGCCACGGGGATATTGAACGACGGCTGTCCCGGCAGGGTACCAGGATGTTTCAAACAACCGATCACTGTGAACGCTTCGACCGGCTGGCGGAGCTTTTTTACGGAGAGCCCGTCTCGTCGGAGCTGATTCGCCTGGAATCACCTGTTTTATAAACCCCCTGTCCCCGACCGCGATCGCCTCCGGGAATCGTCTTGACGGGCCGATATCGCTATGCTACATTCGATCCCTCTTTCCGATGCCGGTTTATATCCCGTGGTACTGTGACTATGACGCAATTCTCCCATCTTGACAAAGACGGCGCGGCCAGAATGGTCGATGTCTCGGCTAAGGCTGAAACGTCGCGCGAGGCGGTCGCCCGGGGAGTTGTTCGCATGAAACCCGAAACGTCACGGGCCATCATGGCCGGCGGTGTCGCGAAGGGCGATGTTCTTGGAACGGCGAAGATTGCCGGCATCATGGCAGCAAAAAAAACAAGTCACATCATTCCTTTGTGCCACCCGCTGGAACTGACCAGCATCGATCTTTCCTTTTCCGGCAACGAGACAGCCGGTGAAATCCTCATTGAAGCTACCGCAAAAACTATCGGCAGAACAGGGGTGGAAATGGAAGCCATGACCGCCGTTGCCGCGGCGGCGCTGACCATATACGACATGTGTAAATCAGCGGACCGTGAAATGGTCATCGGCGCGATCAGGCTTGTAAAGAAAAGTGGGGGGAAAAGCGGGACGTTTCTGAGAGTCGAGGAACAACAGGCATGACGGGGCACCATGATGAAGCGATGGGAATCTACGGAATCCGGAAAATGTTTTTGCTGCCCCTGGCGGTCATCACGATCCTCGTTTTCGTTCTCACCCTCATCGTGTTTTCAGGTGGCGGGAAGCCAATGGAGAAAGTCTCTCTCACGGTCATCCTGGTTATCCTCATCTGCCTGCTCATCGACTCGCTGTCCCGTAAAGCCCTGGTCAGCGCGAAGGGCATCGTCATCAGGCGGTTCATGAGGACACGGGACATCGCGTGGGATGAGATCACCAACATAGACGCCATGGTGCTCAGAAAAAAAGCCTATCTGCTCCTGTCGTCAACAAAGGGATTCCACGTCATTTCAAATAATCTGTCGGATTTTTCAAAGTTGGTATCCTCTGTATTCGAACGAACGGACAATGAAAAAATAGAACCGGCAGCCAGGAAGCTCGCAACCCTTTCCGTCCGGAGAATTTCTGATATCATTCTTCTCTGGCTTGCCTCCGGACTGGTGCTGCTGATCATGTGGTATAAAGTGACTCAATGACGATTCAGCGGGAAACCCCGGTCTCCCGCCCCTCCGGTTCGAAGACATCGCCCTGTTGCCGGAACAACGGAAAACGAACAACGCGGCCGTAGACGAGAGCCGGCGGACGGCCGGCAATTTCCCTGGACACAGATACCGAAACAGACGAAGGGACAGGTTCAATCACCATGAGCATTCACAGGAACCAGACCGCGACACCGCAGTGTCCAACCGTTGAGAACATCATAGAACAAAGGCTCGAAGAGGTCGTCACCATCCTCGGCTCCACGTGTCGGGACAACAGCGCCCTCTACGAAGAAGTCATGTCCATGGTCGAACGCGCTCTGATCCGCATAGCGCTGGAACGGTCGCAAAACGTCAAGAAAACAGCGGCTCTCTTTCTGGGAATCAACAGGAACACCCTTCATTCTAAAATGAACAAACTGGGTCTCGACAACGACACGCCGGGGCGGTAACACCTTCACCCAAATATCCGCTGCGACCTCATCCCGCATCACCTTCCTCCGGACCCGTCCGGTACAGACAGCACAAACCTATACAGGACCACATGATCGCCGTGATTCGGAATCTCAGGCAGGCAGCGTTCTGTCAGCGGGCCTTCGCTCAGGTACGTACACGTGGTCCGGAAGCCCCTCATTCCATTCCGCCGACACGTACAGGGCACAGTAGCAGCTTCCGTACTCCCGGACATCCGCTTCCCGATAGACGCAGGGGCAGATAATATCACTGTCGTTATCGCGGGAACCTGAAGCCAGTCTGCAGGGGCAGGACATGTAGCCGTATCGTTCACGGTTCAGCAGAAGCCCCTGGAGAAGTTTCATCACCAAACCCGTATCCCTGTTGAAATAGTATCCCTTCTTCTCCTGTATCGGCTTGAGCATGTCGTACAGCTCCGCTGCCGTTTTCATAGACCCAGCGCCTCCCGTATTTCCTGTTCCCTGTTTCCCACAACAACCCGATCCCCGATTATCAGTGTCGGAAAGGAAGAGCGGGGGTTGATCCGCTTGACCTCCGCGACGGCTGACGCCCTGTCTTCCGTTTCCAGCAGATCCACATCAGTGTATTCATACTGAATCCCAAGTTCGTCGAGCAGATGTTTCACAGCTTTGCAGTGGCCGCAGGTACTTAATGAATAGAGCTTGACTGATAGTCCCATGGAGTGCCTCCTCAGGCTGTTCTGAACGGGTTGTTCGAAGGATCCCTGCTCCCGTCCGGGTTCTCGGCAAGAACATCCAACATGCCCGCGTGTATTAATCCGTTGGAGGCCACTATGGCCTCCGAGACCAAAGTGTGTTCCTCACCCGCCAGATCGCTGACGACACCTCCTGCTTCGGTAACCATCAGGGCACCCGCGGCCCTGTCCCAGGGCTTAAGCCTTAATTCCCAGTAACCGTCGAAACGGCCTGCCGCAAGATATGCCAGGTCAAGGGCCGCCGAGCCCGCCCGGCGTATCGCCCTGGCACGAAGTGCCATCCTGTTGAATGTTCCGAGATTGTTATCCGGATTGACGCGGATGTCGTAAGGAAATCCCGTTGCCAGGAGGCTGTTTGAAAGATCACGGGTGTCGGAAACGGCGATGGGGCTGCCGTTCAGAAACGCTCCCCCATTCTTCTCTGCAAGGAACAGCTCGTCAAGGAGAGGATCGTAAATAACACCCAGCACTGTCTCCCCCTTCCGCTCAAGGGCGATAGATACACAGAAAAAGGGGAACCCATGGGCATAATTGGTCGTTCCATCGAGAGGGTCGATGATCCACCGAACGTCTGATCCACCCTCTATAGCCGGCGACTCTTCCGAAAGGATGCCGTGATCGGGATATGTTTCTCTGATTCCTGCGACCAACAGATTTTCAGAAAGCCTGTCCGCCTCGGTCACAATATCGATGTCACCCTTGAAGGTGATGGAATGGCTCAGGCCGAAACGATTCTTGAGCAGGGCTCCCGCTTCCCTGGCCGCTACTGTTGCAAATTCTCTCAGGTTCTTCATCACACTCACCACGCCTACTGAATGGGCATCGCGCCCCGTTCTTCCTGTAATCTCTCTATGTATCATCACCGGTGAAAAAACACGAGATGTTTTCTATTGATTCCAACTGTTTTTAGTGTTATTTTCCTGTGGTAAATTCATACGGTACTGACGGATCGCGCATAAAGAACCAGACATGACCGACGGCTTCGTAAAACGGTACCGGAGATATAACCTCCTGCGCTATAGCGGGATGCTCGATTGCGCTCCGGCTTTCCTCATTGCGGCATACCTCAAAGTACGCCTCATTCCACAGGATGTGCGTGCCGTGCCTCAAAGAGCTTTGTGCAAATCCGTTCTCTGTCGGACGTTTTTCGACTTTTTGCAAGATCATCATGACCGATAGCCAGTCAGTTCAGCAACAAAGGCAGTCGATTTTCGGGCTCAAGGAAATCCGTGAATCAAGGGGCATCAGTTTCAGACAGGTAGTCGAGGCGACACGGGTAAGCCCCCAGATGATTCAGGCACTGGAGGGCTGCGATTTTTCAAAGCTTCCCGAACCGGTATACACCAAGGCCTTTCTCAGGTCCTACGCCCGGGCGCTCAATATTGACAGCACCACACTCATTGAACGCTATGAAGATTATTGTCGCGGAATTCAACCGCCGGAAAAAAAGTACGATCACCTGAAAAAAAGACGGCACCGGCGATCTGCCTTGCCCCGCGTGGCCCTTACCGTCATCGTGGTCGCCGTCGTCTCCCTGGCGGCATATTATTACTGCGGAAGCCAGTCGGCCTGGTACCCCGTGAAGCGGGCGCCGATGTCTGAAACGAAAGAACTACCGACCCCGGCTGATGAAGTCCCGAACGTCAACAAGGAACGTTTGGCCGACAGGCCCGGGGACCCGTCCCTTCCGGCGGAGACGGGCACCGATGAACCTCCGGAACGCCTGACGCAGGCGGAACCGATGGAGGATGACCGGAAAGAAGAAGTTCCTTCCTCCCTCGCGTTGCCGGACGCCGGGAAGGCAGCACCGGACATCCCGACCGCGGGCGTCGAAACGATATCGGACGAACTGGTCCTTGAAATTCGGGCCACCGAATTGACCTGGCTCCGGATCAAGAAAGACAACGAACCTTCTGAACAGCTGTACCTTAAGGCAGGAAGCATGATTACGAGAAGGGCGGAGAGCCGTTTCGATATTATCGTCGGCAATGCCGGGGGGGCCGAGATTTTTTTCCAGGGCTCCTCACTCGGCAGATTGGGACGCTCTGGAGAAGTGGTATCCATAAAACTCCCCGGGGATAAACCTCAACCGTTAAAACCTGATTGACTCAGGCATGATATTGTTCTATCAGTTTATCTTGACGGCTTCGTAAAAGTCGAAAAACGATGGGAGGGACGTCATCTCCCGCCCCTTCCATCGTTTTTACAGGGCTTCAGTTGATGAACAGGGGGGCTGCGGGCACGCAGAGCGATTCCAGGAGAAGTACGTTACATTACGGTACGAGGTGACAGGACATGTTTGGAATAGGGATGCCGGAATTATTAATTATCCTCGTGATAATTCTGATCATATTCGGAGCGGGAAAACTCCCCGAAATCGGAGGCGCGATCGGAAAGGGAATTCGGAATTTTAAGACATCCGTTCAGGACCAGCGCGACATACCGGAAGCAGAAAAGAAGGAGAAAATCGAGGACAAGGATACGTAACCATTAAAAGGGAACGTCGTCTTCACGGGTATCACGCCCGCCCAATTCAACGCCGGCCTTCACGCCGTCATCGACCCGGTCGGCTCCCTGGCCCTTCCTGTCCAGCATCTGCATGGTGGAAGCAACCACTTCGGTGGTGTAGCGCTTGTTGCCGTCCTTGTCGTCCCATGATCGGGTCTGTATGCGGCCCTCGATGTAGACAAGGCTCCCCTTTGACAAGTAATTACCGCATATTTCCGCCAGTTTCCTGAACGTTACAACCCGGTGCCACTCGGTTTTCTGTTGCTTCTCACCATCCTTGTCCTTCCACTGTTCATTGGTAGCGACATTCAGAGTCGTCACCATGGTTCCATCTTGCGTGTAGCGGATTTCCGGATCCGCCCCCAGCCGACCTACCAGAATTACCTTGTTGACCATAGAACCTCCTTTGATATGGATTTCGAGCAGTGGGACTATAACAATCTTTCCGTGGCTTGGCAAATCAATTGTCCCGCGGGGGCGGCTCTGTGCTTCAAGGGGTTGGGAATGCATGCGGCCACTGTGTTTCCCGGGGGATATATGAGTTGACTTCATTCGTATTATCAATTACAAATCGTCAAGGCTCGCCTGAAGGGTTCTCAGGCGGCCGGTGACCCGGGAGATCATGGAGAGCGGCTTTTTTGAGTATCCAGGAAAGCATAGGATTGGGTATTATTCAGGGCTTAACCGAGTTTCTCCCTGTAAGCAGCTCCGGTCACCTGGTCATAGCCCAGAGCTTCATCAAAAATTTTGAACAACCCGGCGTCCTTTTCGATGCCATGCTTCATTTCGGAACCATTGTGGCAGTCCTGATATATTTCCGGCATGACCTGCTGGGGATACTGCGGGCCTGTCTTCCTGTGCGTTGGCGCCCCGTGACGGGAACGCCCGGGGAAACCGATCTTTCTCCCGAGGCGGGGCGAAGGCTCGCCCTCTACATCATTGTGGCGACCTTCGTGACCGGCTCCATAGGCCTGGCTTTCAGAGACTATATCTACACTCTCTTTGAATCGGTGCGAACTGTGGCCTTCATGCTGGTGGTGACGGGAACACTTCTGTATCTTTCCGACCGTGTGCGTCAGGGATATCGCGGCACGGGGGAACTGAAGGTATCAGACGCCCTGATTATAGGCCTGGTGCAGGCCTGTGCCCTCGTTCCGGGAATATCGAGGTCGGGTTCCACTATTACAGCGGGAATATTCCTGGGGTTGAGGGGTGAAACGGCGGCACGGTTCTCCTTTCTGATGGCCATACCGGCCGTCATAGGAGCCACCGTTCTGGAAATGAGACACGCGACGATGGTACCCTTGCACACGATGCTTGTGTATTGTGTCGGGACGGTGACAGCGGCGCTGACAGGATTCCTTACCATCAGACTTCTCATGTTCATGGTGTCCCGGCGTACCTTGCGATACTTCGCTTACTATTGCTGGGCCGTTGCGTTTTCTTTATTTGCAGCGGTGATTATGTGAACCGGTTGTCATGAAAAAGAAGGCAGGAAACCATAAACGGTGGCGGGAAGTAACGGCCATACTGCTCCTGGCGGTGGCCCTGTTCCTCGTTGTGTCGCTTTTTTCATACAACCCCGGAGACCCCTCTTTTACCAGGTACGCCTCCGGGGACATGAAAATTCAGAACCTCGGAGGAGTTGTCGGGTCCTACGTGGCTGACAGCCTGGCTCGCGTGCTGGGCGTGACGGCCCACCTCGTACCCCTGGGGCTGGTCGTTCTCGCGATACATTTCCTGCTGGGAACCCTGCGGCGTGTTGATCCTTTCAGAATAATCGGCTTCCTTGGTATCCTTTTCTCATCCGGCTCTTTCATCAGCGCCCGCCACCCTTCCTTCAGGTTCTTTCAGGCCGAAGCGGGGGGATTGCTGGGACGGTTCTCTTCGGAGGTGCTCCAGCTTTATCTCAATTCAACGGGAACTCTCCTGTTTTTGATCGTTGTTTTGCTTGTGTCCATTATAATAACCTTTGATATTTCACTGGTTGCCCTGGGGGTCAGGGTGCGGCGTCTGCTTGTTCAGATCGCATCGACCACGGGATCGTTCATCCTGGTAAGAATAAAGCGGGCAAAAAGAAAAAAGAAAGAGGACCGACCGAAAAAAAAGGCTCCGGCAAAGAGCGCGCCGGCCATTGTGGCGGAAGGGCCCGGGACGGAGACCCCGGCCAAAAAAACCGTCGAACAGTCTGTCTTCCCTTTCCTCGATGAACCGGGACAGGCTGAGCTTCCACCGATCACGCTTCTCGACAGGGTGGAAAAGGAAGACAGGACAATACAGAAAGAAAGCCTCGTCATGAACGGCCGGCTTCTGGAAAAGAAGCTCGCCGACTTCGGTGTGGACGGAAAGGTTGTCGAAATACGCCCGGGACCGGTGATCACCATGTATGAACTGGAACCGGCCCCGGGGGTAAAAATCAATCGGATCACCAACCTGGCGGACGACCTTGCCCTGGCGATGAAAGCACGGAGCGTGAGGATCATCGCGCCCATTCCGGGAAAAGCGGCGGTGGGCATAGAAATACCCAACCAGGAACGGAAGAGTGTGTTCCTGAGAGAAGTCCTCGACACCGATACGTTCCTGGGATCGAAATTCAAGCTACCCGTCGCCCTCGGCCAGGATATCGTGGGGAATCCCGTGGTAGCGGATCTTGCCAGAATGCCCCATCTTCTCATAGCGGGCACCACGGGCTCCGGGAAGAGCGTGTCGCTCAACGCGATGATCTGCAGCATTCTGTTCAAGGCACGGCCGGAAGATGTAAAATTTCTCCTGATCGACCCCAAGCGCCTGGAGCTGTCCGCCTACGAAGGCGTCCCGCACCTGCTTCACCCCGTGGTGGTAAACCCGAAAAAGGCCGCCCAGGTCCTCAAGTGGTCCATAGAAGAGATGGAGCGCCGCTATGAACTTATAAGCCGTGACGGGGCCAAGAGCATTGAAAAGTACAACCGCGTCGTGGAAAAGCGAGCCATCGAGGCGGAATCGATCAGAAAAGAAACCTCCGCACAGGAATCACCGGCCGCTGCCGAAGCGGGAACGGACACCCTGGAAAAACTGCCCTACATCGTCATTGTTATCGACGAGCTGGCGGACCTGATGATGGCAGCCCAGAGGAACGTGGAGTCATCGCTGGCACGGCTCGCCCAGATGGCGCGGGCCGCCGGAATACACCTCATACTGGCAACCCAGCGCCCCTCCGTGGATGTCATTACGGGGATCATCAAGGCAAATTTCCCCACCCGCATATCCTTCCAGGTATCATCGAAAGTGGATTCACGGACCATTCTCGATCAACTGGGCGCGGAAAAACTGCTGGGCGCCGGTGACATGCTCTTCGTCCCACCCGGAACGTCCGCCATGAGGCGAATCCATGGGGCCTTCGTATCCGACAAGGAAATAAAAAATATCGTAACCTTCCTCAAGAAACAGGGGGTGCCGGACTATAACCAATCGATAGTGCAGTATACCCCTGACACGCGGGATGAGGCCTCCGGAGGAAGTGATGATTTCGATGAGCGCTACGACGAGGCCGTCGAACTGGTTACCGACCTGGGGCAGGCTTCAATATCGCTTGTCCAGCGATACCTGAAAATCGGCTACAACCGTGCGGCCCGGATTATTGAAAGAATGGAGGCCGAAGGAATCGTGGGACCCTCGGAAGGATCGAAACCGCGGAAGGTCCTTGCCGGGAAGATGCCTCCCCCCCGATAGAAAAGAAAACCGAAGACGACACCCCAATCCCCGGGATCCCGCAAGAGACCTGAAAAACTATCGCTTGTGTCATTTCGACCTCTCCCCCGTCACTTCGAACGCTCCCCCGCCACTTCGAACGTTCCCCTGTCACTTCGAACGCATGTGAGAAGTCTGCAAGATCCCTCGCTGTGCCCGGGACAGGGATTTCTCGTCGCTTCGCTCCTCGAAATGACGGACCTTAAGACACTCCTCGAAATGACAAAATGAAAGGTCTCCGTAAGTACCCGGGGATTGTTCCGTGAACCGGGTCATATAATGGAGAGGTCTTCTATCGTGATGGGGGAAGTGGTATCAAAGAGCCGTTTGATTTCGACGTTCATCACATTCTTCATGGCCGTCACGATACCCCTTTTCTTGTTCAGGGATTGTGCCCAGCTTACAGCCTCCTGCACCGTTTCTTCCGCTGACGCGCACGCCTTCCGTATGATCCCATGACGCTCAAGTTCCGTTGCCGGGAAACGGTAACCCGTCAGTTCCGCCTCGAGGACAACATGCATGGGAAGGGCCCGCCGGATCAGAGCATCCATGTAGGGAAGGAAGGGTATATGCAGGTCCACTTCGGGGAAGCAGAGGAATCCCCGATCTGATCGCATATAGCGGAAATCACAGGCACAGGCGAGGATTGCCCCGGCGGCGAAGGCGTGGCCCGTCACAGCGGCCACGGTGATCATGGGATAAAACGTAATGCGGCGAAAGAGCTGGTCCTGAGTTTTCATGAACAGATTCACGTCAGGGTCCTGTGCCGCTATGGCGGGAATCAGCCATTCGAGATCCATGCCGTTGCACCAGATTTTTGAATCCGACGACGCGATCACCAGCGCTGTGGCATCTGTCGTGTTCTCTATATCGTCAAGGGCCTTGAACATATCGTCGAAAAAGGGCAGGTTCAGGCGGTTTTCACCGCTGTTCATGGTCAGGATGGCGGTGTTTTCGTTAAGGATCCATGTGACACGTTCCATAGGACATACCTCCGCGATTGTAGTAGCAGTCATCCAGCCGATGTTTGCGCCGATACAGGGCATACATCGAAGAGGCGCGCCTGTCAAAGCACAAATGGCCGCGGCCGTGAGCGCCCGGGAATGCCGCCCCGCGGGACCGGACTTTTACCTTGCAACGACCATGAATCTATGCTGAACATTTTATTCATCTTCGAAGAGAGGGGGGCTTCTATCAATGGCGCTGGAGTATTCTCTCGTCGTGAATGGAGTGGGGCATGCCTTTCTCCGAGAATTCGGCTGCCCCTGCGAGCGCTGTCGCCGGAGCGGGCCCGACGCGAACACGTCCCTTTCCATTGTCGGTAGAGACAGAAAAACGCGGCGCGTAGCCTGGCACGCCCTCATCGATGTGGGAATGGGAGTCAACACGAGCCTGTGCAACAATTTCGACCCCGTTGACGCCAGGCTTGACTGGCTTCTCTTGACTCACTGGCATCCCGACCACACCCTGGATTTGAACAGGCTCGGTGAATCGGCCCGGCGGACGGCCTTTCGACAGGGAGTTAAATTCAAGAAAATACCCACCTGGTGCCGCAATGGAACTGCCCAATGGATACAGAAGAACCACTCCTATGAGTGGTACCGGCACCTGTTTCCACAGCACACTGCCGAGGCGTCACCTCCGGGTTCTGTCCTCGACGCCCTTCCCATTGAAGTACCCGATCTGCGGATAACGCCCGTGACCGTCTCTCACAGGACGGCTGATATCAATCCGGCGGACTTCAAAAAAAAGCTTTTCTGCTCCGCTTCCTTCGTCATTGAAACACATGCGAAAAAGGCGGTCGTACTCTGGGACGCCGACGGCTTCAACGACTGGATTGTCTCGCCCGAATCAGCGGAACAGGAACGAGCGGCGGCCCTCGTCTCTGATGCCGACTACCTTTTCATTGATTGTTTTGACTGGGATACCGAGAAGGTTCAAGGACACGGCACGGGACACCTGTCCTTTCGGACTGTCAGGAAATACGCAGCGGCCATGAGGCCCCGGCAGACTTTCCCGGTTCACATGAGCGGCCACGAAGATGGAGCGGGAAACCCCGGGTGGGGATGGAGTGATGACCGGTGGACCGAGGAGGCACAGGCGGTGTGGGCCGCTGAAGGCCTGCCGGGATCCGTCAGAGTCCCCGCTATAGGCGAAGTGATGCCCCTGCACTGACCCCTTGATGACACAATCAATGATCCGGCTTTTCACTGTGCCCGGTACAACGGCCGGCTCCGTTCCGGGCTCCTTCACGACCCGTCGCCGGGAACCCGCCTGCAGCGACAACGGAATACCGCGCTCCTGCCCCGGTGCTTACGCTGAATGATCCGGCACCATCCCGGCAGATTCGATTCTCTGCTCGATTTCGCTGAAGGGGGTCAGCCACAGCACATCATAGGGCTGCAGATCGACCACGAGCGTGTCGTCCCGTACCAGCAGACCCCGGCCGGCCACCAGGTCATACCACTGGGGATCGGCGAAACCAAGCTGGTCACAGGGAATCTCCAGCCTGCTCTTCCGGTCGGTCACACTGGTGATGGCCAATATGTGCTGCCCGCCCCCGGGAGATGTCCGTACCAGGGCGAACACATCCGGGGACAGCGACAGAATCCTCTGATCGCCGTTTGGATGGAAGGCCCGATGACGAACCCGTATCTCCAGGAGCCGGCCGAGATGATCGTTTATCTGGTACATTTTCGAACCGGGATCGACAAGACTCCGTTCCAGGAGGGCTTCATCTATCATGGCGCGGTTGACATCCCTCTTTGACCTGGTTCGAAGGGCGAGCTGGATATCGCTCCTGCTTCCGATGAGTCCGTGCAGATATATCCCGGGAACACCCTTCAGCGCCAGGGCTATGCTGCGGGAAGCCACAAAGCGCCTCACCTGGAAGAGACGTTCTTCGTTAACGTTGTCCATGTTGAGGGCACTGTACCAGGTCGAGTTGATCTCATAGGGCTCCCTGTCGGCCTCACCGGAACCCCGGTAGGAAATAAATGCGCCGTGCTGCCGCGCCCGCGATATAAGGAATTCTACTTCTTCATCGGACAGAATACCCTGTATTCCGGGCAATCCGACCCCGTCATGAGTATCGAGGATATTGAGATAGGTGGTTGTACTCGAAGGATAACGTATGGTTTCGGCCCACCGGGTGAGCGTGCTCGCATCCCTCCGATAAAACGCGTGGAGGACCAGGGGGGGCAGTGAAAAATTGTAGACCATCTGTGATTCATCGTCGCCGTCACCGAAATAAGAAATGTTCTCTTCATAGGGAACGTTCGTTTCCGTCACCAGAGCCACGCGAGGAGCCACAAGATCCAGGACATCGCGAAAGAGCTTGATTATTTGATGGGTCTGCTTGAGGTTCGCCCCGGAGCTTCCCGATTCCCACCACAGGTATGTCACGGCGTCGAGCCGGATCAGGTCCGCCCCCTGGCGGACATAGAGCAGTAATGTCTCGATAACTCTCAGGAGTACCTTGGGATTCCGGTAATTAAGATCAATCTGGTCCGGAGAAAACGTCGTCCATGCCCAGAGCGGCCCGTCAATGGAATGAAACTGCGTAAGGATATCGCTGGTTCGGGGACGCCTTAAGAGCTTCCGCTGCTCCGGCGTGAGTTCCTCCTTGGATGTAAAGGTTACGGCAAAATCCTGGAAATCGGGGTTTCCACTGAACATCTCCTTGAAGGGGACGCTTTTTGATGAAGCGTGGTTGAAGACACCATCAAACATCAGTCGAAAGCAGGTCCCGATGCGTTCGATATCCATCCAGGAACCCAGGGCGGGATCGACAATCCGATAATCGATAACGGAAAAACCGCGGTCCGAAGAATAGGGGAAAAAGGGGAGGATGTGTATGGTGTTGAAAACAGGAGCTCTCCGGCGAAGGGTCATCAGAAAATTGCCCAGTGCCGCAAGAGGAGAACGCTTCTCCGTGCGAACCATGTCGCCATAGGTAATGAGAATCATGTCCCGCTCGCTGAAACGTTCAGCAGGATCAAAGGCTTTCTCCGCTTCGGCCCACTCTTCATGCTTGTGGGCATGGTGAACCTTGAGGATCCTCAGGAGTTCCGGCATCGCCCGACGTGCCCTCCTGGTGCCGTACAGAAAGCGCAGTCGCTTGAAAATGCGTTCTCCTTTTTCCGCAGGAATGTCGAGAACCGGCCTTCTGAAATCGGGATCGCTGTCGTAGAAACGGGACATCCCGTCCGTCGGCGCTCCATTCCATCTGGTCGTCATGTGATTACCTCTCTTGGTCCGATCTCGGGAATCCTTCCGTAATGGGTCAACGATACCACAGCTTTCGCCGATCATCCAGCCTCGGGGCGGTTCCGGAACGGCTTCCCGCGGGACAGGCTTATCCGGGACCAGCCTTCAGCCGTGTGCCGCGCGGTTCATACCGTGAGGCCGCGGCAAGGCATTCTACGGCCCGCGACACCTCTCCGTGGGCGGGGATACCATTTTTCTCCGATTCCCGACGCAGCAGACGGGCTCCTTCCCGGCGGCCTATAACCCACAGAACCAGCGATTTCCCTTCCTGTTCCGCGGCCTCTTTCAGTTCGGCCATAGAGCCGAACTGCCCGTAGAATCCCACGATGAAGTGCATAAATATGGCATCCACGGCAGGATCCCCGACGATGGCGTCGAAGGTCTCGCGGTAGGCCTGAAGCGGACCCCGCGTGCCGAAGGCCGGAAACAGGTCCACCGGGTTTGACACCGGCATCCAGTGCGGGAAAACCCGTTCAAGGCGCTCCATCGTTTCAGGTGAAAATTCCGCGATTTTTAATCCCTGCTCCTCCAGCAGGTCACAGGACAGAATACCGGCCCCGCCGCTGAAGGTAATCACTGCCGTACGGCAGTGGGCAGGAGTGTGGGGAATCATGGCAAGGGCCCGAGTGAGCTCGATCATCTGCTGAAAGTCACGGGCAATGGAGAGGCACGTCTCCTGAAGGGCCTCGCCCGCCGGCCCAACTTCGGAAAAACCGGCGCTCTGTATGATGACCCGGCCTATCCCCTTTCTCACGCAGGCCTCAAGCGCGGCGGGAACCGCCGGGGCGGGAATGATGATAATGGCCAGGTCAACAGGGCCGGGAATCGATTCAACCGAGGGATAGCAGGGAACTCCCTGAATATCGGAATAGTTCTGGTTGACGGGATAGAGTGCCCCCCTGTAACCGGAAAGGAGATTCCCCATCAGGTGTGAGCCCAGGGAACCGTCACGACCACTGGCCCCTATAAGGGCTACTGAATCAGGCTGAAAGAACTGTTTCATGAAAAACCTCTCCGGGGGAACAGCCCCCCCTTTTTTAACGTATTGAAAGACTAACGTCCTCGTAACAAGTCATGCGGCGTTTTTGGGCAACAAGATGACGAAGGGTCCACAGGGTCTTGGCGCACAGATACTTCGCCTCGTCCGACTCGTCGGGAATGTCCGGGGCATAGTACCGTTGGAGATTGAAGGAAAACCGGAACGGTCTCATCATCCGTCAAATCGTGCATCTGTTGGAGGATCAACGCACCAGGGGCGGCATAGATCTCTTTGGCCAGTCTCCCGAATCCCTCCGTGTAGCAGGAGGCGATCTTGTGAACGGACAGCTCGGAAAGGATATGCTCCCGGAAGAGACCGGCCCGGGAGCTGTCCGAAAGTCTGCGCCGTTTGGGTCCCGGGTAGTCCCACGGGTCGATCGAGCAGGACGTTTTGTGATCGCGGGCATAAATCATGGCATCAGCACCTATCTTATTAAGATGTACCATGACTCATACTCTTTACAGAAAAGATGTCAAGGGGAAAATACGTGATTTATAAATTATTTTAAGATGTTACGCTATTTTTACTTGTTACGGGGACGTCGAAGCTGATTTCGGGAATCTTTCAGACGAGCTCTTTCAATACCTTGTCGAGGCATAAGCGATCACGTGCATGTGAAGCACACGGGAAACATTCACATAGCGGCATGCTGGGATGCCGACCGGCTTGACCTGGGTCGTGTGGGTATTGTGCCCGACGAAGCATTCATGAACACGGAGATCGGGCGGACCTTGGCGAGAAGCATGTCGTCGGGGGAAGAGGATCATGAGTGAACATCACGCCAGGGCGTGATCAAAAGAATATTCACCGAGAATCACTGACCGGTTGAGACCAGAAGGAGGTCATCCCAATGAACGCCACCACGAGAATCAAATGCCCCAACTGCGGCACTTCGATCGATGTGCAGGATATTCTCGCACACCAGTTGGAGGACGAAATCAAACGAGAATATCAGTCGAAGCCGGCCGGGGAAGCCAAACGCTTCAAGGTTGACTGGCGACATGGGAATCGAGGAGGAATAGGGAAAGGAAAAAAGATCGCAAACCGTCTTGATCAGAAGAGGAACGCCATCCCCCCGGAGGAAGCCAAGAGGATGGATTCTGCCAAACAGAACTTCATAACATCAGTAGTAACCGGCGGAAGTGCCTGAGAACCGAACCCACCTGAACGGTACCGTCTATTCCGCCTTTTTCGCCACCCGCGCAGCAGCCAGTTTCTCCGACAATCCCCTGTCAATGGCCATCTGGCGACGAGCGGCGGCGTAACTGGGGGCAACCAGGTCGATACCCCTAGGAATCTTGAATTTCCGCTTGTACTCAACCGGTTTCATCTGATGGGCGACCGCCAGGTGCTTCTTGAGGGTCTTCATCCCCGTTTTCCCACAAATCATGCAGCCGATCGTGTCCTCCTGGAAGGCCTCTTCATAGGAAAGAACCGGCGCCTCAGGTTCAACGACAGGTTCCTCTTGAACGGGCTCTTCCACGACAGGCGCTGCAACCTGCTCGGTGTCCTCCTTTGATTTTCTTCCCTTCTTTTTGAGTGATGCCACGGGTTCCTCCATGACATCGTCTCTTTCCAGGGCCCGGAGGGTCGCATAGACCATCATGATTTCATTGAGCAGCTCCTCTGATGAAAGCTCCGTCGTTGAAACATGGGCGACAACAATGTCTGTGGTCAATTCCAGCAGATTTGTGGCCATTGGCGTGATTTCTCCTTTTCTTGGTTAAACATGATTACTTTCATGGAATGACATACGATGGTAGACCTTTTTCAAACCAAGGCAAGGGAAATGTCAACAGAATTTAACAAATCACTCGACAAATGTAGCCTACCAGCTACAATGATACCGTGATTGAAATTCATAAAACAGAAGGTTTTGGCAAATGGATCGATTTGGCCGACGGCGAAAAAAAGAGTCAGTCGAAGGACATCAGAACCGCCTTGCGTCTGTCTCGCAATTTACAGGAGAAAACTATGGCTAAGACAAAAACCAACAAATATGATGTGGCGGAACACCTCCGCACTCCAGAGGAAATGGCGGCATACCTTGAAGCCTGTTTAGAGGAGGCGAATGGCGACGCCGCATTTATTGCTAAAGCCTTGGGAGATATTGCACGTGCCAAGGGAATGACACAAGTGGCGCGGGATGCAGGTTTGTCTCGTGAAAGCCTTTACAAAGCCCTTTCAGGAGAACGCACACCTGGGTTTGATACAATACTCAAGGTTGTTGCCGCTCTTGGCTTGAAACTCCATGCAGAAGCTGTGCACTCAAACACCTGAATGAGACCTGATCGGGTAGCCGGGGGGATGAGCCCTCCCAGCCCCCACACCACCCGGCATGCGGGTCCGCACCGGGCGGTTCACAGAGATTACCGAACCGTAGCCGGGCAGTGGATCATTCGGGTCGAACGGTTCCAGGACGCGCCCCATGTCCACTCCTCCATACGGATTCATCGTGTCATGGGAGCTCATGGAGGTCCTTCCCTTCTCTGTGTTCGGCCCTTCGGCGGGGTACGTCTTTCCCGGTTTTTTCCGTTTCGCCGGGTTTGTTTCCCCGCGCCTCCTATGGCCTCTGTTGACTCCTGTCCGGTCACCCGGCATGGTGCCATGCTACCCTCTGTCCAGAAGAAGTTCCCTGATCATTTTGTACCCGGCCGCCTCAATCCGCCGGTGATCGAGTGCGAGATCAATATCCATACTGCCCACAGGGAGGCTCGTACTCCCTGAGAGCAGCAATTCCGGCACCCAGCCACCAATCAGGACCGTATGCCCCCCGCATTCACCGAGAAGATGAGCCAGTTCTATGGTTGCATGCTGTTTCGCATTACAAAAGTGTCGACGCTGGGAGGTCCCTCCAGGATTCTTAAAAACACCTTGCAATCCCTTTCTATTTTTGCCATAGACTTTACGTGGAGTTTAACACCTGCAAAAATAGTTCTTCTATTTCGTGGACATAGGTGTCCCCAAATAGTTCTTGGCACCACATTTGAGAGAGCCAAAAGAACCTTCTCGAAAAAGCGGGGCAGAGACCGTACAAGATTCTCAACCTCTCCCCGTTTTTGGACCAATTTCGCACGAGGTAAAAATGGACAACATTCAGAAATTTCAGGGACTTCTTAAAGAACTTTTTCAATTCGACGCCGCTGATCTGGACTTCGGCATCTACCGCATCATGAATTACAAGCGCGGCGTGATTGAGCGTTTTATCCAGGAAGATTTGCCAAGTCCATATCTAAAGAACTGGCTCAGGGTGCGCTGGCAGGACAAGCGCAGGCCGCCAAAAAGAAAGTGTTAGCGATACGTGACGACGCCCCTGACGCGGCGGGGCGGGTTGAGAACCCCTGCCGGCAGTACCTGAGCGGCATGAAGTTTTTTCAGCACGTCTTTCCCATAGATCCCTCGAGCATGACCCGGTGGCGCGGTCGTATTGGAGAAGCGGGCGCTGAGGAGTTGCTGAAAGAGACCATCGATGCGGGGTTGAAACTGAAGGCAGTGAAGCCATCCCAGCTTGCCCCCATCAATGTGGATACCACCGTTCAGGAGAAGGACATTCGCTTTCCTACCGACGCGCGGTTGTACGATCGTGCCCGGGAGCGTCTGGTGAGGGCGGCTCAGAAACGGGGCATTGCGTTGCGTCAGAGCTACAGCCGGAAATCGAAGCATCTTGTCAGGCAGCAAGCCGCTCTGCTCATGCCCGTCAGATGAAGCGAGTCCAAGGATGCACCAAGAGAGATGGGTTCCCGACTTCGTTGCTCAGCGGCATTGAGGCTTTCTCCTAAAAAAAAGATGCCCAATCCGATCATTGCCGCAATCAAAATAGAGAGATGACTAGGCCTGCTTATTTGAGACATAGATGCCTCCCTAATCCTTTACCGTTCCGAAGATGGAAAAAAGAATGTGTGTGATCCACTGGAGCGGCCTCGTCAAAGGGCGACGGGCTGCAAGAACTGAGAAGAACTCTTAAGATTACCCGTCCGGATCGGTCTGATGGAGGGAGAGATTGGAACTATAGTTCATTTGCGCCCGGATTTATAGATGAAAGCCACGCAGCTATCAACAGCCATAGTCCCAGTGTGACGACTTGCAACCAAGTTCTCCGCTCCAATTCCGCCTTTCGATCCATGTTTTCGATGGGGGGCAACGGCACGGGAGCCAACGGCAAGAGGTTGCGAGTCGCCAGACTTTCGATATTCAGGAAATGAATGACTGGCACACCCTGTTCCATCATTCTGAATATGATCCCTCGTTGGGGGCTTTGACAAGCAGGCACTTTCCGTAATAGTCCATTTTCCAGGCGTGCTGCCTGCGCGACCCAGCCCAAGGATGTGATGGCGCCCCCGACGTTTACAAAAACCGCCGGGCGTCCTCCAGCAAGATACAACGCTTCACGCCGCTCGATATCAGCTAAAAGCTTGCCTCGATGACCTTCATCCAGATAGATAGCCCCATGTTTGCGAACAGCCTGCATGCCCTGTTCGATACCCGTACCATCGATGCCGCCTTCCGTTTCCACGATGCCTCCTAGCGAGACAAAGGAAGAACGGTGGCTGATATGCCCCTGCTCAAAAAGAAGGCGTTCCATATCCAGCCACGTCAGCCCCGGTATGTTGGCTCCAAAGGAAGAAGCCCCGACCGAACTGATGATAAACGGATTCACATCCAATTCTTCACACGCCGCCAAAACGGCGATATTGAGAGCAGGAAAAGAACCGGAAAGACAAAGGGCCACTTTATCACCCTTCTGCACGCCCGCCCGACGCATCAGGGACAGCGCCAGCCCCGCGAATTGGGGATTGAGGGATGTCCGCTTGGCCCGCAACGACCCCTGGGAGGTGGTTAGATCTGTGTATTCCTCGCCGATAAGTCCGGTTCCGTTGGGATCGATCGCTAAATCCACCCCTATCCCCAAGGCCAACCGGGAATCCCGGATACTCATCATGCCTTTCAGCATGCGCTCTGCGGCGCGAATTTGATTTTCTTGCTCCGCTTCCAGGCGAGGTGTCCGGCCATATTCGAGAGACTGTACCACCACCAGCAGAAGCGCCGCGAGCACGAGCAGTGTTCTCCTCATGGGTTTTGTCAATCGCGGCGCATATGGCAGACTTGACCATAAAGCGCTTATTTTCCCCGCGCGAGGGCACATTTCATCACCCTAAAAGGGCCGCACCAGGCCAAAGGCATGGAGTAAAAGGCGGACCATGGTTGAAAGCAGCAGCAACGCTAACAATGTGAGGCCGATGCCCTGTCTGTCCATCTCGTGCGCCACCAGGCCGGGAATAATATAACCCAAGGCATCGATACGCCCCTGGGCAAGTTCCAGCCCCATGAACAAAGCACCAGCGGTCCATTGCAGGAAGAAGCCCAGTAATATGCTAAGGATGAAACGCCTCCGTCCATACAGAAGGGTAAAACAGGCCACCACGCGCAATAGTATCATGGTAACCAAAGCAAGCACCAGATTATACCCGATCATGAAGGGCTGATCCCAGTATAGGGCGAAGTATCCCGGTGCCACCAATCCTCCGCCCACGAGCCCAGTCAGTTCGAAGAGAAAAAAGCTCAGCACAAGGCCGATAGCGATGGCATTAACTAACATGAGAAGTTTCCCTCGCCTGCGATATCATGGCTCGCCAACGTTCCCCGTAACCATGGCTGTTGCCCAAGCCCACCAAAACCATCGGATGAGCCGCCTGACGGCCGCCTTTTTGACGCTCTTGAGCAAGTTTGTGAAGAAGCGCATAGGGCTCGCAAAGGGGATTGGGAAGGAATAGGCTCCGGGCCGGTGACCGGCACCAAGCTGCCCATGCGTGTGAACCGGTGGGGGCCAGCAAATCGAAGCGCGGTTCATGTTGAAGCCAGTCCATGAAAACTGCCGTCCGCATGGGTCTATCCTGCCTGGTTGCCAGGATGGCTACGAACCAAGCCGGCGTGGGAAGATTGTTCCATAGCGCATCAAGAAGCAGGCGCGAGGAATCCACGTCATTGACGGAGAAAAGGTCCAGCCAGATCACGCGGACTCCCGCAATGTCGAGGAGGGATACGGGCGACGGTGCAGTATCATGGCACAGACCGCATCGTGCCGATGAGCGTTGATTTTCGATCACAGGCACTTGCCCGTGCAAGTGCTCGGCCACGGCCAGTGCTAATTGCAAGGGCTGTTCTAACATCGGGGCATTTCCGTTTTCTTGCCGTGGTGTTCCCGAGCCTACCATTTCAGATTCCACCACATGGCAGTCGCAATTCAAATTGCGGGCATGTCGGCAAACTTCTTCGACCCCATCCTCTCGCGCGGTGAAGACCGGCCGACCCGGGGGAAGCATAAAGCTTAGTGCCCGGGCCACGTTTGCCCTGCCTTGTCCCATGGTCTCCGAATGATCGGGCCGTACATTGGTGATCACTGCGTGGGTTGCCTGCAACATTTTTTCTGATACGGCAAGGGTCTCATCCTGCAGTGCCATTCCCTCCACAACAACGGCTGTGGCCTTCAAGCGGGCCGCCAGGCGCAGGATTTTGACGTGCTCTTGAATACGAGCCGGCCCCACCCTCCGCACAGGTCGTGTGCTGGCGTCCGGAAACTCGTATTCCGGCCTATCGCCGGTAGTTTTGGACAAAACCACATGCCCCGCTTCGCGCAGCAGGGATGCCAGAATGCGGGTGACCGTACTTTTGCCGCGCGTGCCATGCACATGAATGCGCAAGGGTACGCACCGCTGCCATCGGGAAATCAGGAGTTTTTCCAAGATCAAAGGGATCAGCACAAGCAAAATGCAGGCGAGGAACAGCATGGTTCACTTCCTGAAAACCGGGGAGTTCAGGAGTTGAGCCATCCCATACTACCCGGCCTGATTGCCACAAAAAGCGCTGAATTTTTCGCGGCGATATTGATATTTGACGGTCCCGTCGAACTATTGTGACGTTACATAGCTGCGGCCTTATTTTCCGCATCCTTGTTCAGGTACACCTCGACGCCCTTGGCATTGATTTCCTCGTTGGTGGGAACATTGTGGATGACGAAACTGGTTCCTTCTTCATCGGTAAGAGCCAAAGCCAATTCCATGAAGGCGGCCAGGTTCCGCCCCATGCGACGCTTCAGGGGCCAACCCTTTTCATCAAACGGCACGAAGGTTCGTCCCAATTTAGACGCCGCCACATAAAATGCGTCAATACCTTCGATAATCAGTGCTTCATCCGTGATGCCGCGAATCTTCCCCTGAGACGGATTGCAGGTTTCCATGAGAACGGCCTTGGCCTTGGTATGATCGCCCAGTTCCCTGTAGCTCAATCCGCGAAATTTCTCAGGGGAGGCTTCGATACTCAGATCAAGGCCCTGCGCCTGCATGCCCAGGGAGGCCATGGAGGCAAGGTCCTGCGCCCGCGGATGCGCACCGATGGCATTGATGAAGGGGTATTCCGGCTGGGCTTCGTGTAAATCAATGACTAGGTGCACCTCTTCCGTCTCCAGTACATGGCGGATGGCGTACGCGATTCGTTCGGTAAAGGTGCCGTTCAGACGGCCCGGATAGGCCCGGTTCAGATTGCGTATTTCGTCCCCCGAAAGTTTTTGTTTGGACGGGTATTGGATGAACACCTCCGGATCCGGCCAGTGGTTGATGGAATTGCTTGTCCGCGAGCCATGGCGAAACACGCGCTTGCTGCCGTCAGGCAGGGCAAAGGTAAGATGCTGGGGATGCGCTTCCTGCGGGTAGTTGTGTGTAAATCCACTGTTGTTGGCCTGAGGAATCACCACCAGTTTCCCCGTTTCGACTACAGCATTTTCAATCAGAACGATACCGGTCATCCAGCCCGCAGGCTCGTCCGCGTGAATCCCGGTGAGCAGCATAATGGTCGCACCAGGGGTTTCCCCCTCAAGGATGAAAACCCGTGTATCCCCTTTGGTACCTTTCAGGGCAGGCACATAGTCACTCAGCCACTTTGTTTGCGTGACCCCACGGCCGGGTATGATCAGGTCATCATGCCACATGGACACATAATTCATGGACAACGCTACGCAGATGATAACGGTGATGCCGAGTATAATCCAAGCGGATTTTTTAGTATTGATTCTCATAATTGCCCACTCTCATCACTTTATAAGGATAAGCCGCAAGGCAAAGGGCACAATGACTAAGAGCGCGAGGATCTGATCCCAGATGTTCTTGGATTGGAACATGTTGGAAATCACCAGATATAAAATATAGGCTGTGAGTACGGTGTAGGCACCCATAATCCACAGATACGTTGACATAATGGTCACTCCTTTCGAGTTAATACGGAACAAAGAGCCTGGCAAACTGGTTGGCAAAAACCAGAGCGACAATCGCGAAGCCGATGCTTACCAGCGTGGGCACGAGACAGTATTTCAAAATTGCGCCATATCTCGGCTCCTGCACCACATCCTGCGCAAAATACCCGCCCACTGCTGAAGGAGGAACAATTTGCGCCAGCACGCAAAGGATGGAAGCTGCGGCTACCACCACGATGACATTCTGTGTGAGGAGCGCCAAGGTGAAGGGAATACCCAGAATCACGGCAGCCCCCAGGTGAGTGAGTACTCCGCCCAGCAACGGCAGGCTGATGCCCATGGCGATATACATCAGGGCCGGAGCGACGGCGCCGAGAGTCAGAGCACCCAACACGGTCAGCCCCTTGGCGCCTGTCAACGTGGTGATTTGCACCACCGTTCCCACGACAAAGAGCAGGGCGACGGTGTGGAACACTCCGCCCCCCACCGCTTCTTTGCTCGCGTCCACATAAGCTACCTTTTTCCCGGTAAACAGGCCCACGATACTGCCTACCATGAAGACCATGGGAGTGACGATGTCCGGAAACTTGCCGGGGAAAACTCGGATTGCTATAAAAATTACCGCCACTACCAGTATCGGGATATAGGGCATGATGAAATTCTTGCGTTCAGGTCGGGGCAGCTCTGCTTCGATAGTCTCGATAGAAGGCGCTTTGAAATAACGGTAGCCGATGAAGAAAATACTGAACAATCCTAGGGGAATAGTCAACACCCAAAGTATGGTGCCGAAACCTTCATACGGCATGTTGATGCCGCTGGCGATAATGAGCGCAGGGATGTTCACCGGCGGCGCGGCGGCTCCCAGTGTACTGAGCATGGCAATGATCGCCCCGTTCTGTGCGCGGGGCACGCCCACAATGCGGAGGATTGCGGCGGCGAACACGCCAGTGCTCAGAACGGCAGCTGTACCCACCCCGGTGAACATGCCGGGGAAAAAGACCATCACGGTCAGCAAAATAAACAGGATCACCGGCCTGTTCCGGAATGTGGTTAAGATATCCCACGTGATACAATCCAGATTTCCAGACCGCTTCATCACGGTCAGAAAGATCATGCCACAAAATATTACCAGGTTAATATAAATGTACCAGACAGGTCCTTCAAACAGGTGACGGAAAGGGAAACCGAAACCGGTAACAACGGCGCTTATGGCCACCGAAACAAAAAGATTAATGGCGATGGGAATATTTTGCTTGAACCTCTTCCCCAGCAGGGTGATCACGAGATAGCTTATTGCCATGGTCGCCAAGGCGATTCCCGCGGTGGTATACATGCCGGCGGCGTGAGAGTGACTGGAGACAGTGAACATGAGGAAAGTCCTTTTGATATTTTTAGCGTGCTTACAATGATGCCCCTGTATGACTAGGCGTCAGGGAGTTTGGGCGGGCACATGACAAGTTTTGGTCTCGGCCAAACCGGCGGAAGTCAGACGCCGGTTTGGCCGATTTTTTAGCTGTCTGGGCTCAGCTTCGAGAGCACTTCGATCATCTCCATGGTTTTGTCGAGCAATATGATGGGCTTGTCGCCGGCAGCCTTGGTGAAATAGCCATCCTTATTGCCGCCGTCATAGACAATATAAGCGTCCGCCAGGGGCATGGCGACCTTCAGCAGCAGGTTGCTCATATCGTCTCGACGTTCTTCCCCGCCGATGTGAGTCAAAATGACTGGGATCCCGTGTTCCTTGGCCGTCTTGAAGATCGCCTTGGCCCGGACCGTTTCGGTATCCAGGTTCACGCCGGCCGAGCCAAAACCCTTCAGGCTGACACCCACATTGACGATGATAGTCTTGGCCTCGGCCGCGTCTTCCGGAGTGGCCAGGGTCTTGTAGTCCACGGCCGCCTTGGCCCTCTTGGCCAAAACGCTCATGGTATGCACATCGGCGGCCTGGCCTAGGGAAGTAAGCAGCACCGGCGGCTTAAGTTTGGGAAATGCGGAGGTACTATCCTCGGCCTTGGACGCACCGGCTGCGCCCAAGGCCAGCAGGCCGATTATCAGGTAGACAAAGATCTTCTTCATAGTCATAACCTCAAATAAAGTAATTTTCTCAATCGTTCATGTCACAAACCGGCTGGAAATCCCGATTAGCGGGGAATGACCGGTAACGTTACATGAGACGGATGCGCCGGATCAAGGTAGATGGTATTGGTGGCCTTGACCCATTCCGTGGCCTGTTCCGGCAATTCAGCCACGTTCATGTTGCGACTCCAACGGGGGAAACTGCTGCTGTTGATGGTGACCCGGATGCAATGTCCCGCCTTAAAGACATGGCTGGTGGCCCACAGATCTATTTCATAGGCATAGATCTTCCCCGGTTCGATCAGCGTGGGGCGAAGGCCGGATTCACGAAAACGGGCTCGCTGAATACCGTCCACTATGTTGATGGCCATGCCGTCCGGGGCTACGTCGGAAACACGCACCACCCAGTCGGTGTCAACCGCCGAAGAAGCGGCGTAGATGAGTGCCTTGACCGGTCCTGTGACTTCCATGTCCTTTTTCAGGGGACTCGTAGTGAAAGTCAGGCTCTTCATATCCACGGGACGTTGGTCTTCCGCCGCGGCGTTGGCCGAGCCATCCGGGCCGTAAGGGAACAGATACAGGGTGTTGCCCCCTCGGGTAGGCGTGGGATTTTCAGGATCATAAACATAGGATTGCGACTTGGCATCCTTGGTGGGGGCCTGAGTGGAAAGAGTGCCGTCGTTGAGAGATTTGATCGTCCCGCTGGTGCCATCGCCAAGATAGAACTTGGTATACTGGGTTCGAGCCAGGGGCCACTCCTTTTCCGTGCGCCAAACATTTTCGCCGGTGACAAAGATCTTGACCGGAGCATCCGTCGAGAAGGTTTCATGTTGGATATCTTTCATCCAGTAATCCAGGAATTCCAGTCGGGTGGTGTGATAATCGTCGACGCTCAAGCCGGGCGCGAAATCGAGAATGCCCTGTTTTGTGCTGACCGGCGCCAGATGGTGCCACGGACCCATGATCAGGCGCTGATTATCTCGAGCCAGTTCGTTCGCCCCCTTATCCTGGATTTCTTTGAAAGATACATAGGAACCGGGCTGGAAGATATCATACCAACCACCCATGTGCATCATCGGCACCTTGATTTCCCGGTAATAGGATCTCGGGTTGATTTTCCACCAATAAACCCCATCGGTCGGGTTCTCGGCCCATTCTTTGAGCAGATTCACGTTTCCGATTTGACTGAGTTCAAAATTGACCGCCGGAATCACGGAATAGGCGGACACCTTGTCGGCTTGAACCAAGGCCATGCTGTCCATCCATTCCTTGGCGGCCTCGGCAGATAGGTTGCGCTTGGCCAAATCCGGCCCTAGGGTGGTGGAAGACCAAGAAGCGATAAAGACATATTCCATGGCTCCTCCGCGATAATACCATTCACGCCAGAGATCGGCGGCGGTCAAACCCGGCACTGCGCAAACCAGATGCGGGGGCTGGGCGATAGAGGCGTTGAATTGAACCTGACCCATGTATGAAATACCGATGGGTGCGACCTTGCCGTTGCTCCAAGGTTGTTTGGCCATCCATTCCACCACGTCATAACAGTCATCCTGCTCTTGGGCATGGGGGATGAAAACACCACCGGAATTGAGTCGTCCCCGGGATTCCCAAGTCACTGCAACATAGCCTCGGGGCACGAAAAAGTCATGGGTCCCCTTGGCCATTTCCGAAGATGATTTTTTGCCGTACGGCGTGCCTTCCATCAGAGCCGGAAACATGCCGTCGGCTTTGGGTCGGTGCACGTCGGCCTTGACGATGGTGCCGTCACGCAAGGCGATTTCCACGTCATAATCAACAATAACCTCGTACTGCGGTTTCGATGGCTCGCCCAGCTTGGCGTTGGGGTTACCCTTGACCGCCCAGGCGACCTGCGCAATGGAAAGTATCAGGACGCAGGCTACAACACCAATCCACAGCCTCCAGACAGGTTGGACAAATCGTTTTTTCATAATAACTCCTCCTTGAATTAAAAATGTGAGTGGTGGAACTCTTCCGCAGATGATTCCGGCTTCACCTGCAATTCATTGTTTTTATTGTAAAATAGAGGCCAACCGGGTCAGGGGATTTGCTCCGAAAGGGCAGACACCGGGGGTCCGATTGGTTGCCGAGAAGAACCATGTCAGCATGATCTCGGCCATCACCAAGGACGGAAAGGTTCGGTTCATGATGCATCGGGACCCCATGAACTCCAGGCTTTTGATGAAGTTCATGACCCGTCTGACGAAAGATACCGGTCGCAAGGCCTTTTTGATTCTGGATAATCTTCGTGTTCATCATAACCTAGAAGGCAGACAATGGTTGGAAGATCATCACGAACAGATTGAAGTTTTTCATCTTCCATCCTATTCGTCGGAGCTCAATTCGGATGAACACTTGAACGGAAATCTCAAGAACAAAATTCACTCAGGGGAGCCAGTCCGCAACCGGGAAGATTTGGAAAAGAAAACCCGTTCATTCATGAAAACGCTCATCTAGAAGCTACTTCAAACATCATAAAGTTGACTATGCCGCATAACAAAATTCATATGTTTATTTATTTAATAGCTAAGTTTTTACACGCTGTCAACTCCCAAAATCCGCGGTTCGTGGCAATGGCTTCGTAGCGTACTCCGGGGTCGGCAAAGAGGTCGGCCTGGTAGGGACGACGCAGCACAATCAACCGAAAGAAATGACGGGAATGATGCATGCAGTGCGCCGTCTCGACACCATGGCCATTCTGAAGTGGTCGAAATGACACAACCGATAGTTTTTCAGAGGGCTCTCATTGAAACCTTACCGTGCAGTTAAGGCCCGCGGGCAAACGATGATCGGGGTTGGAAAGTTCCACGCGGACGCCGAAGGTTCCGCTCGCGGCGTCGATGACCTCGTCTACGATCACTACCGTGCCCTGGAAGACCCCCCTCAGGGGGAGCTCGGGGCGTACCTCCGCCTTCATGCCTTTTGCTATGGTACCGTAGAGATCGACGGGTACCACCACTTCAACATTGAGCGGGTTGATCCGGGCGATGCGCATGATTGACCCTTCGCCGATATACTCGCCGGGCCCAAGATGCCGTTCTACAACGGTTCCTGTCACGGGACTCACGATGGTGCGCAGTTTGAGCCGTTCGAGCGCCTCCTGAAGCTGAAGCTCCATGATGCGCACCTCCGTTTCCATCTCGTCCTTTTCATGAATAGAGATCATCTGTTTCTGATACAATTCCTCGTTCCGCAGAACCCGCCTCTTGCCGAAATCGAGACGGGCACGGGCCAGTTCGACCTGGGCCGTCTCCACTCCCGACTTGAGAACGGCCAGCGTCTGGCCTCCCCGAATCCGCTCCCCCCGCTCAACGGCAACGCTTTCGATGATGCCCGGAACCTGGCTGCTGACCTCGATCACCTCGCTGGGTTCTATGATTCCCCGGTGGAAGAGATCGTCCCCTTCACCGGACCAGGCGGGGCCGCCTGCCGCTGACAGCAAGGCCGCAATACACCAACCGATGACCACTGCTTTTCTCATGCCTCTACTCGCTCCTTCCGGAAAACGACAAGGTATCGCTCCGCTCTTCATCGTACCGGAGCAGGCGTTTGCGAACTCCCGCGTGAACCCGTTCCACCCGTCGCTGGGCCTTTTTCAGCGCATGCCTGCCCAGAGGCTTCCACAGGTCCGATCCTCCCCGGCTGAGCCCCGCGACCATCCTGCCCGTGATTCCGCGATATCCATCTCTGAGGAGAGGGTCTTCAAGTGAAACAAAAACTTCGCACATTCCGGGATCTCCCTGCCGGCCGCACCGTCCCGCGAGCTGGCGATCAATACGGCCCGCCTCGTGGCGTTCCGTCATGAGGACCTGTAACCCCCCCCGTTCCGCCACTCCGGAAGCGAGCTTGATATCCGTGCCCCGGCCCGCCATGTTCGTGGCTATGGTCACCCGACCCGGCTTACCGGCACCGGCCACGATGAGCGCCTCCTCCCTGTCCTGTTTCGCGTTGAGAACCTGGTGAGGAATCCCCCGGTCATCAAGCATAAGGCTCAGGTGTTCCGAAGCGGCAACGGTCCGGGTTCCTATCAGTACCGGAAGGTTGCGGCGGTGAAGTTCTTCCACGCGGCGTGTCACATGTTCATACTTCTCATCGAGGCCCCGGAAGATTTCATCGCGGAGGATCTTTCTCCTCAGCGGCCGGTTGGTCGGTATGGCCACCACCGGCAGGCCGTAAATGGACCAGAGCTCCCGGCGGACCTCCCGGGCCGTTCCCGTCATTCCCGAGAGCTTCAGGTAACGCCTGAAAAAGCGCTGATAGCTTATACGGGCCACCGTTTCCCTCTGCCCCGTTACCTCGCATCCTTCCTTTATCTCGATAAGCTGGTGAAGTCCCCCCTCCCAGGAACGGTCGGGCATCACCCGTCCGGTGAACTCATCGATGATCTGAACAGTCCCATCGCTCACCAGGTAATGCTCGTCCCGGCGGTACAGGAAGAGAGCCGTCAAGGCCTTGCGAACCAGTTCTTCACGCCTGACGGGACTCTGCCAGACCGTTCCCATGTCCGCTGTGATCCGCTGGACCTCTTCACGGCCCCGGTCGGTTACCATGACCGCCCTCAGTCCCTGATCGGCCTCGTAACGGAGGGTGTAGTGAACGTTCTCGACCAGGTCTTTCGTCAGTTCGAGGGCCTGTTTCATGGATCGTTCTTCATCCTTCGAAGACTCGCTTCGGGAAATGATAAGCGGCGTCCGGGCTTCGTCGACCAGAACGCTGTCCGCCTCGTCCACGATAGCATAATGCAAACCTCGAAGCATCAGCTGATCGCTTCTGCCGTTCCGGCGGGACAGGCGTTCCGCGTGGAGCTTCAGTTCACCGAAGGTATCGCCCAGGACTATTCGATCCCTGAGATAGTCGAAAACCACCTCCTTGTTCGTGCAGTAGGTGATGTCACAGCCATAGGCTTCCCGACGCTGGACCGGCGTCTTCTCATGTATGACGCAACCCACGGAAAGATCGAAAAAGCGGTAGACGTCTCCCATGAGCCGGGCGTCCCGGTCCGTCAGATAATCGTTGACGGTAATGATATGCACGGGGATGCCCGCCAGGGCGACCGTGACCGCCGGAAGGGTCGCCACCAGTGTTTTTCCTTCACCCGTCTCCATTTCCGCCAGCAAACCCCGCAGCATCGCGTAGCCTCCCATGAGCTGGCAGTCAAAATGTCTCATCCCGAGAACTCTCCATGCGGCCTCCCTGACCAGGGCAAAGGATGCGCCCGCCAGGGAAAGCGAGAAGCCCTCCACCCGGAGCCGGTGCCGCAGGGACTCACTCCTGCGACGCAGATCATCATCGGATAGCCTGTCCAGGTCGACGGCGGCCCGTTCCACGTGATCGACGATTTTTTTCAGTCTTCCCGGCCGGGAACTCCAGGGCCGCACTCCATAGCCCGCAATTTCCCAGGCCAGACGGTCAAGGAAAGTCCTGCGTCCTTCCTTCCGTTCCGGACGGGCGAAATGATCCGCCCTGGGCCAGCTGGAAACCTTTGCGAACATGCCGATCCTTCCGGTCTGATTCCTCCGGGATACTCTCTTCCGGGGGACAAGCTGACTCATCGCGGAGCCGTTATATGCCTATGGTTTCGGCTGCTCCGCCCAAGTTCGTCATATGCTGAAAGTCTTCATAAACACGCGCCGCAACGTCCGATACCACTGGGAAGCAAGGGTTTCCGCCTCATGCTCGAATCTCAGGTACACCCGTGAGCCGAGACGGTCTTCGATCCGCTCCTCCAGGGCGATCTCAAAATAAAACAATGGCTCAAAGGAGCGGCTGGTATCGCTTTCACGGGGATCGAGGGCGAATGAACCGCCGCCCTCCAGCGCAAAGGCAAGGGTCGGCAGGACGGTAGAAGCCGCAGGCACTTCCCTGATCAGTCGTGCCGAGATTCGTCGACACACCTGATCGGACGGCCGGGCGAGGACGGAACGGACGGTATGCCGAATGGTGCCCACCTGGGCCTGCGTGACGGGAACAAGAACGAAGACCGCCCCATAGTCAACCACGTATCCCAGGGCGTCTCCCCGTCGGACGAAACGGCCGGGCAGATCGTCCGCCTGGGGAAGAATGAAGTAACCGTCAGAGGGACTGCTCACCACCAGGGCGTCACACCGTTCCCGCGCGAGTTCCAGTTCACTTTCGACGAGGGCTATTTCCTCCTGAAGGATCCGTTCTTCAGTCCGGCTGGTAACAAGAGCGATGAGGTGGCGGGACTGATATTCCCTCAGCCTCGCCTCGAGAAGCTTCACGCCGATGTCCACATCGGGATTTTCCAGAACCAGAAGGGCCTGCCCCCTTGTCACCTTGCTGCCGGGCAGTGTCAGGATTTCACGGACGGTTCCCTCCGTCTCAACTCGCACCTGTGACTGCTCTCCGGGCCACAGAACTCCCTGGGCCATGGTCGTGGAGGGAACGCGAAGAATAAAAACCAGGAACAGGACCAGTCCGGCACATCCCAGAGCCCAGGCCAGGATTCGTGAGCGCCGCTTATAGAGTTCCGAATCGGATACAATCGCTTTGATCATCCTGAAAAAAGGCATCAGTATCAGGCCGATCATGGCCCAGAGGGCAATGAGAACACCAATGAAAAAGAATTTACCCGACACGAAAAGGGCTATCCTGATACTGATGAAAATCCGGTAGGCAAAGGAGGCGATGCCGTAAACGACAAGCCACACGGCCTCCCGTCGATCGGCCGGGGTGAACCGTGCCTCGTCGTTTCTGACCAGGTACCGCTGGGCCAGGTATCCGATGTAGCGATTCGAACGGGATCCCAGGTTTGGAATTTCCAGGTAATCGGCCAGTACGTAGTAGGCATCGAAACGAAGCAGGGGATTTCCGTTAAAGAAAATGGTGGAGACACCGGCGATGATGATGACATTGAATGCCAGCGCCCGCAGGGCGCCTGGATCGAGATTGACCCAGAGGATCATGGCCAGCGCGGCTATGAACATCTCCGCGGCAATGCCGATGAAGCCGACGACCATTCTTCGTTTCCTGTCTTTAAAAGCCGATGCCGTCGACGCGTCAAGGTAGGGCACGGGAACAAAAACGAGAAACATGATACCCATTTCATGAACTTCACCGCCCCAGTGCTTCACCGCCCAGGCATGGGAAAACTCGTGGACCGTCTTCACGGCCGGATAGATGAGCCACAGGAAAAGAAGGTTTTCCAGTGCCAGAACACGATCGGCCAGATTCGTGGTCAGCCCGTCCCAGTGCATGAAGGCAAGCACCGCCGCCGTGATCACCACGGCCAGCCAGACGAGGGCCGCGGGAAGACTGAAAAAGGGGGCCGCGAGATTCCTGGTCCGCTCCAGAAACCGGTCCGGATCAAAAATGGGAATTCGGATCGCCACGGGGGAACGAACCCGGCTCCAGAATTTTTTCTTTTTATCCTGGCGACTTCGATGCTGGATGTTGTCGATGTCAGGCGTTATATCCGACTGAAGCACATCGGCCTGATTCAGTTTCGAAAGGAGCGTGATGACTTCTTCCTGTGTGGGCATGTCATCACCCAGGTGACGACAGGCCGCCTCCCATATCTCCTGGAGCGTCCTGGTACCGTCCATGAGACCGATGAGATAATATGTCTCCCGGGTAAAACGGTGAAAGCGGCCCGAGGAATGATCCTGGAGGACATACCAGACATGGCTCCTGAAAATGTGGCGATGGATCTCCGCGTGACTTCTGAGAACGGGCCTGAGTCCCGCCACGCGGTACCAGGAGCTGCTGTAGAGATTCTTTTCAGACATCGACGATTACCGTTTTTCAGGGCCACCAGGACCAGAGCTTCAGCCGGAACCACTCAATGACAGGCCGCATCCAGATGACGACATACAGCCGCTGATCGACCTGTATTTTTCCAACCCCTTCCATACCCGGCCTGAGAGCGGGCGATATCCGATCAAGGGTGGCTTCTACGCGAAAATAATTCTTCCCTTCCCCCGCAGTGGTAAGCGGCGTGATTTTTTCCACCGTAAAGGCATATTTTTCCGCCGGAAGCGCTGACAGGACCAGGACGCCCCCCTGACCTTCCTCTACATCGGCTATGTCGGATTCATCAACCTTCAATATAACCCGGTAGGCATCGAGCGGGGCGATCTGGAACAGTTCCTCCCCCTGGCGGACGGCCCCCCCCAGGCGCTGGCTGAGATCGCCGCTTAAAACGATGCCGTCGAAGGGTGCCCGGATGGCGACTCGATCAAGCTTGCTTTCCGCCAGCTCCAGCTGGGCCAGGGCCTGGTCGAGCTGTGCCCTGATCACATTCGCTTCAGCACGGTTACGCTGGGCGATTGCTTCCTGGAGCTGACGCTGGTACTGGTTCTGCCTGCCCAGCCATTGAAGCCGTTCCAGTCGAAGATCCCTGTCATCAAGAGAGCACAGAAGCTCATCGAGACCGACCACGTCGCCGGCCCGGGCCGGTGCCTCGCGGATAAATCCATCGAAAGGAGCCACGATGGATCGTTGAACGGCTCCTTCAAGCACGGTATCCGCGGTGATTCGATAGTCTCCTCCGGCGAAGGACAGAACCGCCGCCAGGAGTACGACGGCAATCAACGCCGCCTTGCGACCCGTATATCCGGCACCGAAGAACCTGGCGGCCTGTCGTTTCAGGGAACCAATCACACTGTAAATGACGGGGCGATCCTGATGATGCTTGTTTTCAAGGGCGGGACCGGAGAGGGCGACTACACTCTTCACATAGGCACGTTCGTCCTCACTGAAGGGATTATCTTTCTGCCGTTCCAGGGTCAGTGCCCCGTAGTAGCGTCCTTTGGCGAACAGCGGGACGGTCATGACGGCCCGGCTGCCGTGTTTCTGTGCCAGCTGTTCGTGGTCACGAATGACGAAGGTTGAAGAGCCGGGAAGAGGTGGACAGGTAATTTCCGCCCGCTGGCTGACCGCTTCATCCATGGCGGCACCGATCGCCCGGAGCAGGTTCATTTTGCTCCCCACGACCGCTGAATGGGATAGCGCTTCGACGCGGGCGTATTTCTTCTTTATAAGGCCGAGGCTGACACGATCGCAGGACAGCCTCGTTGAAAGGGCCGTGACGAACGCCATGGCCGCCCCGTCGAAGTGATCCTCCGCCAGAACTCCGGCCAGAATATCAATGGCCGCTTTCAGGCGACCGAGGGCATCACCGTCATCCCGGTTTCGACGTTGACGGTGGTAGTTTTCGATCCAGATCGCGCCCCACTTGAGGCTCTCCATGGCCTGGCGGAGCAGGTCTTCCTTTGCGACCGCCACTTCAACGGCAACGGCTCCGAGGCATTCTCCGTCGGCAATGACGGGATAGGCAAGGCCGTAGCGGGATGACTCGCCTGAAGGGGCCAACTCGACGAACATCGCCTCTTTTTCGGCAAGCGACTGTTCCAGCACATCGGCCAGGCGCTCACCGTCTCCTCCACCGCTCTCGGGCCAGGAAGCAACCGGCAGGTATCCCTGCCTACCGGAATCGGCCAGAACGAGAACTCCGCTGACACAACCATGAACGGATGAGCATTGAATGGCAAGCCACGACGAAAGAAAGGTTTCCCGGTCTTCCGAACCCTCCAGTCCCGCCCAGTGCATTCCTGTTGTGCCCGATTCGTGTTCCTGCCCGTCGGCATAGGATTCCATGGGTACTACCCGCTCCCGGCGCGTTCCGGTCCTGGAAGTCTACAAAACCGCCTGATCGTCACCAGCCGGAAAACACCGGGAAAACCGGCATGAAAATCAGGCATTCCTCCCGCCCGCGGGATGCGTCTCACCTGTTTCAATGCTTATCTCTCCATAGCGATCCTCATACTGGCGAATAACATTTGAAAGAAGCAGTGCCATGCGCTTTGCGGCAAAAGGATTGAGGATGACCCGATCGCTCATGTCAACCGTCAGCTCCCGCTGTTCAGGGTTCCAGGTCTTGTTGATGCCGAAGAGGATGGTAAATTCCTCGCGGGTGCTTGACACATTACACACGTTGGCATAGCTGGTATTCATCTTCGCCACGTCCCACTTTATGGTGGTCTTCATGTCATCAGCGCCGGTCCCGGTTACTTCTTTCGCCAGATCGTTGTCTTTTTTTTGTGCCGTCATGTATTCTGTCCTCCCGGAATAAAAAATAGTCGAGAAAATCCTTCTTTGCTGTTGCCGTTATGTATATCATCACGGGGTTTGTGTCAATGAAACCCTTCATAAAACGGTGCTTTTAACAGCACGGACGATCAGTTTTGCCTGATCCGGCATACAGGGTTCATTTTCCGTCGCCCCGACGACCCGTCACGAGAAGAAAAGGCATTTCCAGGGTAATTATTGTACTTTGAATGTCTGAAAATCCAAGGTCTCTCAGGACACTGCCATAGAATTCGGGTGCCCGGTAGCTGTGAAAAAAAATGAGGAAGGGAAGCACGGAATGGGCGGGAACACCGGTATTCGGAACCGGTGCGGCACGTTCGAAGAGTACCATGGCGCCCCCCGGCTCCAGGGAACCGGCTGCCTTTCTCATGAGGTCCCGGGCAACGTGGTCGGGCCAGTCATGAAGCATGGACTTAAAAATCACCAGGTCGTGTCCACCGGGGAAGTCGTCCGTCAGGGCATTCCCATTCCGGAATACGATTCTTGCCTCCTCGGGTTGCCCGGCGATGTGTTCCCTCCCTACGCGACAGACCAGGGAGAGATCCAGGACGGTGGCTCGAAGATCGGGGTGCGCGCGACAGAGCCGCAGGGCAAGCTCGCCGCTGTTTCCTCCCACGTCCAGAACGTTTTTGTGCCGGCTGAAATCATAATACTTCAGGCAGGCCCGGGCCTCGTACCTGGTCAGAACCGTGGTAATGTGCATCCATCGTTTCGTCATGGCGAGGTCTTCCTCTGTGAAACCGGAACCCCGGTCATAGGCAAAGAGTCGATGAAAGCGCGCCTTCGACATGAACCGCTCCGGGGAGGTCACCAGATCGGAAAAAAAGTCCAGAAAATCATGGGCGGCGAAATTGGACAGGGTCAGTCTCAGTTCCATCAGGTCTCGAAACCGCAGCGCGTCGACAAAGCGGTCGGTGAGGGAAAGGGTGCCCCGTTCCTCCCGGATCACCCCGGAGGAGGCAAGCAGGTCAAGCAGAAAATCCCCTCCCCTGCCGTCCAGACCCAGCTGTTCCAGCAGGGTTTGCGCCGTCGTTTCACCCTCCCGGCAGAGCATATCCACCAGTCCCGTCTCGAAGGCCGTCGCCAGTGCCCCGGCATCGAACATGTGCCTCATGAAATCGTCCACACAGAGAAAATCGAACTCCCTGTCAACGCTGCCGGCTGTATCTGCTGTTTTCTCCATTGTACGATCCCCCACACATGCTGTAACCGCTAAAGTATGACGTCCTCGTAAAAAACGCCCCAGTCCGCCTCCGGCGGTCCTGTATCATACAACTGACGTGCCCGTAAGCGGGCATCGTCGAGCATGGACGCGCCGGCGAACCCGGAGAAGGAGACCGAACTGACATCGGTGAAGGCAACGCCCCCATCTCCGGAATTGTGTACTTAATGATTTCATATACGTACGCCTATGTTACGTAGAAGTCCGGATGCCTGGTTGCGCTCCGGCCTTCGTCACTGCGGCGTACCGCATAGTACGCATCGAGACCTTTCATTGTGTCATTTCGAGGAGCGCCTTAAGATCCGTCATTTCGCGGAGCGCCTTAATATCCGTCATTTCGAGGAGCGGAGCGACGAGAAATCCTGATGATGGCCGTTAGTGAAAGATTTCTCCCTACGGTCGAAATGACAAAAATGGCTGGTATTCAAACCTCTCCTTGTCGTTTCGAGGAGCGTCTCGATTGTGTCCGAGGAGCGCCTTAAGGTCCGTCATTTCGAGGAGCGCAAGCGACGAGAAATCCATGTCCCGAGCAAAGCGAGGGATCTTTGAGACTTCTCACATGCCTTCGAAATGACAGGGGAACGTTCGAAGTGACACAATCGATAGTTTTTTTAAGGTCTCGCATCATTCCTCAAGGATGTGCGCGCTGTGCCTCAAGGAGCTTTTTACAAAGCCGTCCTCTATCAGACGTTTTTCGGACTTCTACGAATTCGTCAAGCATGAAAATGGTGCAAGTGCAAGTCTGCTGCACCGGCCGTGTCATTCCCGATTGAGTTTTTCCCCGGCAACCGGTATACTGCGCCATCAACATCGTCCGTTCCTGTGGAAGGAGGTTGCATGGGGCACATAATTGCCGTTTCGGGCCCCATCGGAAGCGGAAAAACGACGCTCGCCGGGGGAATCGCGGCGGTCCTGGGAAACGCTTCCATTCTTCACTATGACAGCTACGAACGGGCATCACGACAAGCTCCGAATGATGTTATCCGGTGGATATCCGAAGGGGCCGACTTCAATGCCTTTGTCCTTCCTGACCTGGTGAGCGACCTGTCCGCGCTCAAACGCGGCATATCCATAACCGACCCCCTCTCCGGAGAAACAACCAGGGCGGAAGACTATATTATTTTCGAAATGCCCCTGGGCAGGGAACATCGGCACACATCCCCCCTGATCGACCTGCTGGTATGGATTGACATTCCCCCCGATGTTGCCCTGGCCCGCAAAATGCGGGAATACACGGAAGGTTTCCTGACCGGGGGACACGGCCGGCACGGCCTTGAGTGGCTCAAGCGATACCTGGACACGTACCCTGCCATGATCCGGCCCATCATGGAAATCCTGCATGAAAGGGTTCGCCCCGGCGCGGACATCATCATAGACGGTCGCGATGATCCCCGCACCCAGGCCGACCGGGCCGCGAAAGAAATAACACGGCTGCTTGGTTCCGACCGGCACTGAAAGGGCTGACCGGCCTCGTTCGCGATTGTGTTTCAGGCGGACACCGGGCGGGACAAAACCTTCAGAACGTTCCATAATAACCGCTCTTGAGTATGACCAGTTCGCCCTCCTCCATGCGGTAATCAAATCCCACGTCAAAGCGAAGATGATCGAGCAGGGAATAGGAGTCCCGGACGAAGGAGACCAGCGGCCGGGGATACTCCATCCACTGAAGGAAAAAAAGAAACTGGTCGATGGTTATGCCGGAAAAATAGATGCAGTCGCTTCGCTGCTTGTTGGCACAGCAGATGGTGTGACAATCGCGAAGTTCGGGACGGATAATGTCGTCCAGGGGAATGCGGGTCCCGTCTATCTGGGCTGAACAGGAGACCTTCCCGACGATTTCCTCCATCCGGCCGGCGGGATGAAAGAAAAAATAAAAATTCTCCAGTCTCATGCCGTCCGCGGTCCGGGCGTAACAGATTCCCGACGAGACGGCACTGCCGGGATTGCCGATATAGATATGGGCGCAGTCAAGGTCCCGTTCGCCCCGTAGCAGTTCGTCGTCCACGTCGAGGGAAAACATGAAATAGTGCAGATTCTCATCGGGCACGACGGACGACCGCACCCAGGGGCTCATGACATGGAGCACCCGCGACAGGGACCGCTCCCGGTCACGGCGCCGGTAGTCATAAAAATAATATTCCCATCCCATGCGGTCTCCGGTTTTCTTCACTCCCCACACGGTGTTTCCCATGCCGATCTCCCAGCGCAGGGCGTCCACCAGGTCGTACATGGCGGGATCCGCACCCAGGTAGTGGAAGGAATGTCGCAGCAGATTGACGGAACGAAGTCTGCCCGCCGGTGAAAGGGCGGGGCGGTATTCCCAGAGACAATAATTGTAGAGAACATCATCCTCCCGGGCGTATTCAAGATCGAAGGAATGCATGGCCCGTTTACCTTTCTGAAGGTATCGGAACCGGCCGGAGCCGCTCCCGTTCATCGCCGAAAGCCGCCATGTAGGCTTTGGAAAGCCCCCAACAGGAACGGTCGGCGCACTGTCCGCGGTACGGACAGGAACCGAAAGCGCTTTTTTCAAACTCCTCCCAGAATGCCCCGGGCAGCACCGTCACAGGAAACCGGCTGTCGAAGACGACTCCCGCCGGCGCGGGCAGGCAGTGCGGGAAGGCCTTCAGCACCAGCGGGCGCGCCTCGGGACCCAGCATGTCCCTCAATCGGGGTACCAGGGATGTGACACTCCCGCAATCCATCACCAGGCCGCTCCGGTCGTCCTGCCGCATGGGAAAATAATTCCACAGGTGAAACTCGCTTATCGTCTCCGCCGAAAGAACCGCCATGAGAGTTTCCATGGCACCCTCGTTCGCCGATGTCAACACGGAATTGCTGATCACGTTCACGTCGTGGGCGGCCAGGTTCCGCAGGCCCTTCATGGTTTCGCGATAGGATCCCCTCCGGCGCGTAATACTGTCATGGACATCCTCTGTCCCGTGAATGCTGACAAAAAACTCGTTGACACCGCAGTCCACGAGCCGCCGCAGGTACCGGGGGTCGGCGAGCCGCCTGCCGTTCGTCTGTATCTGGATTGTCTTGAACCAGCCCAGGGAGGCGGCGAATTCGACATAACGAAACAGTTCATCGAAGGTGGTCACCTCGGCGCCCGACAGGATCAGGTTTTCATACAGCCGGCGTTCCCGCACACCGAGAACCACCTCCCGGAAACGCTCGAACCCTATCGGTGGAAGGGTGTCTTTGAATCCCTTCAGCATGCAGAGTACGCAATCGTTGTTGCAACCGAACCACAGGGAAATCACCAGGTAGGTTCGCAGATCGACTCGACGGGCCGGCATGGACATTCCCGGTTACCGCGAACTTCCGGCCACGCCGTAATAGAAGGTCAGAAATTCCCTTCCTTCCCGATCCAGACCGCCCGAGACGTGGCCGAAAATTCTCTGTTTCATGGGATCGTAGAGACGGTGAAATGATTCCGGGGGGATTTTCCAGGAACGGCAGGCGTCGCGAAGCAACGGATAGAGTTCCTCGAGGGTGAGGTTCGCCAGGTACATGTTGATGTCATAGGACGATCGGGGATTATTCTCCTCCGAGACCTCAAGATAAAGGAACTCTTGAGGATTCATGGCCCCTGCGGCCTTGTCCACGATGGCCCGCAGGATGTCGAAGGCTCCCCCTTCCTGACCGGGATAGAATCGCCGGCGCACACGATTCAAAATACCCTCCCCCGACAGGGAGGGATAGCAGGTGTAGCGGGCCAGGGTCGCCTTTCGATTGTCTGCCGCGTCCCACTTGAACCCCAGGTGGAGAAGAAAGGATTCCGGAACCTCGGGAAAGTCCCGGGCCGATTTCTCGAACATACCGCCGAACTCGAGGTAGGCCTTGTATGTTTCCCGCTTTTCATCACCCTCGTATCCGAAGAGCACAACGTTTGATTGATCAAAATGTTCGCGGTATATCTTCCGGAACCGGTGAGGCATGTCGAGATCGCGGCACAACCGCATCATTTCCTCCGCCGCATCGCCGCGAATATCGTTCCTGTTCAGTCCCAGGAGAAGCCGGTCTCCCCGAATGGTTCCGGGAGAAATTTTGAAGGAATGCTCGATCCCGTAATGAATGCCGAGGGCGTCCACAAGGCTTATAAGACGGCCCGTACCGGATATCGCTTCCGCAGGGCCGAGGCGCGGCACATTGCCCAGGGACGGAACGTTCCGTGACCCCCTCCTTGAAGGCAGGCTGATGACACCGTAACGCGATTCGTGCCGCGACAGCACATCATGTATCACTTGAGACAGCCGCTTTGCCGCCGCGGGGGTCAGGATCACCTGGGTCGCCGAATCGATGAGAATCTCCCGGCCCGCGGCAGAATCACTGTGAGCAGATCCAAAAACAAGGGAAATTTCTTCCCGTGTTTCTATAATCCGGGTATCCAGGACGCGGACCCGTCTGGGGACCGATGGTGTCATGAGTGCCATGCCCCCGGCGGAACAGTTCCTTCACATCCGTCTCCATGACCACTCCACCCGGATTTATCCTTCATTACAATCCCACGCTCCTCCAGCGTTTGAAGCGCCTCTTTTCCTGGCGGGCCGCCAGTTCCCTGAACGACTCACGATCGATGATAGCGGTCCTGGCAGGTGTTGTGCCTGAGAGTACCTTCCAGCCCATGATTCCGGCAATTGTCGCGCCGATACCGGACTGAACCCCATCTGTCCCGTCATCTTCATCGTACTCGTCCCGGCCGGAATCTTCTCCGGCACTCTCTTCGTAGTCGGCTCCCTCCAGCGGCGCCGCATCGGCGTCCCCCGGTTCTTCCCCACTGCCCGTGCCGTTCTCATGACCTCCGACATCCTCGACAGCGGTCTGATCCTCCGAACCGTCCTCGGCGCCGGCCTCGACGGTATCCTCCTCTACACCCGCGGGTGTCTGCCCCTCGGAGATGGAACCATGGTGATGCGGTGGACGGGGCTCATGAGACATACCGGTCAGGTCATAACTGCCGTCGTGGTCAGCCAGGTTCACTCCCGCGGCACCGACTTCCCAGCCGCCGGCTCCGGTTCCGAGGTACCATCCTTCTTCCGCTGAATCTTCGTCTCTGTAGACCGCGCCATCAAAAACCTCTTCCACATACTCTCGGGAATACAGCTCCGTCATGACATTGGAAACCAGATCGATGCTGTCCAGCCTTTCGATGGTGATCACCTGGTAGAGCGAAGGTACAAAGGTCACCCGTCCGTAGGAACCTATCATGATATCCTCGGAAAGATTTCCCACAAAAATGTCATTCCCGGCGCCCCCCATCATGATGTCGTTGCCGGGCCCACCTGACAGGAAATCGTCATCGCCGATGAAAATATGAGTGGTCGTAAGCATTTCCCACTGACCGTTTACGAGGGTTACCTGTCCACAGTCCCCGAATATGGCATCCCGGCCTGAACCGCCATAGAGGCTGTCGGAACCGGCGCCGCCGATCAGGATATTGGTCCCGCCGGTCGTTCGTACCTCGTCGTCACCACCGGTGGCGGGTTCTATGGTGTACACGAGGGACGGTCTGCCGGCGGCATCGTAGACGACGACACCGTGGTCACCGAAGAGAACGTCGTTGCCGTTTCCGGAACCGATCAGATCGGCTCCGGGACCGCCGATGATGTACTTCTCGCCGTTGCCCGTGACGATCACGTCGTCGCCGCCCGCGGAAGGCTCCGTCGACCTGATCACCGACAGCTTCAGGGACCCAACGGGACCGGCAAACTCCACATACCCGTTGTCGCCGAA
>Ga0172382_10000712_pt1 | contig 62139 bp, 43 predicted proteins | sample Leawel138RmetaG_FD_122245 | JGI IMG/M metagenome (GOLD analysis project Ga0172382, IMG submission 122245) | Leachate microbial communities from a municipal landfill in Southern Ontario, Canada - Leachate well 138R metaG | ecosystem: Engineered > Solid waste > Landfill > Unclassified | place...
ATATGATTTCGGATGGGGTGCGGTGGTTGTGGCGCAAGAGCAGGATTTTGTGGATGATGGTAAATACCTTGTTCATCTGAAAAAAGATCTGTAATGCTTCCCATTCCGAGCTCAACATACGTTCAATAGTGGAGAGAATGGAGGGGAGATCACGATTTCCCAGTGCTCGATAAAAGTCAATCATGGTGCCCACCCTGGTGGTACCCAGTGCTTGTCCTACGTCGTCCTGAGTGATGGTCTTGCGATTGCCCAAGAGGATGATGATTTTTTGTAGTACACTGAAGCTGCTGGCATAATCCAGCTCTGTTCGGGAGAGGAAAAGTGCTCTGGCGCGGGCATCCATCTGCACGTTTTGCTGTGCCAATACCACATTGAGCCACTTGGTGAGGTCAAAGCTGCTGCGGGGAGGATCACATTTGATAAAGAGGCTTGCATTGCGGATGGCTTTCCAGCCGGAGGTTCTGAAATCTGCCTTATCAGTTACTATGATCAAGCTTTGGGCATCGGAAGGAGATTCCACGTAAGATGCCAAGGCGGCAAGTTCTTTCTTCCCCAATGCCTCGGCATTCTTGAGGATTATCAGCTTTTGAGTGGAAAATATGGAGAGGGTATCCAAGATGTCATTCAGCTGTGCCACCTTGATATCATCACCATAGATATGCACGATATCAACGTCATACTTGCTTTTCAGCCTCTGACGAATGGGGTTGGTGACGGAATCTATGAGCCAGGCATCTGTGCCCAAGAGCAGGTAGCTCTTTCCAATATCGATCATCTTGGGGGCAAAATCGAGAGCTTCGATGGTGGATACTGCCACAACAATCAACCTATCACGCTGAAGTAAATAATGCTGGCAAAGCCTATCACCCAACAGTAGATGGCAAAGTATTTGAGCTTTGCCCGCTGGATGAGGCTGATCATGAGGGCAATCACGGCATAACCAACCATAAAAGAGGCAATGAAACCAGCCAAATAGATGAAAAGCTGTTTGGAGCCCAGGGAGGTTAATTCCTTATATTTAAGAATATTTGCAGCCATGATGGCGGGTATGGACAGCAAAAAGGAAAAGCTGGCGGCGTCTTTTCTGCGCACTCCGCTAAACAAGGAAGAGGAAATGGTGGAGCCAGAGCGGGAGATGCCGGGGATGATGGCAATTCCCTGGGCGATGCCAATCACAAAGGAGCGGATGATGCCCATGGAGACGGAGGGAATGGAACCGTTTTTGATATAGTCTGAGATAAAGATGATGATGCCGGTGACGATGAGCATGGCAGCCACTACCACGGGGTATTTCTCCAGGCTTTCAAACCATTTGCCGGCAATCAGATATACCACCCCAGTGGCGAAGGTGGCCACCATCAGATAAAAGATAAGGTTGCGGTGGTAGCGATGTGGTCTGTTTTCAGTGCTATCTCCCCATTTGAATAGCGAGATAAACAGCTCCAAGATCATTTTGCGGAAGTAGATGAGAACGGCTAAGACGGTGCCCAGATGTAGGAATATCTCAAAGGTGAGGTCTTCACTGCCCTGGAATCCAAAGAAGTGCTGCACCAAAGCCAGATGTCCAGAGGAGCTGACGGGTAGAAATTCGGTCAATCCCTGCACAATGCCAAGTAAAATTGATTGTAGTAGTGTCATAATATTTTATCCCTATAAAATGGTTGGAACGCTGTATTTCCCACTTTGGGAGAGGGGCACCAGAGTGAAGCCGGCTTGTTGGGCGCGCTGGATGAACCTCTTTAAATAGTTGAGCTTATCTTGATTGTGACAGTGGGTGATGGCTACCAGATGAGGGTTTCTTTGGCTGAGGCTTTCCAGCTCTCTCAGTTTTTTATTCATGGTGGCTTCGCTGATATCGGGGGAATCTAGGAAGATGCTGTTTCTGAAAGCCGGTATATGGGCTTGTTGAGCTTGTTGATATGCCACGGAGACGTTTGAGGTGCGGCTATCCAAAAAGAGCTTGTTGCGGGCTTTGAGCACCTTCATTACCGATGTCATCACGTCTGTATCGGCAGTGGCGAGGCTGCCCATGTGGTTGTTGATGCCGATACAGAGCGGGAGGCCGTCTATCAGCTTGTTGAGTAGCTTGGAGATTTCCGCTTCTTTCATCTGAACCAAGATGGCATTCTTTCCGGGGTTTGTCTGGGGATAACCAATGGGCTCCATCGGCACATGAATGATGGATTCACGCCCCTGCTCGTGGGCTTTTTGCATGGTGTAAACGCTGTGCTTGTATTCCGGCATGATGGCAAAGGTGACCGAAGTGGGAAGGCCGAGGAAGCCACTAAGCAGGTTGCCGCCGATTTCGCCAAAATCATCCACCACAATGGCAAGGGTCTTGGTGGGAGCTTTCTGGGCATACGGCTTGGCATCATAGTAAAGCTCCACCTTCCACTTGGTATCGCTTTTGTCATGGGCAAATTCCAAGGTTTGCGTCTTGCGAGATTCCTTGGCAGAGACAAATCTGCCTCCGGCTTTTTCCACACGCCCTTTTAGAATCATATTGGCAAAATTGAGATCATACACGTTGTCATCAAGTGGTACCTTGAAGGTGACGGTATTCCCTTTCTTTTGCAGTTTGTAGATGTTATCGTGTATATCCAGCTCTTTGAGGGCAGCGATGATGGTGGGTTCCAGATCGGGCGTTTTGCGGGCGGCATCTGCATCAGGAGTGTCAGCACTGGTTTTGGCTTTCTTGTCTTTTGTGGCTTTGTCCTGTTTCTGTGCGATATCGCTGGATTCGGTTTGTGTGGAAGGCAGTTTTGCCGAGGGTTTATAGCTGAGGATAAACCATATGATTGCAGTGGAGATCAAGCCGGCAACGATGAACATCCAGAGTTTGGAAGAGGATTGTTTCTTGCGTGTGCGAGGGCGTGCTGCAGGCTTTTTGGCGGGTTTACGCTTGGGCATTATCTGATCGCTCCTGAGGGGTGGGCTTGGATTTTTGTATGCGGATGGGGTGCATTATCTGGCAGGCATGCTTGGCAAGCCAAACCAGGGGGATAAAAAAGAAGTTGGAAAGAAGGAAGGCAAACGCCAATAGGACTATATTGGTGAGTAAAGGCAGAGTGGAAGCAACTGGCAAGAGCTCAAACCTGGGCAGGAAGCCCGTCAGGTAGCCAATAAAGCTGAACAGAGGGTGGTATATCACTTCCATGATGGAGGTATAGAGTTTTGCCAAGATAATGATGGCAAAGACAAGGTAGAGATTGAAGGCTATGAATTTGAAGGGGTGTAAGCGGGGATAGACAAGGGCTCTCTTTTGGGAGCTTTGGAGGCAATGACCTAACTTCACCCAGGGGTGGATCCAAGCGTTCTTGACGAATGCATAGATAATCCAGGCGCTTGCCAATACTCTGGTAGCCAATGTGGCAAGGTGCCCGGTGGATACTTGGATGCCATAAAAGTATTTGATGAATATGGAAAGGGCAAAGAAGACAGCGTATGCCAGGATTGCGGGAACCAATACTTTGTGTATTTTGATAACGTGAAGGGCAATGTCACTACTGCCGTAGGGCAATTGATGATAATCCATCAGATGGAGTTTGAGAATCATAAACAAGACAAAAAGTAAGAGAACGAGGAAGACGGTGAGGGGCATCAGATGCAAGCCGGTGCCCATCAAATCGTATGCTGCACCCACCAGGCTATCGCCCTTGAGCCAATATATCAACAGGCTGGGATAGAGGAATACCTGAACCCCATTGAAGCTGCCCAGTAGATAGTGCAGGAATGCCCTCCATAGGGAGGGTTCTGGCGTTTGAGGGAATTGTGAATGAGGAGTTAGTTCCATATATATTTGGCTTGCAAATAGAGCTTTCTGCCTTCAGTGGGCAATCCTTCCCATTGGATATGGGCTTTGTTCAAGATGTTTTGCAATCCACCCTCAAACCAAAGCGCAGGGCTGTAACGATATTGGGTTGTGAGGCTGAGATCTATCACTTCAGGCAAATTGCGCTTTTGATGATCCTTTTGGTTGTAGCATTGATCCAGGATGAGGTTGGCTACCAGCTTCCTGTATTGATAGCTGAATGAGGTCTGGGAGATGAAACGGGGTGAATAGGGGGCACGGATTCCGCCTTGGTGGGGCAGGTAGTTCAGATTGAAAGCCAATTCCTGCCTCAGCACACCCCAGGGTAGGCGAAAGAGTGCGTTGCAGGATAGGGAATGATTCCAGGCGGGTTCCAGGCTGATAATGGGGATGGGGGTGTTGCCTTCCTTAAGAACAGGTTGATTGTATGTGTAGGCACTGCGGATGCCTCCTGTGATATTGTTGAGCGGTTGAGGGCTTTGGTGGGAATATATGTCTTTCCAAATGGGAGGAAGTGTATAAGTGATTTGCGCCTTCATATCCAAGGGAGAAAAGGGAATACTGCCCAATGTGGGTTGAATTCCCCAGGGATATTGCTGCATCAATTGGGAGCGGGTAAGTGGCTGCATCCCAGGGTAGTTACCCGCCTGCAGCAAGAGAGAGGGGCTGAGGGGTCTTTCATAATGCACCTGTATTTGCGGCAAGACGTGATGCAGGTCGCTCATCAAGCCAAGAGATGCCTTCATTAATCCGGAAAAGCGAAGCGTGACATGATAGGCAGAGGCAATGGCAAACCTGCCCATAGCGGAGCCCAGATGGGTGTCCACAAGGTGATCTTCATATTGCAAACGATGGGAATTCCAGAAGCCGGGGTTCAGGTGATAGTCCCTTTCTGAGGCATTTCTTTGCCAGGTGTTTTCCCACCATAGTCGGGTATCCACCTGGTGCAGGGTAATCCCTTTATCCGAGAGGCTGTCTGCATGGTGGCTGGCGCTTAAGTATAGAGCATTTGCCACATATTGATCCGCGCTGGAATGCTGGTAGTGGAGGCGGCTTTTGGGCTGGAATGTATCATCAAACACGAGGCTGGCAAAGGCTTGGTGATCCATATGTTTAAAGTGATCGGGCAAGAATCTGTTTTCCAAATCCACCCTCAGATGGGGCACCCTGCGGTGCAGATTGTATAGGGAGCCTTGGGCAAACACATTCCAATCCGTATTTACTCTACCGGAAAACCAGCCCTTAAGCGGCTTTTTATAAGGGGAAGCAGGCTTGGGAATGGGTGGTATCCCAACGGGGAAGAAGGGCCCCAGGCTATCGGAATGGGTGATAATGGTAAAGGGAAGTGAACTGCGCTTTGCCAGGGGAATCTTTACCTGTGCATCACCCATGATTTCCACCACGGGCAATTCACTGGTTTGAGCAACAAGCATGCCGCAAAGCAGGATAAACAAGACAGAATAAGCCCACTTCATCTTTCATCATCCAACAGGTTATTGATATTCATGACCTGATCATCGCTAAGGGTACTTTGCACCTCCCAGAGCGTGAGCTGTGCCTCTTTGAGGGCTCCGGTGTGGATGAGGCTTAAAATGTAATGATACTGTGCACCACTTTGGATGAGGGGATATTCCCTATACAACACACGCACCCGCTTGAATGATGATATGGCGCGCGCATAATCTTCCTTCAGATAGTGCATCCTTGCCAATTCATAATCTGCCTGCGCCCTGATATATTGGTTGCTCTGGGTATCCAGGATTTGATTTGCCATCATTGAGGCTTCATCAAAGAGCTCGTTTTGGTTCAGGTAAACGATACGGTTGATACGAGCCTGGGGATGATCCATAGCCATCTCCTTACCCATGTCCCAGATCTCATCATAGTCTTTAAAATCGTTCTCTTGGGCTACATCCAAGAGGGCAAGCCAGTTGGATGCAGTTGGCTGGATTTCATATAAAAGCAGGTACTTTTCCTGGGCAATATCCAAGTCTCCAGTGCTGTGTGCCAATTTGGCAAGGGAAAACAGGCTCTCGGGGCTTTGGGTTTCTTCAAACACCTGTGATGCCAATTCCTCTGCTTCCTTTTGCTGGTTGAGCTGGAAGAGGGATTCTGCCATCAGCAAATCAAGCTCAGGCCGTTTTTGTTCTGGATAGCTCCTTCTCAGCTCTTCGGCTTCTTCCAACACCTGATCCCAATGCCCCAGGTTGGCATAGAGCTGGATGATGAGATAGTTGATTTCAAAGCGGATATATTCACTTTCAAAGGTGTCTGCCAATCCAAGGAGATCGGCAATGGGGGAGATGTCTTCCATATTGTCCAGACAGAGCTGCAACCCGGTAAAGACATCCCTCAGAAGGCTCACTTCTTCCGGGGTGAATGAGGTGGTATTGCGGAAGCGTACCAGGATATTGAGCCAATCGCTGAAGGATTGATTGTAGTCTCCCAAGTTGTAATTACAAAGAGCCACTTGAGCCAGCACAGAGAGGAAGTGATCAGATTCCGGATAGTCATCCAAAAAGCGCTCATACAATTCCAGTGCTCTGCGATAGGAACCTCCCTGATAGGCAGCTCTGCCGGCTTGGAACAGATAGCTATCCACATCAGGATTCAATTGGGAGAGCGAGAGGAAGAGCTGGCTTGCTTCGTCAAAACGTTTGAGAAAATACAGGGTATATGCCTGATAGCTGGTGCATTCATGTCTTTGCACCTCAGAAGTGGCGTGTTCCTCCGCCTGTTGATAGAGGCTGAGGGCATGGGCAAAATCCTTGTTGTTAAAGCTGACGCTGGCTTCCAAGATCAGCGTTTCAAAGTTGGGAGGATAATTTGCCAATTCTGCAAGCAGGATTGGCACCTCATTAAAGCGATTGAGATAGTAAAGCGACTGCGCCTGTCTGAGCAGGATGCTATAGCTGTGATCATGGTTCAGGGCTATTGCCTGGAAGGAATCCAGCGCACTTTGGAAGTTGCCAGACATAAATTCCAGTTCCCCAAAATAGAACAAGGCATCTTCACGATACATGGAATCTGGGTATCTATCCAAGAGAGCCTTTAGGTTTTGCTTGGCTCCAGCATAGTCTTTGGCTTCAAACATCAGCATGCCCAGCCAATAAAAAGCCCTGTCCCGATAGCGTCCATTTTGGTAGGTATTCAAATAACGGTTGTAATGCTCTTGGGCAAGATGGCGCTGATTGATCTGGTAATAGGCATCTGCAATGGAGATCTCCACGTCATCCAGCAATTCTGGCGAGAGATCAAAGCGACGTGCCTCTGCCCACAGGGACAGTGCCTTCTCATAATCCCCTTCCTGTGCGGCAAAGCTTGCCATCAGGATATGCTGTTGCCCGCGATATTGAGACGGCAAATCAGCATTCATATAATCCTGCAAAAGCTTGTATGCCCTTGCCGGATCACTGGCATACAGTATTTTGAGGTATTCAAGATAGGAGAGGACCTGTATCTCAGGATCAGCCTCTTTTACCAGGATACGAAACAGAGAATCGGCTGCAGCCACCTCGCCTTGTTTGAGATGCAGCAGGGCACCATAGTAGCTGCTGTGAGCAGATTGAGGCATTTCGTCCAAGAGAGCCTGGGCTTCGTGCAGATTGTTCAAAGTGAGATTCTTACGCAGTAAAAGCAGCTTGATGGGTTCGGATTCCAGCTCCTGGGGGGCTTCAATTTGCGCCAGGAACTCATCCATCTCTGCAAAACGCTGGTCATAAAGAAGGTGTTTGAGCCAATGCAGGCGATAGTTTGGACCGTATTCGTCATCCGCCATCCTGTCCATTATCTGGAAGGCTTCATCTTCTCTTTGCAATAGTATGAGCAGCTTGAAGTAATCATACTTCATCTCTTTATCGTTGTCATCTATTGCCATTGCCTTTTTATATTCATGCTCTGCAGAAAGCAATTGCCCCATATCACGATAGCATTTCCCACGCCAGAGATTGCCTTGATACTGATAATAGGGATGTTCGGTAAAGCGCCCCAATTCCAGCAGCATGGAAAGGGCAGTCTGCACATCTCCCATGCTATATAAGGAGATTGCATAGTTGAGGTACACATCAGCCTTTACCTCGGTTTGCAGGGGTACGGTCATCAGCTCCTGATACATTTGGGCGGCTTCTTCCCACTTTGCCTCATTGAGCCAGATATTGGCATTGATATACAGCAGATAGGGCATCTTTTCGCTATGGGGATAGGTCAGCCTAAAATACTCTATCTCCGCCAATACCTCCTCAATATCTCCCATCTCGTAAAGCCTCACGATATAGGTATAATCATCTTGTTCCCTCAGTGATATGGCAAACACTGCAGATACGGTGGCAGCCAATATCACCGTCATCAACAGTCGTTTTAGCATCGTTTTCATGATGTGGTAAACCCCTGTTTACTTTCTTTGAAGGGTAATATCATAAACACCGTAGTTCCCTCGTTTTCTTTGCTTTTGATGGTGATCTCTCCACCATGCAGTTCTGCGATTCGTTTGGCGGTAGCCAAGCCCAAACCCAACCCGCTGGAGCGGTATTCCACGGTTCCGGATTTGTGTGCGTATATTTCGTTGAGTTCATAAAACTTCCTGAACACATTTTTGAGCTGATACTCTGGGATGCCAATGCCATTATCCTGAACAAAGATAACCAGGCTTTCCCGGTTGTTTATCTTCTCTGTGGGGAATACAGAGCGTCTGGCGCCGATCACCACCGTGCCAAAGTCGTTTGTAAAGCGGATGGCATTCAAGACAACGTTGTGCACCATGCGATGGATGGCTTCCCAGTTTGCATACAGTTCAGAAAGATTCTCTTCCACTTCCAGCTTGATAAACATCTTGCGCTTGCGTGAGAGGATATCCACCTCCTGCTGCACCAGCTCCAAGATCTCATATATATCACAGGGAGCCTTGGTGAGGCTCTTTTGCAGGTTATAATAATTCATGGTGCTGATATCCCCACTGCTGATGATCAGCTTTCTCACGGAGGATTCCAACTTGGAAATCAAATCCTGCTTTTCCTCCTCATCGGCATACAGCTTGCGTTTGAGGCGTGAGACGTATCCCTGCAGCGTGGTGAGCGGCGTATTGAGTTCATGCGCCACAATCGCCATAAATTCGTTTTTAAGGGATTCAAATTCGCTCAGCTCATGGCTCTTTTGGATCACGGCTTCATACTGGGTGGCATTCTTGAAAGCGATTGCCACCTGGGCTTGAAAGAGGCTGAGGATATCTTCATTCAGATACATTTCCCGGCTATTCTCGCCCATATTATCAAAGTAAAGCCAGGCAATGGGCTGGTCATTGATCAAGATGGGACAGCAGAAGATGGAATGGATGCCATAATCCTGCACACTGATGGAGTTTTTGAAGCTTTGATCTTCCTGCGCATTATAGCTGATTACAGGCTTGAGGGTTGCCTGACACAGCCCAATGGCTGTTTTGCTGATACCCGTCACCGTGGCAAGGGGTTGTTTGCGGTTGTTCATCTGCACCCGGTATTGGTTGTTTCCATCATGATCCAGCCTGATCAGAAATCCACGTGTGGCATTGATAAAATCTATTGCTTTGGAGATTATTTCCCATTCCAGGTTATACATCTCCACGATGCTCATCAATTCATGCGAGATGTGCATCAGCTCGTTCATCTTACTCATGCGCATGGTGATCTGTTCATAATCATTGACGCGGATAATGAGCGCAGCCAAGTGCTGTTTGATATTGCGCATCAGGTTGATCTCATTGCGGGTATATTCCAGTTCTCCCTCGTCAAAGACCAACAGATATCCAATCCTTGAGGAGCCGGATATCAGGGGGATAATCATGGCATTGATGCCCTGGATATTGGTTCCCACCAGACTATCTGTGGTAAAGGCTCTGTCAATCAGAGGCTGCAGCTCTGGCGGAATCATCTCATCTTCTGCACTGTTATAAGAGTGGAAGCAATAGAAGTTTGAGATTTGTTCGGAATACGTCATCAGCTTGAAGGAAGCGGGGCACAGCACTCTCTCCAGGCCTTTTTCGATCAGGAATTTCACCCTTTCGATGCTGTTCACATTCACGATGTTATAAAGCAGCTCATTCCAGCGGTTGCGCAGGTCTTTGCGGCGCGATGCCAGGGGCAGGGCATTCAGCTTTTTAAGGTTCTTGATGTTATAGTATGCCACCTGCAGATAGTTTTCTTTGTCTTCCTCTTCTATGCCATCGGTGATGCGCTCCAAAAGCTGACGATATTCCTCATACTCGGTATTTGCCAAGGTATCCAGGCTCAGCTCGATCAATATCTGCAGGCGTATCTGTCTCAGCTCCACTTCCAATTGATAGTAAAGGTGCTTGGTACATACTTCCAAGAGACGATTCACCCTGCGCAAGACACCTCTCAGGGGCTCTTCCGGATTCATCAAGTCCAGCTTCACAATCAAAATCAGCATCTTGGTTTCCCAATAGCGATAACGGTTTTCGCGGATGGGCTTCAAAGCGGAATCTGCCAATTCCCGCGCTTTTGCATATTCTTTCAAGCCATAATAGCAGCTCACCTGCAGCACATTAAACACGGCAATGGCATAATTGTTATTCACCTCTCCGGCAAAGAACATCGCCTGCTTCAGCTCTGCCTGGGCGGTGTTAAAGTCACCGGCGCTCATCGCCGTGAGGCTGAGGATATTGTGATAGAACTCCTCTTCATTGATGTGTTTATAATTGATATGCACGTTTTTGCGTATCAGGTGGTCCAGCCTTTTCAGGTTTGCCGTTTCGTGCAGATAATAAAAGTAGGTTTTTACCAGAGGATTAATCTCATCGATATGCCCTTTGATCAGTTTTGGCTCGGCTTCACTGATAAACTGGTAATAATAGCCAAAGCCGCGAATTTTGCTTTTGGCAAGAGCCAGATTGCGTTGAATGGCATCCAGATGCCTGGTGCTGCCCACAGAGGTGATCAATTCCCGCGCTGCCAAGAGATTCTTTTCCGCCAGCTCAAAATCTCCCATCTTGATATTGGTCTCGCCCTGATTGAGCTTGGCATGCGCCTGGGATATTGTGATATTAAGCTCTGAACTGTATTTGTAGCCCAGGTTGGAATACTCCCGTGCCTGCAGGGTGAAGCCCTGTTTAAGGTAGAGGTCTGCGATATTGTTGTAGATCAAGCCCAGATAGCGTTTGATATTGTGTCTTTTCCAGATGGAGAGGGCGATATTGAGGTGCTCCGTAGCCTCAGGGATATTCTTTTGAATGCTGTACAGCGCACCCAAATCGTTATGCGTGGCTGCCAGATATATCATTGCTTGGTTATCGTGTTCGGGCGGCAAGGTGGCAAGGAATTCCTCGATTATCTTGATCGCCTGATCATATTCCCCCAAAGCAGACCAATATACTGCCAGCCTGTCTGTATATATGATTTTCAGCTCCAAGGTGAGCTCCTTGGGATCTATCATATCCAGGATTCTTTTCACCTCATCATTACTCTCCTGAGTGGCAATCCGAGAGAGATATAAAAGTGCCTGCACACGCTGTTTGCCGGTAATCGCCAATTCCAATGCCTTGTCAAACTTCTCCTTGGCTTCTCGGTGAGATTCCGCCAGTAGCTTCAGGGTGCCCAGCACGTAGTATTTCTCAAAGAATTCAGGTATCCTATCGGCATATTGCTCCACGAACCCAGCCTGCAGATAAAAGCCAATGGCTTCGGTTTTATCGTGGAACTTGCGCAGATCCATCATGATCTCTGAGGCGGGAATGCTCAGCTTGTCCGGCACCTCATCCGAGGGTGGTCCCAGCTCAAAATCTATCCTCAATACATTGATAATGGCGGCATAAGCCTTTTCCTGTTCAAAGTCATCGCTTTGAATGTCATACAACCGCAGATAGTATTTGCGCTCGCTCAGCAAATCTGAAGCGGATTGAGCGTTTTCAATCAGTCCCATGCAGGTTTCTGCATCCTCCACCAATACATCCTCATAAAACTGTAGTACGCGCCTGGAAATCTCGGTATTGGTCTCCTGGGGAGTCTCATCCAAAAACTTCTGTCGCGCCTCCGGGAAAGTGTAGTAATAGTGTTTTTCACGCTTGATCAGGATTTCGTTATAAATGGCATCACTAAGGAGGGAATATTGTTCCCGGTCACCAAGGTTGAGGATATGCACTATCAATTCCCGGCTCAGCGGTGTGCGCACGTTTGACAGCCTTTGCAGCTGTTCATAGCTTTTGGGCAGGAGGTGCTTCATGCGCAGGTAGATGGATTGCAGAATCTTGGGAGGCAGGCGGTAATCATCCAGATCTGCAGGGAATTCATAACCATCATCATCACTGATCTGTTTCTTGAGCACCAGATCCAACAGGATTTCCCTGATAAAATGGGGATTGCCTGCCGAGCGCTTGTAGATGCTTTGGGACAAGCTGTCTGGCAATTGTGCACCCAAAAGGCGGTTCATATATTCGATCGCTTCCTGCTCTTTCAGCATGGGCACGTGAAGCAGGATGGTGTTTTGGATTTGTTGGATTTTATTAAAGTCATTGCAGGAAAGCACCACCAAGATGCGCTGCCTAACTATTGTTTGGGCTAAGTAATTGATAAAATCTATGGTGTGTCTGTGCACATATTGGAAGTTACGAACTATGAAAATCAGAGGTTTCTGGGTGGATAGATCGCCCAAAAGGTCACGCACCGAGGCAAAGTCATCCTTCAATTCCTCCTGACTTTGGGTGATGCTCTTTGCCTGCTTCTCAGAATCAAAGAGATAGCTGCGGAATTTGTCCGAGATGTTTTTAAGGCTCTCAAAGCCCTCTATTTCCTCCTCCGAGAGCGAGCTGAGATACTCTTTGATGAGGGCAAAGAATGCCTCATGATCCCGCTTTGTGCAGCTATAATCAAACAGGTAAAACTCTCCGCCCAAGAGGTGGTAACGGAAGAGGGAGAGGATATTGTCTTTGCCCAAGCCATCTCCGCCAATCACCGAGATAATCTTGCCATTGCCTTGACGCAGGGCTGGCAGATAGTCCAAAAGCTGATGCGACAATTGCTCGCGAACGATGTAGCTATTAAAGCGCAGGGTATTTGCCATGGACCATGATACAGAGAATGGATAGCTGCGCTGGGAGATGCGATTCACATAGGCTATCAGCTCTTTCCCGCTGTGGAAGCGGTTGTCTGGATTGCGTTCCAAAAGCCTCAGTATCAGCTTTTCCAGTGCCAAGGGGATATCAGGATTGAGCTCTGAGGGGAAAATGGGGATAAAGTACTGCTGACTGCCGCTCATCAAGGCGGAAATCTGGTCCAGACTGATGGGGAAGGTCCCGGTGCAAATCTTGTAAAGAATCACTCCCAAAGAATAAAAGTCGCTCTCCGGGGTGGCGCCTTCGCCCAAATACACCTCCGGAGCGATATAGGGCAGAGTGCCACTCACCAGGTGGTTTTCCTTCTCAAAATCTATCTTGGAAAAACCGTAATCGATGAGCTCAACTTCCATTTTCCTGCCACTAAAACGATAGAGCACGTTTTCCAGCTTCAGATCCTTGTGCAATATATTCTGTGTGTGCAAGGCATGCAAAGCGTAAGCACACTGCACCACCAGGTTGTATATCTGATCCACCCTGCCCTTGCTGAATTGGAAATTGACCAAAGAGCTGCCTTCAAAAAATTCACTGATATAATAGATATGATCTGCCACATGCCCAAAATCCTCTATATGGCTGAGGTTGGGATGATCGATCATCGTGATGCGATGCATCTCTTCCGCGCTGAACTTTGCATAAAGATCTTCAGAGGAAATATAGCGGAAAAGCTTGAGCGAATACAAGCGATCCGTGCGTATATCCCTTACTTTATACACCTGAGCCCAGGTACCAGTTCCCAGGATCTCCAGCACTTCATATCTATGATCTATATACATTGCGGCAATCTCCATTTTAGCTATTATGCTACAATTTTCGTCTATCTCTTGCTGTCAACTACAATTTTCAGGTTTGTCATGCCTTGTTTTGGGGAAGATTAAAAATTGGGCTTTAAAAACCATGCTTTTGCATTGTTTTACAAGCAGTTCCAGCCCACTTTTTCCCACCCCTTCCCTGTTAGCCACCCTTGTCTCTCCTTTGTCCAGACAAGGGTGAGACAAGGGTGAGACAAGGGTGGTTAATGGGCAAGAAGCGGCAAGTCCTTGTGTCTTCAGGCTTTAGTCTAATTAATTAATTATAACAACAATTTCATGTTTTTATGGTTATCAGTTATATTGGCTCGCAAAACCATGACCAAATGGGGCGATAAAAGTGATGACCTATGTAAAGACAAGACATAATAATGGCAATATAATTTACCCATCCGGCTGATTTATCTTGACAGATAGTAAAGGGTCAGACATTGTAGGACAAAGCAAATATGTCTGCCAGCATTGGAGATATTGTTACTACTAACCAGTTGTCTGGTAGTTAATAAGATATTATTAGTTAAAGAGGATTATAGATGATGCCTACACAAGGTCTTTACAAAGTTGGATTAAGCACACAACTGCCACCTGCTCCCGTGTTTGAAGCAGGTATTCGTCGAGCTCCCAATCGTGGCTTGGATTTGAGCCCTGCCGAAGTGAGGCTGGCTCTCAAAAATGCACTGAGGTATATCCCCACCGAACTGCATGAAACCTTGGCTCCTGAATTCTTGCAGGAACTGCGGGAAAAGGGCAGGATTTATGGATACCGCTACCGTCCTGAGGGAAAGATTTGGGGCAGACCCATTGATGATTATAAGGGTATTACCGCCGCCCGAGCCATGCAGGTGATGATTGATAACAACCTGGATTTTGAGATTGCCCTGTATCCTTATGAACTTGTCACTTATGGAGAGACGGGGCAGGTGTGCCAAAATTGGATGCAGTATCAGCTTTTGATGCAGTATTTGCAGGTGATGACAGAAGAGCAAACGCTGGTGGTACAAAGCGGCCATCCCCTGGGGCTGTTTCCCTCATTCCCAGCCGCACCGCGGGTGATCTCCACCAATGGCCTTGTGATTGGCAAGTGGGATAATCCCGAAGAATTTAAGCGCCTCACCGCTCTGGGCGTGGCAAACTACGGTCAAATGACCGCTGGCGGCTGGATGTATATAGGTCCGCAAGGCATCGTGCATGGCACCTATATCACCCTGCTAAATGCCGGACGTAAATATCTGGGCATTCCCGCTGATAAAGACCTGGCTGGCGTGCTATTCATTTCCAGCGGTTTGGGCGGAATGAGTGGTGCACAATCCAAGGCTGTGGAGATTGCCGGTGGTATCGGTGTGATAGCTGAGGTGGATTATAGCCGCATTGAAACCCGTCACAATCAAGGCTGGGTAGGGCGTGTATCCGATAAACCGGAAGAGATCTTCGCCTGGGTGGATGAATTCAGGCGTTCCAAACAGTCCATATCCATTGCCTATCATGGCAACGTGGTGGACCTCCTGGAATATGTGGATCAACACAACATTCCTGTGGAGCTGCTGAGCGACCAGACCTCTTGTCATGCCGTTTATGAAGGTGGCTACACCCCTGCAGGTGTGAGCTTTGAAGAGGGACGCAGGCTGATCAGCCAGGATGTGGAGACCTTCAAGACAAAGGTGGATGAATCCCTGAGGCGCCACTACCGTGTGCTCAAGCGTCTCAGCGCCAAGGGAGCCCACTTTTGGGATTATGGCAACAGCTTTATGGCATCTGTGTTTGATGCTGGAGAGAAGGAGATTTCCCGCAACGGCGTGGATACCAACGACGGCTTTATCTGGCCCTCCTATGTGGAAGATATCATGGGTCCGATGAGCTTTGACTATGGTTATGGTCCATTCCGTTGGGTGTGCCTCAGCCGCAATGATGAAGACCTTTATAAAACTGATGCCGCGGCAAAGGCTTTGATAGATCCCAACCGTAATTCCATGGATAGGGATAACTACCATTGGATATCCAACGCCAAGGAAAACAAGCTGGTGGTGGGCACCAAGGCGCGCATCCTGTATGCAGATGAAGAAGGGCGCGTGCGCATTGCCCTCAAATTTAATGAAATGATACGCAATAAAGAGATTGGTCCCGTGATCCTGGGTCGCGATCATCATGACGTTTCCGGTACGGATTCTCCTTTCCGTGAGACAGCCAATATCCGTGATGGCAGCAATATGATGGCAGATATGGCTACGCATTGCTTTGCCGGCAACGTTGCCCGGGGCATGAGCCTGGTGGTGCTTTCCAATGGCGGCGGCGTGGGCATAGGACGCTCTGTGAATGGTGGCAACGGCATCGTGTTGGATGGTTCCCAGCGGATGGATGAGGTGGTAAAGAGTGCCCTTTCCTGGGACGTGATGGGCGGCGTGGCCCGCAGAAGCTGGGCGCGCAATCCCAATGCCATCGATACTGCATCGGCTTGGAATGATGCGCATGCAGATATTGGAGCCATCACTATCCCCACACCCGTGGATGAAGCCTTGTTGGATGATGTGACAGCTAAGAATCCCGGAGATAAATGATGAGCAACCACAGCCAGAAGTTCTCCAGAATGATGAAATCCTCAGGCATAGCTGAGCCCGTGATTCGCACCTTCCTCAGCTATTACGAGCGTTTGGTGAAAGGAGAGAAGGGCGTGTTGCCAGAGAGTGAGATAATGCCTCCTTCCGCAGACAAGATAGCCAAGTATGAGGAAATAGGGTCTTATCGCAGCTTGGCGATGCTCAAAAAGATTGTGGTGATCAAGCTGAATGGTGGGCTGGGCACTTCCATGGGGCTCACCCGTGCCAAATCGCTATTGCCGGTGAAAGGCAATATGAACTTTTTGGATGTGATCACGCGGCAGATCTTGGCTGCCAGGGCAAGCTCTGGATATGATCTGCAGCTCTTGTTTATGAATAGCTATAATACTGAGGAAGATACCGTCCAATACTTGCAAAAGTACCCGGATCTGGCAAGGCAAAACCTGCCCATCTCCTTTGTGCAAAACAGGTTCCCGCGGATACGCCTGCAGGATCTTACCCCCTTTGAAGCGCAGGATGGCTCTCAGATGTGGAACCCTCCCGGGCATGGGGATTTATATACTGCCCTGGCGGCGGATGGCCTTTTGGATAAACTGATAGAAAGTGGCTATCGTTATGCATTTGTATCCAATGCTGATAACCTGGGAGCCACCGTGGATACCGCTATTGCCGGCTGGATGGAAGAAAAGGGCGTGAACTTTCTGATGGAAGTGTGTGAGCGCAGCGAGGTGGATAAAAAGGGCGGGCATCTTTGTGAAGATAAAGACGGGCAGCTGCTTTTGCGGGAAGTGGCTCAGACTCCTGTGGAAGACCAGGAGAGATTCCAAGACATATCATATTATAAATACTTTAACACCAATAACCTGTGGATTGATCTCAAGGCATTGCAATGGGAGCTCATCTCCTCTGGAGGGGTGTTTTTGTTGCCCTTGATAGTGAATCCCAAAACCGTAAATGACGAGCCTGTCTATCAGCTGGAAACGGCGATGGGTGCGGCGATAAATGTATTCACCAATGCCAGGGCAATGCACGTTCCCAGACAGCGTTTTGCCCCCGTCAAAAAGAATACAGACCTGTTGGCAATATGGTCGGACGCCTACGAACTGAACGATCAATATCAGATAGTGCTGCGCAGGGGCCTGGCATCACCGCCGCAGATAGAGCTGGATGATGCCTATTATGGCACCATCGACCAGATGTTGGAACGCTTCAAGGACGGCGTGCCTTCCCTCATGGATTGCAGCCATCTGAAACTGAAGGGCGATATCAGCTTTGGCGAGGATGTGATCTGCGAAGGTAAAGTTTCCATCCAAGCCCAAGAAGCCATCCACATCAAAAGCCGGATGCTGACAGGGGATATTAGTTTGTAAACCAGCTTTTTTGCTGCTGGCAAAAAGGAAGTGAGAGAATATGTTATCAAAAGCGCAAAAGATTAGATTGGGAGCCTTCGTGATGGCTGGCAGTGTGCTGCTGTTGGTGATCCTGATCGCCGTGGCAGGCAGCAAGCTTGTGGATAAGAAGGATATCTATTATGTCAGCTTTGAAAACTACTCTGTGACAGGCTTGCAGGTGGGAGGCACCGTTTCCTATCGCGGCATCAAAGTGGGCAGAGTGGAAGATATCAAGATTGACCCCAAGGATATCAACAAGGTGATCATAACGGTGGCTATAGACCGGGATACTCCCATCAAAGTGGATGCGGAAGCAGTCCTCATCTTTATGGGCATCACGGGGGTGAAGGCTGTGGAGATCACCGGCGGCACCAATGAGGCAGCGTTACTAAAGCCCAAAAGCTTTATCAAAACAGGCTCCACCATGATTGATGATATCAGCGACAGGGCGCTTTCCATAGCTGAGAAGATTGATCTCATAGCCTCCAATATCAGCAGTCTTACGGACGAACAAAATAGGCAACACATTGCAGACATCCTGCGCCAAACCAGCCAGATCCTCGATGATACGGGAGAGAACCTGAAAACCACGATGGAATCCCTCAATCTGGTAGCCATCAATACTGCAAAGCTGACTGATGGCCTGGATGAAACCATCACCCAGATTACTGAGACCTTCGTAGATAACGTCAATAAACTCACGGATAGCGCCACAGGAAGCATCAGCAGCCTGTCTGACAATGCCAACCGGATGATGAATAGAATGAGCGACGAGGTGGTGGACAAGCTGGATATACTTACCCTTACCACCACAAACAGCGTGGAAGGATTGGTGAATCAGCTCAGCTTGGAATTGCAAACGATAAGCACCAGCCTGGATGAGGCTATCAGAGATGTGAATACCAATGCAAACCTGCTGTTAAGCGATACCAGACTACAGCTCAATACCCTCAGCGGCAGTGGCAACAAGCTGATACTGGATACCAGCAAACAGGTGGCAGAACTGAGCGCCCAGATCAATCGCTCTTTGGAGAGGATAAACGTCTTGATCGAATCTGACGAGATGAGCGGGGTGATGAGCAACCTGGAGAGGCTTTCCGGACAGCTTGCCGATGCCAATATGAGAGACTTGGTGACGGAGCTTACTACCACTTTATCCAAAGCCAGCAACGCCATTGCCACGATAGATCGCACCCTTGTGCGCAACAGGTCAAACCTCAATGAAACACTGGATTCTCTGAGGGAAGCGAGCTCCAATCTGAACGAGTTTTCCAGACAAATCGCAGAGCAGCCAGCTCTCATCTTTAGAGGCAATTAAAGGAGCTGATGGAATGAAACAAACCAAGATATATCTCCTGCTGCTGATTGGCATCACACTCTTTGCCGGAGGATGCCTCAGCAAAGTGGATAGGGTGACCACAAACTACTATATCCTTGATTATAAGAAATCAACCGAGCAGCCTGTATTCAGGATTTCAGAGCCTTTCCCCATGAGCTGTGAAGTGTTTGATACCGAAGTAAACCGCACCTACAACCGCAGTCAGATGGTGATCAAAGAAAGCTTTTCCAAGGTGTCCTACCTCTCTGGAGACCTGTGGGCAAACAGGCTGTCAGACGCCGTGCCCAACCTGATCGTACAGAGATTCAAAGCTTACAATATCTTTCGCCAAGTGGCACGCTCCACTGGTGATATAGCTCCTGATTACTACTTGGAGACCAATCTCAACAGTATTGAAAAGGTAAAAGCCAGCGATTCCAAAGCCGCCATCAATCTGGAATTCAAGCTCCGTGATGCCAAAACTCAAAGGAGCGTGGTGAGCTATTTGTATGACAAGGCAGAACCCCTCCACGCCAGCGATGTGGCATACCTGGTGGAGGTATATAATGACATGATTATGGAGGCTACCGATATCTTTGCCGGCAAATGCCGCCTCTTTCTGGAAGGCAAACCCTCCGCACTGGATTATACCCAGCCTGTGGCAAGTGAAGTGGAGCGTTATGTGGGCGAACTGGAGGACATCCTGAATGCACAGACTCATGATGGTGAGCTGTTGCTTCTCACCAGCTTTGATACGGAATCTGAGATGCATTATACCTATTATGCCAGCGACAAGCCAGAGATAATTAAGCGCGAAGGCGTGTTTGGCGTCACGGAAACCCTGAGCCCCGGCAAATATAAGCTGCTCTTGGGGGAGAACCAGGAATTCCCCGTGAATGTGGAGGTGAAGCCCAAGAAACGCACGGTTGTAAATCAGGAGTGGGCAGAGCTGATAGTGCATGTTCAGGATCAAAGCCAAACCAAGGTACGCCTTGGGTACAATCTTTGGAAGAAGGTCTTGGGAGAGTATGACTATTATTTTTATGGCTCGGATACCAGCTTGGGGGAGGATGATTTTGGGCAGAAGGACAAGATCTGGATTCTGACACCCGGTACTTACATGGTAAAATTAGGGAGTGGACACTGGAACGAACTGAAGGATTTTACAACCGTCACAGTGGAAAAGGGTGACAATAAGCTGCTCACTGTGGTAGTGGATCCCACAGGCGAAGGCAACTATATGCTGGGAGCAGGACTATTGGGAAACAAGGAAAGCGTATTGGGGCGCAGCAAAATCCACAAAGGCACCCTGTCCCTTGACCTGAATATCAACTCCAGCAATGAAATCTCTGATGATGAACCCAGCTATGATGCTTCACTGGTGGGGCGTACAGACAATACTTTTGATGTGCAGCGAGGATCACAGCGTTTCACTGCCCGCAGCCTCTACAGCCTGGGTTTGAAGTATGACAACCAGTATGATCTGCGCATCAATCCAGATACTTACTCTCTCAAAAACGTCTTTCTCTACACACCCCTACGCAAAAGACGATACTTCAAAAACTTCTCATTCTATGGCAGGGGAGATGTAAACACCCATTTCTTTGATGAATACATCCACTTTTCAGAGCCCCGCAACCTCATCTATGTTTGCGGAAAGGGTGATACCCTGTGGTTGGCTACAGGACAGGATAAGGCACGCACCAAGATCGCCCTCTTCCCACTCAGACTCAAGGAAGGCATTGGCATCACCTACCGCTGGGTTCCCAGTCCCAAGTTTAATGCCAGCATCAGGGGAGGCTATGGCTGGCAGCAGGATTTTGACAAGCACTCTTATACCCTGTTACACAGCAATGTACACAGCCAAGTGCCCGGAGACACCCTGCGTTATGACATCTACAACGGTTCTTGTGACAATTACAGCTCTGGTATAGAGAGCACACTGGTGTTATCCGCAATCAATATCCTCAAATTCCTCACCATCAATTCCAGCATAGACGTGCTATTCCCGATGGATAAAGACGATTACTCCCCTCGTTTTGAAAGCGAAACCCGCTTTAATATCAAGCTTTATCGCAATATATCAATGGATTTTAGCGTGCTCTTGGAGTATGACAAAGCCAGACATGATTGGCTGGTCTATAAATATAACACCTACCTCAGATTATCGATATTCTACTGATGTTTACACTGCATTTTGAGAATGGCATACTTGCTGTTAGCGGACAATTAAACAGGGATAATGCAACCCAGTTCCAAAAAAGTGCCAGACTCCTGACAGTAAAGAATACGCCCAACACACTGGATCTCAGTGGATTGGAGGCGTTGGATAGTGCCGGAGTGGCAAGCATTGAGGAGCTGATTGCCCATTTTAACCCTGAGGATTCACAGCTCAAGATTATCCCTGCTTCCCCAGATGTGGAAGCCGTGCGCAATACCTTCAAAAGCCCAGTCCAGATAGTTGATAAACCGCCCCAGCCCAATATCTTTGAAAAGCTGGGTGGCAATATGGAAGCATGGTTTCAATCCATGGGTGAGGCTCTTGTTTTGTGCAGCGAGCTATTCTATTGGTCTATTGTGGGCATCTTCGACCGCAAGGGACAGCGCAAAGGCAGCTTTGGAGCCCAGGGCTTGCTCTTGGGCTACAACGCCTTGCCCGTAGTGGCTCTTCTATCATTCATCATTGGCTTTATCCTTTCCCTGCAATCTGCCGCACAGTTAAAAAACTATGGTGGCAATGTATTTTTGCCGGATTTATTGGCAATCACCCTCGTGCGCGAAATGGCACCTTTGATCACGGCAATCATCGTGGCTGGCAGAAGCGGCTCTGCGATAGCTTCCGAGATCGCCACCATGCAAGTTTCAGAAGAGATAGACGCCCTCAGGATGATGGCAATCAACCCCATTCGCTATGTGGTGGTGCCAAAGTTCCATGCTATCACCGTGGTGATGCCGCTCCTGGTGGTTTTCTCCATAGCAGTGGGAGAGCTGGGAGGCTTTATGATAGCCACCAGCATGCTGGATCTCAGCCTTGGCACCTTTGTCTCTCGCAGCGTCAATATCATCAAGTTCAAAGATATCTTCATTTCGCTCACCAAGAGCACTGTGTTTGCATGGTTGATTGTAATCATCGGTGCCTATAACGGCTTTAGAGTGCGTGGTGGCGCAGAGGGAGTGGGCAAGGCAACCACCGCCTCCGTGGTAGCCGCCATCTTCGCCATTGTAATCGCAGATGCCTTGTTTAGCCTTTTGTATTTGCTATAATGATTATCAATAATATGGAACCCATCATCAGCGTTCGCGGTCTGGAAGCCCGCTATGGGGAAAAGCGTATCCTCAGTGATATCAGCTTTGATATCTTTGCCGGACAAGTGACGGTAATCCTGGGTCCCAGTGGCTGTGGCAAAACCACCTTGCTCAAGAATATGTTGCGTTTACATGAGCCTGTAAAGGGCAGCGTAAAGTTTTGGGGCGAAGAAGTATTGCAAATGGATGAGACCAGCTTTAACGCTGTATTGAGAAAGGTGGGGATGCTCTTTCAGGGCGGAGCGCTGCTAAACTCCATCTCAGTAATGGAAAACGTTGCCATACCTTTGGAACAGCATACCCGGCTTAGCCGCAGTGTTATCGAAAGGATTATCAGAGTCAAATTGGATCTGGTGGGCTTGCATCATGCCATTCATCTACTACCATCCGAGCTTTCCGGAGGCATGCGCAAAAGAGCCGGCTTGGCAAGGGCGATGGTGATGGATCCTCCCATTCTCTTTTGTGACGAGCCCTCCGCAGGTTTGGATCCGCTCACCTCGGCATCTTTGGACGAGCTGCTGTTGGATCTTAAAAAGCAGCTGAATATGAGCATTGTGATAGTAACCCACGAGCTGGCATCCATTTATCGGGTGGCGGATAGGGTGATCTTTTTGGATGAAGGAGCTCTGATCTATGAGGGAACGTTAGATGGGGCGAGGCAGGCTGGCATTCCCACCATCGATCGCTTTTTTGAGGCAGGTAAATATGAATGACATCCCCATGGCATTGATAGCTGCGATGGACCGTAACGGCCTGATTGGGGCGAAGGGACACATGCCCTGGCATCTGCCGGAGGATTTGCGGTGGTTCAAGGAAAACACGATGGGCAATCCCATTTTGATGGGACGCAAGACCTACGAATCCATTGGCGGAAAGCTGCCGGGGCGCAGCAACCTGGTTTTGAGCCGTAACAAGGACTTGAAGGTGGAAGAAGGCGTGGCAGTGATACCGGACCTGCCTTCTGCAATCACCCTGGCAGAGCAATTGATAACTGAACCGGAACAGAAGATATTTGTGATAGGCGGAGCGCAGATTTTCAAGGAGTGCCTACCCCTCAGTCAATATCTATACCTCACCTTTATAGATACCGAATTTGAAGGCGAGACCTACTTTCCTGAATACGACAAAAGCCAGTGGGCACTACTTTCCCAAAAAGAGAGCCAAACCAAAGAGGGAATCAAGCTTACTTTTACAATCTGGAAGCGGGTGAATTGAGAGTGCTTGCCCGTTAGCCTCTCTTGTACCACCCTTGTCTCTCCTTTGCTGAGACAAGGGAGAGACAAGGGTGGCTAAAGAGGGAGCACTGTGTTTTTAGTATGCATTATTTGGGGTAGGAGCGAGCAAGTTGCAGCCAGATATCACAAGCCTTATCGATGATTTCCATAAAGTCAAAAGCCTGATCCAAGGTCTCTCCCATACATAAAAGACCATGTTTGAGCCAGATGATGGCGTTGGAATCATGCAGGCAGGCACCGCTGGCACTTGCCAAAGCTTGAGAACCAGGGGGCAGATGGGGGCAAATGCTTATGCCTTTGGGCAGATAGAGTGTCAATTCCGGCAGCATCTCCGCCAGCTCTTTATTGAGCCTTACTACATCCTGACAGATATCATGATGAGAGATGGCGATAACTGAATTGGGGTGGGAATGCAAGACCACTTTGGCAGGGCTTTTGATATGGATCAGATGCTGATGTATTGCCAGATGGGCATCCCATTCAGAGGTGGGTTTCAGGCCTTCATCCACTGCTTGCCACTCTCCATTTTGAACCTGGATTATCATCATGTTTTGCATGGGGTCATTGGCAAATTGCCGATAGCGTGTTCCTGTGCGTGAAACCAGATAATGGATGGCTTCGTGGGGGACGTCTCCAACTTCACTAAGCCTGATGGAGACGTTGCCGGCATTGGCTTCCGCCCATCCTCGTTGCCAGATAAGCGGGGCAATCTCTGCCAATGCGCTCAAATGCAGGCTTAACTGCGGTTCAAAATCGGATACTTGGATATAAATGGGTGTCATTCGCCGTTGAAGCTGCGTTCGCGGCAGATGCGCTCCACCTCCCTGAAATTGACCTTGCCGCTTGCCATCATGGGAATATCTTCAATTACGTAGAATTTGCGGGGGATAGCGATGGAGGGAAGCTCTTTCTTGAGTTTGGAGAGCACCGCTTTCATGTCAAAATCTCCATTTGCCACAGCCGCCACCACGTCTGCTCCCTTCTTCATATTGGGGATATCCACCACACAGCAGATCACGTCTTCTGGCAATAGCTGGCTGAGAACCTCTTCCACTTTTGCCAAAGATACCATCTCGCCACCCACTTTGGCAAAGCGTTTCAGCCTGCCACGATGCCACAGGTAGCCATCATCGTCAATCAAACCAATATCGCCGGTATCATACCAGCCATTGCGGATGCGGAGGGTGGTTTCTTCATAATCTCCCAAATAACCTTCCATCACGAGATCGCCCTTCACAAGGATTTTCCCTTCCTTGTTGGGACCCAAGATCTTGTCTGTATTGATATCTGTAATGCGCATCCACACGTTGGGGATGGGTTTGCCCACAGAGCCCAGCTTGTGTTGACCAGGGTAGTTTGTGGAAATCACGGGCGAGGTCTCGGTGGTGCCATAGCCCTCGTATATCTTGATTTTATGCTTTTGTAAAAAGCCTTCATACACCTTCATGGGCAGCTTGTCCGCACCAGCTATGGCAAAGCGGATGGTGGAGAAATCTCCGGGGGTGGACTTTTGTAAATAGCCATAGAAAAATGAGGGAGTGGCAGTCATAAAGGTAACCTTATACTTGCGCACCAGATCGCTAACCGTCTTGTAATCTAGCGGATTGGGATAGGTGATCATGGTGCCGCCCAAAATGGCAGGTATCCAGAAATTGGTGGTGAGCCCAAAGACGTGGAAGAAGGGTAGAATGCAGATAAAGACGTCATTATGATCCAGATGCACCATCCGTGGCACTGCATCCACATTATGCAGTATATTGCGATGGGAGAGTTGCACGGCTTTGGGCTCCTTTTCGCTGCCACTGGTAAAGAGGATCACGCTGGTATCAGAGGGTTTGCCGCCATACATCAGTTTGCTGAGCACAAAATAGGGGAGTTTGGATAGCAGAGCCGCCTTGATTTTGGATACTATCGTTACCTGAGCAAGGATATCTTCCACCATGATCATGTGGTCGATGGGCTTTAAATCCAGCTTTTCCAAGAGCTTACTGGAGGTGATGATGGTTTTGAAAGAGCACTTATCACGGGCATAGTGACAGTTTTCTATGGCTCCGGTAGAGTAATTTATCATCACGGGGATCTTGCCGCTCATCAGGGTGCCGATTACGCCCAACATGCAACCCATGGAGGTGGGCAGCATGATGCCTACATATTTGCCCCTGATTTTGCTGATATGATCTTTGAGTATGAGGGAGGCAATGAGCATTTTGGAATATGTGTAATCATTGCCAGTGGCTTTGTCGTGCACGGCAATCTTATCTGAGTGTTTTTGTGCTGTTTTGATAAAACGTTGGTGCAGTTGCAACATATACATTTCTCCTTAGGAGCTTGGAAGCTCTATAATCGCCCAAGCGTATGGTACTTTATATTTATCATTGTTATCTTGAATCTTATTCATATTGTAAATAATATAAGACGAGCTGAGTGTGAAAGCCATATATTTCTAATTGATGATGTGTAACCAATCCTTGAGCAGGAATTCCAAGCGTCCTATCAAGAGAGAGATGCGCGCCATCACCGTGTAGCCAAAGGTGGCACCGAAACTAACCATGAGAAAGTAAACGCCGATCTTGGAGGGTATCTTTGCCAATCCTTCCTGCTTTTTGCTGAAGTAAAAGAAATACACTCCGCAAAGGGTGCCGATGATGACCAGCAGGTTACCGCTGATTTCCGAGGCAGTGCTTCCCTGGAAAGGGTTGATGATGGTGGCGCCCACTTGCAGCAGCAGATCAGTCTTCAAGCTGCGCATCACGCTGATGGCGGCACTGGTGCCGATGACAATGGAGATGGGATAGCGGCTAATCCATTGCGTTTTGGGGTAGATGCGGGTAAGCATCATCAAGCCCAGGGCAAAGGGTATCAACAGGATGAGATTGCCGCTAAAATCCTGGCTTAGCTTGGCAAAGAGATTGGGGACGATGGTGGAATAGACCACGTAGATGAGTCCGTATCCGGCAGAGAGACCTACGAAGATCTGTTCTGCCAGTTTATAAAAGGGATTATCCCTATACAAAAAGCTGAAGATGCAGAAGGTGAAAAAGGCTGCTAACCAGATTCCAATAGTGTTCATAAGATCAGGCATTTTGTCCTCCTGTGAGGTTTGCTTTGGCTCGTTTGCGTCTGAAGGCGGTGATATTGCCCAAGGTGATCAGCAAGAGAATCACGATATGTGCCACAGATTGGGCATCCATCTTGGTGGTGGCGGGTCCTTTCTTATCAATCAGCATTTCATATTCTGAGGCAGCCTTGAGACCGCCCAAGAGGCCGTGAAGCTGCTTTTGATCGTTTACATAGGGCAAAAAGCCGGGTGCGCTTACGGCAGTGGTGCCACCCGTGACGGGTACATTGTGCACATCATGGGCTATCATCACCCATTCCTTGAGGCCGGGAACTCCTGAAGAGAGGGAGGAAACCCATGCCAAATCCTTTAAGGTGCGTATTCCCTTCAGCATGGGGAGGTCATCCCAGTTTTTGCCAGAGGAATCCTTGGGATACACATCCCGGATGCTGCTGCCCATCGCCTGCAGGGTGACGATTCCGCCCACTTTGTAGCCCAGATTCACATAATCCACCCCATATTCCTTATCGGCATAAGCGGGGTTCCTTTTGGCTTCGGCAAAGCTGGCTTCAGCCATCTGCGGTCCCTGGGGCCAGAGGGCGGTGGCTATTATCTTTTGCCCCTTGGACCAAGCGTGTTCTATCTGTGCCACAGCCATGGGTTGCAGTTCGGTGATGGTGGAAGCTTCATAATCAAAGGAAATGAGGCCATATTTCCCTGCGGGGGTCTCATCAATCAAGTCGTAAGACATCCTTGCAATGGGGGATACCTCGCTGCCCCAGCCAATGGGGAAGATCAGGGGCACCATCACTGCCAGGAAGATGATGAGAAATACTATTCTGCGTTCGGTGTGGGAGCTGGTGTTCACGCTCATTTGTCACCTCCCAGATAGGAACGCTCAATGCCTAAGATAATCCTGAGTCCACTGCCGATTACGCCCAAGGCGGCACTGATCATGATCGCTCTCTGAGCGGCTGTGTTTGGGTATTGCATGATATAATCCGCCAGATTGGGCAGATGCCAAAAGCGGTAGCTCTCTGGCAGCCAGCCGGTGAGCATGGTTCCAAAACCGGTACGCCCCAATATCACAATGACGGCGGCAATCATCAGCAGGTTGGATTCCAAAGTGCGGATGATGAATGCACGATAGGCGGCGGAGGCTATGAAGAACGCCAACAGCGAAAAGAGGGTGGCAGAGAGGGGAACAAACACATGGGTGTAAGTGTAATCAAAGGGCTTTTTGCCCAGCCAGGCACTGATGGAGGCTCCCTGACCCAGGATGCCAGCCTGTTCTTCCATTCCCCATAAGGCACCCATCAAGACCATCAATCCAAAGCTGATGATGCCAATCAAATGATATTGCCAATCTGGCGAGCGGGTGCTAACCTTGGCGGCGTTCATCCTGAGCAAAGACATCACGCCCAAAAGCATGGCAAAGCCGGAGATGATCATGAACCATTCCTGCAGTGAATCCACGATGGAGCTGAAAGGACGGTGGGGGATAAACTCCGAAAAGATAACAATCAATCCGGAGACAAATGCCAAAATCAAAGGTATATTGCGCTTCATGAACCTGCTCCCATCAAAAAGGATTTGAACCACCCCTGACCTGCAATTTCCAGGATAATGCCCACCACAATGAGGAGGATTACCAGGAGCTTGCCAAAGTCGTGCCCCTTGAGGCTGCCCACCTGTTGAGCATCACGGGAGAGATAAGCCGAGGCGGCAAATAGCTCCTCTCCAATCAAGGTGTAATCGCAAGAGACCACAAAGAAGGGTAGCTGGTGGGCATTGGCGGTGCCGGCGGTTTGGATGGCACCAGTACTGAGGCCTGTTTCTGCCAAGATAAGGGATTCCGCGTAGAAGGAGCCTAAGAAGAAATTGGCGGCGGGCTCTTCGCGCACGATGATGCCATCGATGCCAGCCACATAGCCAAATTGATCATCCGTAAGGTAAAAGATGCGGTCTTCACGATAGGCATCAGGGCGTCCTGCCTTGAGATAGGCTTCTTTCACCACTTCACGAGCCGCGGAAAGCACCATGGCAAAGCGGCAAGGGACGATGATTTCTGTGTTATATTCAGCGGCACGTTGGGCAAGCTGGCCCAAAATGGAGAGGGAGGCGATGGTCTGAATATCATCCAGCTCTGAAATGCCGGGCACGAAGAGGATGGGCTTTCCCTTTTCTGTGGCGCGGCCGATTGCCTCTTCCATGGAATCCAATCCACTGATGCGGCGGATATAAAAGTCTTTGCCACGGCGGGCTGCCATCACATAAAAGACGATGGCAGAACCCAATATCAGAAAGAGCAGCAAAAAAGAAAGCTTGTGCATATAAAACCAGTTTTCCTTTGGCTGCCCTTGTGCCTCGATAAAGATACTATCCGCCAAAGCGTCATTATAAGCAATCAAGCGGTAGTGATAGGTCTCATCGGGATCCAGATTGTCATCCACAAAGCCGGAGACCAGTGGCTCATCCAGTTCCATGTCTTGATAAACCATCAGGGAATCGGCCTTTTGGAGATTCAGCCTGTCATAGCCATCCGGCAGATTCCAATTGAGAATCAAGGCCTCGCCTTTATCCCAAGGTTTATCGCTGATGGTAAAGCTGGACGTGGTATTTGCCCACAGCATTGCCGATTGCAAAAGCAATAAGACAATCAACAAGTAATAGATATGCTTCATTGGCTACCTCTTTGCCGGTGGTGAAATATGGTGTAAGGAAGGGTTGTTCATTGTTGGAAGATGCTCTTAAGCTGGGCACTGGCTTCCTGGAGTTCTGTAAGCTGCTCAGCTGTGTAATTGGTGTTGGTATCTGATAGTATGATCTGGTGAATTTGGGTGAGGAGAGGCAGGGTTTGAGTGAAAAAGGGAGCTTCTGTGAATGCGGGATCTTGCATCAATTCGAGGTTTGACAAGAGGGAATTGAGCGCCTCATGCTGGTGCAGCACCACAGTGGCACCAGCCTGATAATCCTCCAGAAGATGGGTGCTGATACGATTTATGCCCTGCATCCAAGTTCCCAGATTATAAAGAGTGTACAGCTCATATTCCTCATTTTGCCAGAGGCTGTCTGCCACCATCTTGGTAAAGCCATCAAAATACGTCTCCAGTCTGGACCAGTTGGAGGCTTTGAGCAGCTGTTTCATATCCGTATCCAGCGTTTTGGTATCTATATCCAGCTCCAGCATCTTTGGGGTGGCAAGCATGGTTTGGGAAAGCTGGGTGGCACGGGCTTTGTTATTTGTTTTACAAGCCATCAGGGCGTCATAATACTGCACACCCAAGGCAAAGACAATGTGGGAGGCTTCCGGTTTGCCTTGGTAATCTTCAGCAGATGCCAGCACTGTATATTCTGTGGGGGAAAGGGAGGTAAAGCTGCGTAAGAGCTCCTTGCCACTGGGGAGCGGGGCAAAGGCGGCAATCTGATCCTTCAGGGATTTATCAGGAAGGTTGCGAGAGCTCCTGCTGCATTTGCAGGCATTTGTGCCCACAAGAAGAGCAAGAGCAATTAAAAACAAAAATATCTTTTTCATATGGATTCCTATTTGATGTGAGGCATTTGACTAAACATCTTTTATGCAGCTCCATCACGATGTATAAAGAGGATGGCAGGCTGTGAATATGGTTTTTTGATTACCACATTACTGTCAATCATTATTTTAAGGGGGAGTCAACTGGAATAAGCATAAAAATCAGAGTGTACGTAGCTTGCGGCATTCATCACAATAATGAAACTGGCAATAGCGCTGGTGCAATTCAATGAGTGCCTGCTGATAGATGGCATGGGAATTGATCAGCTTTTGGTAAGATGGGTCTATGTGGCTGCCCATACTGCGTGTGAGGTGGTTTTCAGCCAAGCCGCCATAGTTTTGAAAGGCAGTGCTTACCTGAGACAGTAAATCCTGATCGCTGGTCTTTTGTGCCCATAGATAGAAGATGGGCAGGCAGATATTGATATAGATATTGTTCAGCACACCTTTCCCAGGACGTGGCAAGGCTTCGGCACCGGGGAGGGTGGTATTTACAAACATCTCCAAGAATGCCTTTTCTATGACCTTCTGAGGAAGACGGGGATGCAATTGGCTTAAGAGAGACGCCATCAAGCCATCCTCTCCATAGCGCAACACCATGGGCAGGCTGGCTATCAATCTATAAATGGGATGATTGGCAGGGCGTATCCTGAAAAGCTGCCAGTCTATATCCAAACTGGTGGCATATTTATTCTGATGCTCCCAGCTTGATTGCAAGATCTGAAACATCTCTGGCGGGATCAGCTTGGAAGAGCGTTGCAAGAGCCCACTTGCCATGCTGAGGATGGATAATATCTCCACAGCCTGCAATCCATCCCGGCGCCATTCCAAGAGCAAAGAAAGGGGCAAAGTCTGAGCCAGGGAGAGCATGGCAGTCTTGTTTTTGTCATAACCCATGGCTTCCAGGATGCCTTCGTACATTATCTGATCAAAATCGCTAAACATCAGGCTGGCATTAAAGCGGCGCACCTTGCCCTGCAGACGCTGCATGCCTATGTTCTTTAGCGTCATCTGCAACCTGTCTTTATCCAAGGCGGAGAGAAGGTCACAATACGTGGGGCGTGAGAGGGGCAGACGTGGCTGATGCTCTTGCAGCAGTTTTCCGATTTCCTCGCTGAGCTGGTGCTGTAGCTCCAGAATCTCTATTCTTTCGCCGTTTTCCTTGATGGTGAGCTCACGGGCGGTATTGTGCTTATAAACCACGTGCAGGATCACGTTGTTATAAAAGGGGTCTTCGGAATGGTTGTGAGCATGCCAATCGCTGGTCTGCTGATGAATCTCCACATCTCCCCGCGTCGCTTGAGAATCCATCACCATGCCACAGCCCAAAAAGTCCGGGCCCCTATTGGTGTTGTATTGCCCAGAATAGGAGATGCGCAGGCGTTTGCCGCTGACTGTGGTGAGCTCCAGATTCAGGTGCGAGCCATCCCAGATATGATGCAGAAACTTTTCATCCATCAATAATACCTCACCAGCATGTTATAACGTTGCCGTACGGAAGGGGAGAGGTGATAGGTCTGGGGGCTATATCTGATGGGGCTGCTGAGGATGGATACCAGTTTACGGGATTGATCACGGCTGATTCTCTTGCAGCTGCGTCCATAATAATGCAGGGAGGCAGTCTCAATGCCATAAATCCCCTTGCCCCATTCCACATAGTTCATATACAATTCCAGCATCCTGCGCTTGCTGAGCGTGATCTCCATAATAATGGTCACCTGGGCTTCCAGATATTTGCGCAGATAGTTGCGCTCTGTATTCAGGAAGATGGTGCGCGCCAATTGGTTGCTGATGGTGCTGGCTCCAAACCTGATCTTACCCGCTTTCTTATTACGTTCTCGCGCCTTCTTGATCTCGCCAAATTCAAAGCCAAAATGCTTGTAATAATTGGCATCCTCCACGCCTATCACCATGTTCACAGTGGAGGAAGGGATGTGCTCCAGCTCTATAAATTGCCTTTTTTGCCAATCGAATCCATTGATCAGATACCGTTGCAGCATCAAAGGGGTGATGGGTGGATTGATGAAATTATAAAGAAGTGAAAAGAAGGCGATGATGCCCCAGAAAACACAGTGTGCAAAGAATACAAAGCGGAGAAGCCTAACCAGCCAGGACCTCTGCTTTTTGCCCTTTTTAGAGCCTTTCGCACCCAAGATAACTCCTCCAGGCCAACCCCTTAATGGCCAGCCTGGAAATACTATAAGCTAAAAAACCAAACCCTTATTCAGCAGGATTGGCTTCTTTATTCACATAAGCAGCGATGCGGGCTTTGCGGCGGGAAGCGGTACGCTTGTGTATCACACCCTTTTTGGCGGCTTTATCCAGTTGGGAATAAATCTGATCCAAAAGCGCTTGCTTTTCTTCTACGGGCATATCAGTGTGAATCTTCTTGGAAAGCGTATGAATGGTGCGCTTTACATAGTTATTACGAGCATTCCTTTTTGCATCGGTTACCAAACGCTTTTTAGCGGATGCATTCTTGGCCATGTTTACCTCTTTTGATTGTTAATCTTATTTATTATTGATAGCGGACGGCACACTTGATGCGTTTGCAATCTCATTACCATTTGTGCCATAACTGTATCCCTCTCTTTTTTGTCAATAATAATCTTAAGTAACCAGCAATTTTAACAGCAGCTGGAATTGGAAATCTGAGCTTAATTCAGACGCATCCTGCTTTTCTAAAAAGGGGAGCCCCGCCATAGATTGCTGATACTGATGGTTTAACCACTTTTGCGCTTCCTCCACTTGCCCCTCGTCCACACAGATGCCTCCCTCATATCTATCAATCAATATTTCCGCCTCTGACCCGCGCGGACCTATGGCCAAGATAGGTGCCTCCATCGCCAAATACTCATACAGCTTGGTGGTGATCATACCCTCAAAGCCCCGATAGTGATTAATGAGCACAACCAGCACTTGCGAGGATGCCATTTTGCCAAGAGCTTCCTGGTGGCTCACAAAGGGAATCAGCTCCCATTTATTGCCCAAAGCCTCTGTGAGCAGCTGTTTTTGTGCATCATTCAACTGGCTGCCCACAAAGCTAAGATTAAGCCCCTGCATGTCTGCAAAAGGACGCACTATCTTTGCCAATAATGCCAAATCCTGCCCTTCCGTCACCTGCCCAATATAGCTGATGGTAAAAGCCTCTTTATTGCGTGGTGGAGATATATCTTTTGCCTTTGCCACTGCCTGTGCATCAAAACCGTTGCGCAAAAGAGCCTTCTTGCCCTCTGGCAGATTGTCAAAGAGGTGTTGCGAGATTACCAGGTTCAGATCGGCAGTTTTGCACACCTTCTTTTCCAGATGCCTGTGCAAAGCCTTACCCAACATGGATGGCGGATTGAGCTGCAGATAGTAAACCCCCGTCCAGGGATCACGCCAATCGGCAATCCAGCGCAGATTAAACGCCTTCTTCAGCCTGATGCCTGCAAGATGAGTGGAATGTGGTGGCCCAGTGGTAATCACCGTCTTTATGCCCTGATTACGAATAATCTGCCTTGCCTTACGATATGCAGAGGGTATCCAAAAGATGCGAATATCAGGGATAATGAGATTGAGCCGTACCCAAATCAAGAGTCTTTGCAAGAGTGGCGAGTCTTTGCCCACCGTCAAAGAACCGTGAGGCAACCTGGCCTTATTACCAAAGAAAAACCGCCAAAGCTTGGATAAAGCCGGTGCTTTGGTGCGATATACATGGATGGATGGAGGCAGATCTGCAAGGAGGGATTCATCCAAAAATGGATAATCCGCACCATCGGCAGTCACCACGCTCACATCCCAGCCCGCCTTCACCAAATGAGGCAATAGCCTCTGCCAGCGCTGCACCGGTGCGCCTCCACAGGGAGGAAAATAGTAGCTTATCAATAGTAACTTCTTCACTCCAACACCAGTTCTGCCAGTTTCTGCCAGGTATATTCCTGCGCCCTTTCTATCACCTGCGGATGCATCTTTTCATACATATCCATGCTAAAATATTGCACAATGGCAGCCGCCAAAGCCTCCGGATTTGGTTCCGGATTGGCATCCACCATCAATCCACTGCGGTTTTCATCAATATACTGCGCCATCCCCGGCAAACGCGAAGCCAACACAGGCAATCCAAAGGCATAGGCAAGGGCAATAATCCCGCTTTGAGTGGCATCTCGATATGGCAATACACAGAGGCTGGCACGCTGAAAGAACACCGCTACATCCGTATCCGGGACAAACTGCAAATGCGGCTCCACATTGCCCTCTATGTCCAGCTCTTGGATCAGGTTCAGATACTCTTCATCAGCGCCATACACTTCACCCGCTATCAACAGTTTCAGCTGCGGCAATTCAGCTTTGGCAATTGCCACCGCCTTTAGGAGAATGTCCAAACCCTTATAACGCTTAATCAGCCCGAAAAAGAGCATGGTAAAGGGCTCCCGCTTTGTCCCCTCAGATTTATAATCCAGATACTTGTCATAGATGGGATGAAAGCCCAGGCGCGCCTTGCGGGCGATGTGGTTGGGCATCTTGCTCTTCAATTCATCAAACACGGTTTGCGAGAGGCACACGCTCATCTGACATTGAGTCAGCAGCAGCCGGGCAAAGGTCTTTGCCCCCGGTATCCTTTCATGGGGGAGTAGGTTGTGCACCAAGGCGATCTTGCGCAATTGGGGCAGTTTTTTACAGATATGGATGTAGGAGGGGGCGAAAAAGGGCAGAAAATAGGAGATGATAAGGATATCCGGAGCATATTCTTTGATTGCCTTCACTGCTTTTACCCACGTCCAGGGCAGATAGGGGATATGGGAATTGATGATTTCCAGTTGCGGATCCACCTCAAATTCTGCTGTTTGCGTTTTACCGGGGAAGATCAGCCGTGGGTACTGCTTTTCAAACCCAAAGAGTTTTACCGTGTGCCCATCCTTCAGGAATGTCTCTGCCAAGCTGAGCGCAAATTGCGAAATCCCGCCCTTATAGGGTGGGGCAGGTCCCAAAATGGCTATTTTCATCCCTCAATCCCTTAATATAACTAATCTCTGGTTTGTAAAAAGAAGCGCCGCACCGTTTCGGCATCCTCATATTTGCCAAACAGTGCCATCAATTTCAGCCTCACCTTCAGGCCCTGCAGGTCTCCAGCCAAGAGGGCACCCATATCCTGCAGGTGTTTGCCACCGCCTTCATAGCCATATTCGGGCAAAACTCTGCCTGTGACGGCGCGCGTGGCTATCACCACCAATATCCCCTTGTCAAGGGCTGCTTTGATGGAAGGCAAGGGCTCCAATGGCAGATTGCCGCGCCCCATCGCCTCGATCACAATGGCGCGGGCACCGCTTTGCACGCTGGCATCGATATGACGTCCATCCATGCCTGCCACAGCTTTGATGAGGTCTACGCGGGTGTCCAGCTCTTCTGTCCACACATTTTCCCGATACAGTGTGGCATGATGATACACCACTATATCAGGATCCACAAAGCCGAGAGGACCATAGCCGGGAGAGGTGAAGGAATCTATCTTTCCCGTATCGGATTTTACTACATCGCGGGCGGTATGGATCTCGTCGTTCATCACCACCAAAACGCCTTTATCAGCAGATTCATGGTGGCTGGCAACGCGCACGGCATCGATGATGTTGCGCGGTCCATCCAAGCCCAGTTCACTGCCACTGCGCATGGCGGCTGTGAATACGATTGGCTTGCGCGTGGTGAGCACCAGATCACACAAAAACGCAGTCTCTTCCAAGGTGTCTGTGCCATGGGTGATTACCACTCCATCGTAAGACGCTCCCTTGCAATCGATCAGCTTTGCCAGTTCCAGCATGGTGTCTGGCGTCATGTGGGGGCTGGGAACATTCAAAAACTCCAACACATCCACATTGGCAACGCTGATCAGCTGGGGAAACTGCTTCAGAAAGTCTACCAATTCGTTGCTGGGAACCACGCCCAGATTGCCGGATTCCTTCATGCCGATGGTGCCACCCGTGAGAATAATGAGTATGTTCTTTTTCATATATCGTTCCTGCTGTATTTTATCGGGTCTGCAAAGCCAGCCCGGCTGAAGGCATTGAGCCTCAAGCGGCAGCTGTCACACATCCCACATGCCTCATCGGTTGCAAAATAACAGCTCCAAGACAATTCAAAGGGTGCCTTCAGCTTCATGCCCAAAGCCACAATCTCGGATTTGTGCAAATCAATCACCGGAGTGTGAATGCTAATGGGAGGGTTGTTGCCACTGCCTGTTTCAATGGTCTTTTGCATTGCTTCAAAGAATACCTTGCGACAATCCGGATAGCCTGAGCTATCTTCCTCCACCGCGCCTATATAGATGCGATTTGCCTGCACCACTTCTGCCCAGGCTACAGCTGCACACAGCAGGGTGGCATTGCGGAAGGGCACGTAGGTATCGGGGAAATCCTGCTGCTTTTGACTTTTTACAGGCTGATAGGAGGCATCCGTGAGCCGTGAACCTCCCATCTCTGCCAGCCATCTCCAATCCAACACCTTGGTTTGCACAGGCTGGTAATGACGGCTAATCTCGGCAAAGCTTTGCAGCTCCCTTTCCTGGGTTCTTTGTCCGTAAGAGACGTGCAGAAAATACAATTCCTCACACTGTGTGGCAGCCACGGCAGCGGTCACCAAACTATCCAAGCCTCCGCTCAGTAATACAATGGCTTTTTCCATTTTCACCTTTATAAATATGATGTTTTATAGATACAACACTCTGTAGCAGTGGTTTTGTGTCAAGCGCTGCCTTTTTGGGGGAGCTTAAACTTTTGGGCTTGATCTGCCAAAATCGGATGTCTGTGACAACCCGCCAGGTGATCGTTTATCAAGCCGGTGGCCTGCATAATGGCATAACAGGTGGTGGGACCCATAAAGATCATCCCTCTTTTCTTCAGTTCTTTGCTGAGGGCGGTGGATGCATCTGAAAAGGCGGGAACTTCCTCCGGCAGTTGCCATTGATTGACGATGGGTTTATTATCCACAAAGCTCCAGATAAATTTGGTAAAACTGCCAAATTCCTTTTGTATCTCCAAAAAGCGCTGGGCATTGTTGATGGTGGCTTCAAACTTGCGCCGGTTGCGTATCATCCCTTCATCCCGGATCAATTCCTCCAGTTTGGATTCATCATAATGGGCTATCAAGCGGGGATCAAAATTGTCCAAAGCCTCTTTAAAACGGGCTCTCTTTTTCATGATAATAGACCAGCTGAGCCCCGCCTGGAAGGTATCCAAAACGATATGCTCAAAAAATACTCTGTCATCGGTGGTGGGAACTCCCCATTCATCCTCATGATATGCTAACATCAGAGGGTCTTTGCCCACCCAGGCACAAATATTGTGTTGCTTCATATTCCTAACCTCAATTGTATTTAAGCCAAAGGTAGATGAAGGGATAATTCTGTCAAGCACCATCAAGGTATGCTTTTTCTTTATGTTTTGCCCACCTCTTCCTTATTAACCACCCTTGTCTCTCCTTTGTCTCGACAAGGGTGAGACAAGGGTGGTGCAAGGGTGGCTAATGGGCAAGGAGTGCCAAAGCCTTGTATCCCCTGGATTTAGCCGGGCGTTTCACCGATTTCAGTCGGTTATATAATTAAGGCAATATTTCAATATATACGATATGTTGCGGTCATAATATCTCTCAAAACTATTACTTTGCTTTCCTTAAAACAAATACCTGTCCCTTAAGCTTACAGGTGTGTCCAAAAGCTGTAACAACTGAAGAGGTCATACTTGCGTAAGCCCCCTGCAACCAGTGTGTTACGCGCTTTTATCCTTATGCTTTAAAAACAGACTGAAGTCAGTGAAACGCCCGGCTAAAGCCTGGGGGTACATGGCCGATGAGCTATGCTCCAGCTCATCATTTTAGCTAATGTCAAAACAAGACACGTACGCTGAACTTATGCAGGGGACGGGTGACAGAGTCCCTATTCTCTTTGCAAAGCAGTTAGCCTATTTCAGGACGTGTATATCCAATACTTTATTTCATCCAAACTTTACTGATATGCCCCTAAAAATCGATGGACTTATGAATTTGGCTGACGTTTTGTTGTGATAAATAAAAAAAATAGCTTGACCGATAAGCCCCTTTGATATTGCTTTGTCTTAATGAAAAATACCTATCATTGGAGTATCCGATGCGCAAGACTATTTTGATCCTAATCATAGCTCTTGGATTAAGCATGGCTTCTGCCATTATGGTGGAAACAGCTTCATTCAAAAACTTTCTTTATGGCACAGAGCCGGCCTGCGATTATGATAACTGGATTTCTCATATTGCAGAGGGGATTGCCATCCCCAATTACAACATTTACGCACCCTATGACAGACAGACCAACGGCTTTGGAGATTACAAAACCATTACCTCCTCACAAACCGTCCAATGGAAAAACCTGATCGACCTCTTTTTGGCTCAGGAGTGGGATGAGGCCGAAACTTTGATTCAGAGCGCTGGATTCCCATACCAGCTGGTGCAATTTAACGACACCGATACAGGCAGAACTTATTATATGCTGCGTGAAATCCCAGATATGAGTTATTATGACGATAATGGCACTCCTGACGATACCTACGATGATGAGATTGGTGCCTTTGACTGGGGTTGGGGCTTGTATGTTTTCAATCCTGATGCCACGCGTCCCATCATCATCACCACCCCCCACCCCTGTGATGATTTTGACACTCCGGCAATGAGTGCATTCGGCTTGGAGGTGTGGGATGCCAGGTTCATGATTATCAGCGGTACCGGACGGGAAGTGAAATGGACCAATGTGGGCTCTTATACCAATGCCAAATCCCTGTCTGACCCCACGCGCGTTGCCAATCATCCCTTCAACTATGCCTATTATAAGTTTGTGGATCAAATCCGCGATCTCTATGGCCAGCGTGAGTTTAGCATACAGATTCACTCCTATGACTGGAACCGTCACGTAGGCTATCCAAACTGCCAGATCTCTGCCGGTAATGCCAGGTTGTGCCCCAACCTGCCTATTCGAGACCTTTCCGATCTGAGAAATGATATGTTACATCAGGCACCATATTTGGTGATTCCCGCCAATACCATTGGCATTCATGGAGACGTGTTTCTGAACGACTTTTATAGTGTGTACTACAATATCCACGATTTTATTTGGACAGATGGTGAGCATGAGGTGGTGGTGAATGACGCCATAGACTTGCCTGGATATGCCAATAGTCAGCAAATGAACTATACCTTAAGTGGTTGGAACGATTATGATTCCTACGATCCATTTTTCCATATAGAAATGGATGAATTGCCCAATTGTTACGAGCAAACGGAGAATAACTATCATTGGTTTTTTGGATGGGATGAAGCCACCCAAAGATGGGATTTTGACAATCTCTTCACCCGATTTATGCAGTACTATTCCCCTTGGATATATCATCTGGAAGCGGTGTTGGATGATCTTTTTGAAATGAATGACGGAGTGCCGCCCACCACGCCCACCAATCTTACTGTACACAACGTATATCAAAACAAGGTGGATCTCTCTTGGGAAAAGAGCTCGGCTTATGATTTTGAAACCTATGAAATCCTGTATGCCACAGAACCGATTGGCACGGATAACTATCAAATCTTCAGCAGAAATAACAACCAAACCCTGGCTTCCCAAGCCATCGAATCTGTAACTGTAACAGGGCTTAACCATCTGAATACATACTATTTTGCCATCCGTGCCAAGGATAAAAACGATGAATACTCCGGCTTGAGCAACGAGGTGACCACAGAGCTGGGTCCTGCCAATATCGCCAGCTTTGCTGCATACGGGATGGAGCAATCCATCAGGCTTTACTGGGTGTTGAGCAGTCAGGAGTTTAACCAGGGCTTCAAAGTGTATCGCAAACAAGGAGACGGATTCTTTGAACTGGTGGATAGCTGGCAAAGCAACCCCGGCTTGGCAAGCTCTGCAGGTAATGTGATCGAATGGTGGGATGTGGAATTGGTAAATGGCGTAAAATATACTTACCAGATTTCTGCTACAAATATGTTAGGGAATGAATTTTTCTACAACTATCCTGCTTCTGCCACTGCCATGCCGGTTCAGGCGATAAACATCGTGAATCAAGCAGGCACGCTTACGGATTCCATTACCTTTGGCAATAATGATTATGCCACAGATGATAGGGATGATTATTGGGATATCACAAAATCCAACCCCTCCGGCTCTTATGTGTGGAACGCCTTTTGGCAGGCAAACTGGGGCAACAACGGCACCAGCCTGCAACAGGAAATCAAGGGTGGATATGACGTTGATAACGAGGTGAAAACCTGGGTGATGCGCACCCGCTGTTCTCAGACGGGTAATGTGACGCTATCCGCAACCGGCACCTTTGGCAGGGCAGAAAAGCTGTGGCTGCAAGATGGCGGACAGTATCACAACCTCCTCAGCGGACCCTATACTTTCAATAATACCAGCAGTAACGTGCGTACATTCAACGTATATTGGGGCAACCTGCAGCCCAAGGTGTTGATTGGCAATATGGCAAATCAAGTGGTTCAGGGTGGAGATACAGTCCAATTTGCCTGGACTTACCAATATCCATTCCTGATAGATTATATGGAGTTATCTTTACAGAATGAAGATGAAACCTTAATATTGAGTGACTATCTTACCAGCAGTCAATCCACTATATCATTCCAATTGCCACAAAGCGTGGATATACCCCGTGCCAAGCTGGTGTTTGAAGTGGTGGCAATCGATGGGGTGCGCAGCGTGTTTGAATCCGATTGGACCCTGGCAGTGGTGCCCAAGATGAACCTGGCTATGTTTGAATCCGGTTGGCAGATGGTTTCCAATCCTTGGCCCACAGAGTATTTTGATGTGCAAAGTGTATTTGGTGCCGGCACAGAATCCTTTGTCCAAAATACCAGTGGCGGCTGGATGCCCAACAATGACTTTTATTTTGGCATAGGAACGTGGGTGAATCCTTCTGATGTCACCTTCCTGAGTTCAGCAGAAAGTGTGGTGGGAAATGATTATTATTTTGATCTGGAAGATGGCTGGAACCTGATTCCAAATCCTCATATCTGTGAATATCAACTCAGCGAATTGCGCTTCTTTGTGAATGGCAAGCTCTTCAGCTTTGGAGAGATGCTGGGTCAGGAGCTGGTATCGCCTGCTGTGTGGGTATATCAGAATGGCCGCTATGAGCTGGCACAAAAGATAATGCCCTATCAAGCCTTCCTCATCAGATATTATGGCAGCTCGGATATCTTTACCCAGATCAACCTCCTGCCATATTGGGAATCCACTCCCATCACCACACCGGCTGCGCAGAGTTCTGTAGAATTTAGAATTACCTCCAATGGGATGACAGATGCAGTGAGGGTGGGTACTCACAAGCTGGCTCAAGGCGAATCACTGTTCAGATTGGATCTGCCCAAGCCCCCTGCTCCGCCTTTTGAGGCTCCCCGCATACATTTATTTGTAACCACTCCCACGAAACATGAGTTTTATACCGATTATTATAGCCTCTACCACCCCTTGATAGATAGCAATGGGGAGGAAGAGAAGATCCTCGTTTTCCAAACCTTGGTGGATGTGCCCAATTTGGAGCCAATCACCTTTTCCTGGGGCGAAAGCGGGCTTCCTGAAGGCTGGCAGGCAGCTTTCTGGATCGATAATATGATGAGCTATATGGGCTCTGATAACAATGTGATTTGGACGCCGCAGTATGTAGCCGAATATACAGGATTTATCCGCCTCAGCAATTACGAGGTAAGTAACGATAATAACGTGGCGCAGGCTATCAACGATGTATTTGCCTATCCCAATCCCTTCAATCCCAATGTGAATATAGCCTTCCACCTGGCAAATCCCTCTGCGGTGAAGGTGAATATCTACAACATCCGTGGACAGAAGGTTGCCACCCTGCATGATGGAAACATGACCAGCGGCAGCCAGGTGTTGCATTGGAACGGCAGGGATGCCGGCGGACGCAGCGTTGCCAGCGGTATGTATCTGGCGAGGATTGAGACTGGCAAAAGCGTAAAAACCCTGAAGCTGATGCTGATGAAGTAAAGCTTAGGCTTTGATAAAAAAAAAGCGCTTGCTGGATTAATCTCTGGCAAGCGCTTCTTTTTGTGGGCAACAAAAAACCCCGGTAAACCGGGGTTGTGTATTTAGAGGTGTTAGGATTTGTATTACACAAGGCCTTGGTCGCACATTGCGGTGGCTACCTTGAGGAAGCCGGCAACGTTTGCGCCCTTCACATAGTTTACATATCCATCATCTTGCTTGCCGTTTTCGAGGCAGGCTTCATGGATGTTTCTCATGATGGCGTGCAGACGCTCGTCCACTTCTTCTCTATCCCAGCTGAGGCGCATGCTGTTTTGGGTCATTTCCAAACCACTGGTGGCCACGCCGCCTGCGTTGGCAGCTTTGCCGGGGGCAAAGAGGATCTTGTTGCCTTGGAAGAGCTCGATAGCTTCGGGCACGCAAGGCATGTTGGCAGCTTCTGTCACGCAGAAGACCTTGTTGTTGACCAAGTTTTTGGCATCTTCAAGGTGCAGCTCGTTTTGGGTGGCGCAGGGGATTGCCACATCAACGGGAACTTCCCAAGGACGCTTGCCGGGGAAGAATTTGGCATTGGGGTAATCCTGGATATAATCGCCCACACGGTCGTTGTTGGAAGTACGCAGTTTCACCATGCATTCGATCTTGTCGCCAGAGATTCCTTCTTCGTCGAGGATGTATCCGTCAGGACCGGAGATGGTGACAACCTTGCCGCCTAACTCGTTGATCTTTTGTACAGCGCCCCAGGCAACGTTGCCAAAGCCGGAGACGGCCACTCTCATGCCATCAAAGCTTCTGCCTGCTACCTTCAGCATTTCCTCGGTGTAATATACCACGCCAAAGCCGGTGGCTTCGGGACGAATCAGGCTGCCGCCCCAGGTTCTGCCTTTGCCGGTGAAGACGCCGGTAAATTCATTCATCAGCTTCTTGTAATAGCCATACATATAGCCCACTTCACGGGCACCCACGCCGATATCGCCGGCAGGGACGTCTGTATCAGGACCAAGGTAGCGATACAATTCAGCCATAAAGCTTTGGCAGAAACGCATGATTTCAGCATCGGAACGGCCACGGGCATCAAAATCGCTGCCGCCCTTGCCTCCGCCCATGGGCAGAGTGGTGAGGCTGTTTTTGAAAATTTGTTCGAATCCCAGAAACTTGAGGATGGAGAGGTTTACGCTGGGATGAAAGCGGTTGCCGCCTTTGTAGGGCCCAATGGCACTGTTGAATTGGACGCGGTAGCCACGGTTCACGTGCACGTTGCCTTGGTCATCCATCCAGGGTACGCGGAAGATGATTGTGCGCTCGGGCTCAACGATACGTTCGAGGATGTTGTTTTTCACAAAACGGGGATTGGCTTCGTAAACATCCCAAACTGTTTCCACTACTTCCTTGACGGCTTGCAGAAACTCAGGTTCATGAGAGTTTCTGGCTGTTACTTTTTCCATGAATTCTTGAAAGGTCATGGTTTTTCCTCCATGTATTTTTTTGTTATTTACTGCCATGTTTGAAAATCGGGTAAATGTGTCAAGCATTTCCCTTCAACAATTTATCCACCTGGGGTGCACGCAGCCTGCTGGAAAGCTGAAAGCCTGATCCCAAGATGGGTCTGAGGTAATCTCTAAAAGCATCAGTGATGCCATTTCCAGCGACATTTATATATTCATCAGGCATCAATCTGGTCTTGCGGGCAACGTCGGAAAGCTTTTCCAAACGGTAATCCACAGCATAATTGCCTGTACGTTGGATGGAAATTGAGCCATCCATGTTGTGCCAGAGGGCATAGTGTGCGGCACGTTCTCCCACCTCACGGGCTTCACGCTGATCCACATCGGAGACGCAGCCCATGAATGAGCGTTGCAGATAGCCAAAGGTATCGCTGCGCACGCGTTTGATATTCAGTTTTTCACGCACCAGGTCGCTCAAGAGGTCACCCAACATGCCGGTTCCCGAGAGCTGAACGTTGCCATGGGCATCAGTCTCTTTGGTTTTGGTAAGCCTCAGCATCATGGGTTCACCCTTCTCATCCACGATACCCTCAGAAACGGCAACCACACAGCGTCCGTATTGATTATAAACCCTGTGCACGTCCGCCAGGAACTTATCCATATCAAAGATACGCTCTGGCATATAGATGAGATGGGGACCATCATCCGGATACTTGTGTGCCAAAGCAGAGGCAGCCGTCAAAAAGCCGGCATGACGCCCCATTACCACTCCGATATACACACCGGGCAGGGCTCTATTATCCAGATTTACACCGCCAAAGGCAGAAGCCACAAAGCGGGCTGCGGAGCCATAGCCAGGGGTGTGATCGCTAAGGACAAGATCATTATCGATGGTTTTGGGGATGTGGATAGCGCGGAAGAGATAGTTTTCCTTCTGGGCTTGCTCGTTCACAATCCTCACCGTATCAGAGGAATCGTTGCCCCCGATATAAAAGAAATATCTCACGTCATGGGCTTTGAGGGCTTTGAAGATTTCCAGACAGTATGCCTCATCGGGCTTATCCCGTGTGGAAAGCAGAGCGGATGAGGGGGTGGCCGCCACTTGTTCCAGATTGTAGCTGGTCTCTTGGGAGAGATCCAAAAAGTCTTCATTCACAATGCCCTGCACGCCGTTTAAAGCGCCATACACCTTGGTCACCTGGGCAAACTTGCGGGCTTCCAAGACGGCTCCCACCAAAGATTGATTGATTACGGCAGTGGGACCACCGCCTTGTGCTATTACCAGTTTTCCTTCCATTTTCACTGTTGTTCCTCCCTTCTAATAATATTATTGATCGGTACAAAAAGCTTGTTAAAAACCACATTTGTAGGGAGCTCCAATCTTGTCCAGTAGAAAATGCTTGCCATATTAGAGCAGGCAAAAAGAATGGATTTGGAGGTAAGATGAGTTATATCGTTTTAGCCAGAAAATACCGTCCTCAGAGCTTTGCTGAGGTTTATGCACAGGATCACGTGACGGAAATCCTGCAAAATGCCATTGAAAGCAAGCGCATAGCCCATGCCTTTCTCTTTACGGGCCCGCGTGGAGTGGGGAAGACCTCCATGGCACGCATCCTTGCCAAAAGCTTGAACTGTGTGGAGGGTCCCAGTGCCCATCCCTGCAATAAATGCCACAACTGCCTGGAGATCACCGCCGGCACCTCGCCAGATGTGATAGAGATAGACGGAGCATCCAACACCAGTGTGGATGACGTGCGGGATTTGCAAAAAGAGCTGCTCTATGCCCCCAGCCAATCTATGTACAAGATTTATATCATAGACGAAGTGCACATGCTGTCCAAGAGTGCCTTCAACGCCCTGTTGAAGACTCTGGAAGAGCCTCCCGAAAACGTGCTTTTTATCTTTGCCACCACCGAGGCGCAAAAGGTGTTGCCCACCATAGTTTCCCGCTGTCAGCGCTACGATTTTAAGCGCATTCCCGTGGAGGCAATCGTGCGCCGTCTGCAAGAAATCACCCAGGCGGAAGGCATCACCATCGATAACGATTCCCTGCATATCATCGCCCGCAAGGCAGATGGCGGAATGCGGGATGCCCTTTCCCTCTTGGATCAGGTGCTCTCCTACTGTATGAACGATGTGACGATAGACAAGGTGCGTGAAATCTTTGGCATGATACCCAACCAAGTATATTCCCAGCTCTTTGGGATGGTAAAACAAAAGGATTCAGCCCAGCTCATCTCCACCTTGCATCAGGTATTGGAAGATGGAATGGATCCGCAGGAACTGCTGATTAACATGACGGAATTCATCCGTGTGGTGCTCTTGCGTAAAAGCGGAGTGGCACCCCCTGAGGTGACCAGCGATGAATTTCCCCTCTTTGACGAAGTGGCTGCTGCCTTCTCACAGGCGGACCTTTTGTATCTGATCAGTGCGCTGATTCAGGCAAGGGTGGATTTGAGGGGAAGCCTCAACCCCCAACTGCTATTGGAAGTATTGATGCTGAAGATGAGCCGCATGGATGAGATGAAGGAGATCAGCGAACTGATAGAAATGCTGAAGGATGGTGATGGCGGCTACACCCCCGCGCCTGCTGTCAGAAAATCCACAACCACAATTCCAGCAAAGCCGGCCCCGGCGCCTGCTCCCACTGCCGTTCCTGTGCAAACAGTGCCCACCCCTCAGGCAGCACCACAGCCCAGCAGAAGGGAAGCAATAGAATTTAACATAGACAACATAAATGCCAACATGGAAAAACTGAAAGTGCGCTTTAAACGCATCAGTCCCGCCACCTCCATTGCCTTTTCTGACGCACAGATAGTGAGGGCAGAAAACGATATCCTGGAGTTGGGCATTCAGCGTCCCTCCTTTTATTCCACACTAAGCAATCAAAAGGAGGAGGTGGAGCATCAGCTCTCTGATTTCTTTGGCAAACCCATCCGCTTGATTATCAAACAAATCAAGAATTCAGAACCGCATAAGCTGCCGGATTCCCGCCGCAACATCAACAGTCTGAAAGAAAAAGACCCGATATTGGCAGAGTATATCACTCTCACCAATTCAAAATTAGGAGCAGGATCCTGAACATATTTCAACTGCTCTTCACCATCCTCACACCGGTTTACCTGATAATACCCATAGCTGCGGCGATAGCGGTGGGCAGAAAGCATAAAAAAAGTGCCACACCATACCAGGATATCAGCATCATTGTGGCAGCCCGCAACGAGGCACAGAACCTGTCTTCGCTCTTGGAATCCTTTGCCAAATTGGACTATCCCATACAACATTACGAAATCATCATCGTCAACGATCGCTCCACTGATGCCACTTTGGAGATGCTGCAAAGCTGGCAGGGTGACGCCAATTACACAGTTATCGATTGGCAGGGTGGGGAAGAGGGCGTTGTGGGCAAAAAGGCGGCTGTATTACAGGGGATCAGAGCTGCACGCTTTGATATCCTCGCCTTTACGGATGCAGATTGTGTGGTGCCGCCCACTTGGCTGAAGGCTATATCTGAATCATTTGTGGAGGATGTGGATTACTGCCTGGGATATTCCATCATCAAGCGAGATGCCAGGGATAGCGAAATTAGGCTCAAGAATTTTGAACGGGGCATCTATTATGCACTGGCTACTTTGGGGATGAGCTTGCGCAAACCCATCACTAGTATGGCTTGCAATATGGCATATCGCAAAAACGTATTTGAGGCTGCCGGAGGCTTTGAGGGCATTGGGCACCTTGCATCCGGGGATGATGACCTGCTTCTCATGAAGATGATGCCTTATATCAGAAAAGCTATCTTTGACCCTGATCCCAGGCATAAGTTGGTATCTTATGAGGGTTTTGACATCGGCAAACGCTATCACACCAATATCCGCCGCGCCTCCAAGCTGAAGTTTTACCCCTTGTGGTTACAGGCCCTGGGCGTGGGAGTGTTCCTCTATTTCTTATTGTTTTATATCTCGCTCATCACGCTTTACAATGGCTTCAGCTTGCCTCTCCTTATTGCTCTCCTATTCAAAACGGGCGCCGAGCTGAGCCTTTGCCTGCTTCTTTTCACAAAGCTGCAAACCCCCCTGCTCGGAGCCCTGTATCCAATTCAAACCTTGCTCTTTCCCGCTCAATTCATATTCTATGCCGTGAGGGGAACCTTGGGCAAGTATCGCTGGAAATAATTACATTTCTATCATGCGGGCTTGAACGTATTCGATGGCATTCAAGCCGTCGATCATGGTGTTAAGCTCTTCGGGTTTGCCTTCCACTTCCAACACGATGAGGCCGTCGTTGGCACAATATTCTTTGGATACTTCGTGCAAGCCCAAGCGCACCTTGATGTTGCATCCGTATTCTGTCAGTATTTCCTGAACGTTGGCAGCGCCTTTGCTGCGATGATCGATTTTGACCAAGACTACTTTGTAAGTCATGTTGTCTTCTCCTTTTATTTTATTTTGTTTACTTAAATCCAAACTCCAGATTACCCGCTTTTTTGTCCAGACAAATATCACACCCCACACAAAGCGCTTATAAACCAATCGTAGCTCTTGACATAATCACCATAATGGAGAGCTTGCACACAAAAGCCAAACTGGAGTATAAAAGATGAAAATCATACAGCTGGTAGGTGCGCGGCCACAATTTGTGAAGCTGGCACCCGTTTCCAAGGTTATCCGTGCCCAACATCAGGAACTTATCATTCACAGTGGTCAGCATTACGACTATCAGATGAACGAAGTGTTTTTTAAGCAAATGGAGATTCCCCAGCCGGATTATTACCTGAATGTGGGTTCTGGCAGTCATGGAGTGCAGACGGCAGGCATCCTCAGCGCATTGGAGCCGATATTGGCTGATGAAGACCCAGACTGGCTGTTGGTATATGGCGATACAAACACCACTTTGGCAGGGGCTTTGGCGGCTTCCAAACTGGGCATCAGAATTGCCCACATCGAGGCATGTCTGCGCAGCTTCAACCGTGAAATGCCGGAAGAGATCAACCGCATAGTTGCCGATCATCTCTCCGATCTGCTGTTGGTTCCCACCCAGACGGGCATGGAAAATGCCAAAACAGAAGGTTTAATGGATAAGGCGCATCTGGTGGGAGATGTGATGACGGATAGTCTGGCGCTGGGCTTGGCGGCATCAGGCAAAAACAATATCCAGCCACAAGCGGAGGCTCCTTTCTCTCTGCTTACTTTGCACCGCCCCTATAACGTGGATGATCCTGAAAGCCTGCGTCATATCCTGATGGGATTGAACACCTTGAATACTAATATCCTTTTCCCTGTGCACCCACGCACGCTAAGGCTGATTGATGAAGATACCAAACGAAGCTGCCCCAATATCCGCTTTATAGAACCTTTGGGTTATTTGGATTTCATTGCCAATATGGCAGCTGCCCAGATGGTGCTCACAGATTCCGGAGGTATCCAGAAAGAGGCTTATATCTTGGGCAAACCCTGCGTTACGCTACGCACGGAGACGGAATGGGTGGAGACCGTGGATAGCGGTTGGAATCTCCTCCTGCCCCCTGCTGATGCCAGTTTCCCGGCTGCCATAAGGGATTTCACACCACCATCAGTTCATCCCGCCCTTTTTGGGGAAAGGGTAAGCCAGAAAATAGTGGAGCTGCTGGAAGCTCATTCATAAGATAAATCCCACCTCTTCCTTGTTAACCACCCTTGTCTCTCCCTTGTCTCGACAAGGGAGAGACAAGGGTGGTACAAGGGTGGCTAATGGGCAAGGACTGACCAAGAGATGGGTTATTTAATGTCTTTGTACTCGGCTTCTTTCTTGTAATACCAGGCAAGCAGCAATCTATCCAAGAGGGCAACGATGCCAAAGAGGCTCATGCTGAGCACCACTATCACCAAGATTACGGCAAAGACGTGGGCTGTTTGGAAAGACTTTGTAGCGCGCGTCATGTAGATTCCCAATCCTGCGTTACCGCCCAGCCATTCGCCGATCACGGCTCCCATCACACTGTAAGTGGCAGCCAGCTTTAATCCGGTAAACAGTGATGGCAGAGAGGCGGGGATATATAGCAGGCGATATGTTTCCCAGGTATTGGCGCCCATGGAGCGCAAGAGTAGAATCTGTTCCTGATTCACCTGCCTCAGCCCATCATAGAAGCCCAAGGCAATGGGGAAGAAAGAGACGAGAATCACGGTGAAAATTTTGGCGGCAATGCCAAAGCCAAACCACAAGACCAGGACCGGAGCCACGGCAATGATGGGAATAGTTTGCGAGATGATCAGATAAGGATAAAGTGTGCGCTTGATGAGGGGGCAGGCATGCATTGCCAGGGCGGTTGCCAAACCCAGCAAGAAAGCCAACAAAAGTCCGCTGATACTGGCGATGAGGGTGGGCTTCAGGTGCATCCAGATGAGATGGGGATAATCCATAAAGACATTTATCACCGACTGGGGTGAAGGGATCACCCAAAAGCCGATGAGAGCACGTGAACTGATGTACTGCCAGAGAACTATGATTATGATAAAGAGGGTGAGGGGCGGCAGCAGCAGCTGTTGATAGCCCTTATATTTCACCAATCTCCCACTTTGCGTATTTCGGTTTGCAGGTCCACATCATAGCGTCTTTTCACCTCGTCCTGAGCGTGTTTGATAAGAGCCATCACGTCTGCCGCAGTGGCACCACCGGCATTCACGATAAAGCCGCAATGCTTGTCTGAGATTCTGGCGCCACCAAGCTGATAACCTCTCATCCCGCAATCATCTATTAGTTTGCCGGTAAAGTGTCCCGGGGGCCGTTTGAAGATGGAACCACCACTGGGAAGCTCCATTGGCTGTTTACACCAGCGTTCTTCGTGCAAATCCTGCATCCTCTGGGCAATATGATCCTTATCGTCATAGCTAAGCTTGAAAACGCTGCTGAGGTGGATAAAACCATTATCCTGAAAGCTGCTGTGCCGATAGCCAAACTGATGTTCATCATACTTGATGTGCAGGATGGGATTGGCGGCATTCAACCCCTCCAAGGTGGGGTTAAGCGCCTTACTGCAATATAATACGTCCTTGATTTCTCCGCCATAAGCGCCGGCATTCATAAACACGGCGCCGCCCACGGAACCAGGGATGCCAGAGGCAAATTCCAGCCCTGCCACGCCGTTTACCATGCAGAAATTACACAGGTCTTCAAGGGAGGCTCCACAGAAGGCAGAGACATAGTTTTCATCGATGCTGATTTTGTTATACAGATCGGTGGCGATCACCATCCCGCGGATGCCTTTATCGCTCACCAAGAGATTGGAGCCGCGCCCCACAATCATCCAGGGAATAGCGTGGGTGTAACAAAACTTTAGGATTTGCATCAATTCTGCCTGGGATGAAGGCAGGGTATAGATATCAGCGGGACCGCCTATTTGAAAGCTGGTGTGCAGGCTCATGGGCTCTGCAAAGCGGAGAGCGTCCTTTTCCAACAGGTTTGCCAATTCGGTGGTGGCAAGTTTTTGCATAATATTGCATCCTCCTCAGGGAGCATTAAAAAATTGGGATATCACGTTAATTAGCTCGTGCTCGCTTTTCATTTCCAGGCTGCGGGTGGGCAGCACTTCTTTGAAAAAAGAGCCATACTTTTTGGTGCTAACTCGGGAATCCATGATGAGTACCGCACCTCTATCGCTCTTGCTGCGGATCAGCCTGCCAAAGCCCTGCCTCAGCTTTAAGAGCGCATTGGGCAGCATATAGTGCATAAAGGAATCTTTGCCTTCTCGCTCCAGCTTGTCTATATACGCCTCCACGATGGGATCGTTGGGCACTAAAAAGGGAAGCCGGAAAAGCACCAAGAGAGCCAGAGATTCACCGCGCACGTCCACACCTTCCCAGAAGGAGCTGGTGCCCAAGAGAACGGCATTGTTGTGGTTTTTGAATTCTTCCAGGATGGAGCTGCGGCTGCCTATCTTGCCCTGGGCAAAGAAAGGCCTGCCACGCTGATAAAGCTCATCGCCAATTTGATCATACACATTATTCAGGTCGTTGTATGAGGTAAAGAGCATCATCGTGCCCACGTCTGTGGAATGCAGGATTTGTCTGATGCAGCCCAGCGCCTGATTGAAGAAAAACTTATCCTTGGGTTCCGGCAGAAAGCTGCTGATCACCAGCTTGGATTGTGTGTCATAATCAAAGGGGGAATCCACGATGGTGCAGGTAAGCCTGTCCGGTTCTATCAGATGCAATCCGCTTTGACTGTGGAAATACTTGAACGAGCCCCTCAGCGCCAGGGTGGCAGAGGTGAAGACGATGCTGGACAGCCTGTCATAGAGCAAATCATAGAGGTTTTTATCCACCATCACGGGAGCATAGCAAAAGCTGGTGGCAGGGATATTGCGCTCTGGACGAAAGTCGGATTCCAGCCAGAGGGCAAAGCTCTCCAAATCTGGATTCTGGATGCGTAGCAGTTTGGCTTCCATCTCCCCAAAACGCTGCCAGGCGGATTGAAGGTTGTCCAGGGTCTCTTCCACTGCCCTGATCAGCTGTGGCTTGAAGGTGCTGTAGATATTGATGAGCGCCTGCAGGTCTTTCATCAGGTCTTTCCAGGCGTCCACCATCTCGTCCACCTGCACATAAAGCGAGGCAAAGCCCTCAACGGATTTGATCCTCAGCTTGCCGAAAGTATCGGGTTGGTTGGCAAGCTTCTGGGCACTGGTAAAGAGCTCCGTGTTGATTTTCCTCAGCCTTTCCACATCCTCGGTCAGCTTGGTGAGCATAGATGTTGCCTGCTCCTTGGGGGCATTATCAAGGGCACTTTTGTCCAGATAGGTAAAGGTTTGCTGGAAGAGCCCACCGCGCTTTTTGCCGCTGCCGGCAAGCTGGTTGAATGCACTCACGTTTTCCAGATAGGAAAATTCAAAACCCAAGAGGGATTGGGCGGCAGAGGGTAGGTTGTGTGCCTCATCCACCACCAGATGGGTATATTCTCCCAATGTGGTATTCTCGTTTTGCAAATCTGCCAATAGGAGGGAGTGGTTTGCCACCACCAGAGATGCGGTCTCCACATGCTTGCGCAGCTGCATCACATAGCATTCATTAAAGTGTGGGCAGCGGCGCCCCATACAGCTAAAGCGGTCGGAATTGATACGTCGCCACAGCCCGCCAAAGCGTTTGCGATCAAAGGATGAATTTTCAGACACATCCCCGCTGTGGGAGAGCTCCTTCCAGATAAAGAGATAGCTGAGCCCCTGGGCATCCCATGAGGAGAGGCCGCGGGTTTGCTCCATCAGGAGATCATTCCAGCGGCGGATGCAGAGGTAATTCTCGCGCCCCTTCACCAATACGGCTTTGAAGGATATGGGCAACAACTCTTTGAGCCGGGGAATATCCTGGAAGAAGAGCTGTTCCTGCAGGTTTTTGGTGTTGGTGGAGACCACCACCGTGTCTTTGTGGCGCAGGGAGTGTTGCATGGCGGGCACCAGATAGGCAAAGGATTTGCCCACGCCGGTTCCAGCCTCCACAGCAAGGTGTTTGGCTTGGGCAAAGGCGTCTTCCACCGCCTTGCCCATATCTCTCTGTCCAGAGCGATATTCAAAGTTTTCAAAACGCTTGTGCAGAACACCTTGCTCGCCGAAGATTTCGTCCATACTCAGGATTTTATCGTCCACAAACTTATGTTCCACCACGTTCACACGTTTATTGGGGGGCAGGCTCACTTTCTTCATGCCCAGGTTTCTGCGCTGCCATTCCAACATTTTTCGCAGAAAATGTCCAGAGCTATCCTGATTTTGTGCCTGATGGCTGAGATCCAATATCCGGGCATTGATCATCATGGCAAAGTGTTTCACGATATACTCTGCCAGCTTTATCATTACCTCAGCGGTAGCTTCGGCATCGGCATCCGCACGGTGGGCATTTACCAGATCGATATCAAAATAGCGGCAGATGGTGCCCAGGGAGTGATCGTTTATAAAGGGCAGATAGATGCGGCTCAGCTCCATCGTGTCCCATCTATCGTTGGTGATCACTAGTCTGCCTTCCCGCTGGAGGGCGGCATCCAAGAAGCCGATATCAAAGCTCACGTTTTGCCCCACGATCACGCTGTCTCCTATAAACTGTATTACCTGGGGCAACACCTCTTCCAATCTGGGTGCTTTTTGCAACATCTGGGGATCAATATGGGTGAGGTGGTAGATAAATTTGGGGATGGAACCTTTGGGGCTCACGAAGCTCTGAAAGACATCAGTCTTTTTGCCTTGCACGTAGCGGATGGCTGCTATTTCTATGATTTCATTCTTTTTGGGATCCAGCCCTGTGGTTTCCAGGTCCAACGCCACAAAATCCAGCGTTTGGACAAAATCCGCCTCTGATATAGGCTTTGTATTCATTCATCATCCTTGACCAAATTGTAGCGGCTCAGCTTTTTGATGAGCCCCTGTCTGGAAAGCCCCAGCTCTTTGGCAGCCTGGGTTTGATTCCAAGAACAGGCTTCCATACATTCCCATATCATCTTGCGCTCCAGCTCCTCGATGGCTTCCTTGAGGTTTTTCTTGCCGGAAAGGGCCTTGATGGTGCGGATATTATCCATAAAGCGGCGCACCTCGTCAGAGAAATCCTCCGGTTGGATAAAGGAGCCCGGCTCTGCCAGAGTAACGGCGCGCTCGATCTCGTTTTCCAGTTGTCTCACATTGCCCGGCCAATCGTATTGCTCCAAGATATTCATCGCTTCATCGGTGATGCCTGCCACTTCCTTGTCTATGCGCTTGATGTATTTATCCAAAAAGTGTATTGCCAAAAGCGGGATATCGCCCTCACGGTCTTTCAGCGCCGGCACCTCGATGCGGATCACGTTGAGCCGGTAATAGAGGTCCAGCCTAAAGTCTCCACTATCCACCCTGTCCAACAGCGAAACGTTGGTGGCACACACCACGCGCACATCCACCTTTTCTGTTTTGGTGGAGCCCACACGTTTGATCTCTCCCTCCTGCAAAAAGCGCAGCAGCTTGGCTTGAGTGGATTGGCTGATATCGGCAATCTCATCCAAAAAGAAGGTGCCGCCATCGGCGATTTCAAACAGCCCCTTCTTGTTATAGACAGCACCAGTGAAGCTGCCTTTCTCGTGGCCAAAGAGTTCGCTTTCCAATAGCGTCTCCGGCAAAGCACCGCAATATTGAGCCACGAATGCCTTCTGATTGCGATTGCCACGATGGTGCAGGGCACGTGCGATCAGCTCTTTGCCCGTGCCGCTTGGTCCCTCCAAAAGCACCGTGGTTGGTGTATCCTTCACCTTCTCGATGATGGCAAAGATTTCCTCCATTTGCGGGCTTTTGCCGATGATATTGGCATAGATATTTTGTGTATTGAGCTGTTCGCGGATGATGGCGTGTGTCTTTTCCAAGTTTGCAGAGCGCAGGTTTTCGATGATGGCAATGATCTGATTGGCAAGGGCATTGAGGAGGTTGATCACCCTTTCCGAAAAGTATTGGGAGCCTCCCCGGCAGAAGAGCAGCACCGCGCCCAACACGCTTTTGCGCACGGTGAGCGGCACGCATACCACATGATTGATGGAGGGTGCAAAGTGGGGCTGCTTTAGATCGATGGTCTTATCCTGGATATACACTTCGCTGCAGATGCCCAGGAAGTCTTCATAGTCTTCTTCATCAGGGGAGTAGTTGCGAAAGATTTTATAGTTCCAATGCTCATTGGATTGTTTTCCGGTATGCAGGCAGAAGATGCCGCCATCTGCGCCGGCAATCTCCGCCATACTGGCAAGGGATTGTTCTATCAAGAGCTCCAGATCGCTGATGGCATTCAACTTTTGGGCGATTTCGTAGAATTGATTGAGCAGGTTTTCCTCTATCTTGGAATCTTCCATCTGGGCATAATATTCGCGGGAGATATTTTGGCTCAGGATGTCGTTTTGTTCCAAGAGCTTGATGGAGCCGAAGCGCTGGATGATCTTCTTGTTATTTTTCAGGATTTCCAGGGCTTTTTCCCAATCCTGCAATTCATACAGGATTTCCGCCAGTTCATAATTGGCAAGCGCCAGTTCATAATCGCTATTGGTGCCCACAAAGTGTTTTATCGCTTCATCCAGGTGGTCTTTTGCCAATTCGGGGTTCTTGCGGTCCAGCAGTGCTTTCAGATACAAAGCTCTGCCGATTTCATAGCTGCGATTCTGTTCGGTGGCCATCTCCAGGGCTTGGGAGACGTAATATTCGCCGCTCTCATGGTTGTGAGAAAGGATAAAGTAATAGGATTGTTTCTGATAGCCCTCGATGATCTTGTCGCGCGCATTGATGGATTTGAAAAAGTCCAGACTCTCCACCAGATAGCGGTATGCCTTTTTGAATTCATGCAGGCGGGTGAGCACACTGCCCAGATTGCCATACAGCTCTGCCTTGATATAATCATCATTCACGGAGGGCAATAGCTCCAGCCCCTTGAAATAAAGGTCATAAGCCAGGTTCAATTCGCCCTGTTTTTCATACACTTCGCCCAGATTATTGAAGGAGCGCAGGAGCCCTTCATTAAAGTTGTTTTCCTCGGATTTCTCGATTGCCTGCTCATAGAGCTCTATGCTCCTGTTCCAATCCCCTAATTTGAAATACAGGCCTCCGAGGTTGTTGAGCGAGGCGATGGTATTGCGGAAAAAGCCAAAATCTACGGCTGTTTCCAGGGAGCGTTTGAGGGCATCTTCCGCCTTGTCATAATCCCCGTGATCCATCAGGGTGATACCGATATTATTGTAGATATTGGTGATGTTGTAGGGTTCATTGAGCAGTCTTTGCAGCTTCAACGCTTCTTCCAGATAGTGGAGGGAGCGCGCAGCATCGCCCTTGTCATCCATCAAGCCACCCAGATTGTTATAACACACAGAAATACCATTGAGGTTATAATACTGTTTCTCTATGGACAGGCTGCGCAGAAAGTATTGCTCGCTGCGTTCCCAATCCCCCTGGAACATATAGAGCACGCCCAGATTGTTATAGATGGCAGCCAGTCCGCCGTGGTCCTGCGCCAGCTTATACATCGTTTCAGCGTCTTTGAATGCCTCTTCGCTCTGATCCCATTCGTTGATATAATAGTGGATCTTGCCTTTGGTCTTTTTGGCTTCGGCTTGCACCTGATAGCGGCGTATCTTGTCTTCCACGTTGCCCAAGGATGCCAACACACCTTCCAGCACTTCGATGGCAGGGTTGAACTGTTCTGATTCTGCCAATATGTCTGCCTTCAAGAGCAGGATTTTGATTTTCCAATATTCATCGATGGTGGAGGGGGAATACTTTTTGATGATCTCCAGTGCAAAGCTGGAGGAGTTTTGGGCAAAGAGATTGGATGCCAGATGCCACACGATCTCCTCAGCAGGAAAGCCATTCTCCGTGCAAATCTGCAGGGCGGCTCTAAAGTAATCAACCGCCGCATCACGATCGCTGGTCAAAGATGAGGAGATGCCTAACTGTTTGTTTGCCGATAGTGCCTGTTCGGGAGTCAAATCCTGATTGAGGGCATATTTATATATCTGCACCACGCTGGCGGCATCAGAGATCATATCCAAGCGCACAGCAAGCTGCTTGAACAATTTGGCATCAAACAAACCGTCCAAGATCATCAGATGAACCAGAATCTGTTCACTCTTTTCCCCATCTGCCATGAGGTCCAACAGCGTCTGGCGCAGTTTGCTGGCAAATTGCTTGGGGTTTTGGTCTAACCAGATTTGCAGACTCTTCTTCTTTTGCACCACGTATTTGTCATCTATTTTATTGATCAAATTATAGCCGGATAGCTCATTCAGATCACGGCTATAACCCGTGCTGAGCCCCAGGCTCTTTTGCTGGGCTGGCAGTGGCTCGCCACCCAAGACATACATGCTGATCAACAGTTTCTTTTGATTGGCACTCAATTTTTCCAAACGCTGATCATACAACTGGGCGGGATCGTAGCTGTGTTCCAAAAAAGGAGACAGGTCAAACCCGGAGGATTGGTCTACCATCTGCTCCAAGATATGCTCCAGCGTCATCAGATTGCCATCGGAAATACGCTGCAACACCTCGCTGCCGCTCACATAAGCCAGCTCGTCCCCAGAAAACAGCATCTGTAAGATCTGCTCCAGATCATCCGTGCCCAAAGAGGGGATATGCTCGAAATGCGAAAAGCTAAACAGCTTGCTCTGCGTGAGCGCCACCACCTGGATGCCGCTATCCTGGGCAAAGAGCACCAGGTATTGCAAAAACTCGCGGGTAAATTCATCCAGGATGTCACAATCATCCACGATCAAGAGCAGGGGTTTCAGCAGCTCCTTTTCCTTGAGGATGGAGGTGAGATAATAGAAGAAATCATGCTTGCGCCCGGTGCGGAATTCCCCCTGATAATCCTCGATAATGGATTCAAAGCTATCCGCATCCAAATCTACCAACAGGTAAAGCAACTCTTCAAATTGATTGAAAAATAGGGGGTGAGGAGAAAAAACAATCACGCGATCATAAACCAGCTTCATCTGCTCCATCAAAGGCTCGATCAAATAGGATTTGCCAGAGCCGGACCTGCCGGAAAGCTCGATCAGATGGCTTTGCGTGCGGTCTCGCAAAAGCTCCGTGATCCGCGAGCTCAAAAAGCGCTCGGATACAAATTGGTGCATGATCCGATATAACTTGTCTGGCATCTTCACCTCACTTTCTAAAGTCTTTGTTTTTGGTAGCAGCAGACGAATATCCACCGCCTGTTTACACTTGTGGTTCTTTGTTTACATGGGACTGTAAATTCAATTGACAGTATGTGTCAAGAAGTATTTTCGACTTCAGATGGAACGATGGTGTAATGAGGGTTACAACAGGATGGAGAGGGTGTAAAGGGTATAAAGTGTCACCCAAACCTTCAAGCAAGTATCACTTGGACAAACTGGGCTAAATGTTTATGTGGTGGGGAGATATATAGGACTGCCTTTAGACTTGTCCAAGTGGTTTTGGGACAGAAGCTGGAATTTGTCCAAGTGGTTTTCTGAATTTGGAAGGTTACGCAATGGAGAAGGAAGTTCAAATCTTATGGCTGCCCCTCGCTCGGGTGGCCGCCCTGTACGACAAGTCGATTAAGACCGTCAGGCGCATGGTCGCTGACGGAACCTTTATCGCAGTTAAACGAGTGGTGGAGAGCGGCGGCTATCGCATCGCCAAGCTCTTTATCGCCTCAGGTCAAGAACTGGCAGACCTGGATAAGGCCTACTGCCGCAGACGCGGAGAGCATCCCGTCTGTTTAAAGCAGGAGCGCATCATCCTGGACGGCTGTCAGCCCGGCTGCCTGTTCGTCATCTCATACGGCAAAGACAAGAAGGTGGAGCATGGAAAAGAGTGACGACCTCTACCCCATGATCGACTGGGAAGGTTACGCCGAAAACTATGCGGAATTGTTCGCGGCAGTCAAAGCCGGCAGCCGGATCATGATCATCCCGCACAATTCTCAAACGGGTGAGCCGGTGCCGCTGGAGCTGGTGACCAGATTCCCCCTCGAGAAAGAACCCCCATCCCTATATAAGGAAGAGGAGGCGAAAATGGACGAACCTGTCATGACGCCTCCTCAGATGGAAACAGCGCTTGCCGAACCGTCTTTAGACGATCAGTCTGAAGAGCTTGATCTTGTCCCGCAGGATAAGGAACTGCTCAGCTGCATGAACGAGGCGCAGCTGCTCTCCCAATTCTGCGAGACCGCTATCGAACTCGTCAACGAATCAGAAGCCAAGTTAGAGGCTTGGCGGCAGATTAACCAGGACTACAACGCTGGCAGACTCCTGCCCGAACTCTACTTGATACGGGGCAAGCGCAGCGAACGCTCCCTGCGTAAGTGGGTGGATGCCTACTTAGAAAACAACCGGGATATGTTCGCCTTGATCCACAAGAGCAAGAACCGGACGAGGGGGCGCAAGGTCACCTTTATGGAACAGCAGTTTCTCTTAAAACTGCTGCTCTCCCCGCAGAAGATCAAGATCGGCTCGGCGGTGGCTACCGTAAAAGCCTTCGCCAGACTGGGCAGCCTGGAATCGCCAAGCTCGATCCCGACCCTAAGACGCTGGTGCCAAGACTACAGAAAGAACAACCTCGCCATCTGGACCCAAGCCCGGCACGGGAGCAAGGCGGTAGCTGAGGAGATCGTGAAAACGATTAAACGGGACAACGATCTACTTGAGGTCGGTCAGGTCTGGGTGGCCGATGGACATACGCTGGCTTTCGACATCATCAGCCCCAAGACGGGCAAGCCGGTGAGAATGACCATGATCATGGTCTTCGACTGGGCTTCCCGATATCCGGTGGGCGCATCGCTGGCCTATACCGAAGACAGCCAGCATATCCAGCTTGCCTTCCGTAATGCCTTCCTCAACTATCAGGGAGTGCCCAAGGCGGTCTACCTTGATAACGGCAAAGCCTTCAGGTCCAAGCTGTTCAATGAGAAATGGGAGGGTCATGATCTCAGCAGTGAACTAGCGGGTATCTTCCCCCGCCTGGGGATCAACGTGGTCTTCGCCGAAAGCTACAATGCCAAAGCCAAGATCATCGAACGCTTCTTCAAGACCTTCCAGGAACGCTTTGAACGCTTCGTCAGCAGCTTCCGGGGAGCATCAGTTGCAGATAAGCCAGCCACTTTGATGCGTAATGAGAAGTGGGCACGCAAGATGTACGATGCCCAGCCGCCCACCTTGGAGGAGGCGATGCGGATGATCGGCTTCTATGTCCGTTATATGTATGGAGAAGAGCCTCACAGCGGACTGGGAGGCAAGACACCCTGGCAGGTGTTCAGTTCACATCCGGTCCCAGATGAACGCAGAATCGAAGCTGGCAGACTCAACTTCCTGATGCTGACCACACTGCGCAAGACACTGCGCAACAACGGAATCGTGATCAATAAGATGCAGTACTGGAATCTGGAACTGATCGAACGCATGGGCAAAGAAGTCCTGATCCGCTACGATCCTTCCGACGCACGCTGGATACTGGTCTATGACCTTCTGGACAACTTTATCTGCCAAGCCGAACTGCGTAAGGCAGTTGACCCGTTTATCCATCTCGATCTGGAGAATCCAGTCTCGGTGGCGGAGGTCAAGAAAGAATACAAAGCCATCAAACGGCACCAGAAGCAGATTGCCGAGCGCACCCGGCTGACTCTGAAGCAGACTCAGGAAGTGGTCGATGCCTATATCAAGCCGCTGATCCTGGCTCCCGACGAAGCCAACCCGACTTTCATCCAGCCGCCTGCGATCAAAGCTCCCGAACCGGGACCCGAACAGGTGATGGAAGTACTTGAAAAACAAGCGATGCAAAAACTTCCCAACCGTCTTGAGCAGAATAAGCCCAAGCAGATAGACGATGATGGGGAAATCAAACCCAAAGAAAAGACCTTTGAAGAGATGCTTCGATTCATCGGCATTAAATAATGGAGGATATCAATGAAACAGAACCAACTGATCCGAATCGGCAACGTAGTTGAAGCCGATCAATGCATCAACTACCTCATCAACCGCCCGCAGGCGGAAATGGTGGGACTGGGTCTGCTCTACGGCCGTCCCGGCTTGGGCAAGACCACTTATGCGCAACGTACCGCCTTTCAGCGGGGCTATATCTACCTCAGGCTGGAGGCTTTCACCACTGCTAAAACCTTCTCGGTTAAGCTGCTGAGTACCCTGTACGAATACTTTGACATCAACGACGTAATCCCCTCCGGAACAACTGAAAACGTCTTCAAACTCTGTATGGAAATCTTGGAGGATCATCCGCAGACGGTGATCATCATCGATGAGATCGACTACGCCTTCAACCAGCCCAAGCTCTTAGGTGCAATCAGAGACATCGTGGATGAGACGCTGGTGATAGTGATCCTGGTGGGCATGCAGACTGCCCGAGACCGCCTCGCCAGGCTCAACGAACACTACTTTGACCGCTGCAACGCCTTCGTGGAATTCAAGCCCGCCACGAAACAGGACGTCAGGCTGATCGTGGAAGAGATCATGGACATCCCGGTCACCGAACTGATGGTCACTCAGATCTACCAGAACTGCCGAGGCAACCTCCGCAAGGCCATCAAGATGATGTATTCAATGGAAAGCAACCAGAAGGCCGCGACACAAACAGCTAACGTGATCGACCTTGAGGAAGCACGATGACCTTGAGCGAACTCGTCTCCAACTTCATCAGAAGCTACCGCAAGCCCTTCACTGCCCAAACGGCTGCGTCCTTCACTGGAGCGGACACCGCTGCCGTCATACAGTTATTGGCGGAACTCAAACAGGCGGGCAGGATCAAAGAGCTCAGCCCCGGTATCTTTGTGAAAGCCGGCCGCTATAACCCAGATGTCTGCTACCGGCAGAAGGGCACTTGGAAATTTGATCGGCAAGCCGCCCGGGAACTGCTTGCTTTGATTGAACGGGGCCGCTATACTTCGATCCGGAGTTTGGCGGCCGATTTCCCCCGCAGCCGTCAGTGGGTCTATGTCTATCTGGAAGCTCTGGCATCAATCGATGCCATCGGCTTTAGAGGCTGTGAATAAAGCGGCATCGCCTATTTTCAACTAAGCAGTGCATTAATTCTATCTTGGTGATGAGAGCCAATTTTTTGCTATACTGATCCGTAAATTGGGCTAAAACGCCAA
>Ga0172382_10000715_pt1 | contig 62040 bp, 55 predicted proteins | sample Leawel138RmetaG_FD_122245 | JGI IMG/M metagenome (GOLD analysis project Ga0172382, IMG submission 122245) | Leachate microbial communities from a municipal landfill in Southern Ontario, Canada - Leachate well 138R metaG | ecosystem: Engineered > Solid waste > Landfill > Unclassified | place...
CCACTACGGCCCTACGGACCTCCGCTCCAGACCTACCCGCTGGAGGGATCTCGAGAGTGAGGGGGCAAATTATCACTAGCTGGCATTTCGGACTCGAAATTCCACAGCTCCTGGGACACTCTCGCTTCGCCGCCCAACCTAAGTCAGCAGATGGTCAAAGCTCACCCCTTCAGGCAACTGAGCTTCCAACTGCGCCCGAACATCCGGGTCTTCCAGCAGCTCCCGCATCGTCCGACCGCCCATCTTCTCGATCGGCTCATCTATCGAGGGCCCTTTTCTCGGCGGCATCGAGGCCATGATTTCCTCCTGGTCCACTTCGCGCATAAAGGTCAGAAGATCCCCACACTGCTCACAGACCGCGCCCGAAATCCGGTCCACTCGCTCAAACGAGTTCGAGTCCACCCAAAGCTCGTTCTCCTTCAGCGTCACGAACCCCATCACGGGCCTCTCCTCCGTCCCGTAAACAAAAGAATCCTCGCCCACTTTTTTCAGCCCGTCCACGCGCGAAAGTCCCTTAGCCAGCCACCTCCGCCTCTTCGGATCAAAACTCCAAACATCACGACTCAAAGCGATTGGCTCCCCGTCAAAGTTCACCATCTCCGGAGGCCCTTCCCGAGAAAGACCACCTTCCACCGCCTCCATCCAGGTCAAGTAAATCTTCTTCGCATTCTTCGGCTTCTCCAAAGTCGAAGAATGACAGCTCTTGCGGTGTCCCAAAAACTCCTCGGCTACCCAATCTCCGCCCCTACCAAGCAGACATCTCGGATGAACCGAAACCGGTACCCAAGCATCACCATCCGAGACAAGCTTCCCAAACAAGGTACCTCCGACGGTCAACCCCTCGTCAACACGACCGGACCTCACCAGATATGGTGTATCTTTCCGCAGTAGAAGATCACTAAGTACAAACTCATCCGGCCCCGTCTGCTCCGTCACCTTGTAAAGCGAGTAAGGCCGGGTCATCCAAATCATCTCGCCTTCAGCGCTTTCAAAACGGCTTCCGTCGCCGAAATACATTTCCGCCGGCGTCTTTCCGCCTTCAAGCGGGTGACAGAAAGCCAGGAAGTCCAGCAAAAACGGCATCTCTTCCTCTTCCAAGGGTTGGTAGCCGAAACTCTCGCTCCACGCCATCAAAGCCTCACGGGGGTACCTCTCCCGCAACTCCTCGTGAATCGCGAAAACCAGCTCGCTCCACCGCTCTCTCACCTGGTCATGATGCCGGGCTCGAGCTTCCAGCTCCTCAGCCCGAGGCAAACAGCACTTCTTATACTTCTTCCCACTTGCACAAGGGCAAGGGTCGTTTCTTCCCGCCATGCCAGCTCGATTCTCGCCCTCCTCCAGAAGACCCGCAACAACACGTTTCACAACCTGGTGCCAATGTTTCACGCCAAACGCTCCACGCATCCTCCCCTAAGAAGTCAGTAGGTAAATACAAATAGCGGCCCTTCGGGCCTCGAAGATGGGGCCGGGTTTGGGCGCGGGCTTCAAAGTCACGTTGGTGGTCGGCGGGACTTGTAGCGGGGAAGAGATCGCCTTTTGCGGCAAAAGGCGAACTGTCAGAGGAAATGCCCCATCCTGCTCGGTTACCCATTCTAGCGCCCCCAGGCCCTGATCGCTCATCGCGTCCACGTTAGTGCAAACGAGCCCGGGAGTACCGTCGGCCGTCTCGCGGGTGACCACGGCGAAGAGTTCAGAAACCTGGGTACGGGGCCGGGTTGGGTGCCCCGAAGAACCCGGAGCGAAACTCCCCATTGGTACTAGACCAGCACTCCGTAACGTCCACCCCGAAACGGCCTCAAGTTACCTGGGTGGTCTCCGTCGCTACCGCTCCGGAGGTTACGGGGCCTTCGGCCCCGAGGGGGCTTGCCAGCCCCCCAAGACCCCCCGCCTGCCGGTTTCAGCCGCTTCGCGTCTGAAACACGGAACAAGCCCTGATAATCAAAGAAGTTCTTCCTCATTTAGGCTTTGATCTATCTCAATCAGAAGTGTCAGCCCAAGTTCAGCCTCGACAACCTCCAGATGAATCTTCTTGCCATCCTTTTTCCGAATCCAAAAACCTTGTTCGTACAGTCTTTCGAGAAAGCTCTCGCTGTCATCTTCCCTTTCAAAAGGACACGTCACTATCAACAGCAAGGTGTTCTCCGGAGTTCTGATGATCTCATACTCATCAATGACAATCATCGTTGAGCCCCTCTTTTGGAAGTCGACTCCGAGCGCTCCAACGACGCTGAAACAAAGAACCGTGGATCTTGCGTAAAAAACATCTTCAGTACCGTCTCTTCATCGATCCGAGCTTCGATCCCGTCCTCGGTATCCACCCAATCAACCCCTTCCAGCTTCTTCACAACCACATCGTAATCGTCCGCGTCCATCAGCCAGGGGATACCGTCCTTCTCGATCGAGATGATCATTTCGGACTCAATCCTCTCGACTCGTCCGCCACCATCAACCCCTATTTCCGCGACAACCCCTTTGTAAGAGTCGACCAACACCAGGCCGTCCCCCTCCTTCGCTTTCTCCACGCGGGCCATCATGAAAAACCCTCCTTTTGTCGAAGCGGTCGTTGCGGGATTGTGCTTGGACCTGGTCCTGATGGTGTTGCTCCCGTTCGCGGGGCCTGCGATGTTATTTGTCGTGGCCGCTTTATTGTTCGTGGTACCGTTTTATGTGGGGATCGTGGGGGCGCCGAGTGCCATGGAGTGGCGGGCCGAGAATCGAGTCCGCTCGAACGTCTGGTCCAGCCTCTCTCCCTTGCTTTGTGGCAGTAGCCTGGTCTTTCTGCTGGTGATGGTCGGGCTGGAGATCCTGGGTGAGCCGTATTCTCAAGGGGAGATCCTGCTCTACCTGTATCTCTCCATTCTCTTAATGAGGTTTGCGGCGGCCGGGTTTATCAACCTGCTGTTGAGCATCCCCTGCCTTATTTTGAGCAAGAAGATGGACAGGATCAGCGCGCTGGCTGCCTTTGTCTGCTCCTGGGCCGGGTTGGCCCTGAGCCGCGACTTCTTGACCCCCCAGAGCCTGATCGCCAGTACAGTTTTATCGGATTCTTCGTGCTGGTCAACTTCGTCTACGGTCTGGCCTGGGGCGGAACGGTGCAGTGGGCGGGGATACACCTCCTCAAGGAGGAGTCGAACTCCCGCTGAAGGAGCCCGTGTGAGTCCGCCTGAACAAAATGCACTTCGTCTGGCTCGGTCCGATCACTCACACGGGCTCCTGTCCAGTCGATTGTGCCTAGCGCAGTAACCCAGGCTCAGAAACCCGAAGGTCAGAGCTGGCGCCGAGACTGTCTCCCAGTTGTTGAGCCAGATCAGCCCAGTTGCCAAGATGACGGTGATAGTGCCGAGAGCGTGAGCCAATGCGTGGCCTCCGGGAGAGGCTCTCCATTCTTCGAGAAACTCGCCCAGCAGGGCAGCTCCGAAAAGGGTGAAGAAGATGCGCCAGGGGGTCACGAAAAGTGGCAAAGTCGGGAAGCTTTTTCCCCATAGTTGCAGAGCCACCAGACCGCCGGCCCCCAGCGTGAGAAAAGCTATCACCACCTGGATCGTGATGGAACGGCTCCAAAAAAGACGCAGACAGATCGCGATCAGGAGAAAGAACTGTAGGGTTTGGAAGCCGCTATGTTCGAGTAGACCCATTCCGCCCAGTTTACCACGCTGTAGAAAGGTTTTGCCATGCGTGGGGGAGGGTAAGTGTCCCACCGACTATCAGCGGCCCGTGGCTCTGCCACAAAGACGAACGGTCGCCTGGAGGGAAAGAAAGTTTTATGAGCACAAAAGTCGCAATCAATGGATTCGGTCGTATCGGCCGCCAGGCCCTGAAGGCCATGCTGGAAAACCACAAGAGCATCGAAGTGGTGGGTATCAACGACCTGGTCGACACCGCCACCAACGCTCACCTGTTTAAGTACGACAGCAACTACGGTCGCTTTGACGGCACTGTTGAAACCGACGGTGAGAACCTGGTGATCAACGGCAAAAATATCCGCGTGACCAAAGAACGCGATCCTCAAAATCTGCCCTGGAAAGAGCTGGGTGTGGACGTGGTCCTGGAATCCACAGGGATCTTCACCAACCGGGAAGGGGCCAGTAAGCACCTCACCGCCGGGGCCGGAAAAGTCGTGATCTCGGCTCCCGCCAAAGGCGAAGACATCACCATCGTGCTGGGAGTGAACCACAACGACTACGATCCCGAGAAGCACAACATCATCTCCAACGCTTCCTGCACCACCAACTGCCTGGCCCCCGCGGCCAAGGTGTTGAACGACGGATGGGGCATCGAGCAGGCCTACATGACCACCATTCACGCCTACACCAACGACCAGAGAATCTTGGACCTGCCTCACAGCGATGCGCGTCGGGCCCGGGCCGCGGCCCTCAACATCATCCCCACCACCACCGGGGCAGCCAAAGCGGTAGCTCTGGTCATTCCTGAACTCAAAGGCAAGTTCGACGGCATGGCTATGCGCGTTCCCACCCCCACCGTTTCCATCGTGGATTTCGTGGCTACCGTCAAGAAAGACATCACCGCTGCGGATCTGAACAAAGCCTTCAAGGCGGCAGCAGAAGGTGAAATGAAAGGCATCCTGGCCTTCACCGACGAGCCCCTGGTCTCCATGGACTTCAAAGGTCACCCGGCCTCTTCCATAATTGATGGAATGTCCACCAGCGCCATGGGCCGGATGGTCAAGGTTGTGACCTGGTACGACAACGAGTGGGGTTACTCCAACCGGGTGGGCGACTTGATCAATTTCATGTCCAGTCGTCAACTGGTTGTCAACGCCTAATTAATCCGCTCGCGGCTACCCTGCCAGCAGGGTAGCCGCTTTCGATTTCGAGGAGACTCCGCATGTTTCGAACCGTCAAGGAAATGGATGTCGCCGGCAGAACCGTGCTGGTGCGCGTGGATTTTAACTGTCCGCTCAAGAACGGCGTGGTGACCGACGACAATCGGATCCAGGCTGCGCTACCCACCATCAACTACCTGGTGGAGCAGAAAGCGAGACTGGTGTTGATGTCTCATCTGGGGCGCCCCAAAAACGAGCCAGACCCGGCCCTGTCGCTGGCGCCCGTGGCCAAGAAGCTGGGGGAGATCCTGGGTCGGGAAGTTCACATGGCCGCTGATTGCATCGGTGAGGCTGTCAAGAAACAGGTGAAAAACCTGAAGGACGGCGAGATCCTGGTGCTGGAGAATCTGCGCTTTCATGGGGAAGAGAAGAAGAATGACGACGGCTTCGCCCAACAGTTGGCCGATTTGGCCGAGGTGTATGTCAACGACGCTTTCGGAGCGGCCCACCGCGCTCACGCCTCCACCCACGCCGTGGCTTCCAAGCTGCCTGCTGCGGCTGGTCTCTTGATGGAGCGCGAATTGGTGGAGTTGGGGCGTCTCATGAACAACCCCAAGAGGCCCTTCGTGGCCGTGCTGGGAGGGGCCAAGGTGACCGACAAGATCGGGGTCCTCGACAATCTAGCCAAACTGGCCGATACTATCCTGATCGGTGGTGGAATGGCTTTTACCTTTCTGAAGCTCCAGGGCCACGACATCGGCAAGTCGCTGTGTGAGAAAGACCTGGAAACCTGCCAGAAACTTTGGGACGATGCTAATGCCGCCCGGGCCGAGATTCTCTTGCCCACGGACGTGGCTGTGGCTACTGAAATTGCTCCTGGAACGGAGCGCAAGGAAGTGCCGGTATCGGGAATCCCTGCTGACCACATGGGATTGGATATCGGTGGTGAGTCCATCGCTCGCTTTTCCGAAGTTCTCAAGACCGCGGGCACTGTCTTCTGGAACGGCCCGATGGGTGTCTTTGAAGTGCCACCTTACGACCAGGGAACCTTGAAGGTGGCTCAGGCCATCGCCGGGTCCGAGGCTGTTTCTTGTGTGGGTGGTGGCGACTCTGCGGCCGCCATTCGACAGATGAACTTAGACGATCAGATCACCCACGTTTCGACCGGTGGAGGCGCCTCCCTGGAGCTGCTCGAAGGTAAAGAGCTTCCCGGGGTGGCCGTCTTGATGACCAAAACCAACGCGTAAAGGAAGTGCAATGAGAAAGCCGTTGCTTGCTGCAAACTGGAAAATGCATCTAAACCGCCGGGAGGCTAAAACCCTGGTGCAAGATCTTCTGAAAGAGGTCACTCAAACCGATCGAGAGGTTCTGATCTGCCCTCCCGCGTTGTTGTTCGACACGGTTCAATCGGCGTGCGCTTCACACAATCGAGTGTACACGGGCGTTCAGAATATGCACTTCGCCGACAAAGGTGCTTTTACTGGAGAGGTTTCCGCGGAGATGGTCAAAGATGCCGGTGCCGGCTTTGCCATCATCGGCCACTCCGAGCGCCGTGCTATCTTCGGGGAGACCGACGGGTTGTGCGCCAAGAAGGTGCGACAGGCGGACTCTTACGGGATCGTCCCCGTGCTCTGTGTGGGTGAGACCCTGGAGCAGCGGGAGAAGGGCCTGACCACCCAGGTCATCGACACCCAACTGGACGGCTCTCTAGAGGGGCTGAATCTTGACTCGGGGGACCGCCTCGTGATAGCTTATGAGCCCGTTTGGGCGATCGGAACGGGCAAGACCGCCACTTCGCAAGACGCGGAAACGGTGATCAAACACATCCGGGAACGCCTGAGCGAAAAATACGGAGAGCGCATCGCCAATGCGGTGAGAATACTCTACGGTGGGTCGGTAAAACCTGACAATATTGATGAATTGATGGCGCAGCCCAACATTGATGGGGCGCTGGTAGGCGGTGCTTCTCTGGAAGCCGAGTCGTTTGCCAGGATTGTGAACTTTAATTAGTGCGAGGACAAAATCGTGAATAATTTACTCCTGTTGGCGCAAGCCGAGGTCGGAGCCATGGGCCCGGCTCAATATCTTTTCGGCGCGGTTTATCTGGCGGTGTGTCTGGCTATGATCGGGGCCATTCTCATGAAGACCCCGAAGAACGATGGTCTTGGTGGAATGATGGGCGGAGGGGGGAGCGACGCTGCCTCCTTTAAGGGCGCCAAGAGCAAGGATGACACCATCGACACCATCACCAACTGGATCGCCGTCCTCTTCATCGCTATGAGCATCGGTCTCAACTATGTCTTCTAAAGCGAACTTCGTTCCTGGCGAATTCTCTTTCGAGACGCTGGCCATTCACACCGGCCAGGATCCCGAATCTACCACCGGAGCAGTGGTCGTTCCCATTTTTCAGACCTCCACCTTCGCCCAGGAGTCGCTGGGCAATCCGCGCCAAGGTTACGACTACGCGCGCTCGGGCAACCCCACCCGTAAGGCCTACGAAGAGTGCATAGCCGCCCTGGAAAACGGCCGCTACGGCACCGCGTACTCCTCAGGGATGGGTGCCATCAACAACTGCATGTATCTCCTGAAGACCGGCGACGAGGTGATCGTGGGAGACGATGTCTACGGCGGGACCTACCGGTTCTTCACCAAAGTCATGGACGGCTTCGGGATAACCGCTCGCTTCGTGGACTCTTCGGACCTGAAAGCCGTGGAAGCGGCCTTCTCCTCCAAAACCCGCATGCTGTGGGTAGAGACTCCTACCAATCCGCTTCTGAAGATCAGCGATCTGAAAGAATTGTCCAGGCTGGCCCGAAGTCGCGACGCTTACATGGTGGTGGACAACACCTTCATGAGCCCGTATTTTCAAAAACCCCTGGATCTGGGCGCTCACATCGTGGTGCACTCCGCCACCAAGTACCTGGGCGGTCACTCCGACGTGATCGGAGGGGCTCTGGTCACCAACGACCAGGAGATCCACGAACGCATGAAATTTTGTCAGAAGTCGGTGGGTGCGGTTCCCGGTCCGTTCGACTGCTGGCTCACGCTCAGAGGGATCAAAACCCTGGCGGTTCGTATGCGAGAGCACGAAGCCAACGCCATGAAATTGGCTCAGTGGCTGACCGAGCATCCTGAGGTGGAGCGGGTCATCTATCCGGGGCTTCCCTCCCACCCTCAGCACGAGTTGGCTAAGAGCCAAATGAGTGGATTCGGTGGAATGGTGAGCTTCGTGGTCAAAGGCGGTCTGGAGAAAGCCAGGTCGGTGTTGGAAGGGACCAGGATTTTTCTGCTGGCGGAGAGCCTGGGTGGCGTAGAATCGTTGATCGAGCACCCCGCCATCATGACCCACGCATCCATCCCGGCAGAGCGCCGTCAAGAGATCGGAATCTCCGACGGCTTGATCCGCCTTTCGGTGGGGATCGAAGCTTACGAGGATCTAAAACGCGATCTGGAATGTGCCCTTAACTCCAAACTACCCTGCGGCTGCTCTTAGGATCAAGTTCTAAAAGCAGACTATTCTCTAGCTTCCCAGGTTTGGAGGATTTCCTCCAGTCCTTTGTTCTGGTCTTCTTCCTTTCGTAAGACCAGCAGGTTGCGAAACTGCCGGGCAGTGTCCTTGAGCACCTCATTATATTTCGTCTGTTTGTATGGATGGCCGGCCATCTGCAAGAAGCTCTCGGCGTAGTTGTCCATCAAAACCTGTCGCTCGCCGAAATCCGGGTGGATCAGCAGGCTATGGATCACTTGAAGCACATGGCCCCGGGGGGAGCCGCTGGTGAACTGCTCGGCCCCACCCGGGCGTAAGTTCCAAAGAGCAAGCATGACCCAGGACTGGGGAGAGGGCGTGCGATAGATGGCCTCGGCCCCCACCTGATCGGCGACGTAAGTGGAGAGAGACCAGACTTCGTCGGGGTCACAGTCGGTGTAGATATCGTGAACCCCGGGAACTTCATCCACGGCGCAGCCTTCCTCCAAAGAAAGGTTTGCCCAACCCATCATCACGGAATGGTTTGAGAGAGCGTAGCTCAGAAGAATCAAGCAGTCAGCCACCACCAGAGAAAGCTCCTGCTCATCGACCCAGTAGATCTTTCTTTTCTCGAGGTCTACCCGGTAAGGAGCCTGCCCGGCTCCATGCTCTTCCAAAAATTGGAGAAATCTGGACTGCTTCTCTTCCCAGTTACTCATTGACGGGATACATTTCCTCTCTAAATCTGCTGGATCAAGTTGATCATCGGCATGAAAGTGCCAAGAACGATAAAGCCGATGACGATTCCCATTATACCGAGCAAGACGGGCTCCACGAAGGTCGTCAGGGTTTGCAAGCTCGTCTCAAAGTCTTCTTCATACAAATCTGCGATTTTCGAAAGAAGAAACGGAAGTTTGCCTGATTCTTCCCCCAGGAGAACCACCCCGGTGACCAGGGGCGGAAAGCCTCCGGCTAGAGTTAGGGATTCGGCCATGGGAGTACCGTCTTTGATGTGAATCAGAACGTTGGTGTAGTGGCGTCGGTACACAGGGCTCCCCCCTACTTCTCCGGTAATGCCGAGCACATCAGTCATGGGTAGACCTGACTCGATCAAGGCCGACATCGTGCCCAGGGATCGGGTCAGGATGGCCAGTCGATAGAGTTTGCCAAAGAGTGGGAGCCTCAGGAGCATGACGTCCCAATAAAGTTGTAGAACGGGGAAACGGCTTCCCCTCAGGACCATCCTGTAAAAGAGCAGGCCACCCAAAAAAACCAACAAACCGGCTGTGAAGATGATGGGGAGCGAGGTTGATAATTCGCTGATGGAGATCAGGATCCGAGTTGGCAGGGGAAGCGTGGCTCCGATTTCCCGAAAGGAGGGAGCCAGCCCCGGTACCACAACCACCACCAGAATCCAGAAGATGGCGAGGGCCACCAGGGAGATCAGGACGGGGTAGGTCAGGGCCGCCTTCAACCTCTTTCGTAGCGCCCAACGGCGCTCCAGGAGATCGGCCAGTCGCTTGAAGGTCACGTGGAGTCGCCCGGACCGTTCAGCGGCTCGGCACATACCGATGAAGGAGTGGTCGAACACCATTTGCCAGCGGGATAGAGAAGCCGAGAGACTGCGCCCGATCCGAATGGAGTTTCCGATATCCAGCATGACGTCGTTCAAGAAGCCGTCTTCACCGTTGGCTGAGACATCGAAAATCTGGGCCAGCGGCAAGCCGGCGTCGAGCATAACGGCCATACCTTTGGTGTACACCGGCAGTGAGTCGTTGCTTCGAAAAAAGGTTGACAGGTGCTGGCGCCAGTCGCTTTCGACCACTTCCTCCAGGGTGAGCAGGTGAGCAAAACGCAAATGCAATTGCTCTCTGGCCGCTTCCCGGCTGTGGGCCCGGATGGTTCCTTGAGCGGGACTCTTGTCTTCCTGAATGGCTGTGAACCTGTAAAGAGGAATACGGTCTGACTTATGTGGGGGTTGATCGTTTGACACGCCTTCGCGTACCATTCCTCAGAAAGTCCGCTCATCCCTATTTTCAACGTATTACCGGGGGAACTTTAATGTACCGGGATGGTTAGGACTTAGGAACATCGAGCCGAAAGGATGACTCATGAAAAAAAATAGAATTCTCTGCGCATTGCTCTCCCTTTTTCTATTGACGGGAGTGGCTCTGGCCGATAAGAGCGGGCCGACCTGGTATACCGACTGGAACAAGGCAGCCGCCGCCGCGAAAAAAGAAAATAAACCGATCCTGATGGATTTTACGGGCAGTGACTGGTGTGGCTGGTGCATCAAACTGCACGATGAAGTCTTTAGTAAGGATGAGTTCAAGACCTGGGCCTCTAAAAATGCGATCCTGATGGTGATCGATTTCCCCCGCAAGAGCAACATGACAGCGGCCCAAAAATCCAGCAACCAAGCCCTGGCAAGGAAGTACGGAATTCGGGGATATCCCACCATCGTGGTGGTAGATGCCGCGGGCAAGAAGCAAGGACAACTGGGCTATGTAGCGGGAGGCCCTTCCGCCTGGATCAAAGAGGCCCAAAAGCAGATGAAATAGGCTTGTTCTAAGGATACGCTCCACGAGGCACCGGGGAAACCCGGTGTTTTTATTTACTCTCGCTACTGATTTTACATGCTGTTAACAAAAAAGCACTTTACCAGGCCCTTTCTCGAGGGAAAACAGTTTCACACAGACTGGAGGACATCGAAAGTGGCAATAAATTTTTTCCCAGGATATCAAAGAATCGGCGGTTCTTACCCCTACCGACCACCTGGTCAATTTCATCAAACGAGCGAAGATATTCATATGGGTGGGGGAAGCCACTTCTGGAGTCGACGCGGTCACTGGTTTGGCGGACGCGGTACCGACGGTTACGGGATCAACCTGAATCAACGTCCCGGACATCAGCGCGGTCAGGACGGTGCCCTGGTTTTCCCCGATTCGCGAGGTCGTTATAACAGACGAGCGGTACAGGACACCAACGACATGATGAAAGCCGCCCGGGGCGATTACGACTTCAACAACGATGGTCGAACCGACATGTTCGAGCGTATGCGTGGACGTGGCCTCCAGAACAAGTACAATCAACTTGATCGAAATCGTGATGGGCGTCTGAGCGCTCACGAGATCTCCGCCGGGGGTGGACGCGTTTGGGTCGACCACAACCGCAACGGAAACGTGAGCGGTAACGAGCTTCACTCTCCTTACAGCGTCCCGACCAACGATGGCTGGGGTCGGCGCGGCACCTCTCGACTGGACTTCGTGGATCCCCACTCCCGTACTGCTCACACCACGCCAAACCGGCCCTGGTACTCCGGTGGTTACCCCCACGGGTGCGGCTGCGGGCACGGCGGTTTCAACTACGGGAATCATTTTCCTCGCTTCCCGGGAGGCGGACACTTCTTCTAAGAAGTGGATTTCAAGAGCTTTAAGCGATTTTAGAAAATCAGCGGGCCCTGGCAATAGTTTGGCAACAAGTGTTAACCTCGAGTTTACATTTGTAGCGAAACTGTAATTGCCAGGGCTTTATTTCTATCTTAATTCTTTTTATTCTTATAATTAAGGACATCGAGGAGCAGACTGAAAAAGATAAGATGATGAAAGCCGCTTACGAATACTATAGACAGAACCACAAAGCCACTCGGAAAGTGACCAACACCGTGACCCTGGGTTCCCTGAACACCAACGCCACCGCCCGCGTCAGCCTCAAAAAACGCCCCCCCAGAAAACCTGCACCACAACTCACTTCGGCCGAGCAAGCCCTGCTCAAACTTGTAGACTCAGGAATGATCGGTGCTGTGATCGCCTACCACGCGCCACCGGCCCAAGACTTTTAAGCCATTTCTTCCCATACGAGAGTCAGCTCTTCACATTCTCTCCGGGTTTTTTCATAGCTTTCACTGACCCGCCTTTGCTCTATAGGATCGGAGTAGAGTTCCGGGTCTGCTAGCTTTCGGGTGAGTTCGTCCAGCTGTTCTTCCAGGGCGTAAATCTTTTTTTCCAGAGCCTCCAATTTCCAGGGCGTCCTCTTGGCTCTGTCACTTTTTGGAGTAGATTTGAGCTGGCTGGGCACCGTTTCGGATTTTGGGGCGCGTGAGGCTTTGATCCGGCTCTGCTCCTGGAGTTTCTCTTTATGTTTTTGTCTGCGGTACTCCTCAAAAGTTCCTTCGAAGAGTGATGGCTCAGGTGAAGAAAGATCCAGTACTCGGGTGGCCAGGTGTTGCATCAGGGCCCGGTCGTGGGTCACAAAGATGATGGTTCCTTCATAGAGGTCCAGAGCGTCTTGCAGCGCTTCTCGGCTTTCAATATCTAAATGGTTGGTGGGCTCGTCAAGGAGCAAAACGTTGCTGGCCATCAGCACACATTTGGTCAGGGCCACGCGACTTTTCTCGCCCCCGCTCAGCACTGCTACAGATTTAAAGACCTCGTCGCCGGTGAAGAGAAAGCAACCCAAGAGGGTCCTTACCTCGGTTTGGGTCACCGAGGAGGGAGCCACCGCTTCCACTTCCTCCAGGACCGTTTTCGACGGGTCGAGGGCTTCGGCCTGATGCTGGGCGAAGTAGACCTTTTCGGCGAATTCGTCAAACTTCACCCGTCCTTCATCGGCCGTTTCATGGCCGGCCAGGATGCGCAGGAGCGTGGTCTTGCCGGAGCCGTTGGCGCCGACCAGGGCCAGTCGCTCACCTCGCTGCAATTTGAAGGAGAGATTTTGCAGAACCGTGTGGGTGTAAGACTTCCCCAGGCCCTTGACCTGCAGCACCTGGGAGCCGGAGCTCTCCGCCTGCTGAAACGACATCCTGACAGATTTCTTGCGGGCGTCCGGCAGTTCTTCCATTTCTCGCTTGGCCAACATCTTCTCCCGGCTCTTGACCCGGCTGGAGAGGGTGGCTTTGTAGCGAAAGCGCTCGATGAAACGACGCTCTTGCTCCAGCTTTTTTTGCTGATTTTTGTACCGCTGCAGGCGCAACTGGTACCGCTTGTCCGCCTCTTCCAGATAGAAACTGTAGTTGCCGGCGTACTCTTCGAGATCCCCGCTTCGTAGTTCTATAGTGCGCTGAGCCACTTTGTCCAGAAAGACCCGGTCGTGGCTCACCATCAGCACCGCCCCCGAATAGCTCAAGAGGTACTCTTCCAGCCACTCCATGGCTTCCAGATCCAGGTGGTTGGTGGGTTCGTCCAGGAGCAAGCAGTCCGGGGCACGCAGCAGCAAACGGGCCATGGCGCCCCGCATCTGCCAGCCTCCACTGAAGACCTTGCAGTCTTTTTGCAGATCCTCAGAGGAAAATCCCAGGCCACCGGTCACTTTGTGAATACGGGCATCCAGGGTGCGAGGATCCGCGTGTTCAAAGCGTGACTGCACCAGGGAGTACTCTTCCATGATGCGGCGCAGGGTTTCTCCCTCGGCTCCCGCCATCCGGGTTTCCAATTCCCGCATGCGCTGTTCCAGCGCTTCGACGTGGCTGAAGATCTCCATCATCTCCTGATAAAGAGTGCGGCCGGGGGTCAACTGTCCTTCCTGGCCCAGATAACCGATGTGGGCTCCCGGACCCAGAATGACCATGCCTCCATCCGGCTCTTGTTGGCCCGCGATGATCTTAAACAGAGTGGTTTTCCCCGAGCCGTTGGCCCCTACTAGAGCTACCCGCTCCCCCCGGGTAACCGAGAGGGAGATCTCGTCCAATACGGTCGATCCACCGAAGTGTTTTTGCAGCTTAACCACACTGATCATCGCTTCCTGGCTACCTCGGACGCGGGCAAACACCTCCTGGAAAAGTTTTCCTTAAGTAATTTTGAGAAAGGGTTTGGGTACTGTATAGTGAATTCTGGTTATTGATCGAATAGATGTAACGTCCCACGAATGAATTTTCGAAGCAACAAAGAAGGTGGGCCCGAGAGTACGGGCGCTTTGCAAAACGGCGGGGCGCGGTGGAGGAATAATTAACTAAATGGATCCGATAACATTAGCCGTTGGTACGGTAGTAGTAATTATGGGCCTGGTCTTTTTTAAGAAGATCAAGCCCACACTGATTAAGGTGGAGCAGGGGAACGCGGTCATTCGTAACCGTCCCGAAAGGTTTCCCGGGGGCGGAATCTCGGTGTTCTTCAGTGGTAACTACGTGATCGAGATGTTCGACGTTTGGGAGATCATGGATATCTCGGTGCGGACCATCGAGATCGACCGGCGTGGTCGTGAGGGCCTGATCTGTAAAGACAACATCCGGGCCGATATCAGCGTGTCGTTCTATGTGAAAGTGCCGAAGGATCCCGACAATGTGGTTCGGGTCGCGGAGACCGTGGGGGTGGATCGCGCCTCCGACCTGGGAACCCTAAAAGAGCTCTTCACGGCGAAGTTTTCCGAAGCTCTCAAGACCGCCGGTAAGAATTTGGACTTCGAAGAGCTGTACACCCAGAGGCAGGAATTTCGGGCGGCCATCATCGAGGTCATCGGAGACGATCTCAACGGATACGTTTTGGAAGATGTGGCTATCGACTTCCTGGAGCAAACACCCCTGGAGAGCTTGGACCCCGAGAATATTCTCGATGCCGAAGGTATCACCAAGATCACCGACCGCACCGCCAGGCAGCACGTGGCCACCAATAAGTTACGACGGAGCGCCGAGAAAGAAGTCAAGCGCGAGGATACGGAAGCTCGGGAAGTGATCCTGGAGTTGGAGCGCCAGGAGAAGGACAAAGAAGCCGAGCAAGCCCGTTTGATCGCCACCAAGGCAGCCGCCGAACAGTCCACCACTCGAGTCGCTCAAGCAGAAGAGATGGCACGTTCGGAAGAAGCTCGCATTCGGGCCCAGGAAAAGATCGAGATAGAGAACGAGAACAAAGTTCGCGAAGTCGAAGTGGCCAAAAAGAACCGTGAGCGCGTGGTTGCCGTGGAAGAGGAACGAGTCGTGAAGGACCGTTCCCTGGAAGCGATTCAGCGGGAGCGCGAAGTCGAATTGCGCCGGATCGAGAAGGAAAAAGAACTCGAGGTAGAGCGCAAGAACATCCAGGACGTTATCGCCGAGCGAGTAGCGGTAGAAAAGAACGTGGCTCAGGAAGAAGAGCGCATCAAAGAACTACGACTTCTTGAAGAAGCTAGACGCAACAAAGAGGCGAAGGTCATCACCGCCCAGGCGGAGGCCGAGGAGCTAGCCATCGCACAGACCCGTGCCGCCGAAGCAGCGGAAGTGGTGGCCAAGTCTAACGCCCGGGCGCAACTGACCAAAGTCGAAGCCGAACTGGAAGCTGCCGAGCGACAGGCTCAAGCCAAGATCCGGATGGCCGAAGGGGTTCAGGCAGAGCAAGCCGCCTCCGGTCTGGCCGAGGCCAGGGTCAAGGAAGCGATGGCCACCGCTGAAGAGAAAGAAGGCCTGGCCAAAGCTCGAGTGATGGAAGCTCAGGCTCCGGCCGAAGAGAAACTCGGCATGTCGAAGGTCAACGTGCAAAGAGCGCAGTTCGAGACTCACGCCGACGGTACTCGCCAGAAGATGACTGCCGAGGCCGAGGGGACTCAGGCCAAGCTGGCAGCCGAGGCTGAAGGGGCACGACTCAAAGCGCTGGCCGAGGCCGAAGGTATCGCCAAGAAGGCCGAGTCCATGAAGCAATTGTCGGAGGCGACCCAGGCACACGAAGAGTTTCGCCTCCGCCTGGAGATGGAGAAAGAGGTGGCTCTGGAGCGGATCGAGGCGGAGATGCAGATCGCCGAAGCCCAGGCCCGGGTTCTGGGCGAGGCTTTCAAGTCGGCCAAGATCGATATCATCGGTGGCGATGGCGCCATGATCGACAAGATCTATCAGGCGGCCTCTTTCGGCAAGTCTCTGGATGCCTTTGCCAACGGGGGCAAAATGAGCCAGGCTCTGGTCAGCGGTTACGCCAACGGCTCTCGCAATCTGGCCGGCGACATCAAGGACGTGTTGAGTGGAGTGAAGTCCGAAGACATTCGCAATCTGTCTCTGGCCAAGTTACTCGCCAAGCTGTCCGAGGATAGTTCCGGTGCCGAGAGGGTGAAACTGAAGAAGGTCCTGGAGGCGGTGAATACCATGGGCCTCTCGGAACTGATGCTCAAGGGCGCTGAAGCCAGCGGAAAAGAATAACTCGTGGCCCAGGAGGAAGTCCAAGCCGAAGCCGGAGCCTCCGAAGAGATTGAGCAAGGTGCCTACGACCTTCTCAAATCTCGTCTGGAAGGTCAGGCCGTCGAGCTCAAAAAAAAGGTCGACGCACTAAACGCCAAGCGAGCCGAGCTTTTTGGTGGGCGTGAGCTTACGGTGCTCGGCACCGAGAGGATCCGCACCGAGAACAACTGTATTCCGGTGGACATCACCTCGGTCGGCGATTTGCTTCTCCTGGGCTACAACGTAGAACTGGTACGGGCCGAGAAGACCGTAGGCGATCTTTTCGCACTCCATCGCTTCGAGGCCCAGGAGGGCACCTTCGGGTTTCCACCTCTGGCCAAGGATGATGCCCGAAATTTTCTCCAGGACGCCAAGTTTCAGACGGAGTTCGGGGAACTCGTGAAATACAACAAGATGCTGAACGTGCGCATGCTACGCCAGCAGGGCACCGCCATTCAGGCCCGCTTGCAAACCGGAGAGAATAAGTCGGATCGCAAGGTGCTGGAGTGGGTCACCACGCGGGACCGGGGAGTTGTTTACTCGGGAGACAAAGGGGAGATCGTCTACCCCAATAGCCACGACTTCAAGTGGAGAGAAACCACCCGCAAGGACCACACTTCAGGCACCCATCCCCACGTGAACATCGCCAACAAGGTCTTCGTGGAATGCGTGGGCGGCGATCTCACGGTGAAGATCGAGGATAATAGCGAGGACGGGATGGGGGTCTACCGAGAGCCGGTAGAGCAGCCTAATCAGGCGCTTCACGATGCCCAAATTCACTACCACGACGCCGAGGAACTGATTCTTTTGAAGATTCTACCGTACCGGGAGAAGTTGTGGCGCTATCTGGTCTATAACACTCGCAACAAATCGGTGACCAGGATCGATCAGATCGGTAACTCCTGTGTCATGCTGCCGGAGAATCACGGTATTGTCTTTCCCGGCGGCTACTATTTGCTGGAAGGGTCTCTCAAACTCTTTGAGGGGAGCTTCGAGGGCCTGGTACTGGCTCGCCCGCCGTTGGCTTCTCCCAATGGTGAGGACGTTCTTTATGTATTTCGCAACCCCGAAACCACCGAGACGGTGATTCTGTCTTACAATCTGGTTTCCCGGGAGATGAGCACCCCCATCCGCTGTCACGGCTTTTCCATTTTCGATGACGGCACCACCGTGATTTTCCGCTCCGACGAGAATCAGGAGCCTTCCAAGGTTCATCCCCTTCAGATCTGGCAAACCCCGTTCATGACGGCCGAGAACTACGAACTGGCTCCCCGCTCCGGGGCCTATTTGGAAAAGATCGGCAACGCGGAGTTGGTGCGCGGGGTTTCTGACACTCTGTCGGTGGCCCGGCGGATCCGAGAGCAGAAGCCCTCCACCATCACCTACAACGACCTGATTCGTTCGGTGACCAAGGCCCTGGATACCCATCATTGGTTAAACCATGAGGAAGTGGGTGAGATCGACGGGATCCTGAAAGAGATTCGAAGTACCGCTGAGCTGGTATTGCAGGAGTTCGACAAGGTCGAGAAGCTCAGAAAGCAGGCCAAAAAAGACGCCGAGGATATCGAGGCTGAACTTGCTAAGCAGAGACGCACCTGGCGACACGAAGACTGGACCGAACTGGACCCCTTTGTGGCTTCCCTGGATAGCCTGCGCTCTATGCGTGGTAAGATCATTACCGTCGCTGAACAGAAGTATGCTCTGACCGAGCAACTCCAGAAGAACGAAAAAGAAGTTGTCGATAAGTTCGACGAGATCAGTGGCGCGGCCGTCAAATTTCTCATCGAAAACGATGCATTTGCTCCCTATCGGGAGCGGATCACCGTGGTCGAACAGCAGGTGGCTCAGGTCCAAAAGGCGTCCGAAGTCACGCCGCTTGCCGAAGAGTTGGCTGATGTGGCCCGGGGTCTGGAGATCCTGCAGGAGATCGTGGCCACCTTGCAGGTTGATGACCCCACCTTGCGGACTCAGATCTTAGAGCAGATCTCCGAGGTCACCAGCCTCTTGAACCGGGTCCGGGCTCAGGTGGTCAATGCCAGGAAGAGCTACGGCGAAAAGGAATCGATGGCCGAGTTTTCGGTTCAGTTCAAGCTCTTCAGCCAAAATGTTCAAAGCGCGCTCTCTCTTGCCGACACCCCCGAGAAGGTCGATGAGAGTCTCTCCTCATTGCTGCTTTCTCTGGAAGAGCTGGAAGCAAAATTCGGTGAGTTCGATATCTTTCTGGAGGATCTCTACCAAAAGCGTGAAGAGATCATGTCGAGCTTTGGCTCCAAGAAGCAACTGCTCAGCGATCAGCGCCAGCGCAAGGTCGATCAACTCCTTTCTGCAGCAGACCGGGTCCTGGAGGGTATCGTTCGGCGGGCCACCACTCTGCAAGACAATGAGAAACTCAATACCTTCTTCGCGTCCGACCCCATGGTGATGAAGGTGAGGGACCTGGCCGATAAACTGCGGGCTCACAACAGCGACGTAAAAGCCGAGGAATTGCTGGCTCGTTTAAAGGTCGCCCGCCAGGACTCAGCGCGGGGCTTGAGAGACCGTCAGGAGCTCTTCGAGGGGGGCGACAATCTGGTCAAGTTGGGGCGCCACCGCTTCAACGTCAACACTGAACCCATGGGCCTCTCCCTGGTACCCCGGGACGGGGCCATGGCGTTTCACGTTACCGGGACCGATTTCTTTGAGAAGGTGGAAGACGAGACGTTTGCCCACACCAAAGAGTTTTGGGATCAAGAGTTTGTGTCGGAAAACAAAGAGGTGTATCGTTCCGAGTACCTGGCTTTCTGCTTGCTGGACGACGTGCGCCAGAATAAACACCCCGATCTCGATCTGAGAGAACTGATGAAGGCTCATCTGGAGGGGGACAATCGGCTCCTGGAGATCGTACGGGCGTACTCGGCTGAGCGTTACGATGAGGGGTACGATAGAGGTGTCCACGATGAAGACGCGGTGAAGATTCTGCACAGCCTGCTGGGGGTTTACAAGGCTGCGGGATGGCTCCGCTATACCGCTCGGGCACGTTCGGCGGCTATCCTTGCCTGGACTTTCGGAGTCCACCCTAAAGGCAAGGACGTCTGGCTGAATCAAGCCCGGAGCTTAACCCTATTGAAGACGGTCTTTAGTGGAGCCGGAGATTCTGATGCCTTTGAAGCGGAAGTGGCGCAGAAAATTCTAGAATTTTGCAATAGCAAAGGCTTTGACCTACCCGAACCTTTAGCCAAGCAGTCTGCGGAGTATCTCATCGCCGAACTCGGAGAGCGAGAGCTTCGATTTGTGACCAGTGGAGATGCTGCCAGGATCAAGACGGGCTTCACGGCTCACCTGCAAAAGGGTGGTCATGAAGACGTTTTTCTTGCTCATCTAGAAGCTCTGAAGGGACAGATCGAGCGGCAGTACGATCTGTGTCTGACCTGGATCCGAAGCTTTGTGGAGAGTCTGGGCCGGGGCAAGGATAAGACCCTGGCTCGAGCCATGCTGGTTCAAGAAGAAGCTGCCGTGATGCTGATGACCGATGGATTGGTGGATCGAGAACTCTCCTCGGCGGCTACGGTGGTCAAGATCGAGGGTCTACTAGGGCAACACCCCGGGCTCAAGGAGGGAGTCCTGGAGATCCGGTTGGATGAGTTCCTGAGCCGTCTGGAAACATTCCGCTATCTTCGGGTGCCCGCCTTTCGAGAGTACCAGAAAGCCCGCCTTTCGTTAATGGAGAAGGAGCGCCACCGGCTGCGTCTCGATGAGTACACTCCCAAGGTCATGAGTGCATTCGTTCGCAATAAGCTGATCAACGAGGTTTATCTTCCTTTGATCGGTGACAACCTGGCCAAGCAGATGGGTAGCGCCGGGGCTGACAAGCGGACCGACCAGATGGGTCTGCTGCTCTTGATCTCGCCTCCCGGCTACGGAAAGACGACGTTGATGGAGTACGTGGCCAGCCGATTGGGTCTCATTTTTGTAAAAGTCAACGGTCCGGCCCTGGGACACTCGGTCACTTCCCTGGATCCTAACGAGGCGGACAATGCCACCTCGGCTCAAGAGGTAGAAAAAGTCAACTTCGGCCTGGAGATGGGAAACAACGTGATGTTGTATCTCGACGACATTCAGCACTGTGATCCTGAGTTTCTTCAAAAATTCATCTCACTCTGTGACGGTCAACGACGAATCGAGGGGGTTTGGAAGGGCAGGACCCGGACCTACGACATGAAGGGGAAGCGGTTTTGTATCATCATGGCCGGTAACCCTTACACCGAGACGGGCTCGAAGTTTCAGATTCCAGATATGTTGGCCAACCGGGCTGATACCTACAATCTGGGTGATATTCTCTCTGGTAAACAGCAGGTTTTCGAGATGTCCTACATAGAGAACTCCCTGACTTCCAATCCCACTTTGTCCCCTCTGGCTGCCCGCGATCAGGAGGATCTCTACAAGTTTATCCAGATCGCGGATGGCACCCCCATCCCCATCAGCGAAATGAAGCACAATTACGCTGCCGCTGAAGCGGATGAAATCGTGACCGTTCTGAAAAAGCTGATGAAGATCCAGGAAACCGTGTTGATGGTGAATCAGGAGTACATCAACAGCGCTTCCAAAGACGATAAGTATCGTACCGAGCCACCCTTCAAGCTCCAGGGCTCCTATCGAAATATGAACAAGATGGCCGAAAAAGTCGTACCAGTCATGAATGAGAAAGAATTGGAGAGCCTGATCGCCGACCACTACGTGGGCGAATCCCAAACCTTGACCACCGGCGCCGAGCAGAACCTGTTGAAGCTGGCTGAATTGCGCGGCTCTCTTAGCGAGACTCAAGCAGTCCGCTGGTCTGCCATCAAGAAGGACTTTACCCGCAACAAGATCATGGGGGGCGACGAGAACGATCCGGTGATGAAGATGACCAGTGTGCTGGCTGTTCTGGGCGAAAAGCTTGAGGAGATTCAGGGCAGCATTCTCAAAGCCGGCGAGAACAGTCGGGTGGAGATCACCGCTCCGACTCCTCAGGCCAGTGCCAACGGACCAGAGTTTGCAAAGTACCTCCAGGGCTTGCAGGACGCCATCACCAGGCTGGCCGACCGGCCTGCTCCCACTGTTACGGTGCAGGCGGAGATTCCTCCGGGGGCCCTGGCGGCCGCTGCGCCACCGGCTACCCCCGCCCCGGCTGCGCCGGAACCGACTCCTGCACCGAGCATGCCACCCCCGGCGCCCACCATGCCACCCCCTCACCAGGCCATCGAACCGGTCGGACCCGCCCCTTCGGCGGCTCTATCGGAATTGGGCGGCAAGGTGGTGCCCGCCTTGAGACAGGTTGCAGAAATGATCAGAGGTCCGCACTCCAAGACGATCTTGCTGGACGGGAAACTGGTCGATGCCTTCGACGCCCTCCGGGACGCCCAGGACCTAGACGACGTGATGCGGGCACTGAGCCCGCTGCGACGAAACGCTCCTAGGGTGACCTGAATTGCACCGGTGAGCTATAGCTGCTTTGGGCTCTAGTGGGTACTTGTCCAGGGTGGTTGCGGGTAGAGGGCTTACTGTACGCTCTTTCGAGCGCTCCACGGTGGGATGCTGGAGTAGTCTTTGGAATGTAGGGTGCCGGCGGTGAATATGTCCGGGGGGAATACGAAGAACCACTGGATTGGTAATAAATTTGGTCGCTGAACTCTGGCTCCGGGGTTCGAGCGGTGGGATAAGAGGCACCCCCACCTACCGAGGTTCTTGCTCTTCTGGGAGATCTGAGATGGCTCAGACCGAGCGTCGAGGTCGAGCTCCGATAAGGTTGATAGGCGGAGTAGCTGTTTCCATTGGAGGATTGGCTCGCGTATTTGGTTGCAGCTCGTTCGATGGCCGCCGAGTCGATCTTGCTTTTAGGGATGTATCCTTCGTTGTTGGCGATCGCTCTGCTGCGGCTGGCTATAGTGGCCTTTCGAAGGTCGTTTGCCAGGGTCCGGTTGGCCTGCGTATCACCTTCGCTCTCTCTGGCCTGGTTCAGGAAGGTTTCTGAGCGCTCGAACTCATCGAGTTGCATGGAGCAACGAGCCGCCATCCGGTAGGCTCCTGCGAGTTGCTGTTTGGATCCCTCACCCTTTTCAAACCCCTCGATCGCTAGCTCTGCTTCTACGAACGCTTCACCGAAGGAGTTGGGGTAGAACAATTCCTGGGCACTGGCTAAGTGCTGGGCAGCGGACATACGGTGGCATTTCTTGATGGCAAGATCTACGGAATCATCGGGTTGAACGTTCTGGGCGTGTTGTAGGACGGCCAACGCCTCGGAAAAGTTCTTGGCTCGAATATGGCATCGGCTCAGTCCCAGCAAAGCCTGTGCCTGTCCGGCTTTATCGAGCCCTTGCTGATAGGCATCGAAGGCGTCTTCCCAGGAGGAGATCGCGCGTTCGTAGTGACCGCTCTCAAAATGGGCTTCAGCTATCTGCTGCGATTCAGACCCTTGAGAGCGATGGGAATGAACCCACCAGAAGCCACCCAGGACCATAAAGCAGAGAGCTACTGCGGCCGAGAGCAGGCCACCCCGGAGGTTGTGATAGATGCGATAGATAGGTGATGAAGGAGAAAACGAAACGGGTAGACTGGGAAGGTTGATTTGCGAATGGGAGCTTACAGTTGGATTGAGGCTGGTCTCGGAGGCCACGTCACGGGTAAATCGGCTCCCGACAATCACCTGCGTTTTTAGGCAACGGGGACAGATCTCGTCGCCCGCTTGCAAAACCGCTGTACACCCCCGGCAATGGCTGCTCAATACACTCCCTCTCTTCCCGTTCCCTGGAGTCTTCGCCATTGCGGGCAAAAATACTTCCGGGGATGAAACCGGGCTTGCGGCTCGAACCAGGAGCTGTGGCCGATGGCAAGCGATACGATTCCCTGCAAGCCCTGTTGGACAACTTGCGAGAGGCGGGGGTGGACTCGGAGGGCAGGTTCACTCTGAACCCGGCTCGGGCCAGAGAACTTCTAGAACAGTTTCAATTGCCCGATCCTGCTTACTATGTGTTGCACCTGATGTCGTTTCTAGTAGGGAGCGGGGCTCGGGAACTCAAGGTCTCTTCGAGCCGATCGGAGCTTCGAATGGAAGCCCCGGGCGCAAGCATCAATAAGGAATCCCTGGCCAACCCCTTTTCGGTTCTCTTACGGAGTGGAGCCGAAGCCTATCAGGCAGAACTGGCTCTGGGCTTGAACGCCATTTTGGGTCAATCGGGCGGGCGCGCAACCCTCCGGTACGACAGGTGGACCGCTCGTTACACTCCCCAGAGCGTCGAGGTGGAAGAAGCCGAGCAGGCGGTACCGTCCATGACCATCGCCTGCAGTCCGCGTTGCAGTCGGCAGGGAAAAGACCGGGAACTCGAACTCCTCAGAGAGTCGTTTCGATGGTGCCCGGTACCAGTGAGGATCAACGGAAATCTCCTGCCGGATCCTAGCTCCACCTACCCTGCAGAAGGCCTGCAAATCTTGCTTCACAATCCTGACTTCCCGGTCTTTTGTGAGCCCGCTCCTTCAAACCGGATAACCAAGACGATTCAAGCTCCTTTCAGCGCCCTGATTCGTCTGGGGCGATTCAAATCGGGCTTTCGCATAATTTTTTTGGGGAGAGAGTACCCCCGGGTCTTGCCCTGGGGATTCATGTTGCCTGGCTGGCAGGTTGACGTCACGATAGCCTCGGATCGCTTTAAGAAGGACCTCTCTCAGCAAAGCATCCTCGAGAACGAACTCTACACCAACCTCATGACCTCTTTGCGGGTGCAGTTGGAACGGGCTTCCGAGTTGCTGTTGACCCATTTCCCTCCCTGGACCGGATCGGAAGAGTTGGTGGACGATCTTTTGGAAAATCTTTACGGCAAGGGTCAGAGAGAACTGGTTTATGCCTATCAACAACGACTCGTCGAGCATTTGGCGCTGAGCGAGAATTCGCTCCAAAAAGGTCGGGCTATCTATCGAATGGCACTCCTAGAGAAGGCGAGCGGTCATCGGAGCCACCAGCGTTTAACCCTGGCGACCAACCTGCTGCAAGGTCTTACCAGGCTCCCTCGCTTTGAGCCTCAATGGTCGATTTTGAAGGCGGAGATGGCCTTCGACCTGGACCCCCGGATAGAATCTCAGGTACAAGGGCTGGTCAATCGCGTCGACACTCCCGATTTTATCAAAGAACATTGCTACCGCTGGTTGATGGGCGTATCCGGGCAGAGTGCGAAGTCCCGAGCCTGGCACCGGTTATCACTCGCGGCCTGTATTTTTCGGGTGGGCCGGTTGGACGAAGCGCTGACCGAAGTGGATCTGGCGGAGTCGGAGGCCGAGCCCTTCCCTATGGAGGACCACCAGGCCCTGGTGATCGAGTTGAAGGCTAAGATCGCAGTGGAGTCGGGGCACCTGGAGAAAGCGCTCGAACTTTTTGGGCGGCACCTGTCGATGCTCCGGGAGAGCCACGGGCAGTATGATTTGCGCCTCGGCCTGACCCTCACCAGATTGGCCAAGTTGTTGGAGCACGCAGGTCAGAAGAAACAAGCTCGGGAGTACCTGGCTTGGAGCCGGCGATTGCACGCATGAAGGTGAGGCGCTCTGAATCGCCAACTTGGTTTGCCGGAAGAAACGCGCTTGTGATAAAATTCACAAAGTAGGAGCAGCGAATGAGTCTAACGAGAAGCCGCTCAAAGGATCTGTTGATCCAGGCTGAAAAATTGATGCCCGGGGGGGTGAACAGCCCGGTCAGAGCTTTTCGAGCGGTGGGCGGAGAACCGGTCGTCATTGAATCGGCTCGGGGTTGCCGGATCCGGGACGTGGACGGCAACGAGTATATCGATTTCATCGGCTCCTGGGGACCGATGCTCCTGGGTCATGCTCACGAGCATGTGATCGAAGCCGTGGAGAAGGCTGTGCGCTCAGGGCTTTCCTTCGGCGCCACCAATCCATTTGAAGTCGAACTCGCCGAGCTGATCGTGGAGATGGTCCCTTCGGTAGAAAAGTTGCGCCTGGTCAACTCTGGCACAGAAGCCACCATGAGCGCGGTCCGGTTAGCTCGCGGCTACACCGGACGTCACGATATCATCAAGTTCGAAGGATGCTATCACGGACATTCGGACTGCCTTTTAGCCCGAGCCGGTTCAGGGGCCATGACGCTGGCCCTCCCGGACTCCGCCGGGGTACCTCCGGCAGTCACTCAAAACACCATCATTCTTCCCTACAACGACCGAGAGGCTCTTTCTGCGGTCTTTGCCGAAAAGGGTGAGGAGATTGCGGGGGTCATCATTGAGCCCGTGGCCGGTAACATGGGCGTGATCGATCCGGGGTCGGACTATCTCAGGACGCTGCGTGAGTTGTGCACGAAGCACGGCTCGGTATTGATATTCGATGAAGTCATGACCGGGTTTCGAGTGGCTCTGGGGGGAGCTCAAGAGTACTTCAATATCATGCCGGATCTCACTTGTCTCGGCAAAGTGGTAGGTGGAGGGATGCCCCTCGCTGTCTACGGAGGCCGCTCCGAGATTATGGATTGCGTGGCTCCCAGCGGACCGGTCTATCAGGCTGGTACTCTCTCAGGAAACCCCATTGCCACTGCCGCAGGACGCGCGACTTTAGAGATATTGAGGAGTGATCCAGGGCTTTATGACCGCTTGGAAGCTCGGTCCAGCGCTTTGGAAAACGGTTTGAAAGAGCTGGCTGCAAGACATGGGGTTCCGGTCTGTAGCAATCGGGTAGGATCCATGATGACCATGTTTTTCCAGAAGGGTCCGGTTACCGACTACACCTCGGCTAAGGCTTGTGATACGGTGGCCTATGGAAAGTTTTTCAGAGGGATGCTGGCGGAAGGGATCTATCTCGCACCCTCGCAGTTCGAAGCAGCTTTCGTAGGCACGGCTCACGGTGACCTTGAGATTGAACAAACTCTGACGGCGGCCGATAAGGTGCTGAGGGAGAGCGCGAGGTAAGATTTTGGTAATAGCCCCGCTTGCCGACTTGGAGCAAGATTTAGCAAGAGTTGAACAAGAACTGCAGGGCGTGATCGCCGAGCGGGCCGGTTCCCTGCGCTCTTCCGCCGAGGTGATGTTTCAGTCGGGAGGCAAGCGCCTACGTCCCGCCCTGGTACTCATGGTGGCCAAGCTTTTCGGCCCGGTGGAGGCGGGGATGGTGCGTATCGCTGCCGCCATCGAGATGATCCACGGAGCCTCCCTTATCCATGACGACGTCATCGACAATACCACCACGCGGCGAGGCTCCCCCACCATGAACGCCCAGCGCGGAAACCACTTCAGCGTGTTGTTAGGTGATTTTTTGTTGTGCCAGGCCCTTCTGGCAGTGTCCGAACTGAACAGGGTTGACCTCCTCCAGGTCATTTCTCAAGGTGTCGCCGACATGACTGAAGGCCAGATTCTGGAAGCCCATCTGCAGGGGGATGTGACGGTTTCGGAAGAGTCCTATCTCAAAGTCGTCGATGGGAAGACATCATCGCTGATGGCGGCGGGTTGTAAGCTGGCGGCGTTGTTTTCGGATGCCAATCCGGTACAGGTTCAGGCCGCCGAGGACTTTGGTCGAAATATCGGCTTTGCGTTTCAGATCGTGGACGATATTCTGGATATCTGGGGAGACCCGAACGTGCTTGGAAAGCCGGTAGGCTCAGACTTGCAGGAAAAGAAATACACCTTGCCTTTCGTCATCAGCTATCGCTCTTCAGCCGAAGACGAGCGCCGTCAGATTCAGGGATTTCTCAAAAATGGCAGCTACCCCGGAGAACATCTGCACGAGATCGTCCTGTGGATGGAGAGGCATCAAGGTCGTTCCCTGGCCAGTCAGAAAGCCACGGAATACTCCAATGTAGCTAGAACCGCGCTGGAGAAACTGCCTGCCGGGAAGGCCCGAAGCGATCTTTCCCAGTTGATCGATTTTCTGATGGAGCGTCAGAAGTAGATGGAGTTGTACGGCTATGTGGGTGTCTTCTTTGTCGGCGGCCTGTTGTTCGTGTGCTTCAATTTCGCTCTGGCTAGCTTTGTCACCAGGCTCATCCGGGCCCACCGCCCCCATTACGCCAAGAATCTGACTTACGAGTGCGGTGAAGCGCCTCAATCGGAAGCCTGGGTGCAGTACAACGCCCGCTACTATTTGTTCGCCATGATGTTTGTCTTGTTTGACGTAGAGGCGGCTTTTCTCTTGCCCTGGGCGGTTGGTTTCCAGAGCATGTGGGTGGAACTCGGATGGCTGGCTCTTATCGAAATGGTTATCTTTTTGGGGATACTGGGCCTGGGGCTGGTCTATGCTTGGAGAAAAGGAGCACTTGAATGGGTATAGTGGACGGACTTCCAGCTCACATCGAGAAGTTTCCCGGCGGTGGTCTCTTAATGACCGGGGTGAACTACATCTTGAACGAAGCCAAGGCTTCCTCCATGTGGTATATGCTCTTCGGTTTGGCATGCTGTGCTATCGAACTTATGGCCACTGGAGCTTCCAGATATGATTTCGACCGCCTGGGAATGATCTTTAGGGCGACTCCCCGGCAGACCGATCTGATGATCGTGGCCGGTACCTTGACTTTAAAGATGGCCCCGCGGGTGAAACTGCTCTACGACCAGATGCCAGAACCCAAGTACGTGATCGCTATGGGTGGGTGCACCATTCACGGAGGACCCTTCTATCACGACTCGTACTCGGTGCTTAAAGGCGTGGATAAGATCATTCCGGTAGATATTCATGTGGCCGGTTGCCCTCCACGACCGGAAGCGCTGATGAACGGTTGCGTCGCGCTTCAAAATTTGATCCGCACAGAGAGGCTGGGACACGATCGAGACCGGCCGGGCTTAAGACAACTCACGGCTCGCCAAATTCCCGGTGAACCTCCACTCACCCGCTTGGCTCCGGGTGGAGCCCTCATCCGACCCGGCGAAATCCCGATTCTGAGGTCATAATGGCTCTGAAATTCCCAGAAATTCGTGACCGGATTCGACAGGTCTTCCCTTCCCAGATAGTTGTGGAGGATCTGGAAAATTCTGACTGCTTGGTGGTGCCCGAAGGGCTTTATCGCAGGGTTGCGGAGTTCTTAAAGTCGGACGAGGAACTGTGCTTTGACTATTTGGAGTTTCAGACTTGCACTGATCACCCGCCCGAATTGTTGGACTTTGTGGCCTACTTTCGCTCCATCGAAAAAGGTCACCGAATAGGTCTGAAGGTCAAATTGAATCGCCAGCATCCGGCTTTACCGAGTCTTTCTGATCTGTGGGCCAACGCTGATTGGAACGAACGGGAGGTGTTCGATCTCTTTGGCGTGGTTTTTCACGATCACCCGGATCTGCGACGCTTGATGATGCCGGAGGACTGGTCGGGACACCCTCTACGCAAGGACTATCTCCATCCCAACGTGGTGAAGCGCCCGGATTAGAGAGGAGCGAGCAGTGCTAGCTACCGAAGAGTTTGAATTAAATATGGGTCCTCAGCATCCGTCTACTCACGGAGTGCTGAGAATGGTTCTGAAAATGGACGGAGAGCGGGTAGTGACCTGCGACCCCATCGTGGGTTATCTTCATCGATCTATTGAAAAGATGGCCGAGAATCGGACTTTCACTCAGGTCATCCCCGTCACCGACCGACTGGACTACTGCACCTCCATGACTTCGAACTACGTCTATGTGTTGGCCGTGGAAGAGCTGGCGGATGTCACCCCTCCAGCCCGGGGGGAGTACATCCGGGTCATCATGACCGAACTCAATCGGATCGCGAGTCATCTCCTCTGGTATGGTACCTTTTGCCTGGAGATCGGTGCAACCACACCGTTTCTTTATGCTTTTGCCGATCGAGAGAAGGTTCTGGACCTTTTTGAAATGGCCTCGGGGGCCCGACTTCTCTACAACTTCATCCGCATAGGCGGAGTGGGACGTGATATCGGTCAGAAGTTTCTAGATGGAATGATGGAGTTCTTGGACGGGTGGGAACCCCGGATTCCTATGTATGAGGCTCTGTTGGATGAGAATCCGATCTTCTACAACCGGACCAAGGGAGTGGGATACCTTTCTCCTGAGAAGGCAAAATTTTATGGAGTGAGCGGCCCGAACATCCGGGCTTCCGGTATCCCGATGGATATCCGTAAAGACAAACCGTTTGCAGTCTATGAAGACCTCAAGTTCGAAATCCCCGTCTTCGAGGAGGGGGACGTTTTCGCGCGCTATCGAGCTCGGATGGAAGAACTCCGCCAGTCGGCGTTGATTCTGCGCCAATGCTTTGAAAAGATCCCGGGTGGTCCGGCCACCATACCCTTGAACTATCGGATCAAAGTGCCCGAAGGCGAAACCTACCAACACATCGAGTCGCCCCGAGGAGATATCGGTTGCTACCTGGTATCAAGAGGCGGAGACATGCCCTGGCGCTGCAAATTCAGGACCCCGTCCTTTGTGCATATTCAGATTTTCCGCGATTTACTTCCAGGCGTCTTGATCCCCGATATCATGGCGATTTGCGCCTCTTTCGATATCGTACTGCCCGAAACTGATCGATAGCGCTTCTGTCTTTTTCTCCTCTGTTAAGAAATTTTTAATATCTCCATGATATGATGGACGTATAGATTAGCTTTTGAGTGCTTTAAAGCACGGTCGAGGATATAAAATGAAAACGAAACTCTCCATCATATTCGCCTTAATTATTCTCTTGCTTCTGGGTGGAACCGCTACGGCCCAGCAATTTAATACCCCCCAATTTCGTAATCCCAGGTTTCAAAATCCCAGGTTCACTACACCCAGATTTACTCAGACTACATCCCGTACTCAGCGCGCGGTCACCCCTCGATTCAACCAGGTCCGCTTTCTGCGCGGACAGTTCCAGCGCCCTAACTTTCGACAATTGGAATATCGCCAGGAGCGTTTCCAGCCTCTCCGATTTCGCGTCACCGGTTCCGGGTCCAATTCCACCAGAAACTAAACACCTTTCCCGGAAGGCTTAGCAATCCGGTGGCGCGAAACGGCAGACCGCTGTGAGCGATTCCTGGATCTATAGCCCCGCCGGCGAATACCTGAACCGGCTGTCCGAGCATCATTTGGGGCGGGAGATACCCGCCCTTTTGCTCATGGTGCTGATGCTGGTAGTAATGCTGGTCTTCCTGGCCGTCTCGGCTCTCTTTCTGATCTGGTTAGAGCGAAAAATTTCCGCCCGTATTCAAAACAGAATGGGTCCCATGCTTTCCGGTCCCGCGTTTCTTCGAAATCGATCAATGTGGGTGGGGGGGGCTTTCCAGACCGCTTTTGATGCTATCAAGCTCCTACTCAAGGAGTTGATTGTACCGGGAAGAGCTGATCCCGTCCCGTTCGTACTGGCTCCGGTCCTGATCTTCGGGGTCTCGGTGGCAGCCTTCCTCGTCATACCCTGGGCACCGGCCCTGTCGGTTGCCGATCTCAATATCGGCCTGCTCTACGTGGTATCGGTATCATCACTCACCGTGCTGTCGATCATCATGGCGGGCTGGTCGTCCAACAACAAGTACTCTCTGTTGGGGGGGCTGCGCTCCGCCGCCCAGATGCTTTCTTACGAGATTCCGCTTTTGTTCGCCCTTATGGGGCCCGTGCTGATGGCTGGAACGCTGAGCATGCAGGGCATCATCGAGGCCCAGAGAGAGCTTGGAGTGTGGTTCCTGGTTCCGAGTTTTCTGGGAGCCGTGATCTACTACGTGGCGGCTATCGCCGAGGTGAATCGCCCCCCTTTCGATATCCCGGAGGCAGAATCCGAACTGGTAGCTGGCTACGTCTCGGAGTATTCCGGGATGATGTTTGCCATGTTTTTTCTGGCCGAGTTTTCCAACATGATGCTGGTCTCAGCCATCGCCACCACGGTCTTTTTGGGGGGCTGGGCGGTTCCGGGCTTCCCCCTTCCGGAACAACCGGATCTGCTCTATACTCTGCTCGGCGGTGCCATTTTCTTTCTGAAGATGTACGCCCTGATCTTGCTGATGATGTGGATTCGCTGGACTTTTCCTCGGGTCCGACCGGACCATCTGATGAACATGGGCTGGAAATTTCTGTTGCCGCTGGCCTTCGTCAATCTGATGATTTGCGCTGGGGTGGCTATCATGCAGGCGGAGGCTCGGGCTGCGGGAGAGCCTGTGAGTAGGTTGGCCGTATGGGGAATCGGAGTGGGGGCCCTGCTCCTCATCGTGGGGGCCCTTTCTCTTTTTAGAGAGGCCGAACGCCCTTATCATCTTATTCCCAGTCCCTCGGAGAAAGTTTGAGTCCTCTTTTATTTTATACGGTAGCCCTGGTGATCATTGTGCCGGCCTTGGCTGTGGTCTTATCGGAGAACCTCTTTCACGCCGGACTCTCCATGATCGTCAGCTTTCTAGGGATTGCGGCGGTTTATCTCATGCTTTCGGCGCCCTTTGTCGCAGCCATGCAGGTACTGGTCTATGCCGGAGCCATCGCGGTGATCCTGCTCTTTGCCTTCATGCTGACCCACGACATTATGCAGCCTCAACGACAATCGGCGAAGTTTCAGCAGACCGCTGCAGGCGCCGTGTGCCTTATTTTAGCGGGCTTTATGGGGCGAGTAGCCCTCTCGAGCAACTGGGGTGATCTCAACCGACAGGCCACGGAAGGCGTGCCTCTGGGGGTTCTGGGCAAGAGCTTTCTGACGGACTATCTGGTGCCGTTCGAGCTGATTTCTTTGCTGCTATTGATGACCCTGGTGGGAGCCATCGTGATCGCCCGTAAAGAAGAGAAGGACCGGACGGTCTGGCCTGAAGACGAAGTGGGTACGGACTCTTGATCACGATCTTTCACTACCTGAGCCTGGCAGCGATTCTGTTTTGTATCGGCCTCTACGGAGTGTTAACTCGTCGAAACGCCGTGGCGGTGCTCATGTCGCTGGAACTCATGTTCAATGCGGTCAACATCAATCTGGTGGCCTTTTCCCACTACCGCCCGGAGATAACCGGAATCGCCTTCAGCCTCTTCGTGATTGCGGTGGCCGCTTGCGAAGCCACGGTGGGAGTGGCTCTCGTCCTGGCGGTTTACCGCAATCAAAAAGACATCGATCTCGAGCGTGCCAATAAACTGCGCTGGTGATCAGGCCCTAAACGACGGTCACGCAGTTTCGGCCGTTTTCTTTAGAGCGATAAAGCCCCTGATCAGCCCTGGTCAAGGACTCTCTCCAATCGGACGCGTTCTCCAGCGAGACCACCCCGGCGCTGAAAGTCACGGCGATCTCCCTGGCCACTCCTATCGGAATCAGGGTGGCGCTGATCAGGTTTCTCAACCTGTCGAGGAGCTTTTTCGCACCCACCAAATCGGATTGTCGGACGTAAACCACAAACTCCTCACCTCCCCACCGACCGACCAAGTCTCCGGTGCGCACTTCCCTCTGCAGAATCGCAGCCACCTCTCGTAAGACTTCGTCTCCCGCATCGTGTCCGTGGTTATCGTTGATCGACTTGAAGTGGTCGATGTCCAGGATGGCAAGACAAGAGAGTAGCCCATGCCGTTTAGTGACCGAGAACTCCTCATCCATGCGTTCTTCGAAGGCTCGACGGTTCAGCAGGTTGGTGAGGGGGTCGATCTTGGAGCTGCGATACATCTCGTCGATCAAGGTATGGAGGCCTCCGTCGGTGGACTCCAGTCGGACCTTGAGTTCGGGCCCCAATCCAAAGACGTCGCCGGCGAAGAGACGCTTCTCGGAGATACGCACCCCTTGAACAAAGACGCCGTTGGTCGACCCGTTGTCTACTAAAGTAACTTTTCCGTCCTCCACCAGAAGGGTGGCATGGACCCGGCTGATCCCTTTGCCGAAGACGGGCATGTCGGTTCGTTCCGACCTGCCCAGGGTGGTCTGCCCGTAAGTCAGGTTGTGGACCGCTCCCTTTCCGGGGCCGGTCATCACGACCAGACAAAAGGATTCTGAGGACTCAAAGCCCTGAACCTGCCCGGTAGACAGTTTGAGGTTTTCTGTTTGAGGTTCATCCATTTTCTAATATTTGCGTTGATCGTTTGAATGCCCTCCGTGGAGTTGGAGTCGGTCCGGTTTTAGAACTCGCTCGACCCAGGGTTCGTTTGCTCGAATAGAGAAAGCTGGAATTCTATGCAACGACTTAAGGTAACTCCGTTTCATTCAAGAACCTCCGCCCTCATGCAGGGGGCTGAATGGCGTCGTTGGGGTGGCTATCAGGTGGCCAGTTGCTACGAAATGGTGCCGGACCGGGAGTACTACTCGGTCCGATCCAGTACCGCTATGTTCGATGTGTCGCCCCTGGCGAAGTATCGCATCAAAGGACTCGAGGCACGTCCTTTTTTACAGAAACTCCTGACCCGAAATATTCAGAGCCTGGTTCCCGGCAAGGTGATCTATTCTCCCTGGTGCGACTCTCGGGGCAAAGTCGTAGACGACGGAACCCTGGCCTGTTTCGCCGAGGATGATTTTCAGTTGACGGCCGCCGAGCAGGGGGAGGCCTGGCTCAAGAGAGTGGCCACGGGCTTTCAGGTCACCATCGACAATATTTCCGATGACTACGGCATCCTGGCTCTGCAGGGTCCAACCAGCCGGGGGCTTCTTAACGAGTTGGTGGGAGAAGGTATCGACCAACTCGGTTTTAGTGAAGCCGCCTCTTTTGAAGTCGAAGACGTACCGGTCTGGATCTCTCGCACCGGCTATACCGGCGACCTTGGATATGAAGTGTGGGTGAAGGCTCAGCATGCCGAAAAGCTCTGGGACCGATTGGTGGAGATCGGGTTTTCTTTCGCCCTGATGCCGGCCGGGATCTGGGCTCTGGATGTGGCTCGAGTAGAGGCCGGTCTCATCATGCTGGACGTGGATTACCTCTCGGCCCTCCGTACCGAGTCACTGGCCCAGACCTCGTCGCCGTTCGAGTTGGGGCTGGGGTGGTCGGTCCATTTCAAAAAAGGCGATTTCGTGGGACGGGAAGCCCTCTGGAGAGAGAAAGAAGAGAACTCGACGCCGTATCGTTTCGTGACTCTGGTCATGGACGACCTGGCCTATCGAGAGGCTTTTCAGCAGGTAGGTCTGGCGGTCGATCTGCCGGTGCAAGCCTGGCGTGGCATGCATCCTCTTTTTGATGCCCAGGGCGAGCAGCCGGGATATGCCACCTGCGGCACCTGGTCTCCCACCACTCAAAAGTACATCATGCTGGCTCAGGTGGAGCCAGCATACAGTGCTGAAGGCAGTGAACTGCTTTTTGACGCCGTGGTGGATCGAAAGCGACGGAAGTTTCCTTGCCGGGTGGTGAAAACACCGGTGTTCGAGACCTCAAGAAAGAAGGAGTGCTATGCAAAAGTATGACGCCGTAGTCATCGGAGGAGGGCACAACGGCCTGGTCAACGCGGCTTACCTGGGTAAAGCCGGCTTGAAGGTGGCTCTTTTGGAGCGTCGCCCCGTGGTGGGTGGGGCCACCATCACCGAGGAGATCTACCCCGGATTTAAATATCTCACGGGATCCTATCTGATCAGCCTGCTTCGCCCTCAGGTTATCAGGGAATTGGAACTGCCGAAGCACGGACTGGAGATTTTGCCGCTGGAATCCACCGTGGCTCCTCTTCTTGACGGCGACTATTTTGCCGACTGGCCCGACCACGACATGACCCGTCAGGAGATCGAGCGCTTCAGCCGTAAGGATGCCGAAAGCTACGATGAGTTCAACGCCACCATGCGCCGGATCGTCTTCGGTGTCAAACCGATCTTGGATATGATTCCTCCCGACCCCACCAGCTTGGAACCCCACGATTTGGCGCAGATGGCTCGAGTTCGTGGGACTCTGGACCGAATGGAAAGGCGTGATTTCCACACTCTTTGTCGGCTGATGACCATGAGTGCCGCGGACTTTTTGGACGAGTGGTTCGAAACCGCTCCCCTCAAGGCTATCAAATCGACCAGCGGCATCATTGGGACCTTTCTTGGTGTTCGTTCCGCAGGGACAGGTTACGTTTTACTTCACCACTACCTGGGAGAACTCAATGGAGTCCCGCGCGCCTGGGGGTTTGCCAAGGGTGGAACCGGGGGATTGAGCCAGTCCATCGCCCGTTCCGCCCGAGCCCACGGGGTGGAGATCTTTGAAGACACGCCGGTGGAGCGGATCCTGGTGGAAAACGGCCGGGCCGTGGGAGTGGCCACTGCTAAGGGAGATGAATTCCGAGCCGACCGAGTCATTTCGGGCGCCCACGCCCATCCCACCTTTCTCAAGATGATGGACCCCGGAGACCTTCCCGAGGAGTACCTGGCCGATATCAATCGCTGGCGGACCAGGGGCCCTTCCTGCAAGGTGAATCTGGCTCTGGACGGTCTGCCGGACTTCCCCGCCATCCCCAAGAACAAGCGGGCCTTGCTGAGGGGATCCATTGAAATCGCCCCCAGCGTGGACTATCTGGAGAAGGCTTACGACGACGCCAAGTACGGGGGCTGGTCCAGGAGGCCGTTTATGGACGCTCTGATGCCGTCTTTGCTGGATCCTGGCATGGCGCCCCCGGGTAAGCACATCATGAGCCTGTTTGTGCAGTACGCCGACGCCGACCTGAAAGGTGGATGGACGGAGCAGAAGAAGGCAGAGTTTCTGGAGGTGGTGGTGGACACCCTCAGCGAGCACTCTCCCGACCTCAAGGACAAGATCTTGCACAAGCACATCATGACACCGGACGACCTGGAGAGGGTGTTCGGGCTGACCGGCGGTCACATTTTCCACGGTGAACTGACCCTGCCTCAACTCTTTTTTATGAGGCCTTCTCCCCAGTGGGCCAACTATCGAACTCCCATCAAGAACCTCTGGATGTGCGGCTCTAGTTGTCATCCGGGTGGTTGCATCACCGGTGCCCCAGGGCGCAACGCGGCTCTGGAGATTCTGTCCGAAGTGAAAGAGCAGGTTCCGGTATGAAGGTCATCGTCGCAGGTTCGGATGCCAACGCCTGGGCCTGTGCCTTGAAGATGAAGCAGGCTGGCCACGAAGTGGAGATAGTGACCGGTGGCGATGGGGTAGCGACTTTGCTGCCCGGGTCTCCGCTCTCTCCTGAAGTGGCCTCCGAGTTTGCCCTCGGGGCGGTTCTTAAGATCGTGGGCCGAGTCGGTGTGTCACCGCAGAAAAAAACGGTGCAACTAAAGCTGAAAGAGATCTCGGGGGAAGTGACCCCTCGAGACCAGGAACGTTGGCCGGACTTTGTCCGCGTCATGAATAACGCTTCGGAGATCTGGCGAGGACTTTTCCAGGAAAAACTGGACGTGGCAGGACGCTGGAGGGAGTTTGGGCGGCGCCAGGCTATGGAGGTGCTGCGGGTTCCCTGTCAGGGCCTGTCGGAGTTGCTGGACGATTGGTTCGAGAGCGACCTTTTGAAAGCGACCCTGGGGGCTACCGCTCTACGGGGTTGCCGACAGGGGCCGTTTGCTCCCGGGACGGCTTTCTTGCTGCTGCAGCGATGGGCCCGGGGTGAGGTCTTTGGTCGGAGCAAAGTGGGGCCCGGAGTCCTGGCTTCTCAAGGCGAAGGAATTAGAATTCACGATCTTGCCATTGAGAGCTACTCGGTCGCCCTCGGGCGGATTGAAAGTTTGCGGACCATCGGGGGCCCGGAGCTGACCGCTGACATTTTCGTGAGTTCCGAAGACCCGGTAACCACGCTGGGCAAGCGAGTCGGTCTTACCAGGCTGGAGCTAGACACTGCCGCGACCGTATCCCATTGGGATGCCCGCTCCACCACGGCGGTAGCTCGGGTTGCCGCAAGCGAGAAATGGGGTGGTGCCATGATCAATTTCTGCTCCACCCTCGAGGATCTCGAGAAGGCCTACGATCCTACCAAATACGGCGGCTTCTCGGAGTCCCCGTTCGCCGAGTTCGACTCCGAAAGTGGCTTGCTTTATGTCCAGCATTTAGGCGACGAAGAGGCTGCCAACAAGGTTTCTGAACTTTGTGCTCTGCACGAGTTGGGAGAGGTGGAAGAACTGCTCTTGCCGGCCCAGATCGCCGAGAGGTACAACGCGCAAGGGGGGCATCTGTTCGGTGGAGAGCGCGCCCTGTGGCAATCCTATGGCCTCCGGGAGAGGCTCCGGCGCCCGTTTTCTAATTTCTATTTATGTGGAGCTGGCACTGGTCCCGGCGATCACGGCGGAGCCTCCGGGCTGATGTGTGCACGCTGTGTTCGGCAGCCGGTTGCCACTTCATGAAGGAGATTGGGTCTTGTTGTCGCTAACTCTCGGCCCAAGATGTCACGCCTACTGGTCACCGGGAGTCTAGCTTACGATTATATCTTAAAGTACCCCGGCTTGCTCCAGGAGAGCTTTCGAAACTTCCACGAAAAAGAAACGAGCAGCATCTTTTTTCATACCGACAGTATGAATCGGTATTTTGGTGGCTGTGGCGGCAATGTTTCTTACACCCTGGCGCTCCTGGGGGAGCACCCTCGCTTGTTGTCGGTGGCGGGAATGGACACCGAAGACTACTTCAAACACTTACAAGAGGTGGGTGTGGATTGTGATTTCATCCGTTTGATCGAGGATGAACGTAGCGCCACTTGTCTGATCGTCAACGATCAGGCCGAGAATCGATACGTGGCGTTTCACGGTGGAGTGGTGGACCGGGCCTCCGAACTGAGCGTGAAAGGGGCGGTCGATGAAGGAGTGATAGGCTGTCTGATCACTCCCGACGACGTGCCCGCTATGGTGAAGTTTGCCTCCGAATGCCGGGAACTGGGTCTACCCTTTTACTTTGACTTCGGCTCCCAGGTGACGTGGATGACCGGTGAGCAGTTGCGAGATAGCCTGGAGGGGGCGAGAGCCGCCTTTTGTAATGAGTACGAGTTCTCAGTTTTTGAAAAGAAAACTGGCTGGGATCTGCCCCGACTGTTGGAGAGTGTTCCCACCATGGTGATCACCCGCGGTCGGGAAGGTTGTGATCTGTTTCGACGAGGCGAGGAGGCCTTTCACCTGTCGGCCTGTCCTCTGAGAAAGGGCTCCCTGGATCCCTCCGGGGCGGGGGACGCCTTCAGGGCGGGTTTCGGATTTGGTCGAATACACGGTTGGCCCTGGGAGGCCGCTGCCATGCTGGCCAGCACGGCAGCGGCTTTCGCCCTGGAGGCTCGGGGCACTCAGGGGCATCGTTTCACCCTGGAGGAGTTGCTGGAGCGCTGCCAGGAGGCCTACGGAAAGCTTCCCCAGGAACTGCTTTCTAAAGTGGCCGTTTCCTGAATTTCGTTTTCACTGGGATAGCCAGGATTTGACCGGGTCGAGGATGGACTCCACTATTACAGCGTAGCCCTCGGAGTTAGGGTGCTTGCCGTCCTCATTGTTGAGTTCGGGAACCCTGGCGACACCCTCTAAGAAGAACGGGATAAGGGGGACCTGGTGTTTTTCAGCCACCGCAGGATAAACGCTCTCGAATTTTTCGGTGTAATCAGCTCCCAGGTTGGGTGGAGCTTTCATACCTCCCAGCATGACCTTGATCTTTTGCTCTCTTAGACGAGCGACCAGCGTGTCGAGGTTTTGTCGGGTGAGGTCGGGGTCGAGTCCACGCAGGCCATCATTGGCCCCGGTCACCAGCAGGACCGCGTCCGGCTCGAGCTTGAGGATCCACTCCAGGCGGCTGAGCGCGCCGCTGGAAGTTTCTCCGCTGACCCCCGAATTGATGACCTTCCAGTTCAGACCGGCTTCCCGCAAGCGGGATTCGAGTTGGGCGGGATAGGCGCTTTCCGGGTCCACCCCCAGCCCCTCGGTCAAGGAGTCGCCTACCGCCACCAGGAGTGGTTGGTCGGCAGAAGGTGTACTCGACGCTATTGGAGGCGCGGAGGTGGAGCGACAGCCGATGAATGCAAGCAGGGCGACCAGTAGATAAAAGTGTTTCACAAAGGTCGGCCTTCGATTTTTACCTCCCAATACCCTCACCAGGAGCGTGTCGGAAGAAGAGCCCCCGGAGCAATCTCCGGGGGCTCAATGCGGGTCCTTCTCAATGTTCCGGCGGTGAAGCCGAACTTTTTAAGGTTTGGGGTTTCGCTGAGTTGTTGTAAAGCTATTATGGCCCGCCGGAGAACACTGCATATCCTTCGTTGGATCAAAGCCGACGTATACCAGGGGTGGGTACCTGCTAACCTTCTCTAAGATAGGGTGCGGGGCGGGTCGTTACGACCTTGCGGCCGGACAGCCAACCGATGAGAGCCACGGCCAACCCGGGTAGCAAAAACATCCAGGCTAGCTGCCCGGCCATGGCTGGGAAAGGAACGTCCAGCCTCCAGCGGCAGAGCAGATAGCTGGAGAGTAAGGCCAGGCCCAGCCCCACCGCCGAAGTCAGAAGCCCCAGGACCAGGTTTTCGGCCCAGATGACCCGGGTCAGAAATCTGGTGTCCGCACCCATGATCTTGTAATATGCAGATTCCCGAGAGCGCCTCTGGCGGGCCGACCAGGTCGCACTCACCAGAATCAGAATCCCAGCCAGGATGCCGCTCCAGAGAAAGTACGTGACCAGGCCGACCATCTGGGCCAGGCGTTCGGTGATCAGCTTGATGGTGAGACTCAGGTCCATCGAGACCACCCCCGGAAAGGTCCTGGCCAGTCGGGCCTGCAGTGGCCCTATCTCCTCCTCGGGGATGCGGGTGGTGGCGAAAACGGTTCGAGGAGCCCCTTCTACTAACTCCGGTGGAAAGAGCAGCTCAAAGCGGGGCTTAAAGCCTTCCCGTCCGGAGCGCCGGATGCTGGTGACGGTGGCCTGGAGAGGGACCCCTTGCAAGCCCAGGGTGAGTTGGTCTCCCAGCTTCAAGTTTAGGGGTCGGGCGATATCGTTCCTCACCGAAACTGCCGCCTGGGCGCCGCCGTACAGTGTTTCACCCTCCAGCAGGTCGTCGTTGAGGGGAAGCTCGGTGGTGGGCAGACCGTCCAATTTGCCGCGGCCGTCTCGCTGCCAATACTCGCGTTTGCCACTGCGATCGAGCGGCTGTCCGTTGATTTCCATGACCCTGGCCCGCAAATTTTCGTAGATCGCCATGGGGTGTCCCACCTCTTTTTTCAAGGCTTCCACCTGGGGAGGCTGGATATCGAGCAGGATAAGGTTGGGCGACTCCGGCGGCATGGCGTCCACCCAGGTCTGTCGGAGTGCCTGTTCGCAGATCACCGCGGTATACAGAACCGCCAGACACATTCCCAGAATAAAGACCACCAATTCGGTGCGAGCTTCCGGGGCTCTCCAGGATCCCAGGGCGGTTCTCAGGACCAGAGAGCGAGGTCTCAGCTTTTTGAGGGAGCGCACGGCCAGGTAAGAAAAAACGGCGCAGACCAGGGCGACGGCTCCCAGCGCTAGCGCGATCCAAAACGCCTTGAGGGGGTCACCCACCAGAAGACTCAGCAGCCCGCAAAGGCTCAATAGCAGAATTCCGGTCAGCCCGACGCGAGCGCTTCGAGAGACCGGGGTCTCCTCTTGCCGCAGCACCGCCGCAGGTCTGGTCTGTCCCGCCAGGTAGAGGGGCCAGGAAGCGAAGGCGAGCGATACGGTCAGGCAGAGAAAACCCGACTCCAGGACGGCCCTTCCGGAAAGCTCCGGGGCGACCTGCACCGGCAGCATCTGACTGAGGTACTCACCCGAACTAAATAACGCCAAATGTGCTCCCAGCAACCCCAGGACAAACCCCAGCAACGCGGCGGCCAGAACGATCAGGGTGTAGTGAAGGAGAATGAAGTTTCGAGTGGCCCCCAGGGTACGGGTGACGGCCACCGTCTGAGTACGGCTGCCGAGCCAGGCAGAAAGGGTGCTCCGCATCCCCAGTCCACCCAGGGCTACAGCCACCACCGTCATCATGTCCAGGAAGGTGAAAAAGTTATTGACGTACCGCTCCATATTGACCGGGGGGCGCTCCCAGGTTTCGATCCGTTCCTGGTCCGGCACGGCCACCTGGTGCAGTCGCTCGGCTACCTCGGAAGCCTGCGAAGGATCTTCGAGTTTGAGGTGAAGCCGGCGCTCCAGGTAGCTATCGGGGCGTAGAAGTTCGGTGGCCTCAAGACCCTGGAAAGAGATAAAAATCCGAGGTGAGACGCCCCACATCCCCATGGGCCGATCCGGTTCGGAGAGGGCTACATCGGAAATGCTGAATACCTGGTTTCCGATCTTGAGCGGGTCGCCCACCTGCAACTCCAGACGCTCCAAGACCCGCTCCTCCACCACTAACCCATCCTGCAGGGCCTGGTGGAGGTCTCGTCCGGACTGCAGGGGCACCTCCCCGAAGTACGGATAGCCGTCTTCTACTGCCTTGAGTTTGGAAAATAGGGTTCGGTCCTGGCTCGGGGAGAGGGCCACGGTGAACATCTCGGTGGTGCGAATGTGCTGGAAACTTTCCACGGCCTGCAGGAGCGGAGACGAAAACGGTTCGGTGGAGAAGGCGACAACGTCTCCTCCGGCCCCTTTCCTGGTCTCTTCGGCCATGGCGCTATCCACCGAGTGGCGCCAACCGCTGACCACGGAAAGAGCCAGGGAAGCGAGCAAGACGCAGACTGCGAAAAGGGCGAGCTGAGGAGCGCCGGCTCGGGCTTCGCGGCGCAAAAAACCGGGGTGCCAGTTCATTCCACGATGATCCCGTCGCGCATGTTGATGACTCGGTCAGCCCGCGCCACCACCTCGGCGCTGTGGCTGACCAGCACCAGGCTCGCTCCTTCTTCTTTCTGCAGGCCGATGAGAAGCTCCAAGACCTGCTCACCGTTGGTGGTATCCAGGTTGCCCGTGGGTTCATCGGCGAAGATGAGCCGGGCTCGATTGACCAGGGCCCGGCAGAGTGCCACTCGCTGTTTTTCGCCACCGGAGAGTTGGTGAGGAAAGCTTTCCATTCGGTCGGACAGGCCCACCTGATCGAGCAGCCGGCGAGCTCTTTCCACGGCATCGCTCCGTCCCGCGAGTTCGGCCGGGAAGGCCACGTTTTCCAGAGCGGTCATGGAGGCCACCAGATGAAAGGATTGAAACACAAAGCCGATCTCTTTGTTGCGAAGTTCAGCAAGCTCCTGTTCGGAACTGGCCGTGATCTCTCGCCCTGCGATCCGTACCTCTCCGCTGCTGGGCAGATCCAGGCCGGACAAAACCGTGAGCAGAGTGCTCTTGCCGCAGCCACTGGGTCCGGTGATGGCCACGAACTCCCCGGGTTGTACCACCAGATCCACCCCCCGCAAAGCGCTCACCTCGGGAGCGTCTTCCCGAGAATAGATCTTGTGCACCTGTTTTGCTTCCAGAATGGGGGTCATGATTGTATCAACTGCCGAGACTCATTCTCGTTTCCACGTGTCGGTCGCTTCAAGAATCCGGATTCGAAAGACACGCTCTCCCCCTCTTCAGCAGATCTACCACCGCCCGGTTGTTGGCAAGTTCCACGGCCCCGTGCCGGATAGCGACCTCTCGAAACTCGGGAGGAAGGTCGTAGTGAGGTCGAGGATGGCCCGGAGGGTCGTGAAAAGCTCTGGGCGGAACGCCGATCTGAGCGGCGAATTCGTGCAATTTTTGCAAGCCTTCGGGAGAAAAATCGTCGCAGAGCAAATGGCACCACCAGCTACCCCGTGCCTGAAATAGCCTGTCGACAGCTATCACCGTAGATTCTTTCATCTGGCTGGTAGTTTAAACAGGGTCAGTTTCAGGCCTTCTCGAAAGCTACCCGTTCGGTAAGCAGAGGGTACGATCCGAGCGGCTACTCGGCTCGTACCTCCAGGCGCTTCCGTATGAAAGGGGTATGAATGCTATCACCGGAACAGATCGACGAAAACTTCAAAGACATCAAACCACCATTGTCCGACGACCACGCCAGGGTAGAGGCAAACCGTTGCCTGTACTGCTACGATGCTCCCTGTGCGGTGGCTTGTCCCACCCACATCGACATTCCTGAGTTCATCCGTAGAATCGGTACGGGCAATGTGGTGGGAGCGGCGGAGACGATTTTGGATAGCAATATCCTGGGCTCCAGTTGTGCCCGGGTTTGTCCTGTAGAGGTCTTGTGTGAAGGGTCTTGTGTTTATCTTGACCTGGATGCACCGGCCATCGATATAGGTAGGCTCCAACGATACGCCACCGACCACGTTATCGAGCAAGGCATTCAGGTTTTTGAGGCGCCCGCCGAAAAGTCCCTGGGCAGAGTGGCTCTGGTGGGGGGCGGGCCGGCCAGTCTGGCCTGCGCGGCTGAACTGGGCCGACTTGGCATTCAGGCGGTGGTGTTTGAAGAGAAGCCGGAGGCGGGTGGCCTAAACCGCTACGGAATAGCGCCCTACAAACTCAGCAACGACGAGACCCGCCAGGAGATCCAGTACATCCAGAACATGACCGGTTTTGAGATCAAGACCGGTGTGCGGGTGGGGCGGGACGTAAGTTTTGCGCAATTGGAGCAGGAGTACGATTTCATCTTCCTGGGGGTGGGAGTGTCCGACAGTCGGAAGCTGGGTATCCCCGGAGAAGAGAAAGACGGGGTGGTGGGAGCCACCGAGTGGATCGAAGAGCTTCGAAAGAAACCTCTCCATCAGACTCAGGTGGGTCCGAAAGTGATCGTGGTGGGGGCTGGGAATACCGCCATCGACGCGGCCACCGAAGCAGCCCGATTGGGGGCCCGGGAGGTCACCATCGTGTACCGGCGCGGTAAGGACGAGATGCCGGCCTACGAATTCGAATACGAGTTGGCTCTCAAGGATAAGGTTCGATTCCAGTGGTTCACCCAGCCGCTGGAGGTCCTGGGCAATGGGCGAGTGGAGGGCCTCAAGTGCCACCGGATGCAAGCCGGCTCGCTCGATGAGTCGGGCCGGCCGGTTCCGGTGCCGGTTCCCGATTCGGACTTCGTGATCGAGGCCGATACGGTGATCAAGGCCACCGGCCAGGTCAAGCACAACTTTTTGTCTGAGATCAAGGGAGTGGAACTGCAGTGGGGCCTGGTCAAGGTGGATGAGAACTATCGAACCAGCAATCCCAGATATTACGCCGGTGGCGATTGCGTCAACGGTGGAAAAGAAGTCGTCAACGCCGTCTATCACGCAAAGCAAGCGGCCCAGGCCATGCATCGCACGCTATCCCAAGGAGGCAAGTAAATGGCAGATCTCACTTCGAATTTTGCGGGGATCAAGTCCCCCAACCCATTCTGGCTGGCCTCCGCGCCACCCACCAACTCCGGCTACCAGGTCAACCGGGCTTTTGAGGCCGGATGGGGCGGGGCCGTGTGGAAGACCCTGGGTGGTCCCATCGTCAACGTGAACTCCCGCTACGGGGCGCTCTCTTACCGGGGCCACCGGGTCATGGGGTTGAACAACATCGAGTTGATCACCGACCGGCCCATCGAGACCAACCTGAAAGAGATCCGTCAGGTCAAAAAGCTCTGGCCTGACCACGCGGTCATCGTTTCTCTGATGGTGGAGTCCAATCAGCAAACCTGGCACGAAATGGTCAAGCGGGTCAACGACACCGGTGCCGACGGCATCGAACTCAACTTCGGCTGCCCTCACGGTATGTCGGAGCGGGGCATGGGTTCGGCCGTGGGCCAGGTTCCTCAGTACTGCGAACAGATCACCACCTGGGTCATGGAAGCCGCCGAAATTCCGGTGATCGTGAAACTGACTCCCAACGTGGCCGATATCGTACCGCCTGGCATGGCTGCCCAGCGAGGAGGGGCCAACGCGGTGAGTCTGATCAATACCATAAACTCCGTGACCGGGGTGAACTTGGACACCCTGGTGCCCAACCCCGCCGTCAACGGGAGATCGGCCCACGGCGGCTACTGCGGTCCGGCGGTCCGTCCTATCGCCTTGAATATGGTGGGCTCCCTCTCCCACCACCCGGAGTTCAATTTGCCCATCTCCGGGATCGGTGGGGTGGAAACCTGGCGGGATGCAGCCGAGTTTATCTTGATGGGCGCGTCTTCGGTCCAGGTGTGCACCGCGGTCATGAAGCACGGTTTTCGAATCGTGACCGATCTGACCACCGGGTTGAGTAAGTGGATGGACGAAAAGGGCTTCCGGACCATTGCCGATTTCAGTGGGTTGTCGGCCGCCAAACTCTCCGATTGGGGGGATCTCGATCTGAACCATCGGGTGGTCGCCAGCATCGACAAGGAAAAGTGCATCGGTTGCCAGGTCTGCTACATCGCGTGTGAGGACGGAGCGCACCAGGCCATCCTGTTGTCCAAGAATAACGGCTCTCGAATACCGGTGATCAATGAAGAGTGCTGCGTGGGGTGCAACCTTTGCAGCCTGGTCTGTCCGGTGGACGGTTGCATCACAATGGTGGTCCAGAACCCTAGCGAGCCGGCCCGCAGCCACAACCAGTATCTGGCAGCCGGAGAGGAGCCGATCGGCAATTATCCTCGCCACACGGCGCAGATTCCGAGCTGATCTCTCTCCCCCAAGGCACGGGGACTTTTCGAAGTCCCCGTGCTTTCATGGTTACTCCTAGTTCGAGTACATCCTCATCATTCGCTCCTGGGAGGCCTTGTCGAACTCGGCTTGACTAACTTTCCGGTATCCCTCGAGGCTGAAGAGCGTTGAGTCCAACTCGGCGGTGGAGTACTCCACCAGTTCTCGGGTCATCATCTTCTTACCGTCTTGATAGAAGATCTCTTTGACCACTTGTCGGCTCAGGGCCTGGTTGAAGAGAGAGACGTCACCGGTGACTTCATTTTTTACTTTGCAGCCGTCGAAGGTGCTTTCCGCCCACTGACCGCTCAGAATCGGGCAGTTGAAGGTGGGAAGGTCTGCCGTCCAGATCTCTCGCTGCGACGAATAGGCGAATTCGCCGATGCACCCCGAGCCGCTCGTGTCCGTATCGAGAATCCAATGACGGGCGTCGTGACCGGCGACCTTCTCGGCCCCTTTGTCCTGCACTTTGACGTGGGTCTTGATGGTTCCGGTGCCTTCCTTTAGCTCCCGGTCCGGGTCGGTGGCTCCCTCCAAGTTGCCGGGTAGCAGGCTGCGGACGGTATAGATCTTGGCTTCCGGATCTAGGCTCGCTTCTTGTTCGGTGTCGCACATGACCAGCCTCACCTGGACAATTTTATGACCCGCCACCTCGGTGATATCTTCGACGCGCTGGCGTTTACCCTTGGTCAGCGTGACCTGGGTCATCTTGAAGCCCTCCATGCCGGACTCGGCCATGGTGGTCCGCATAGTGATGCGGTGGTCGGCGAGAGCAGTGGCTCCCAAGCAGAAAAAGAGGAAGAGGATCAAATATTTTTTCATAAGCGAGAATATACTCCAGGATCAAAAACTTGGCTACACCTCACCACAAGGGTAGCCCGTCGGTGCCTATACCTGGGGGTCGGGGATAAGCCTTCTACCAGATAAGAGGTATTGCTTCGTTTCGCGCTAGGATCGCTATAGAACGCCGAAGGAGAAGCTTGTCCATGTCCACTTCAAGAGAAATTCGTTCCAAAAAACCCAGAACTGGAATTCAGATCGCTGCAGGAGCCTTGCTCACGCTGCTTCTGTTGGGTCTCTTCTGGGTCTACCACGGAGTAAGAGAGAAAGAGCGTCTGCTTACTCACGATACCGAGATCGTCGTCAACGACAAGACCGATGTTTTACGGCGGAACCAGCCCTTGGTGGTGCAGACGATGGATCTGAGCAAGCAGGACACCGAAGCCCAGTTTTTGCGTGAAGACTCCCGGGTGGAGCAGGCTCCCCGTTAGATGCTCCGCCTATCGAGGCTATCCAGGTGGCTCCCTGAGCCATCCAAAGAGGATCTCGGGCAGCGGAGACTCACCCCGGTTCCAGCAGACCTGATGCCGGGAAGTATGAACCAGTTGCCAGTGACTGGAGAGAGGTAGTGGTTTGCCCAGACAGGCCATGGCGCGCAGGGTTTGGTGTCGGTCAATCCGGCCAGCGAGTTGCTCGAGTACCGCTTCGCTGAACCGGGCCGAGGCCGCGTAAGCCACCGTGGCTTCGGGCCAGGGGTGGCTCAAAAAATCTCCCTCGATGAGATGACAGGCCGGATTTCCGTTTTGCTCCAAGAAGTGCTGACCGGTCTGCACCAGAGCAGGGTTTTGCTCGATCCCGTAGGCACTAATCCCCAGCGAGAGTAGCCTCGCCACAAACCCTCCGGCCCCCGCGCCCAGATCGAGGAACCGATCGGTTGTGGTTAGAGAGAATAGGTCTAGGATCATGTCTTGCAACTCTTTGGGTGTTTCGCCGTAGGCCGCGTTTGAGATCCTCTCATCAAGATCGCCCTCGGACTCCTCCAGCCAGCGGGGAATGAGCACCTTCAACAGGGCTCGATGACTCAGATTGTGCAGGTCGAACGAGGCGGAGAACTCCTCGAAGTCGCTAGCTTTCACAAGAGCTTGAACAAGCTTTCCGCCTTGCTCAAGATCTTCTTTTCATTGAGATAGGAGAGCTTTTTCTTGGCCACCCCGGGATCATACCAACCCACCGAGTCGGCTTCCTGATCTCTGGGCTGGGCGTCCTCTTTTTCCAGTTTCATCAAGAAAAAGGTCACCGTTTTGTGGTAGAACGTATTGTTTTCCTTGAGGAAGAAGTAGTACTCGATTCGGTCCAGTTGATCCAGGACACAGCCTTGATGGCCGGTCTCTTCAAGGACTTCCCGGACCGCCGTCTCCTGCAGGCTCTCGCCCTTGTCAACTCGGCCTTTGGGGAAAGCCCAGACTCTGCCCCCCTTCTTGGAGACCAGGCAGATTTGGGCCCGATTGCCTCGCTTCTTTACCAACAATCCACCCGCCGAATGCTGCTCGGCTTTCTTGGCGCCGAAAACACCAGCGGCGCCTTCCTTGCCCCCCAGAAAGGCTCTCTGAGACTTCTTGTTATTCTCCTCCAAAGTCCAGATCCTCGGCTTCCCGGCGTGGGTTTTTCACATCCCGGGCCAGGGTTAGATCGAAGAAGACCCATCCTTTGGCATTGACGCCGCCGTTTCGAGTGTAGCTCAATCTCGAGATACCAGGATATACGTTAATGGGGTTGTCGGGATTGGCCGAGTACGCCTGTCTTTGATATTCGGCGACCAGAGTCCTGATGAGATAGGGGTGGTACTCGTACATCATCGGTACCACAAAGTCCACCGGCCAATCCAGCCAGGCCTGGGCCGAGTAGTCGTATCCGCTGGTCCGAAATTTTCTGGCGTCACGATCCCGGTAGTAGAGTGGAAGGACCGCAGCCGACAGGGTCATACGGCGAGGCAACTGTCGAGAGATCTCTTTCACCACGTCGGTCAGGGCGTTGCGGCGGCGCTCGAGGGTGGCCGAAAGGTACTCGTACTCCCGCATCTCCACGGGATCTGAAGCACTGAAATACCGGTATTTCCCATCCTCCACACCGGTTCTGGGATCAAGCCCCTGCCCGTCCACGGGATAGCGGATGTGGTCCAGATGAATGCCCCCCAGTCCGGGGTGGTTGCGGGCTATATTGACTACGGCCTCGATCAGGTACTGCTGGACCTGAGGGTTCTCGGGATCGACGTAGACCGAGCGAAGGTGGGTATTGCGAGGGGCTGGAAAAGGTTCGTCGTCGGAACCGAGCAGGAGAAAGTCGGGCCGCTGCCCCCCGGCCCGGATGATTTCCCGGATCAGGGTTCCCAGAGGGTGTCCATCGGAGCGGATGCCGTGTTCGTTCATCAGGGCTTCCAGCCTTCGAGTGTCGCATCCTTTGGAAAACAGTGTGGCGGCGCTGCTCAGCAGACCCGCGGGAAGGTCGCCCTCCAGCATCCCCAGGGCGATCTGTTCGTAGCCGGGTCGGACCGAGACATCCTGCACCAGGGCCAACCGGGCGGCTTGCTCACGCAGGTATTGTTCCATCAGGTGACCCCAGAGGGTGGGCCCATTGTGCCACGGCAGCATGATGTCGTTGTTGTCCATGCGCCAGTAAAACAAGTGGACCCAGGCGTGCACCTCGATACCAGCGGCAAGCCCTTCTTCAACGAAGATCTGCAGCGGATCCAGTACCGTATCAAATTCGACCTTGTAGTTCCAGCTCAGGTGGGGATAGACCGGGTGCCCGGTCTTTCCGGCGGAATAGGCGACCACATTGGCGGTCCTGGTCGACTCGTCTCGGGCGATGGCGGGGCAGATCCCGTAGCCCCGAAGAAAGGTCTCCAGGAAAATGGTATCGACATCTTTGGACTGGAGGTCTTCCATGACCAACCGGGCGGTTTGTCGCACTTCGCTCTCGGTATACCGTCGATCTCCGGGAAAGAACCAGTCCGGTGACAACCAGACCCCGGTCATATCTTCCCGGGCAAGGCTCGGGGCCAGGCAGCACAAGAAGAGGGCACAGATGAGCGCCACCAACCTCTGAGATCTCACAATGACCACCGTTTGGCCGTTCCATACGGGGCATGCAATCCCTCTGTGAGGAGTACCTTGAAAAGCGAGCGTAGGGGGTATGGATCTGCTATAATTCGGAAAGTATGGGTTTACTACGACGGGGAAACCGGGGCGGCCGAGAGGGGCTAACCTTATTAGAGACGATGCTGGCTCTGATGATGATGAGCCTGTTGATCGTGGGCGTCCTCGGCTTGCTGGGGAGTTTGCTGGTGGCCAGTACCAAGTCTTCCGATATGACCGCAGGCACCTTCGTGGGCCAGTATCTGTTTGAAAAGGCTAAAGTGGAGGGACCACCCGCTCCGGAAGGGGGAATTACCGAAGGAGCGGAGCAGATTTTATCCCACGAAGAGGAACATCCGGTTAGTTTCAATTATCGAATGATCTGGACGCTGGTGGCGGAGCGAGAGAGTTACGAAGTTCATTCTGTTTCAACAAAGAACCAATACGGATCCGATCTTTATCACGTCGAGGTGCAGGTGTGGTGGATGGTCAAAGACGCCGAGTCAGGTAGGGCAGAAGGTGGGGGCAGGCGAGCCGTGACTCTGGAGCGTTTGATTTCATTCGCACCGGAGGGTGCTAAATGATTCGGGTGGGGCGGCACCGCACGCCCGGTTTCACCTTGACCGAAGCGCTGGTGACTGTGCTGGTTTTTACTTTTTTTATGGGGACGCTTTTCGCCATCATTTCCCACGGATTCAGGTCCTATTCGATTGCTGTGGCTCGGGCGGATGTGACCACCGAAGCCCGCCGGTTGGTGCTCTTTCTTGAACACGAACTACGGAGCACGGAGTATTTCTCGATTGCCTTGGAAAGCCGAACCATCCAGGGGGTTCACCGAGATGGCTTTTCCTTTGTCTCCATGCGGGACTGGGCCGGTCCGAATTCTTTCGATGCCATCGAGGCGCGGCCCAACTGGGACCGCTATTTCATCTACTACGCCACCCAGGAACTCCCCACCGGTCAACTGGTCAGGATGGTCATCGACCCCTCCTCCTCCAGTGACGTAGGTTCTTATCCTTATTCCCTTTTCGCCAGTTCCCCGGATACATTTATGCCCGATGATCCCCTCGAGGTTCCCAAAACTGATTTGACAAGCTCTCGGGTTCTCGCGGGCAAAGTGAAAAATTTTGAGGTAAAATTGCTACCAGTGACCCAGGAGATCGACATAACGATTCTGCTTCGCCAGAACGGGATCATGACCCGGCGGGCAGATCGTACTCGCGAGGGTGGAACTTTTGAGCTACATTATAGAGTAAAGCCTCAGAACACGAAGTAAGGTAGATAGTCGTGAAAAGCCTAAAAAATGTAAGCAAAGGCTCTCCCAACGGTATCGCTCTGGTGAGCGTATTGATGGTGGGTGTCATCTTTTTGGCTCTAGCCGGGGCCTTTTTTGCTTCCCATAAGACCGATCTGGTGCTGATGGGGGCCTCGATCAAGCTTGAGCACACCAAGAATGCGGCTCTTTCGGCAGCGGAGTTTTTTCAGTACAAGCTCGAGAATAACCGTCATTTCGGAGCGACTGCTCTGCCTAATGAGATCGTGTACTTCCCAGAGGGAGCCGGGGATGCCGATGCGATCATGAAGGTCACCTACTCTTCGGACGGCACACTCCCTAGTTCCAACCTGATCAAGGGCGAGATCCTGCAGACGGGGCTTACCTTTGAAGGGCGCATTCTCAATAACCTGGAGCAGACTTCCGAGGGTGTGCATCCCCTGGGAAACACCCCACCGAGAACGGTCCGGGTCTGGATCACGACCAAACAGGGTGTCATCACCAAGAACATGGACTTTATCTTGAAGCGGAGCCCTTTTAGCTCTGTTTCCATGCTCTCCGGTGGGAGTATCGAGGTCGACCTTGACAACGGCGCAGATGGCCTCTGGTGGTTGGGGGCTCGCCAGCCTTCAGGCAACGCTGTACGTGCCAATGGCGAAGTCATCGGACCGGAGGTCCTGAGTGAAACCGGGCAAGGCCTTCTTTTTGAGCCACCTCAAGGTCTAGAGACGAAAGTTCAGCCGCCCTATGGGGTGATCCAGGGTTCAAACCTGAACATGCGCATGAATGGGACCAAGACGGATATTCAACTCGATGATAGTCGCCTGGAGGATGTAGAGAACAATATTAAGGGAGTCTTGAGCCCCGGAGGGTCGGGTGTTGAAGTCCCGGTCCTCAAACCGGAGGAACTGACTTCCCCTACCAAGAGATTTACATTGCCAGCTAAGCAAGTAACCTTCAACACGCACCAGACAGAGAGCGGGGTCATCCACCAATTGCTCCAGGATGGAGAAGTTGTGGCTACGTACTCCAACAACGATCCCGGAAGTCGGTTCTATCGATGGGGAGAGGGTACGGACGTGGCGGCCGAGTTCGATCTGGAGACCCGAACCATGAAAGTCATGGAAAACTTTGAACTGGCAACCGGGTACCAGGGCGAGAGTTTTACTTTGTCCGGTCGCACCGATTCTGGTCAGGATGAAGGAAGCCAGCCGACCCTGGTGCTCGGGAGTGAAATCGGGCAATCCAGCATCAGCGCCGACGGGATCACGATCAAGGGCTCGGTGGGTGGTAAAGGGTCCCTCAAGGCAGGCGATGGCGATCTAAAGATCCGGGCCAAGAGTAACCTCTCCACCATTCCTGATTTTGGAGTCGCGCTCCATTCCAGCAAAGATGTCGTCTTGTCCAAACCTGGTAGCTCAACTTCCGACGGTATCGCTTCGGATTGGGATGCTTTTTCCATGGCCAAGGTCGCAGACACCAACTCCAATCTTGATGATTGGATGGATCCTTCGGTACGACAGGGCGTGACGAATAAACTTTCTAAGTTCGTTCTCTCAGAGCCTGGAACTCAATGGGGCGAAGATCCGGTATTGGGGAGGTTGGCAGGCGAATTTTCTGATGTCGATGAGGAAGCTAAGGAGGCTTACGAGCGCTGGACCCAAGAATATGTAGAGGCGGTGGAGGGTCCTGACCCCGAGTGGGTCGAGCCCGAAGAGCCGGAGCCCCCCCTTATTCCACAGGTCGATGTCGATGGATTTCCTGTGTTGGATCCCGATGGCGAACCGGTGATGATTCCCGATCCTGACTGGGTGTGGGATCCGGGTACCGCACCTGATGTGGAACTTGAACCGGCTATACCCGCGGGTCCGGGAATGACCCTGGCCAACTATATCCGAATGCGAGAGTACCTAAAAACTCTGGAGAAGGGTGCCCCCGACGATTCCTGGTTCGAGCCGAACAAGCACCAGGAAGATGTGACAGCGTTGATCACGAACCAATTGACTTCCTATCAGCTTTTGGCCGGTCAGACCAGTGATGTCAAGGACGGCGCAGTCGTTTTGGAATGGAATCCACTCACGGCTTATCTCACAGGAAGCAATCCTTTTATCACGGGATATAACCCTGACATGAAGTTCCGTGGTCTTGTCTATGCGGGTGGCAACTTTACCTTTGATACGGAAAAACTGGGGATCGAGATTGAAGGAGCCCTGGTGGCCGGGGGCGATATCAATATCATCGGGGCCACCGGAGCCCGGATCATTTACAACTCCGAACTCCTGGAAAATCTGTTTATGGCCAACGAAGGTGACACCAGTGCCAAACTCGAGAGGGCCTACTGGGCCTACTACTAACCTGACTACCGAGCAGGTGGTCGAACTCATCCGCTCCCACACGCAGTTCAAGACCGGGATCGGATACGACGTTCATCAGTTTGTGGAAGGTAGACCGTTGATCCTCGGGGGAGTTGAAATCCCCCACAGCCACGGGCTACTCGGTCATTCCGACGCCGACGTGGTGACTCACGCCGCCATGGATGCGGTCCTGGGAGCCTGCGGCTGCGCCGACATCGGAACTTACTTCCCGGACGATGATCCTCGATACGAAGGTGCCGACTCCATCGCATTGGCTCGGCAGGTTCGCGAGATCATCGATGAGCAGGGCTATGAGCTACAGGGCCTGGACATCATGGTGGTAACCGAGGTGCCCAAACTGAAGCCCCACATGCCGGCCCTCAAAGAACGCCTCTCCCAAACTTTTGGCCTGCCTTTGGATCAACTGGGTCTAAAGGCCACGACCAATGAAAAGATGGGTTGGATCGGACGTCAGGAAGGCATCGCGTGCCTGGCCAGCGCGCTGGTACGCAAGCAAGTCTAGGGTATTCCGGTCGAGCGTGGAAGGGTGCACCACCATTTTCTTAGATTTTCTTAGGAGGCACCGATGAAAATACGCTATTACGGCCATTCCGTTATCTCTTGCAGCAACGACAAGCACACCGTGGTGTTCGACCCGTTCTTCACGGGCAACCCCAGTAACGGCGACGTACCGGCCGATCTTAAACCGGATACCATCATCCTGACTCACGGACACGAGGACCACGTGGGCGACACAGAAAGCATCGCCAAAGCGGCGGGGTCCAAAGTTGTCGGGGTTTTTGAACTAGCCACCTTTCTAGGAGAGAAAGGGGTGGAGACGATTCCCTGCGGCCTGGGCGGTCGAGTCGATCACGACTGGGGTTGGAGCAAATTTGTGCCGGCGTTTCACAGTTCCTCGTACGAAGGCAAGTACATGGGCATGCCCGCCGGAGTGATCATCGATTTTGCCGGGGTTCGGATTTACAACACCGGGGACACCTGCATATTCGGCGACATGAAGCTCATCGCCGAACTGTATAAGCCGGAAGTCTTAATTCTGCCGGTGGGCGGTCGATTCACCATGGACGTCTTCGAAGCTCGCAAAGCGGTGGAACTGGTAGCCCCGAAAATCGTGATTCCCGTTCACTACAACACCTGGCCTCCTCTGGAGATGGACGTGCAGAAGTTTAAATCGGAGGTGGAGTCCTCCACCAGTGCTAATGTGCAGGTCTTGAAAGTCGAAGAAGCCTTCGAGTTGGTGGCCGGGCAGGTCTGAAACTCTTTTTTGAGAATTTAGTTTTATTCAAACATGATAAAACGTTGCGCTTTGCTCTTGTTTCTTTTCTCGACCTTATCGGCGACGGCCCAGGTGGATCTTGATAAGATCGTGGCGGTCCGCCACTCGACGGAGGGGGATACGGTCAAGTTGGTGGTGGAGACCCAGAAAAGGGTTCCCCGGGCCAGTGCCTATTTCCTGAGCGGGCCGGACCGCCTGGTGGTGGAGTTGAACGACACCCTGGGGAGTCCGAGCCTGGGCAAGAAGCCGGCTTCTGGCATGATCACCTCCTGGGGTTTAAAGCCCAGCGCCCTCAATCGATGCAAGCTGATCGTGAATCTTGCTTACGCACCTTCCAGCTCCGAGGTAAAGGTTTCAACCCTGAGCGCCCCTCCGCGGGTGGTGGTAGAGTTTTCGGCCCGTACCGAAATTCGGGAAAAGGTCGCGCTGACCAAGGGGGTGACCTGGATCCGTGAAGACGTGGTGGTGAGCGGCCGCTGGACCCGCTTCAACCGCCTCCTGTTCGACCCGGAGGACCCGGAGGTTGAAGTGCTCCTGGGCCTGGCCCAGGAGAAAACCAACGCCCGGGAGACCGTGAGTTCCATGGTGCGGCGCTACGGGGCGCTGGCCGGGATCAACGGAGGCTTCTTCGCCAGCAACGGGGGAGCTCTCGGGCTGGTCTATCGGGAAGGGCAGATGCTGGCACCTCACGTCTCTCGCCGTCCTCCTCGTTCGGGGTTTGGCATTACCAAAGACGGCAAGGCCCTATTCGGTCGGATCGCTGCTACCGGGCAGAAGATCAAGGACCTGGACGGGGGCGACTGGTCGGACGCGTGGATCGCTCTGGGGGGTGGGCCCAGGCTGATGCAAGACGGCTTGGCCAAAATTACCTCGGATCTCGAAGAGCTGGGCCCCAAGGGAAATGACATCACTCGCCTGGCAGCTCGCACCGTGGTGGGATTGAACCGGGAAGGTAAGTTGCTCTTTGCCACTGTCACCGGATACCGGGACAACCACCAGGAAGGGCTTCAATTTGGACCCCTGGTCAACTGGCTGAAGGGTGATAATATTGTGGAGGCGGTCAACTTCGACGGTGGCGCCTCGGTGGATATGGTCATCGGTGGCCACATCGTCTCCGACGGTCCGGGTAATCGCACCAAAGAAAAACCCGTGGCCACCGCCCTACTGCTCAAGGACCAGCGCGAGCGAATGGATTGCCAGCAGGCCACCTGGAATTTCGAACAGACCTGGCTGCCCGCCGATGGAACCTCTGAATGTACTTTGGACCTGGCTTTGCTCACCGCCAGCGGTAAACCGGTAGCCGACGGCACACCGGTTCGCTTGATGGCACGAGGAGTGGTGGTTGAACCCGCTGTCGGCAAGACCGAGGGCGGTCGCTTTCGGACCACCGTCCGTTCGGTGATAAATCCGGGCCAGGGAGTGCTCACCCTGATGGTGGGTCCCCTTACCGAGCACAAGAGCTTCGCCTTGCGCTCCGGCCCGGTGGAGAAGTTCGTGATTCAGCAGAACAAAGCGGTAGCAGTGAAAGATGCAGAGAACACTCAACGGGTCCTGGTCAAGGTGCAGGCCCTCGACACCTGGGGTAATTCGGTCCAGGGGGAAGCCTTTGAGTGCTCTTTAGACGGAGGAGAGAAGTCCCAGTTCACCACCGGCGACAACGGTATCATGTCGTTGGAGTTAGACCTTCCCCGGTCGGGAGGGCAGTTTACCGTGCACCACAGTTCCGGAGAGGTGCCACACCGCATCGGTCCGTTGGATTGAGCACCAGGATCGTTATAGCCACCGTGAACTCGCGCTTTCAGCACGCGGCCTTCGGCATGCGGTACCTGTTCGCCAATCTGGGGCCTCTGAAAGAGCAGGCCAGGCTCTGTGAGTGGAGCCTGGGGGTCAGAGAACGCGACGTGGTGGAACAGATTCTGGCCTGTCAGCCCGAAGTAGTGGGTCTCTCTGTCTATATCTGGAACGTAACTGTGCTGACTCGAGTGGCCCGGATCCTCAAGAAGGTTTCCCCCCGGACCGTCCTGGTTATCGGCGGACCGGAAGTGAGCTTCGAATGGGAGAACACGGCCATTTTCAAGTCGGCCGACTATTTGATTCGGGGGGAAGGGGAGCTTGCTTTTGCCGAACTCTGCGGGGAGTTGCTGAATGGGCGCAGGCCGGCAGAAAAGGTCATTGGGGGTGGCTTACCGCCGCTTGCCGAACTGGCCTGGCCGTATCCTCATTACTCCGATTTTGATCTGGAGCACGGCCGGATCGTCTACGTGGAGGCCTCGAGAGGCTGCCCCTTCCAGTGTCACTTTTGTCTTTCATCGTTGGATAAACAGGTACGAGCCTTTCCTCTGGAGGAGTTTCTGGAGCAACTGGAGCTTTTGATGTCTCGCGGTTTCATGCGGTTTAAGTTCGTGGACCGGACGTTTAATCTGAAAGCGGCCACGTCTCTGCGAATTCTCTCCTTTTTTCTGGAAAGATACCGGGAAGGCATGTTCCTGCACTTCGAAATGATCCCGGACCGACTACCGCCTGAACTCCGCCCGGTGATCGCCGCCTTCCCTCCGGGAGTTCTTCAGTTTGAGGTGGGTATCCAGAGCTTTAATCCTGAGGTTTGTACTCGTATCGGCAGGCGACAGAAGTTTGAAGCGATCGAGGAGAACCTCAAATTTCTGGCCGAAGACACCGGGGTCCACGTGCACGCCGACCTGATCGCGGGGCTGCCCGGGGAGGGTCTGGAGAGTTTCTCCGCAGGCTTCGATCGCTTGTATGCTCTGGGAGTAAGTGAGATTCAGTTGGGCATCCTCAAGAGACTTCGGGGGACTCCCATCACCACTGCCGGAGAGCAGTGGGGCATGGTCTACGCTTCTGAGGCCCCTTACGAAGTGCTCCAGACGGCGCATCTTAGTTTTCAAGAATTGCAACGGCTGCAGCGGATCTCCCGATACTGGGACCTGGTGGTCAACAGCGGGCGCTTCCCCACCCTGAGCCGGGCCGTAACTCAGGGGGAATCAGCGTTTTGGGAGTTCGACAGGTTTGCCGACTGGCTGTGGCGCGAGACTCGGGAGACAGCCGGGCTTTCCCAGAAGCGACTGGGGCGAATGCTGGTTCGATACCTGGGCGAAGAAAAGTCCATCCCGGAGGCTCAGCAGATGCTGGAGCGGGATCGGCGTGCGGTCGGCTCCGTCTCTAACGACCTACCGCAAAGGCAAGCCCGTCACCGAGCGCTCACTCCATTAGGAACTGGCCCGTGAACGGATTCGATCTCCAGGCTTTTCTTGCGGAGCAGCGCTCTGAAGGGGTTCAAGATTCAGAAGGTAGCTTCACCGTGGCGCGGGAGAAAGCGCTCACAAAAATGGCTCACTATGCGCTGCCCGATCCTTATAGCTGGGCTTTGAAGATCGTCCAGGCCGCCAACAGTTGGGAGGCGGACCTTCTGGAGATCGCTCAGTCCAGAATTGCGACCTCCTTCTTCTTCAGGCCGAAAAACGAGGAGGACTTACCCACGGACGAAGAGATAGTCTCGGTCTTGCAGTCCGGGAAGTTGGAAGGCTCCATCGGGTTGTTGGGCATGGCGCTTTGCGCTCTGGTGCAGCAGGCCAAGCTATCTTTTGTGCTGGCTGTCAGACGGGGGCCTGATACTCAAAAGCCGATCTACGCAGGGGATGATACCAGCGCCCTGGATCAAGAAACGCGGGAGAAATGGACTGCCATGTCCAGACCGGGGATTCGTCTCACGGTCAGCCATTTTCGTGGTGACGAGAGCTTTCTTGGTCGTTACACGCCCACCGTCTTGGGAGTACCCAGACGCGATATTGAGATCGTGCGTATCCTGGAGGAGCAAGCCTTTGCCTCACCCACTGCCATCACCGTGGATCGCCGTTTGTTGACTTCAGTGAGATGCTCCAAACTCGGAATGTTTGAAGCCATCTACCGCCCCTTTATGTCGGGACGATTTCAGGAAGATCGAGTAGAGGCTACCATCCATTCTCCGCTGCCTGAACGGCAACACTTCAGCTCCATCAGGTTGGCTCCACCCCAGCGAGGTCCTCACTTTCTGGTTTGCAGCCTGGAGTGGCGAGTGCAGAGAGCGCTGGCCACCGGAATGGGACCGTTCGCCGGCCTGCCGGCTCCCCCTCGACACCGAGTGTACTGGGTTCGCCACGGTGTGGTCGTAGAGAAAAAGAGTGTTCTCAATACCTCTTCAGGTACGGTCCTCAGTCTCTTTCTGCCGGCTGACTCCTATCGCTCGGACCTCACCGGGTTGTCCGTCGAGCTACCCGAGAAGGAGAAAGGCGTAGTGGTCGATCTCGTCGTTCAAGCGGCTTCATCATTGATAAATGAGGGTGCGAACTATCTTGCTACGATTCAAACTTTCGGAGGGGAGGATTCAAGAGAGTGGAGCTTTGAACCCCAACCGACCGGCAGCATCACCGCTGCGGGCTTTTCGCTTGCCACGGAATCGCTCGGGACGCTGGCGGAGTACGCCCGGAGCATGAGAGATAGGGCCCTGGAAGCCCTCAACGAAATGGTGCAATTCCCGGGCACTCGAAAGAAGCTATTGGACAACTGGCGGGTCTTTTTGGGGGCAGATTTTGAAGCGGTCCAGCGCGATGTCGAAGGCTTTCGAGAGGCACGATTCTAAATGCCATGGCCGGACTGAGCGAAGCACTAAGGGATAAGGAATTCTGCCTCTTGACCACGTTTAAAAAGAACGGAGACTCGGTCTCTACGGTCATGTGGTTTGCCCTGCGGGGCGAGACGGTCTACTTGACCACCCGCGGTCAGTCCTGGAAGATGAAGCGAATTCGCCGCGAGCCTCAGGTGACGATCGGCTGGAGCAGCTCCTCGGGCAGCAGCCGCGGCAAGTTCTTCGAGGCGACCGCAACCGAGGTCCTGGACCCTGAAGAGCGTGAGTCGGCAATCCGCCTCCTGAATAAGAAGTACGGACTGAAGAAGAGGCTCATGGACTTTGGATTACGATTTGCTAAGGACAAAACGGAGGCCGTCATTCGAGTTGAGGCACACGGGCTTCTGGGACAAGAGTTTACAAATTTGTAACAAGCGATCGAGTTCATCCCACTCTCACGACATTTTCGACTGCGATACTCGGAGTATGGAACTCAAACAGCTCACCCAAATTCAAGATAAAATCTCTTCCAACCGACTGCGTCGCCGTCGCACCCTCCGTAAACTCCGAGGAAACGGAATCTCCGGACGCGCCCTCATCAATCAGAAGATGGAAACCTCATCAAACTCCGGTCAAGACCGCCTGGTAGTCACCCAGGTGCGTTGCAACAGCAAGAGGACCGAGACGGCCGAGGAGATCTGCAAGCGTTTGTTCGCGGCCTCCGGCTGGGTCGTCCGTAGTCATTTCAACGACCCGAACTTCCGAGTGGAGGCCCTGCAAGACCGTAACGTGGCCTTCACCCTGCGAGGGGAGAACAACGAACTTTTAAAGTACAGCGGAGTCTTGCAGGGAGTCAGCAAAGCCGGTTCCGCACTGTTTCGCCTGGTCGGGCAAGAAGGTGTTTTCAACAGCAATCTGGTGAGCTTTATGGCCACTCGGCCCGAGGTATGCGTTAGCAAGTAAAAAAGGTTTCACCGCTCTCGGCGTGGTGCTGTTTCAGGGGAAGCAAGTCCTTGACTTCAAACCCGCTCCGCTGGTCGAGAATGATGGAGTCGTCCAGGTTGTCGGACAAAGACTGCAAGTGGTGAGCTTGTCTGACCGGCAAACCGAAAACGGAGTACTGCATCTGCCCTGCTATTCCCAGAAGACTCAAGGTGATCCGACCGGTCGTGATCCCTGCCCCCACTCGGAGAGTACCCGGTTCCAGTTGCGCTTCTCGAGCGACCTCTTCCAGGATTGCGGGAATACCCTGCGCCGATCGCACTGCGTTCAGGACCGGATTCTTGAGTTTTTGTAGGGGGCCAAACACCACGATCTGGGCATCTCCCTGGTAGGTCAGGAGATGCCCACCGAAGCGTTCGTAGATCCGGGCCGTTTTTTCATGATAGCTATTGAGGAGGTTCAAGATTTCCCTGGGTGAGCGCCCTTCCGAGAGGGTGGTGTATCCACGAATATCAGTTAGGAGAATAGTCCCCGTGGTGGTCACGTCAGCCACCATTCCTTCGGTTTCGAGCTTTTGTTGGAGTTTGCGAGGGATATACTGCCCCACCGCTTTTTTGGCATCGAGAACCGCGATGATGCGAGCTAGCATGATCGCTACCGGCACAGCGATCAAGATTTTGGTCCCTAAGTAAAACCCGATTTTAGCGGCAAACCTGATGGTCACGGTGGCGAACAAACAGCCTCCGACGAGTAAGGCGAACTGACTTCCCACTCCTTCTGCTTGCCAGGAGACAAACAGGATGAGCATACCAAGCAGGAAAGCCAGGACAAAGGCCAGGCCACTGTCCTGCAACTCCACGATGATTTCGTCGTTGAGTATCGTTGACAAACTCTGGGCGTGAATCATGGCCCCTTTCATCAGACCTCGGGGAGTTTCGAAGGCGTCCATGGAACTGTCGAGATTCGCTCCGGCAAAGACGATTTTTCCCTCCATTTGAGAAAACACCGGATCCTTTGGATCGAGGAGCCGATGATAGGAAACCCGGGGTGGAGCCGGGCCCCAGCGGATGAGAAAATCGTTCTTCTGGTCTAAACGGGGATATTCTCCTTCCAGGAGATTAAACAGTTTCTTGGCCACCCCGGGCACCCGGGACGAACCGATGGGCATTTCCCACACGGCGTAGCGCATGCGGTTGCCTTCATTGAGAGGGGAATGATTGATCAGGCCCCACTGTCCCGAACTTAGCAAGCGGGGCAGAATCTCGGGAGGTTGAGGTTGCTGTATTTCATTGGGTATTGCGGCCGCCGCGACCACCACTCGAGGCTCCTGCTCTACAAAGGAGGCCAACTTTTCATCCTCCTGAGGCGTAGAGGAGTCTTCGAACAGAAAGTCCAGAAAAACTGCACGAGCCCCTGCATCCAGACAATTTTTGGCGATCGTGGCGTGCCGACTTCGGGGCCAGGGCCAGGGTTCGGCCGCCATGCTCTCCTCATCCAATCCGGCAAAAATGGCCGAACTTTGGGAATGGGTGACGGTGAGACTATCCAGCATCAACGTATTCAGCGGCAAGGTTTGATCGAGGAAAAAGATCAGGAAGGCTTCCAGTACGAGGGATGCCATAAAAGCTATGATCGGCAGCCGGAAGCCACCCGCCACGTCCACAGCCAGGGGCGTGGGAGGAGTGCTGAAAGTACTGACTTTCCAGGCTTCCAGGGGCTTTTCTCGACCTTTGACGGTCAGTTCGCCCGCTTTCTCCACCGTGGCCCGAGGACCGAGAGACGAGACCGTTTCCTGGCTGGCCAACACAGGGACGTTGAGCTTTTTGGCCTGTCCCATCAGCCTGGCCGCACTGTTGGTGGTATCTCCGATGGCAGCCACACCCCGATATTGACCTCCGCCCACCAGGCCCACGGCCACCGGGCCGGTCACGATCCCGCAGTGCACACAGTTTTGTTCGGGGGTGTCGAGCAAGGCGTTGACCCGTTGGACGATCTCCAGCCCACAGGCCACGGCC